>Ga0114946_10002453_pt1 | contig 12739 bp, 9 predicted proteins | sample WalLakDeSediment_FD_88676 | JGI IMG/M metagenome (GOLD analysis project Ga0114946, IMG submission 88676) | Lake sediment microbial communities from Walker lake, Nevada to study Microbial Dark Matter (Phase II) - Walker Lake 11/02/13 Deep Sediment | ecosystem: Environmental > Aquatic > Freshwater...
GCAGCGGCAGAATCGGCAGTTCCTCAGGGATACGGCGAATCAAGTCATCGATATTCTGTTCTTGCGTATTAAACCAGGGTAACATATAGCTCTCCAGTTAAGATAAGTCCAAAGTCGAATGTCTACAGTCGCTTGTACAATGCTTGCGCCGGATCACAATCCGGCGCTCAAGCGTCACGTCTAGCTTTAGCTTTAGGGATTATAACACACTCGTATTAGAATTTCATAAGCGGCAGATAGATAAATCGTAACATCTCTCTGCGTCCGCAGCGTGCTCTGCGGTAAAATACAGGAAATCACACCAGAGACCTTCAGACTTGGGAAGGGGCGTAACCCCTTCCCAAGTCCCATGACAACCGCCAAGTTATGAGTACAATGAGAGTAACCTTAGTCCGTTGCCAGATTTTTCGCCATTCGCTATTCGCCATTCGCTATTCCAAAGGAATTGATATGAAGTGGAAACCGCGTCTCGCACGCCTGGTACAGTTTCGCCATTTGGGGTGGAAATTGACGCTCTCGTACACCCTGGTGACAGCAGCGACGTTACTGGTGCTCGAAGTCATCGTCATCGGCCTCTTCTTTGGCATCTATTTTTCCGACACCATCCTCCCAAACCAAACCGTCCTTCTGTTACAAGGATACGTCACGCCGCAACTACGTCCCTTTTTACAAACCACACCGCCGGACATCGATGGGCTGCGTGTATATCTGGAACATCTGTACACGTATGGCATCGAAGCAACACCCGGCCAACCAATCCTGTTAATTTCCTACACCGGCAGCAGCAGTGAAGCCGTCGTTTTGGACACGCGGGGACATTTCCTGGCCTCAATGCCTGCCCACCTGGGGACGCCGGGCGAACCTTTCGTATCGCGCTTCGAGATGACCACCGCGCGCCTCCTGGACGCCGCGTTGTCCGGCGAACGCGAAGTGGTTCAGCTCTCGACGCGCACGGACGATAATTGGTACGTGATCGTCGTCCCCGTCAACGACGAACAGGGCAAAATACTCGGCGCCTTCTATTTTTCCAGCTACGCCGGCGCCCTGACGCAGGACAATTACCTCAAAACCATCGTGCGTACCTTCGTCTTGCCAAGTCTAGTAATTATCACCCTAATCGCCACGATACTAGGAACGTTCCTCGGATTTCTCACCGCGCGCGGCCTGACGCGCCGCCTGCACGTTCTGGCGACCACCGCCACGGCCTGGGGGCACGGCGACTTTGCCGCGACCGTTTACGACACGTCGCCCGATGAGGTCGGGCAACTGGGACGCGAACTCAACCACATGGCCGAACGCATCCAGGAGTTGCTGGCCTCGCGCCAGCAGTTGGCCGGTCTCGAAGAACGCAACCGGCTGGCGCGCGAGCTGCACGACTCGGTCAAGCAACAAGTTTTCGCCGCGACGATGAACCTGGGCGCAACCGAGGTGTTGTGGGACCCCGATCCGGCGGGGGCCTACAGCAAATTGACCGAGACGCGCGTCTTGCTCCAACAAACCCAGCACGAACTCCAGGCCCTGATCCACGAACTGCGCCCGGCGGCGCTGGAAGACAAGGGCCTGGCGAAGGCATTGCACGAATACACAACCACCTGGTCGCAGCACAGCAACATCCCCCTCCAGATGCGCGTGCAAGGCGAGCGCCTCACCCCGCTGCCTATCGAGTGGGCCTTGTTCCGCGTTGCACAGGAAGCCCTCTCTAACGTCGCGCGGCACAGCCAGGCCACCTCCGCCGCTCTCGACCTGCTCTGGACGGCGGACACTATCACATTGACCCTTCACGACAACGGAAAGGGATTCGACCCGGCTATAATACTCGAAAAGGGCCTGGGACTGCGCAGTATGCGCGAACGCCTGGCCGCGCTGGATGGCACGCTCACGCTGACCAGCGCGCCGGGAGAGGGCGCCACCCTGCAAGCCGCCGCGCCGCTTGTCCCGCAGGCCAGAAAAGTCTACCGCGAAAATCCGCCCGCAGACGTAGTGAAAACCCTACCAGAGACCGATGCAAAATCGGTGTTTTCCTGGTATGCTCAAAGCGTCGAATCCAAAGCTATGATGACGCAAGGAGCCATAATGCTCGAAACACACAATCTGACACGCCGTTTTGGCACCCTCGTCGCCGTGGACGCGCTGAATCTCACCGTACACGCAAACGAGATGTTCGGCTTCCTCGGGCCGAACGGCGCGGGTAAGACAACGACCCTGCGCATGTTGGTGGGCCTGCTTGCCCCCTCCTACGGTACAGCGACCATCGCCGGGCGCGACATTCAACGCGAAGCGCAACAGGTCAAACGCATCGTCGGCTACCTGCCCGACGATCCCTACCTGTACGCCAAACTGACCGGGCGCGAGCATCTGCGCTTTGTGGCCGGACTGTACGGCCTCTCCGACGCGGAGGGTAACGCACGGATAGCGCGCTTGCTCGAACTGGTGGAGATGGAAGAACGCGCGGACGACCTTATCGAGACCTACTCCCACGGGATGCGCAAACGCCTGGCGCTGTGCGCCATCCTGCTGCACGAACCGCGCGTCCTGCTGCTGGACGAACCGCTCAATGGCCTCGATCCACGCAGCGCGCTGCGGGTGAAAGAAGTGCTGCGCATGTTGTGTACGCACGGCGCCACCGTCCTGTTTTCCACACACACGCTCGAAATCGCCGAGCGGATGTGCGACCGCGTCGGCATCATCGATCACGGACATCTCGTGGCCGTAGGGAGCATCGAGGAGTTGCGGGCGCAGGCGCGCGCGGAAGTCCATTCGACGCTGGAAGAACTGTTCATGCGACTGACCGGCGGCGCAGAAATCGCCGACGTCGCCGCCATTCTGGCGGGATAGGAAACACAATGGCAATGTGGAAGCTCTTACGCGCGCATATCTGGACAGGTCGCCGTCTTTTCTGGGCAGGCGCGCCCTGGCAACAAATTCTCAAAATCGTCCTGCTGGCGGCGCTAGGCGTTGGCCTGGTATGGGTATACAACACAGTGGTGACGGTCTTGCGCGCCGGAGAGGGCTTGTTTACGCTGGCCGGTTTCGTCCCGATGGCCCTGATCATGCTGATCTTCTTCATGCTATTCGGGTTATCCGACACCTTGCAACGGCTGTATCTGGCGTCGGATATGGACCTGTTGATGGCGGCCCCGATCCCCCCCCGCAACCTTTACCTGAGCCGGTTGCTGCTGTGTTCCCAGGCCCTCTGGATTCCGGCCTCGTTTGTGGGTGGCGTGCTGCTGGCGTTCGGCCAGGCCACGCGCGCGCCGTGGGTGTACTACCCCCTGGCGTTGGGCCTCCTGCTGGCGGCGCTGTTGATTTTTACGGCAACCGGAATGTTGGTCGTCATCGGGCTGGCGCGTATCATGCCGCCCCGGCAAGCCCGGAACCTGATACCTGTGCTGCTGACGCTGTTCAGTCTGGCCGGCGTGATATTGCAGCAACCTATGCTCCGTGCGGCGGTGCGAGTAGCCGGGTTAGTGGAAGCGTCGAGCGCCGCCACGTTCGACGTCGCGCGCTTTGCGCCGCTGGTGGGCGTCGTCCTGGGCGTTGCGCTATTGCTGCTCTGGGCAGGCTACGGCGTGTTCGCCGGCGCGTTCTATCGCGGCTGGCTAGGGATGCGCGAGAGCGCGCCCACGCACGGAACGCCCAAACGCCGTGCAAACGGACGCTATGAGGCGCTGTTGCAACCCTTTCCGCCGGTTATGCGTACCATTTTACGCAAGGATTGGCAAATGTTGGCGCGCTCGCCGCAACAGTTGATGAACCTGTTCGTAATTCCGGTGTTGATGCTGGCGTTGCTGTTCCCGATGCTCAAGCCCGACAACAGCCTCTACGCGCTGCGCTTCTGGGCGCTCCTGATTTACAGCGCCATGTTCATGGTCAATGCGTCGCAAGCGACGGGCATGGCAGCCCTGGCTGAAGAAGGCCCGAATTTCGCGCTGTTGCGCGTCAGCCCGGTTACGGCCAACACGCTATTGTGGGCCAAGTTCGTGAGCAAGTGGCTCCCGGCGACGCTGGTGTGGAGCGGCGTATACGTGGCGGCGGCGTTCCTGACACAGCTGGCGCTGTGGGAACTCGCCGCGCTAAGCGGCTTTACGCTGTGGTGTATGGGTGGAACAACCTTTCTGGGATTGGCCGCCGGCGCGCGTCATACCCATTTCGATGTAGACGATCCAAAACAACGCATCGCGCCGGTCGCTGCGTGGATGGCAACCGGCCTGGCGCTGGCTTTCATCATCTGCGCTTGTTTCAGTTTTTCTCTCGGCCTCATCCGCTTCGCGCCACAGACCGCGAGCGTACAGGCAGCGTGGCAGGCTTTGGGAGCCTTCCCACGCATCGCGCGGACGGTCGAAGAGGCCGGTCTGGGCCTCATTCTCGCCGGCGCAATCGGGCAAGTAGCGTTGGGCAGCCTGGGCTGGATGCTGTGGCGCAACGCCGTCCGGCGGCTGGCAACCTGGGAAATTACCTAAAGGAGAGCGTTATGGTCGAACGGACCACCGTGCTCATCGTCGACGACCACGCCGTCGTGCGCAAAGGCGTGCGCGGCTATCTGGAGACGCAGGATGACTTCGCGGTAGTAGGCGAGGCGGCCTCGGGTGAGGAAGCCGCGCGCCTGGCCCTGGAAACGGCGCCCGACGTGGTGCTAATGGACCTGCTGATGCCGGGCCTGGATGGCGTCGAGGCCACGCGCCGCATCCGGCGGGTCAGCCCGCGCACGCAGGTCGTCGTGCTGACCTCGCATCACGAAGACGCACACATCTTCCCGGCGGTCAAGGCCGGGGCGATCTCGTACCTGCTCAAAGACATCGCGCCGCAGGATCTGGCCGAGGCAGTCCGCGCCGCAGCACGCGGCGAAGCGGTCATCCATCCGCGCGTGGCGGCGCGGCTGATGGCCGAATTGCGCGGCGCGCGCGCTGAAGCGCCCAACCCCTTCACCGAACTGACCGACCGCGAGATGGACGTGCTGCGCCTGATTGCCGAGGGCCTGTCCAACGCCGCCATCGCCGAACGTCTGGTGCTCAGCGAAAAAACCGTCAAGGGCTACGTGAGCAACGTTCTCAGCAAACTGCACCTGGCCGACCGCACGCAAGCCGCCGTCTACGCCTGGCGCGAGGGCCTCGTAGGCCGTTAAAAGACAACCGATATCTCATCACTCTTTACTCTTTACTCTTTACTCTTTACTCTTTACTCTTTACTCTTTACTCTATTACTCTTTACTCAAATCAAAGGTGAAACGCATGCTCGAGATTCTACGTTATTTCTGGCGGCGCAAAGTGCGCACAGCATTGACCATCCTGGCGGTTACGGTAGGGATTTTTGCGGTAACGGCCGTTGGCGGGATCGCCGAACAACTGAACAACTCCATCACGGCCTACGGGCAAGACCCCATGCAACGGATTCTGGTCTGGCCGCGCGATTACACCGAACCGGTGGGCGAATCCGCCATCCGCCAGATTCGCCGGTTGGCGGGCGTGGCCGGGGTGACACGCTCACTCAGCGGCGAGTTGCAACTCCCGGAAGAAACGGCCGTGCGCATTATGGTCAACCCGGAAATGTTCAACGGCGTCGAGTCCGACATCCCCGGGCTGGAATACGAGCCGCCCGCGCACGGCCTGAGGTTATGGCAAGGACGTGTGCCGGGGCTGTCCAGCCGCAGCGAAACGGTGGTGACCTGGGCGCTGGCCGAATCGAGGGGCCTGAGCATCGGAGACACGCTGCTGATCCGCGAGCGCCCGTTCACTGTCGTCGGTATCTGGGAGAAATCGCCCACCGCCGAAGGTCGCACCGCCAGTATCAACTACGAAGTCGCCGAAACCCTGCTCGGCAGCGTCGAATCGCTGTATTATGGGCAAATCGCCGTCATCCCCAAGCCCGGCGTGGACCCCAACGCCCTGGCCGCGCTGATCGAAGAGATGGTTCCTGAAGCGCGCGCTTATTCTCCGGCAGAACTCGTCGCGGAATCGCGCCAGCAAGTCGTCATCTTTTCGGCGGTCGTTGGCGCCAGCGGCGTCATCTCCCTCCTCATCGGCGGATTCACCATCATCAATACGATGGTCGTCAGCGTGCAGGAACGCCGCCGCGAGATCGGCCTCAAGAAGGCCCTCGGCGCGGAAAACAGGCACATCCTGATCGAGGTGATCATCGAAGCCGTATTGATCGCCGTCATCGGCGGCGTGCTCGGCGTGGGCGGCGGGGCGCTGTTGGGCCAGATCGCCAACCAACTGTTGACCACCAGCCTGGGGATGCAACTCTATCAACTGACGCCGCGGCTGGCGATAGGGATCGTGATCTTCAGCCTCTTGATGGGCGTCATCGCCGGCATCTATCCGGCGCAACGCGCGGCGCGCCTCGATCCGGTGGTCGCGCTGCGCGATGGCGGAAGTGTGCCCTACGCCGGGCGCGGCCTCAAACGCTGGCTGTATCTCATCCGGCGCAACGCGCGCAACCTGCTCACGGTGGGCGGCATTGCCATCGGCGTCTTCGCGCTGGTGCTGCTCGGCAGTTTGACCGAGGCGCTCGGCACGTATGCCCGCAACGTCACCGAATCCACAAACGACCTGCTATTGGTGGTCCCCGGCAACGTCGCCGCGATTGTAAACCGGGGCACGGCGCGCCAGTTGCGCCAGTTGCCCGGCGTCGTGGACGTGATCCTCACCAACCAGGGGCAATTTCCCGTCAATTTCAGCGGTGTGGAAGGCGAGAAAGAAATCCAGGTGCAATTCTGGGCCGGCGAATCCCCTACAGGCGACATGGGCATGGCGATGCCGGTGCGCAACACCATCGCCGTGGGCCGTTACGTAGCCCCGGAGAGCAGAAACGAGATCGTGCTCGGCGCGGGACGCGCCGCCAGCGCCGGAGCGCGCGTCGGCGATACGGTGCTCGTCAAAGGGCATCCCTTCCAGATCGTCGGTATCTGGGAGCGCGTCGCCTTCGACGTGGGCGGGCACGACATGGCTGGATTCATGAGCGTGGAAGCGCTGGCATGGTTGAGCGGCGCGCCGGATGCCGTAGCCGCCGTGGGTGTGCGCGCTGTATCGGCAGCCGCCGCGCAAGATCTCATCTCGACCATCAAGACGGAATGGTCCGGGCTGAACGTGATCACGGTCCAGGAGATCGTCGGCAGCATCCAACAAGTCTTCATGGGATTGCTGGCCGCAATGGCGGGCATCTTTTCCATCGCTGTCTTCGTCGGCAGCATCTCGGTCATCAACACAATGGTCATTTCTGTCAACGAACAAACATCGCAAATCGGTCTGAAAAAGGCCGTCGGCGCGGAGAACGGCGACATCCTGGCCGAGGTATTGATGGACGCCGCCAAACTGGGCGCCATCGGCGGGGCGCTAGGCGTGGGCGTGGCCTGGGCGATAACCGCCATTTTGAATCCGTTGATGGAAGCGCAGGCTGGACTGGGCCTCCTGTACCTGTCGCCGCGCCTGGCGATAGGGGCGATCGTGTTCAGCCTGATGCTCGGTATGGTCTCCGGGGTGTTGCCGGCCAATCGCGCCGCCAAACTCGACCCAGTGCTGGCCCTGCACGCCGAATAGACGGCAAAGACTACAAAAGTCTCAGCACGTACTTTACTTTGCCGACCGTGTGTTTAGCACGGATATTTGCTTGACCAGAAGCCTCGTGAGACTTTTGTAGTCTGGTTCGATTACTAATCTAATTTCGGAGGAAACTTACAATGAAACCAAAAAAACTGTTATTCATCATCCCTGGACTGCTGATCCTGGCAGGGCTGGCCTACACGATCTTGAATCTGCTGCCGCACATCGCCGCGCAAAACCTGGCCGCCACACCAACAGTAATGCCGACGCCCATCGTCGCCGAAATGGCGGTGCGCGCGCGCGGCAAAGTCGAACCGGCGGAATCGGCGGGTCTGGCGTTCAACAGCGGCGGCTTGATCAGCGAATGGACAGTCAAGGAAGGAGACACAGTGCAGGCCGGGGACGTGCTCGGACGCCTGGACACCCGCAAGCTCGAGTTTACGCTCCAGGAGGCGCAGCTCGAACTGGAAACGGCCCGCTTGCGGCTGGCGCAGGCCGAGAAAGACCTGGCGCAGCGCCAGGCCGAGGCGGAATTATCCTTGCAGGTCGCCGAAGCCCGCCTGGCCCAGGCGCGTATGCGCTCCCCATCTCTGGTCGCCGCGTCGGTACGCCTGCAGAACGCGCGTGAGGCCGAAGCGAACGCGCAAGATGAGTACAACAAATCCCTCGACCGGGCCTGGGAGACGGAGGACGAACGTCGCTACTACCGCAAGAGCCTGGAAAACGCCGTCAACGACCGCAAGATCGCCGAGGCCGAATATGCTGCGGCGCGCAACGAGCAATCCGCCAGCACGCAGGAGGTCACGGTGTTGGATCACGAGGTCGCCAGGGCGCAACTGAACATCGCGCAGTTAGCGCAGGGCGTAGACCCCACGCTGGCGCAGGACATCGCGCGCGCGGAGCTGCGTGTGGCGCAAGTCCAGGCCGATCTCGCGGCTGCCAAACTGGTCGCGCCCTTCGCCGGAACGGTAGTAGAATCGCATTATCGCGCGGGAGATTGGGCTGATCCGGGGTTTCTGGCCGTGGTCTTGGCCGACCTGACCACGTTGCGCATCGAGACCACCGACCTGGACGAGTGGAGTATGACGCGCATCCGGGTAGGCGACCTGGCGCGCATCAGTTTCACGGCCTTCGACGATAAAATCATCGAGGGGCGCGTGGCCGAGATCGCACTGAAAGGCGAGGCGCTGTCGGCGGGCGACGTGATGTACCGCGCCATCATCGTTTTGGATGAGCCGGACCCCGACCTGCGCTGGGGAATGACGGTGCGCGTAACCATCCCGCTGGACGACGCGCAGTAGGAGGCGCACAACATGATTGTCGAAGCGCAAGAATTGGTTAAAATCTACCCGATGGGCAAGCTCGAAGTCCAGGCGCTGCGCGGGGTCACGCTCAGTATCGAGCCGGGGGCCTTCATCTCGGTGATGGGGCCTTCAGGCAGCGGAAAATCCACCCTGTTGAACATCCTGGGCTGTATGGACCGGCCCTCGAAAGGCACGGTGCTCTTGGACGGCGTCGATCTGGGAAAAGTGAAGCCCCGGCAGTTGCCCAAAATTCGCCGGGAGAAGGTGGGCTTCGTCTTCCAACAATATCACCTGCTGGCGCACATGACGGCGTTGGAGAACGTGATGTTGCCGCTGCGCTACGCCAGCGTGAGCCGCCGTGAAGCGCGCAAGCGCGCCAACGCGGTGTTGGAACAGGTGGGATTAGGCGACCGGACGCATCACCGCCCGACGGAGATGTCAGGCGGCCAACAACAGCGGGTGGCCATTGCGCGGGCGCTGGTCAATCGCCCGGCTATCGTCCTGGCAGACGAGCCGACGGGCAATCTCGACTCGAAATCCGGCGACGAAATCCTGAATCTGCTGCGCGCGCTCAACGAAACAGGGCAAACCTTCATCATCGTTACCCACGATCCGCACGTCGCCGAGCGCACCAGCCGCACGATCCACCTGCTCGACGGGATGGTCGAATCCGAAGTCGTGCGACCCGCAACGCGAGCGCCCGAAACGCACGCGGAGGCCTGAACCAGACGCTATGCTCATCGATACGCACGCCCACTTGCAACACGCGCGTTTTACGGATGACTTCGATGCCGTCCTGACGCGCGCGGCGGAGAACGGCGTCACGGCTGCGATTGTGCCCGGTAGTTCGCTCGCCGACAGCCGCGCCGCCGTCGCGCTGGCGGAACGCTATGCACAAGCCCCTTGTGCCCTCTACGCCGCCGTCGGCGTCCATCCGACAGACGCGGACAGCCTCACGCCTGCTGCGCTGGCCGAATTGCGCGAACTTGCCGCTCACCCGCGCGTCGTCGCCATCGGTGAGATCGGCCTGGACTACTACTGGCCGAACATCCCCAATCGCGGCTGGCCCTGTGCAGAACCGGCGCAGCAGCGCGCCGCTCTCGAAGCGCAGTTGGCGCTCGCTGCCGAGCTATCGTTGCCGGTCATCCTCCACGACCGGGACGCGCACGCCGACATCCTGGACATCCTCCGCGCCTGGATGCGCGATCACCCGGAGCGCAGCGGCACACTGCACGCCTACGCCGCCGGACCAACGCTGCTGCCGGAGGCGCTCACGCTGAACCTCTACATCGGCATGGACGGCCCGGTGACGTTCGAGAAGGCCACCGGACTCCACGAAGTCGCCCGGCAAGTCCCACTCAACCGTTTGCTGCTGGAAACGGACGCGCCGTACCTCACCCCACACCCCTATCGCGGGCGGCGCAATGAACCGGCCTATATCACCTACGTTGCCGAACACATCGCCACACTTAAAGGGAGCACGGTAGAAACCCTCGCCGTTGCAACCACGGCAAACGCGCAACGCCTCTTTTTACGATCCGCAGATGCACAACCATAGGTTACACGCGGATTGAGCAGATTTGTGGCCGGTTTGCAACGCATTTCACCACGGAGACACGGAGTTCACAGAGACTCTTATGAATTTCTCCGCGTCGCTGTGGTATAATGTACGCATAATCCAGCGCCGACGCGAGAGACGATGAAATCAAAAGGATTACAGTACGCCACGATGTTGCAGGATGAGTTGCCAGCCGTCCACGCAGCCATGCTCGAAGTCCAACAACACCTCCCTGACCCCGTCGCACCCGCGTTGGCAGCCATCATCAACGGCGGCGGCAAACGGCTGCGCCGGGCCCTGGTGTTGTTAGCGGCCCAGATGTTCGACGTGGACGTAAAACACGCCATTCCCGTCGCTGCCGCAGTGGCGATGCTCCACACCGCAACCCTGATCCACGATGATCTGATCGACAACGCGCTGGTGCGGCGGGGAAAACAAACGCTGAACGCCCAATGGAACGCCTCCGCCACCGTCCTTACCGGCGATGTGGCCTTCGCCTGGGCGGCGGAGCTGGCAACGCGCAGCCAGAACCTCAAGCTGGTAGAGCGTTTCTCCGAGACATTGGCCATCATCTGTAAGGGTGAACTCAACCAGATGTTCGCCAACCGCGCCCAACTACCCACCGAAGCCGACTACTACGACCGCATCTTCTCCAAAACCGCTTCGCTTTTTGCCCTCGCTGCCGAAAGCGGCCCGCTGTTGGCACAGCGGGATGAAGCCGATGTGCAAAAGTTGAGGACATTTGGCAAACTCCTCGGTGAAGCCTTCCAAATCGTCGATGACGTACTCGACTTCATGGGCAACGAAGCCACGCTCGGGAAACCGGTGGGCGGCGACCTGCGCCAGGGCATCATCACCCTGCCGGTGCTGCATTACTTCCGCTGCCATCCCGATGACGTGCGCATCCATGCCGTCCTCGCGCGTGCCGGGCACGTGCGCGGGCGCAATCAGCACTCGCGCAACAAAGGCGCCATCCAATCTCTGATCGCCGATCTGCGCCGGTCTGATGCCGCCGAGTGGGCTATGCAGCAGGCTGAGATGCGCAGCGCCGAGGCGCAGGCGCTCCTTGACGCCTACCCCGACACACCCTATCGCCGGGCCATGCAAGAGATTGCCGCCTTTGCCGTGCAACGGCAATACTAGACTGCGATGAGCGCTGTTCTATCCGTCATCATCGTGAGTTGGAACGTGCGCGACCTGCTGCAACGCGCGCTCGCATCCGTCTATGCCTCGTGGGACGATAAGCCAGGGTTAGAAATCATCGTTGTGGACAACGCCTCCCACGACGACAGCGTCGCGATGTTGCACGCGGACTTCCCGGATGTGCACGTCATCGCCAACACCGAGAATCGTGGCTTCCCCGGCGGCAACAATCAGGGCCTCGCCGCTGCCACAGGCGACTTTCTGCTGCTGCTCAATCCCGATACCGAAATCGTCGATGATGCGCTGCCGCGTATGGTGGATTATCTCCTGGCACATCCCGACGTGGGTATGGTCGGCCCGCAACTGCTCAATCCCGACGGCAGCGTACAATCCTCGCGGCGCCGCTTCCCCACCCTGCCGGTGCTCTTCCTCGAAAGCACCTGGCTGGAGAAACTCGCGCCGCGCAAGCTGCTGCGCCATTACTACGCGCAAGAGCAGCCGGATGATCTTGTCCAGGACGTGGATTGGATCACCGGCGCCGCCATGCTGACGCGCCGCGAGGCTTTTGCGCACGTTGGTGGCATGGACGAAGGCTTCTTTATGTACTCCGAGGAACTGGATTGGTGCCGCCGCATGCGGGAAGCCGGTTGGCGCGTCGTTTACTTCCCGGAAGCGCGCATCGTCCACCACGAAGGCAAGAGCAGCGAACAAGTCGTCCCCGCGCGGCACATCTACTTTCAGTCGAGCAAAGTCCGCTACACGCGCAAATACCACGGCAACGCCATCGCCGAACGCCTGCGCCTCTGGCTACTCGCCCAATACATCTGGCAGACCGGCACCGAAGGCGCAAAGTGGCTCATCGGCCACCGCCGCGACCTGCGCGCCGCCCGCATCGCCGCCTACCGGCAAGTGCTCAAGAGCGGGTTGCGAATGGCGAATGGCGAATGAGCGAATCGGCAAATCAGCAAATCACGCATCACTTATCACGCATCACCACCGGAGGTAAACGATGTCACGACAAAAACGTCTGTCTTACTTGATGTTCGCGCTACTGTATTTTGCCCAGGGAACGGTGCTGAGCTATTTTACGGCGCTCAACGCCATCTACTTCCTTTCCAAAGGACTGACGATGGGCGACGTCGGTATCTTCGCCGCCATTGCGCTGATCCCGTTCGTCATTAAAATTTTCCTGGGGA
>Ga0114946_10002454_pt1 | contig 12731 bp, 7 predicted proteins | sample WalLakDeSediment_FD_88676 | JGI IMG/M metagenome (GOLD analysis project Ga0114946, IMG submission 88676) | Lake sediment microbial communities from Walker lake, Nevada to study Microbial Dark Matter (Phase II) - Walker Lake 11/02/13 Deep Sediment | ecosystem: Environmental > Aquatic > Freshwater...
CCATACACCCTGCCAAAGTCTTTTTTCAGCCTCCTGTCGTGCGTGGCAATGATCCATGAATTTTGGTATCCGGCAAGTTCTTCCTGTATAAGCCTGGTAAATCTTTCACAGTTCCGGTCGTCGAGGCTGGATGTTGGTTCGTCGGCGAGCACCAGCACCGGTTTGTTGGCCAGCGCCCTGGCGATGCCGAACCGTTGTTGTTCTCCCTGGCTCAGCTCTTGCGGCCGCTTGTCTTTCAGCCCGGAGATGCCCAGCGATGCGGTGAGGTCGTGGAGGTAGGCGCGGTCTTCCGGCAATCCGGCGAACCTCCGGGCTGCCAGCAGGTTGTCGAACACGCTCAGTCCCTGCAGGAACAGCTGCCGCTGAAACACCATGCCAACATGGCGGCCGCGGAACCGGTCGAGCCGGCTGTCCTGCAGCTGGTTCAGTTCAGTGCCGTTGATCGTCACCGTGCCGCTGCCCGGACGCAGGATGCCCGCGATCAGGTGCAACAGGGTGGTCTTGCCGCTGCCCGACTCGCCCATCACCAGCAACCGCTCGCCCGCATCGAGTTCAAAATCATTGAACAACAGCGGCTTGCCATTTGCGTAACTGTAACCAAGGTCTTTTACCTGGAGCATCTGTCAGTATCTCTTTAAACCTATCACCACAAATTTAACCAAATTTCCAACAACCAGGAAACTCCGTCGACATGCGACAGGCCCTGCGCCCTGCGCCCTGCGCCCTGCGCCCTGCGCCCTGCGCCCTGCGCCTCCTTTCGACAGGCCAAGTCCTGTCGCTACATCTCTCCCTCTCTCCCTCTTAGCGCTCAACGCTCAACGCTCAGCGCCCTGCGCTCAGCGCCCTGCGCCTAATCCTCACCGCCGGGAACCCCCATCATTTCCCCACCGTCTCATTCTAATTTAGATGCATTCTAAATTTGGGCTGATCTTTTGTTATCCTGTTTTTTCAAATTAAATCTTATTTAATTTTGGATAGACTTATGACATCTTGCCCGTAAGCAGTTCTACTGAAAGACAACCTGTCTGAGGTCTGGTATCATTTCAACCATTTCCTGTTGCAACATGAAGCTGGTACCAAGGCTTGGGTTTTTCGGGCTCCCGGATAAGTTTTCCTGTTCTCTGCTGAGCGGGTTGGCGCTCATTGCCGGAGGCATGCTCTATATCTCCTTCAGGTCTGCCGACATAGTCCTTTTCCGTTGGATCAGGTTCGTGGGATTGGACAGCAGCCTCACCAGCTTCCGCGAGCGGTCGCTCGCTTATCTTCACCTGATGCCCCCGTGGATCGTCTATTCGCTCCCCAACGGCTTATGGGCATTTGCCTATACCCTCATCGTCCTGACCATCTGGGCCGGCAGCCACTCATGGTTGCGGTATCTCTGGTATGCCACCGTGCCGTTGCTGGTTTTCGGGTTTGAGGGGTTGCAACTGACAGGAATGATCAGGGGGACCTTTTGTTACATAGATCTGGCCTTTGGTGCCGCTGGGATCATGGCCGGGTTGCTTATCAACCATTTTAACTATAAAAGGAGGATCGAACAATGAAAACAACCACAATGAAAATGTTCATTTCTATTGCTTCACTGGCCTTTTTTCTGATCTTTTCAATGGGAAGCCTTGAACCATATATTGAAGAATTTTTGGATTTAATCACTCCATTAAGAATCGAAAAAACGACCGAGTACCTGGGCAATGACATTTACAGAGAGACAGATAAGGAAATCGAAGAAGGAAATAATGTCTATAGCCATTCCGTAACAACCGGCAAAAAAAACAAAAATGGAATATGGGACGGACCTTACAGAAAAGTGCAATTAATTGAAGGAGGACATAATATAAGTTATATCTCAGAGGGTGTTATGGTTAATGGGGTGATGCACGGACAGTGGTTCTTCACCAGAGGGACCGAAATTACAACGGTATGCTATGATACGGGTAAGAAGATCCCTTGCGATAAGAAAACCACGATCATTCAGGAGGCTTTGGATGCGTTTATAATCCTGGAGGAGCAATATTACTGGTATCTGTTCACCCTGTATGGCTATGAACTTACAGATGAACAGATCGGTTCATTTATTGGGCGCATCGAAGAGGGCCTGGCCGAGTATGAATTTGACATGGAGGATTTTGACACCTATTATGACTGGGCGCTCGACGACATTGAAGAGGATCCCGGTGATCATGAGCCTGTATTTAAGATCAATGCATTGCGCGCGATGTTTGAAGGGATGGGGCAGCTCAAATTTTTTGCCCTGCGCTATGCGGTGATTGAGCATTTCAGGTCTCCCGGGAACTCCACTTACGATATTATAAAAAGAGATCATCCCGGCTTCATTGACCAGGTCATCAATTACGAGGAGGTTGAGGCGACGGAGCAGGACTTTGCCTTGTTCTGTGCCGACCTGGATGGCCGCATGGCAAGCCCTGGTCCGCTTGACATGGAAGACCCGTTTTTTGCCGACAGCGTCGATGTCCGTATGTTCAGGGCTTTTTATGACATCATGAAGGAGATTCAAAGCTCCGCGTCGCCCGGCAAGCTTCTCAAGGCTGCATCCCTGTTGCAGGAGGCGAAAAGCTACCGGCAGATGGAGCGCATGGCCGCAGAAATGCTCAAACAGATGCATGCTGAGAAAAGCGCTCAGAATGCAGCCCTTGTGGTGGCCAATCTGATGGGGCAGCAATACGCCAAAGGAGACATCATCAGGCAATGCGTGAAAGAGGCCTGGCAAGCCGGCGGCGGCAACGGTGGCGGCAATGGCGGGGGAGGTAACGGGGGTGGCAATGGCGGCGGCACCGAAACCGGCCTGGAGCCATTGATCGCCTATTCCTACTTCCCGTGGCTTACCACCAGCAAGTATGTCATGTTCAGGCAACATCCCGAAGGCGGATATGTAGCGGCAGGTTACGGCACCACCAACGTGTCGGATATCTTCATTGCCCGTTACAGTGACAAGGGCGACACCCTGTGGACCAGGCGCCATGCGCCTCCCGAAGGCACCGTAGCCCGTTGGCCATTGGGTGGCGACATGGCTGCCGGCGGCTTTTACCTTTTGACGATAAACCTCAAACACCAGATACAATGGAACGAGGTGATGTTCTTCAGCCTGAACGGCGATTCCGTGTGGAGCACGCCGGTGTCGGAGATACAGCAGTGGTCGGGGCTGCCGTTTGCCGCCATCCGCACCACCCCCGACGGCGGATGCGTGGTGGCAGGGGGCAGCAACGGCTTCCCCTCGGCGGCCACCATCAAAAAACTCAGCAAGGAAGGAACCATCGACTGGGTGGCCAACGACTTCACCGGCGACTATGGCTATAACTGGTTCTACGACGTGGACGTGAACGCCGACGGCGAAGTGTTCGCCACCGGCAGGGTGCAAAACAATGTCAACGGCCGGCAAAGTTTTCTTGTCGCCAAAGTGAGCGCCACGGGAACGAAACTGTGGGACGAAGTGCATTATTCCGGGCTGGCAACAGCAGGCGACAGCATCGTAGGCGCCGGAAACTCGGTGGTGGCCGCAGACGATGGTGGCTGCATCGCCGGCGGTATTGTAACAACCCCCGGAAAAGCAGGAAGGGTTGTCATGAAAAGGTTCGACAGCACCGGAAAGACCATCTGGGACAACAAGTACCACAGGTTTGCCGAAGATGGTACATGGCAAAACGCACAGGTTTATGACATCCTGCCGCATACGGGAGGCAACTACCTGGCATTGATTCACCAGTTCGACGGAAGTTCCGGTGCCAATCCCACCCTGATGAAATTCACTCCCCAGGGCGATACCCTCTGGACACAGTATGGCATGGACCGCCGCTGGAGGATCTCGGGAACTGACAACAACAATAACATCCTGATCTGTGGCGATTTGCCGCTGGCACAGGCCGGTTTTTGGGAACATGCTACCTTGGTCAGGGCCACCTCCGGCGGGATTTTCTACCCGCCCGAATGCAAAATGCCATACGACCGTGCGGTCAACCTGACCGACACGCCAACCCTCGAATGGAGCGTGCCCTACCATAAAGGCACCTTCAAGGTGCAACTCTCTACCGACAGCACCTTTACCCAGATAAACCATGAATGGACCACGGAAGCCTTGTCACTCGCGACTCCGCAACTCAACTCTTTCACCACCTACTACTGGAGGGTGCAGATCAGGGGCGCCGAAGGAGCACCGTCGGCATGGAGCAAAACATTCCGGTTTACGGTGAAAGACTTCACGGCAACGAAAGAGGGATGGAATAACGCGGTGATCAGGGTATACCCCAATCCGGCGGATGACCTGTTGTTTGTGGAACTTCTCAAACCCATGGAAGGAAAATGCTTCGTGGAGATCATCGGGTTGAATGGCCAGATCCATACCACCCAGGCCTTCGAAGGATATCCTTCAGCCACCCGGCTGGAGATCCCCTTGAAACACGTGAAAAGCGGACATTACATACTCAGGATCCATAACCAACGGGATGTGATCACGAGAAAAATCATCGTCAGGTAAACGAAAATTGGTTGGTTCCATAACAAATCATCCAACCTGTATCACGGTATATATTAACATAGTATATACTGACTCGTCCTGATTTTTGTTTATACTTTTTATGTCAATCCTGACAGGGGCTTCCCTGTTTGTCCATGGCTGATTTTGGAGACGCGATAAATCGACGTCTCTACCAACGACATCAATTCCTGTCTCTCCCTCTCAACGCTCAACGCTCAGCGCTCAGCGCTCAGCGCCCTACTCCTAACCATCACCGCCGGGATCAGCGCGATCCAAAACATGCCGTTCAGCAGGATGGCGGCGATGACCGATGCCAGGAAGAGGTTCGACACGTTTTGGCTGGCGGCCAGGAAGGTGGGCAGGGTGGCCAACAGGGCAGTGATGGTGCCGGTCAGGATGCCGGTTATCAACAGGATGACATACTCGGTGAAATAGATGCGCATGATCGCGATCATTTTGAAGCCCAGCGCTTTGAATAAGGAGGTCTCCTTTTGGCGTTCCAGCAGGCTGCGCGCGATGATGACCGCCAGTCCGGCGGTTCCGAGCAACATGCCGAAGGCCCCCAGCAGGAAGAAGATGCGCAGGTAGGTGTTTTCGACCGTGTTGAAGGCGGCCAGCTTTTCTGCAGCGGGCTGCATTTCCCACCCGAAATCACGAAAGATGAATGAAAGTTCCTCGCTGATGGCTTGGAGGTCATTTGAAAAAGAGGTTTCAAGAGCACCGGTTTGCCTGGGATTGCTGGTATCATCTTCCGGATTGTTGTTTAGATCATTTTCATAGCCGGATAATTCGATCAAAAACACATTGCTTCCGCTGGTAGCCGGAAAGTGCTTCAGCAGGTTGTCGGCCGAGATGATGACATTTCCCTGAAAAATGGAGTTTTCCAGTCCGGCGATCAGCACCACCTTCACCTCCTGTCCTTCTGCATTGAGATAGATCAGGGTATCGCCCGGTTGTTTCCCCAGTCCCCACCGGATCACGGTCTGGTCGGCGATGCCGGGGATGGCGTCGCCGTGGTCGTGCGTCAGTGCCGACCACGGCTCCCCTGCGGTGCCCCGCTGGTGCCTTGTGGCGAAGGAGAAACGGCCTTCGAGCAAGGCGGGGTCGGTGGCGATCAGCCTGGGGTTTTCGACCCTGTTCAGGTTGAGGCAGCTGGCGTCGTCGTCGTAAACCGACATGAATTGCACGAAGCTGACATTCTCCGGGATGCCCAGTTCCCGCCGTATGCTTTCCTGGTTCAGGTTGCTGAGCACGGGCATGGTGGTTTCGGCCATCAGGGCAAAGCCGCCGGTGCCGCCGGCCCTGTTTCCGTGGTCGATGTTGAGGTCTTTCCTGTTGGAGGCGGTAACGATGATCACGAAGGTGCCCAGGGCCAGCAGGGTGATCACGGTGAAGCTGCGCAGCGGGTTTCGCCTGAGGTTGCGCCAGCTCAGGCGGAGGCTGTCGAGCCGTGGCGAAGGCGCCGTGCCGCTGCTGAAGAGGTATTGGTGGGCAAAGAGCAGGAGTGCGCCCAGCAGCGTCACGCCGGCGACCATCCACGAGAGGGGTTGCTGAAAATGCCCACCCATCCCAAGATAGGAAATAAGAATAGCGGATACCAACAGAAGTGCCTTTGCCATGATGCCCGTTGCACGAAAGGGGGTGGTTCTAAATGTAAAAGGCTTGTTCTGCGCTTTGGCGGCCTGCAGATGGCTGGCCATGAACCGGTTGATGGCCAGGAGCATGACGCCGCCGCCAACGGCGATGCCGGCCATGATGCCAATCATGATGGGCACCGGGTGGAAGCGGATCACCAGCACGTTTGTGCGGACGATGTCGTGCCACAGGGTGTTGAGGCCTGCGAACACCAGCTTGCTGTAGGCGATGGCGATGGCGGCCCCTATGATGGAGGCGGCCGTTACGACGAGCAGGGCTTCGCCCAGGAGGATGCGGCGCACCAGCCGTTTTGGGAAGCCCAGCGAGGTGTAGAGCATGATCTGGTCGCGGCGCCTTTCCATGCTGAAGCGTGCCAGCAGCCATGTCAGCATCAGTCCGGAGATGATGATGAACATGCCGAGGCCGGCAAAGAGCCCGGCAAAGTCGACCCCGCCACCTGCTGCCCGCAGGCCATGCTCCCTGACGGCATTCAGCCGGAACTCGAGCCGCACGGGATCGATGTTTTCTGACAGGGTGCGCGACAGGCTTTCCATGTCGTGGCTGCCTGCCGCGAAGGTGACGCTGGTGAGGCTGCCGAAGCGGTTGCGCCAGAGCTCCTGCCCGCGCGCCAGCGAGATATAGGCCTTGGGCGTGCCGCGGTAAGCGTCCCAGTAATCCTCATCCTTTTGCCGGATGGCCTCCAGGTCGATGGGGATGCCCGCCTCCCACTGGCTGCAGCTGCCGGCGTCGGAGAGGCCCGGCAGGTCGGGCATCAGCGCGGCGTCGGCCTGCGATTCTTCCATGGGCATGATGCCGGCCACCACAAAGGCTGCCTCGCGCTCCACCAGCTCGCGCAGGGGGCCGATCTCGTAATACCGCATCACCAGGGTGTCGCCGGGCACGGCGTTAAGATCGGCGGCCAGCCAGGCGTTGATGACCATCTCATTGTGGCGCAGGTGCCGGTAATCGCTGCCTGCAGTAACGAATGAATAGGGGGTTGACCGGTTGCGCAGCGCCAGGCTGTTCACGAAATAGGTCAGGTGTTGCCGTGCACCGGGGAATGTGCGGCTGACAACATCTGCCACATGGTCGTCGAGGAACACCCGTCCGGATGTCAGCATGATGGCGCTGCTGTCAGCCAGGTATTCGAGCTTCAGGGCGCCGTCGGCCGGCTGCCAGGCATCCTGCAGCCGCTCGCTGAGGTGGTCGTCGGAGGCGCTGCCGGCGCCGATAAGCACCATGTTGGCATTGCCCTCCAGCTCCATGGCGCGGTTCAGCCAGTCAAGGCCGACGAACATGTTGTAGGGTGCCGTCTGGGAGGTCTGCAGGTTGAACTGTCCGCCCTGCTCCATGCCGGCGATGGCTTTGATCCTGATCCTTCGTGAGATGGTTTGCCGCTCGTCAGACACAAACGGGGTGTTGGCCGGGATGGGGCCTGTGTAGCGCATGCGCACCAGCAGGAAATCGCCGGTGTCGGCCTGCAGCCGCTGCGCCAGGTTGTAACTGATGACTGCCTCGCCGCTGCCGGGTTCGGGCAGGGTGAACGTGAAGCCGGTGGCTTCCCGGAAGCGTTCACCGACCCCCCAGAGCTGCACCTTGTTGATGCGCAGGTTGCTTTCCTGGAAGGTGACCAGCGCTTCGGTCTTCAGCACCGGCGCGGCTATCAAGCCAGCCTCCGATGCCCTGGCTGTCCTGGCCACAACGCCCGTCTCATCTGATGTGCCCACCCTGGCTGTCCTGGCCACCACGCCTGTCTCATCTGATATGCCCGCCTTCGCTGCCCTGGCCGTCACGCCTGTCTCATCTGATATGCCCGCCTTCGCTGCCCTGGCCACCCCGTCGGCGAAGCCAACGGTGAACAGGCGCTCTCCCGCCGTGACGGTATGGGTCACGCTCCCCAGCCGGTAGTCAACCACCTTCTCCAGGCTGTGACGCAGCGAATCGCCCACAACCAGGGCGCCGGTGATGATGGCCGTGGAGATGGCGATGCCTGCCATGGCAGCCAGGCTGCTGCCGGGGTAGTGCAAAAGGGTTCGCCGGATGAGTTGCAGAAGGGTCATGGCTGGTTCAGGATCATATTTTGCCGGATATCTGTCTTATTTAGTAATTTGATTTTCATGGCATTAAGCATCTTTGCCTTCATGACTGGGTGCATTCCAACTTGCCATTACGGATCTGGCACCTCCTGTCCATCCGCCCGGCGATCTCCGCAGCGTGGGTGGCGATGACCAGGGTCACCCCCATGTCTTTGTTGATTTGCGTCAGCAGGTCGACAAGCAGGGTGGCGTTCTCCGCATCGAGCGAGCCGGTGGGTTCATCGGCCAGCAACAGCTCCGGACGGTTGATCAGGGCCCTGGCCACGGCGGCACGCTGGCACTCGCCGCCCGACAGCTCGCCGGGCTTGTTGTTGCGCTGCTCCCACACACCCATGTAATTCAGCAGCTCTTCGGCATGACGGGAAGCATCGGCCTGGCTCCCCTTTGCCGCGAGCGTCGGCAAAAGAACGTTCTCCCACAAGGTGCACTGCGGCAGCAAGTGATGGAACTGAAACACAAAGCCGGCACTGCGGTTCCGGAACGCCAGCATCTCGGCAGGAGACAGGCCGGAGATCAGGCGGCCGCCAATAGTGATGCTGCCACGGTCGGCCACGTCAAGGGTGCCCAAGAGGTTCAGCAAGGTGGTCTTGCCACTGCCCGACGGGCCCATGATGGCTACCTTCTCGCCCTTCGCAACCTCCAGGTCAAGGCCGCATAACACCTCACGGTCGGTCTGCCCAAGGCTGTTGGTGTAAGTTTTCCAGAGGTCGTTGGCTTGGATGAACATAATGCAATGGATATTAATGTAGGGGCGAATAATTTTCGCCCGTCCTGCAGGGGCGAAATGATTTCGCCCATCAACCAGGGGCGAATAAAATTCGCCCATCCTGCAGGGGCGAATAAAATTCGCCCATCCTACGATTGGACAATCAGGGATTCATAGATGCCGGTCATTTTATTGGCCAGGAGGTGGATGTTGAAGGTCTCTTCGATGCTGTTCCTGGCCTTTTGGCTGGCTGTTTCAAGCATGCTCTTGTCGGAGAGCATCTCATCGAGCGCTTTTGCCAGTGATGGCGCATCGTTTTCGGGATAGGTCATCCCACCACCTGATAGATCAATAATCTCCGGGAATGCGCCCAGGGCCGGCTGAACGACAGGGATGCCGGCGGCCATGGCTTCGGTGAGGTAGATGCCAAAGGCTTCGCCGAACCGTACAGGTACCGACAGCACCGCTACCCTGTTCAGGAAGGAATGGCGGCTTTTCTCGCAAAAATCACCGATGAACTCGACGCTGCCCGAGAGCCCTGCCCGCTCAATTTTTTGTTTCTGCTCCCTGATGAATGTCTTGTCGTCGCCGGTAAAACCTCCGGTCAGCAGAAGCCTTACATCGTGATTCGCCGCATTCCTTTTAAGCAGGATGAATGCATCGATGAGGATATCGAGGCCGTTGTCATAACAGAGCCTCGAAATGTACCCGATGTTCCGGGGTTTCCCGGCAGCGTTCCGGTAGGTGTAGTCGGCCGGGTCAACACCCAAATGAAGGGTTGTCAGCCTCGCGTCGTCGAGGTTCAGCTTCTCTTTCATGTAAGCGGTGTAATAGTGGCTTACAGAAATGAACATGTCAATGTCGCGGGCCTTTTCCTGCATGAGTTCCCAGACCCTGGCGGCAAATTCAGCATGCATCGGCTCCACCCACACGTGCTCATCCTGCAGGGAACATACCACCGGCACGTTGAGCTGCTCCTTCAGCTTGTGCGCCAGCCCGAGCAGCAAGGCATTGGAGATATGGATCACATCGGCCTTGTAATGGTCTTTCAGCCAGTGCACCATCTTGTCGAGCTCATCTTTCTGTTTCCCGTGCTCGCCCATCAGCATCGATACGGTCATGTCTTCGAGGCCGCTGGCCCGTGTGGAATTGGCCATGCGTGCGGCAAGCCTCAGCATGGGCTTGGAATTCAGCAGTTTGTCGACCCATTTCGGGGCATGCCGGAAGATGGGATAGCGTTGTTTGAGGTAGATGCTGACGGCGCCGTAAAACACAGGCACCTCACCAATGCTTGTATCATCGTTGGCAAACAGAGGCAGGTACATGGGGATCTTGATGGCATCGTGGCCCTGTGCGCGTATGGCGTCAAAAAACTTGCTGTCGCGCAGGCAGTTGCCGCAATAGAAGCTCCCCCCGGAGCCGGGTATGATGTGTACAATGTTCATAATCAAATTATTGACGCTTTCACTTTGTTTATTGACGCTTTCACTTTGTCGATTTTTTCCAACAGTTCACCTCTTTTTGCCGGGTCGGTGATGCCCTCTTCCGGTTTGAAATTCTCTTCGAAGGAGGGAAGTGAGAATGTTTCCAGCACATGCCCGCCGTTTCGCGGGAAGCGGGCCGCTGCGATGCCCAACACATTTGAAGCGCCGAGAGCACCCGGGGAGGTGCCCAGCAAAAACATCTTTTTGTCGGCGAAGGCTTTGCGGCCCGGGATCCTGGAAACCCAGTCGAACAGGTTCTTGAACAGGGCGGTGTAGGCGCCGTTGTGCTCGGCCATGGAGATGATGATCAGATCGGCACGGTCGATGCGGGTGGCAAACTCCATTGCCTTGCCCGGGATGCCCTGGTCAAGCTCCTTGTCTTTGTTGTAAATGGTCATGTCGTAGTCGAGCAGGTTGACAAAGTCGATGTCGTGCCCCTGGAAATGGGTCAGCACCTCTGCCACGAGTTGCCGGTTGATCGATTTGGAGCTGCCGCTGCTGGAGAATGCGAGAATCGTCATGCGTTTATAATTGGTTGAAAGCAGAAGGTAAAAAGTAAAAAGTAAAAAGTAAAAAGTTAAAAAGCGAAGTGCAGTGATGAATTGATCATGGGATGCCCAGGCAATAGATCATGCCGTCGAGTGCACCTGCGATGATGGTGTTTTCTGTCACCGCCGGGCTTCCAACAATTTGGCTTCCAAGCTCATAGGTCCATACCACCGCTCCGTTGTCCTGGTGCAGCAGCATCAGGTCGCCGCGCATGTTGGCCACCAGCACATGCTGGTTGCTGGCCACGGGCGAGGCGTCGACGCGGCTGCCGGTGTTGCGTTGCCACAGCAGCTTGCCGCTGTCTTTGTCGAGGCAGTATACGAAGCGGTCGCGGCTGCCGATGAAGACCCTGTTGCCCGAGATGGCCGGCGAGGCGATAAACGGCAACTGCCGGTCGCGGCTCTCGAAGCGCCATAGTATGCGCCCATTGCGGTAGTCGACACAGCTGAACAGCCCGTCGTAGTCGCCGATATAGGCTCTGCCGTTGTCGAGCGCGGCTGACCCGGCCACATAGGTGGCGATCTCGATGGCCGCCTCCGCCTTGCCGGTGCGGATATCCACCACGTGCAAAAGGCCGTCGCAGCCGCCGAAGACGGCATGGTGGCTGTCGATGGCTACGCTGGCGTGCAGGTAGTTCTGTGCTTCGTACTTCCATACCACCTGGCCGTTCGACGCGTCGATGCAATGCAGGTAGTAGTCGTAGCTGCCCACCAGCAACAAGGTACGGTTGGCGTCGCGGTACCAGTTGGGTGCAGCATTAATTTGATTGTCAGTTTTGTAGGCCCATATCTGCCGGCCACTGTCCAGGTCCAGCGCATACAGGGTGCCGCCCAGGTCGCCGACATACACCACGTTCCACAGGATCAGCGCCGGCGCCTCGATGGCGTTGCCGGCACGGAACCGCCACAGCTCACGGCCCTCCAGGTTCAGGCAATATACAATGCCGTCGGTGCCGCCAACCACCACACGGTTGCCCGAGATCACCGGCGAAGCCTTGATCTCGTCGCCCGCCTGGAAGCTCCACTTCATCGCCACCTGCCCCGGAAAAGAAGCAGTGGTCTTCCCCTGCAGCGCCTGACCCCCGCGAAACTCAGGCCACCCGGCCATCCCACGGAAAGAGAAAAAAAGAAGCAGGCCCAACAACAAAAATGGTGCCCTCACATGTCTTCTGCCCATACTGTTCATCGTTATTTTTTGCCAAATATAGGCAAAATTTCCCTTATTTTTTGATGGGGCGTATTCAATACGCCAGTAAGATTGCAGGGCGATTGGTATTGGGAATGGTTTTGGGCGTATTCAATACGCCCCTACGGTGCGGACAATGCGCCGGTGGGGCAGGCGTCGGCGACGATGCCGGCGGTTTTTTCCAGGGCGGCGCTGACCGGTTCGTTGAACGGCACGCCGATTTCCACGTCGAAGCCCCTGCCGATGAAGGTGAAGCCGAAGGTTTCCTGGTGTTTGGCGGTGAGGCGCACGCAGATGCCGCATTTGATGCATTTGCCGGGCTCGTAGACGACGCCGGTGTGCTGCATCTGCTTCGTCAGCGGTTTGCGTTGGCCGTAGCTGAACCGTTTCTTGCTGGCGCCGTAGGCTTCGGCATACAGGCGCAGGCTGCAGCTGTCGGGTTTGCGGCAGTCGCAGTGCAGGCAACGTGCCGCTTCGGTGCGTGCCTGGGCGGCGTCGAAGCCGGTGGCGTCGAAGTCGGAGCCGTTGAAGCTGGTGGCGCCGGAGACAGTGTTGCTGCCAGCGCCGGTGTCACCGGTGTCGGTATC
>Ga0114946_10002455_pt1 | contig 12731 bp, 14 predicted proteins | sample WalLakDeSediment_FD_88676 | JGI IMG/M metagenome (GOLD analysis project Ga0114946, IMG submission 88676) | Lake sediment microbial communities from Walker lake, Nevada to study Microbial Dark Matter (Phase II) - Walker Lake 11/02/13 Deep Sediment | ecosystem: Environmental > Aquatic >...
AGCTGGTTATCACGTTTCAGCTTATTGCAAATGGTTTGCCGAAGGTCCTGGTAACCGTTTACAGGGGTGTAAAAAGAATAGTTCTCATCAACAGCTTTTTTTGCCGCTTCTTTCACAAAGTCGGGTGTAAAAAAGTCGGGCTCACCGAGGCTTAAATTTATTACATCAATACCCTGTGCCTTGAGTTCGCGGCTTTTGCGTGCCATGGCAAGGGTTTCTGACTCAGAAAGCTGGGAAATGCGGTTCGATAGGGTGATCATAGGTGAAATGTTTTTTATCAGGGTTAATTGATTATCTTTCTGATTATGTGAAAAATATACAGCAATAAAGCGGCAAAATTAGCAAATAAACAACTCATGCTCAAGAGCGACCTTTATTTTTCTGCCATTGCCAAACCGACCCAAACCAGGGTTGTGTAAAAAGCCATATCTTTGTGCAAAATTTTGATAACCTATGAAAGAAATTATTGAGGTAATCAGGTATACTGTCCCTGCTATGGTGGTTTTTTTTGCAGCTTATTTTCTCCTGAAAGAGTTTTTTCTTCAGGAAAGCAAAAAACGCGAGATCGACATAAAACTTGAAAAGGTTCGGATTACAATGCCCATAAGGCTTCAGGCCTACGAGCGGATTATTCTTTTTTTGGAGCGCATTTCACCATCCAACCTTGTAATGCGGGTGCACCAGCTAGGTTATTCTTCGGCCGAATTTCAAAAGGTGCTGGTACAGACTATTCGTGATGAATATTCACATAACCTTTCACAACAGTTGTATGTTTCGGCAAAGGCTTGGGAAATGGTTAAAACAGCCAGAGAAGAGATGATCAGGCAGATCAATACTTCTGCCGCCCAACTGCCATCAGAAGCCACATCAACTGATCTCAGCAACAAGCTTCTGGAAATGAGCATGGAAAAACTTGCCACCCGAAAAGCCCTTGATTTTCTGAAAGATGAGGCAAGGCAGAATTTTTAAGAATTAACTCAATGAAGATTACCTTAAATAACAGGCCTGAGGAAATTCCCGGGTGTACTGAGCTTACGGTAGATCAGTTGCTTAAGGAGAAAAATTTTACCTTTAAGTTTCTGGCCGTACGCATCAATGGCAAGCCGGTAATTCCTTCTGACTTTGATTCAGCCATTATCAGGGAAGGCGACCAGGTAGTGGTTATGCACCTTATCAGCGGGGGTTGATCTACCTTGCTGAAGAATTGAAATGCCTGATTGCTATCAGTCTGTCATAAAGATCCCCGGGCCTCCTGTGGTATACAAATACCGTATACTCATTCTCTGTTTCGGAGTGGTCGCCCTCAATATCTGTTAATCTGGCCGAAGCCACCCCATCATCACGAACGGCATACAAGTAATTGTAATACCCTTGTTTTAGCAGCAGGCTGGTTTCGTATTTTCGAAGCCGGTAATTGTATATCATTTCATTGTCGCGCCTCAGCACCCAGTCAGTTAGTGCACCCATAATGTGTACGGTGGCATTGTCGACCGGCTCGGGCATGAGAAGACTGAAATATACCCAGGCATAATCGCTTTCGAGCATATCATTTCGGGCATCCTCGGTCTTTACAGTAAAACGTCCGTTGATGTCTCCCTCGCTGGTATAGCGACGTGTTGCCCTAACGGCATCAGGCATCAGAAAAACTTCCCAATGTCGGTGAGTTGAAGTAATATCGGCTACACGGTCAGTAACATACCTAAGGCTTCGGATGTTAAAATGCCTGAACTCACTGCCCCCTTCAAAAAGCAGCTCCCTTTCGTGATCATAAACAAGCCGGTTTCCCATAATCATTCGCGGTTGAATGCCTATAATTGCATTATCCCAGCGCCCGTTTTGGGTAATGACCAGTTTCAAATCCTGATGCGGATTGGAAATATGATAGTTCATGGTGTTGATGCTGAAATTCAGCTGCTGGTGCGTATCTCGAAACATTACAAGATTGGCTTGGCTTACATGCCCTTCAACAACAACCTGCTGTTCAAATAACATGAAGCGCCGTGTTAGAACCAGATCATCTGGGTTGCCGTTCAGGTAAACCTTTAAAATGTAATTGCCCGAAATGCGGGGCCGGAGATTGCCCGTTGGGAATTCCAGAAAATATTGTGTGTAGGGAACTACCGTGTTTATGGATCGCGAATAATTGCGAACCTGGTCTTCGTAAAAACCATCAATGTATTCAAACTCCTGAAGGGGAGAAGGGTTCCAGTAAGCATCGCAATGAATAATGGTGTAGTAGAAGTTTTTGAAGTCGGCATCAAGGTCATCAAACCTTAAAACAAGTTTTTCATCAGAGTTGAACCTGATTTGTGCCGGGGCCATTTCCCAGCCCTTTTTGAAAAACAAAACTGTTCGAATGTTATTGGTATAAATGAAGTCTCCGTAAAGAAAAAAATCTTTAATTAATTCGGCCTGATTTGTTGAATTTGAACTAACTTCGGCATTAAATACTGTTGATTCTGCTTGGTTTGACGCCCATTGGAAGGCAATTACATGCCCGGTGGAGTTGAAAAAAAGAGCCGCCACGGCCGCAATCAGGTATTTGTTTACCTGATTAATTTGTCTTTTAAAGGGAAATAAATATGTAAACATATGAATGTTTTTAAATGCTTGCTGAAAGTCAGATTCCATTCCCTGAAACAAAGCTAATTAAAAAACAATAAGAGGGCAAAAACGTTTAGAATAATTGAAAATATGAATAATTTTGCCAGCTGAGTTACAACAACAAATATTTTTCCAAAACATGCCGAAAACGATTAAGATCAAGAAAGGGTTAGACATTCCACTGCTTGGAAGTGCTGAAAGAATTCTCCAATCGGCCCCGGGAGCTGATGTTTACGCCATTAAACCTCCTGATTTTCACGAATTTACACCCAAGATGCTTGTTAAGGAAGGTGACCCGGTTAAAGCAGGAACTCCTTTGTTTTTCGACAAGTACAATGAGAAGATCTTGTTTGCTTCACCTGTGAGTGGCACCTTTCAGGAGGTTGTCAGGGGTGAAAAGCGTCGTATCATGGAAGTACTCGTTAAGCCCGATGGCAAGAACGATTACGTGGAGTTCGGATCGGCTGATCCGTCTGATATGAGCCGTGAGAAAATCATTGACCGTATGCTTAAGGGAGGGGTTTGGCCATTTATTCGGCAGCGTCCTTATTCCATAATTGCCAATCCGGCTGACAAGCCTAAGGCCATTTTTGTATCGGCTTTCAACTCGGCGCCGCTTGCACCTGACAACGACTTTGTTGTTAACGGAGAAGAAAATTTCTTTCAAGCCGGCATCAATGTCATTACCAAACTTACTAATGGTGATGTTCACCTGAGCGTTGATGCAAAGAACACCCTCTCCAAGGCATTCCTTCAGGCCAGGGGTGTAAAGATTCACTATTTCGAGGGGCCACACCCGGCCGGCAACATTGGCATTCAGATTCACCACATTGATCCGATCAACAAAGGTGATATTGTTTGGTATTTAGATGTTGCGAGCCTTATTATTATTGGCCGCCTGTTCGAAAAAGGTGTTTTCGATGCCACAAAAGTGGTTGCACTTACCGGCTCAGAAGTTTTAAACCCGCGCTATTACCGGGTAAAAATCGGAGCCAGGGTTCTTTCATTTATTGGAAACAACCTTAACCGTGAAAATGGAGTCAAGGCCCGTATCATCAGTGGCGATGTTCTTACCGGAGTTTCTATTGAAGAAAAAGGATATCTCGGGTTTTATGATAATCAGGTTACGGTAATCCCCGAAGGTTATGATCCGGAATTCTTGGGTTGGCTTATCCCGAATCCCGGGCGTTTCAGCATTTCCCGTACCTGGCCTTCATTCCTTATGCCTTGGAAAAAATACCGCCATGACACCAACATCAGGAGTGGCGAGCGCCCCTTTGTAATGACCGGCGTGTATGAGAAAGTACTTCCGATGGATATTATGCCCATGCAGTTGCTAAAGTCGATCATGATCAACGACATTGACAAAATGGAGCAGCTTGGAATTTATGAAGTGGCGCCGGAAGACTTTGCTCTTTGCGAGTATGTGTGCCCCTCAAAAATTGAAATTCAGTCTTTTATTCGCCAAGGCCTTGATACAATACACCGTGAGTTTGCCTGATCTGTTTATTTTTATTGAATAACAAACAAAAGCGATACACCTTGAAAGCGTTAATTCAATTTGTTGAAAAGAAATTGCAACCCAACTTTGACAAGGGGGGAAAGTTTCAGCGATTCCACCGGAGCTTTGAAGCTTTTCAAACCTTTCTTTATGTGAAGGGTGATGTAACAAAGCAAGGAAGCCATATCCGTGATGCCATCGACATGAAGCGAACCATGTTTTATGTGATCATTGCCCTGATCCCTGCTTTGTTGTTTGGAATGTGGAACGTTGGTTTGCAGCATTACCGTGCCATTGGCCTTGATGTAACATTTTTCGACCAGTTTCTTTTTGGTCTGATAAAAGTGTTGCCAATCGTGGTTGTAAGTTATGTCTCAGGCCTTGCCATCGAGTTTGTGGTTGCTGAGATCAAGAATCATGAAGTGAACGAGGGCTTCCTGGTTTCGGGTATGCTCATTCCGCTGATTATCCCGGTCACTACCCCACTTTGGATGGTTGCCGTGGCCACTGCTTTTTCCGTTGTTATTGGTAAAGAAGTTTTTGGCGGAACTGGCATGAACATTCTGAACCCGGCTTTGCTGGCACGTGCCTTTCTGTTCTTTGCCTATCCGGCTTACCTTTCGGGTGAGGTGTGGATAGAAACCAGCATCCAAGAGGGTCAGCAGCTTGTTGATGGCTTCTCAGGCGCTACAGCACTTGCAGTGCTTGCCGCCAATGAATCACAGTACTTGCCATCAGTGCTCGAAATGTTTCTGGGTACTATCCCCGGATCAATTGGCGAAACATCCACCCTTGCCGTGCTTGTTGGCGCATTGGTGTTGATTGCCACCGGAGTAGGCAGTTTGCGTATTATGGCATCGGTAGTGATTGGCGGTTTGTTCATGGGTGGAATACTAAATCTTTTTGCAGTAAATGAATTTATGGCCGTTCCACCTTACTACCACTTGATAATGGGTGGCTTTGCTTTCGGGGCCGTGTTTATGGCCACCGATCCGGTTACCGCCTCTCAAACCCCAAATGGCAAATACATTTATGGCTTTCTTATTGGCGTGGTAACCGTCCTTATCAGGGTGGTGAATCCCGCTTATCCGGAAGGAATGATGCTGGCCATATTGCTTATGAACGTATTTGCGCCTCTCATTGACTATTATGTGGTTGAAGCCAATATAAAAAGGCGCATGAAGCGAATGAAAGCTGCACAGGTAAAAGTTCAAGCTTAAAACAGAAAAAACTGAAAAAATGAGTAACAGGTATATTTTTATTTATGCTTCGGTAATGGTGTTGATCGTTGCCTTGGTTCTTTCCTCGGCAGCCATGTTTCTCAGGCCTTTTCAGGATAGGAATATGCGCATTGAGAAAATGCAGAATATCCTTGCATCCATCAATGTGAAAGCAACCAGGGCCGAGGCCGAACAGAAGTTTAACCAGTATATAGTTGAAACAAAGGTTGTGAATTCAAAGGGAGAAGAAATTGCCGGCGACGCCTTTGAGGTTGACCTGCAGGACGAGAACCGCAAGCCAATGGAAGAAAGGCAACTTCCCTTGTTTGTTGCCGATGTTGATGGAAGCGCCTATTACATTGTTCCGCTTCGCGGCAATGGTTTATGGGGTGCCATCTGGGGTTACCTCAGCCTTGAATCAGATCTGGCAACCATTGCCGGTGCCAATTTTGATCATGCCAGTGAAACTCCCGGGCTGGGTGCTGAAATTGCCGACCGTGATTTTGAAGAACAGTTTGCCGGAAAGCGAATCTTTGATGCTGATGGGAACTTCAATCCTGTAAGGGTCATTAAGGGTGGCGCTCCTGTCGGCGACCTCTACGGCGTAGATGCCATCTCCGGCGGAACCATTACATCAAATGGCGTTACCAATATGTTGCGCAATGGGCTGGAAGGCTATGTTTCTTACTTAAAAAAACTGAAATCATTATGAGCGAAAACACAAATAAACCCAAGAAGGAAGAACTGTTCTCGGCAAAAAACCGAAAGTTGCTATCAAACCCAATGGGCAAGGACAACCCCATTACCGTGCAGGTACTTGGTATTTGCTCAGTACTTGCCATTACAGTTCAGTTAAGGCCCTCGCTGGTTATGGCGGTTTCTGTTGTGGTTGTTATGGCGGTGTCAAATGTAATTATCTCCTTGCTTCGCAACACCATACCGCCCCGAATTCGTATCATTGTTCAGCTTACGGTGATTGCATCAATGGTTATCCTGGTCGACCAGGTGCTGAAAGCTTTTGTTTATGACATAAGTCGTCAGCTTTCGGTATTTGTGGGGCTGATCATTACCAACTGCATTATCATGGGCCGCCTCGAGGCTTTTGCCCTTTCAAATAAACCCTGGCCATCCTTCCTCGATGGTGTTGGTAATGCTGCCGGTTATGGCGCCGTGCTTCTCACCGTGGCCTTCTTCCGCGAACTGCTGGGGTCGGGTACCCTTTTTGGTTACCAGGTAATCCCAAACTTTTTGTATGAATTGGGCTATGTGAATAATGGTTTTATGATTCTGCCCCCAATGGCCCTTATCACTGTTGGCGTAATTATCTGGGTGCAGCGTCATCGTAGTCCGGAATTGGTCGATGTTAGCTAAAAAGGCTATAATCAATAACACAAAACATTTCTGAAAGATGGAAGAATACGTAAGCATATTTGTCAGGTCAATTTTTGTTGATAACATGGTGTTTGCCTACTTTCTGGGCATGTGTTCGTACCTGGCCGTGTCACGTACGGTAAAAACCAGCATTGGTTTGGGTTTTGCCGTTATTTTCGTGCTTGGCATCACCGTACCGATCAATTATCTGCTTCAGAACTATGTGCTGGGCAAGGGCGCGCTTACCTGGTTGGGTCCCCAGTTTGCCAGTGTCGATCTGAGCTTTCTCACCTTTATCATGTTTATTGCCATTATTGCGGCTATGGTGCAGCTGGTAGAAATGATCATTGAAAAATTCAGCCCCACACTTTATACCTCCCTGGGTATCTTTTTGCCCCTTATTGCCGTGAACTGTGCCATTCTGGGCGGCTCGCTGTTTATGCAAGAGCGAAATTATGCCAACCTGGGTGAAGCAAGTGTATTTGGCCTTGGAAGCGGTGTTGGCTTTTTTCTTGCCATTGTGGGCATTTCAGCCATTCGTGAGAAGATACAATACTCAAACGTGCCAGCACCCTTGCGAGGGCTGGGTATAACCTTTATTATTACTGGGCTCATGGGTATAGCTTTCATGAGTTTCATGGGAATTGAATTATAAAAAGTCACTCAGAAAATTCAAAACGTCATGATATTGTTAGAAGTCGGTGGTTTATGGGTTGTTGCGCTCAGCGTGATCTTCTTTCTGTTTATTATGCTCATGCTGGTGGGTGTGCTTCTTTATGCCCGCGCCAAGCTGGTTCCCAGCGGTCCCGTAAAAATTACCATTAATGAAGAAAAAGAACTAACCGTTGATTCGGGCAGTACCCTTCTTACAACCCTTGCGCAAGAGGGCATTTACCTGCCAAGTGCTTGCGGCGGAGGTGGTACCTGTGCAGTTTGCAAATGCCAGGTACTCGATGGTGCCGGCGATATCCTGCCCACAGAAGTGGGGTATTTCTCCCGTAAGGAAATTCAGGATAAGTGGCGCTTAAGCTGCCAGGTAAAGGTTAAGGCTGACCTGGATATTCGCGTTCCCAAAGAAATCTTCGGCATTAAGAAGTGGGAGTGCGAGGTGATCTCGAACCACAATGTGGCCACTTTTATTAAAGAATTTGTGGTGCGATTGCCCGAAGGCGAAACCATGGACTTCCAATCTGGCGGATATATCCAGATCGATGTTCCTGAAGTGGATGTCGATTTCAAAGACATCGAAGTGGAAGAGGAATACCGTGGCGACTGGGATAAATTCAAGATGTGGGATTTGAAAATGCGCAATCCAGAGCCCATTTTCCGTGCCTACTCAATGGCCAATCACCCGGCCGAGGGAAACATCATCATGCTGAATATACGTATTGCCACCCCACCATGGGATCCGAAGAAGAATGCCTTTATGAATGTTAACCCTGGCATATGCTCTTCATATATTTTCTCGCGCAAGCCAGGCGATAAAGTCATGATTTCTGGCCCTTACGGGGAATTTCACATCAAGAACACCGACCGCGAAATGGTTTACATTGGCGGTGGAGCCGGAATGGCTCCATTGCGCTCTCACATTTTTCACCTGTTTCATACCATTAAAACCAACCGCAAGGTATCTTACTGGTATGGGGCTCGTTCAAAGCGCGAGGTTTTTTATGAGGAGCACTTCCGTAAAATTGAAAAGGAGTTCCCGAATTTCAAATTTAATATTGCCCTTTCAGAGCCACTGCCTGAAGATAAATGGGAAGGTTACAAGGGCTTTATTCACCAGATAGTGCTCGATAATTACCTGAGCAAGCACCCAGAGCCCGAAGAGTTAGAGTACTACCTTTGCGGCCCTCCCATTATGAACGAATCTGTGCTTAAAATGCTCGACAATTTAGGGGTACCCGAAGAGAACATTGACTTAGACGACTTTGGCGGTTAGCCTGAAGCCCCGTGATCGGGGCTTTTTTCGCTTATCATCCCAAACATAATGAAGAAACTTCGTCAGAAGGAAGCTAATAAGGTAACATGGATTGGTTTTTTCTCCAACCTTTTCCTGACCATTTTTAAGCTTATTGCCGGAATTATTGGCCATTCGGCTGCCATGATCGCTGATGCGGTGCACTCAGTAAGCGATTTTGCCACTGACCTGGTAGTGGTGGGCAGCCTTCGGGTGTCCTCACGACCAAAAGACGGCAACCACAAATACGGCCACGGAAAGGTGGAAACCCTTGCCACTGCCTTTGTCGGGGGTGTTTTGCTTTTGGTAGGTTTGGGAATTCTTTTCTCAGGGGCAAAGAGCATTTTCGGACACTTTAAGATTGAACCCATTCAACGACCCGGATTAATTGCTTTTTTTGCAGCCATTGTATCCATTATCATAAAGGAAATCCTTTACCGTTACACCATTGTGGTTGGGAACCGAGTAAACAGCAAAGTATTGGTTGCCAATGCCTGGCATCATCGTAGCGATGCTTTTTCGTCTCTTGGAACGGTGCTGGGTATCGGGGGCGCCATTTTTCTTGGTTCAAAATGGGTAATACTTGACCCCCTGGCAGCAATAGTAGTAAGTTTTTTCATTTTAAGAGTGGCAGTTAAAATAACCTGGGAGTCGCTTGCGGAACTGGTTGAGACTTCGCTGCCAAAACATCATGAGCACGAAATACTCGAACTGGCGGCAGGCGTTAAAGGTGTTCATAATCCCCACGACCTAAAAACCCGTAAAATTGGGAATGATATTGCCATAGATTTGCACATTAATGTGAAGCGCGACCTGAACATTGAAGAAGCCCATGACATTACTGTAGAGCTGGAAAAATGTCTGCGCAATAAATACGGGCAGGATACGCATATTTCAATTCACACCGAACCTCTGATCGAACCCGATAAAGCTGCCAAATAATGAAAACCTGGTTTATTCTTTTTTCTGTTATTGCTGTTTTTTTGCTTAGCTCTTGTCAGTTGCGCGAGCCAAAGCTTGTAAATATTCGAGGGGCCGTGTTTGGTACTTATTATTCCATCTCTTATTTTTCAGAAGATGGCCTGGTGTACCAAGAGCAAATCGACAGCCTTTTCAGGGTTATCAATGAGTCAATGTCGTATTACCTCCCCAATTCCCTTATTTCCAGAATAAATAATAACGAGACCGACATCATTGATGAATTCTTTCGGGTGGTTTACCTGCGCTCAAAGGAGATTCATGAAAGCACCAATGGCGCTTTCGATCCTACGGTTTCTCCCCTGGTTAACGCCTGGGGCTTCGGTTTTGCCCAAAAGGAGACCATGACCCCTGAACGGGTTGACAGCCTTCAGCGGTTGGTTGGAATTCAGCGAACCCGCCTTGAAGGGAACAGGATCATTAAGGACGACCCTCGTATTCAGTTCGACTTTAATGCCATTGCCAAGGGTTATGCCGCTGATGTGATCGGGTTCTTTCTCGAGTCGAAAGGCATTACTACCTACCTTGTTGAGATTGGTGGCGATCTCACCGCCCGCGGGTTGAAACCGGATGGCAGCAAGTGGCGAATTGGCCTTGAAAAGCCAGCCCGCGACTTCGATGACCCGCAAGACTTTGACTTCTTTGTAGAACTGAAAAACATGGCCGTTGCCACATCAGGTAATTACCGTAGATATTATGAACAAGACGGCCAAAAGCTCTCACATACCATTGATCCTTTTACCGGATATCCGGTTACACACAATCTGCTAAGTGTTTCGGTTTTTGCTCTCGACGGAATGACCTCCGATGCCTATGCTACGGCATTTATGGTTATGGGGTTTGAAAAGGCCAAAGAGTTTGTCGAAACAAGGGGAGACCTTGAAGCGTTTTTTGTTTTCTCAACTGGTTTGGAAGTATATGGTAGCCACGCTACCTCCGGCCTGGTATTACAAAAAAGGGAAAACTAAACTTCTCCTGCAGTTTATTTTTCTTTAATCAGCTTAAGATACCGGTCTCTGATTGGCCTGAGCTTATCAATGCTCATGTCTTCCTTAAAGATCCTGACCAGGTTTACAATTTGCCTGTTTTCGAAAATAAAAGCAGTGGCAGCGTCAAAAAACAAGAGGTCGGTTTCATATTTTGCTTTGATTGTCATATCCTTGAATGCATCCCAATCAATATATTCGGGGGTGGTAAAATATGCCACGTTTTTCTGGGCGGTGTCAAGATACATTCCTTCGCCCATGGGCTCAAGATAAAAGAACTTCTGTAACCTGATCAAAACCATCTCTCCTTTTAGGGTGGCAAAATATTTTTTGAAACGAATGCCTTCTTTTTGGTATAGTTCCTGAAAATGGCTAATCTGGCAATATCGTTTCACTTGTTTAACCCTGATCACCTGGCAGGTGCGGGTATTCATACTGGTGCTGCCCGGGGTGGCATCGAAAGGGTAATTCACCTTTTTGAGCACGTTATGGGTGGCTCTTAAAACCGTTTCGAAAGGGTGATGCCCATCCAGCACAAAATACAGGTAAGCATTGGTTTCTGTTTGTGGTCCATCATTGTAATAGCCAAAAAAAGGGGTTTTTGATTCCATCACCTGGGTATTAGCCATTACAAGGTCACTGTTGAGGGTGGTAAGAGGCTCTTCTTTGGTAACGCCGCCAAATCTTTCAATAATCCTTTCGTTTTCCATATTGTTTGGGATTGGTGCTGTAACACTAAAGGTACAAAATTTTTATCCCAATGCAATAAAGGGGCGAAATTAAATAAGTTGAGAATTTATATAAGGATAAAACCTTTTGGTTTCAGGCAGTATCACCTTCGTTTTTGCAGTCTTCGGGGGCCTCTGAATGACAGGTGCAGGCCAGGGCTTTGCCGGTCTTGGGGTCGAACTGGCTTCCGCAGGTTTTTTTGAAAGTTTCGCCAGGAATGAAAAACATTTTTATGGCAATTCCGCCAATGGCCAATGCGAGGAGTATTATTGCGAGAAGAAAAACTTGCATTTCAAGGAAATTATATTCAATAAAAAAACCCCAACAAATTCGTTTTGTTCACCAATTCTTTTCGAAATCGCCCATTTCTGAAAAGCCATAAAAGAATAATCATAAATCATAATTCCTGAATCCGAAATCCACCTGTCATCCAGGCCATTAAAATTCCGGCGGCCACCGATGCGTTGAGTGACTCTGCAGCATCGGTCATGCCCTGCTGATGCCCACCAGTGATTCGAATCTTTTTTCCCACGAAAGTGGCAATATCTGGCGAAATGCCTTTCGATTCGTTGCCAATAACCAGCAGTCCTTTTTCTGGGGTGGGTATATTAAACATTTCTTCGCCCTGAAGGAAAGCCCCGAGAATCGGTAATTTTTTAGCTGCTTTTTCAAGAAAAGGAACCAGGTCGGTGTAAAACACATTTACCCGTAAGAACGACCCCATTGTGGCCTGCACCACTTTGGGGCTGAAAACCTCGGCAGTGTCGGGCGAACAAACTATTTGCCGGATGCCAAACCAGTCGGCGGTCCGGATAATGGTGCCCAGGTTGCCGGGGTCCTGCACCCGGTCGAGTACCAGGGTAAAACGACTGCTCTCCGAATCCGGCTCAACCTGTTCCGGGGTTTTGATCACTGCCAGTGCCTTGTTTGGCGTCTTCAGGCCGCTAAGGCGTTCAAGGTCTTTGTTGCTTGCTTTTAAAACTGATACCCCTTCAGGAATCTTGCAACGGTTCTCATGCAGCCACTCCTCGAGGGCATAAATTTCTTTGGTAACAAACTTGCTTTGCAAAAGTTCCGATACGATCTTTTCGCCTTCGGCCACAAATACCCCGTACTTCCGCCTGAACTTTTTCTGATGGAGGCTTTGTAAATATTTTATTTGAGAATGGTTTAGCAATTTGTGGGGATTTTGTATGCAATATTACAAAAAAACCTGTCCACTCGTGGCAGGGGACAGGCTATTGATGAGTGGTGATATTTCTGCAAAAGTTTTATTCGCCAACCACTTCAAATTTAATGTCGAAACGTACTTCCTTGTGCAGGTTGATCTTGGCAGAATAAACGCCCAGTTCTTTCACTGCATCACCGTCAACCACAATGCG
>Ga0114946_10002456_pt1 | contig 12724 bp, 11 predicted proteins | sample WalLakDeSediment_FD_88676 | JGI IMG/M metagenome (GOLD analysis project Ga0114946, IMG submission 88676) | Lake sediment microbial communities from Walker lake, Nevada to study Microbial Dark Matter (Phase II) - Walker Lake 11/02/13 Deep Sediment | ecosystem: Environmental > Aquatic >...
CACGAACCGCGGCATCGAGTGGTGGTACATCTCCGGCCTCACGTTGATCGCGGTGGTCCCGGTGGTCCTGATCGGCCTGTTCCTGGAGCGGTTCATCACCGGTGGGCTGATGGCCGGGGCGGTGAAGGGATGAGGGGGCCGAAGGCGAACGCGGCGGCGCCCCGGGAAGGCTGACGACCCATGGCCCGATTCGTCCTGGCCCACGACCTCGGCACCACCGGCGACAAGGCGTCCCTGTACGACGGCGAGGGACGCCTGGTCGCCAGCCGGCTCGCCGCCTACGACACCGAGTACGCTCGCCCGCGCTGGGCCGAGCAGGATCCGGAGGCCTGGTGGCGCGCCGTGTGCACCACCACCCGCGGCCTGTCGGCCGACGCCGGCATCGACGGCCGGGAGGTCGCCTGCGTGGCCTTCTCGGGGCAGATGATGGGGTGCGTGGCGCTCGACGCGCGGGCGCGCCCGTTGCGCAACGCGCTCATCTGGGCCGACCAGCGCGCCGGCGAGCAGGAGCGGTGGCTCGCCGAACGCATCGCGCCGGAGACCGTGTACCGCATCACCGGCCATCGCCTCAGCAGTTCCTACTCGCTCGCCAAGATCCTGTGGCTGCGCGACCACCAGCCGGAGGTGTTCCGGGCGGCGCACGCCTTCGTCAACGCCAAGGACGCCATCGTCGCGCGGCTCACCGGCGCCTTCGTCACCGACCCCTCGGACGCCTCGGGCACCAACCTCTTCGACTTGGAGGCGGGCGCGTACTCGGAGGCGATCCTGGAGGCCGCCGAGCTCGACCCCGCCCGGCTACCGACGGTGGCCGGCTCGATGGAGGTCGTCGGCGAGGTCGGGTCGAGCGTGGCCGAGGAGGTCGGCCTCCCCGCCGGCGTGCCGGTGGTGATCGGCGGCGGCGACGGCTGCTGCGCCGCGCTGGGCGCGGGCGTGTGGCGCGAGGGCGCCGCGTACAACTACGTCGGCTCGTCCTCCTGGATCGCCCTCGCGTCCCAGCGGCCGGTCTACGACCCCGAGCAGCGCACCTTCACCTGGGCCCATCTCGTGCCGGGCATGTTCAGCCCCTGCGGCACGATGCAGGCGGCGGGCGGCTCGTACGCCTGGATCCGCGACGTGCTGGGCGCGCCCGAGGTGGAGCGCGCCGCCCGCGAGGGGGGCTCGGCCTACGAGCGGCTGAACGAGCTGGCCGCCACCGCGCCGCCCGGCGCCCACGGCCTGCTGTACCTGCCGTACCTGCTGGGCGAGCGCAGCCCCCGCTGGAACCCGAACGCGCGCGGCGCCTTCATCGGCCTCACCATGCGTCACGGGCGCGCCGAGATGGTGCGCGCGGTGCTCGAGGGGGTCACCATGAACCTGCGGGTGATCCTGCGGGCGCTGACGCGGCAGGGCATCGAGGTGGCCTCGGTGCGGGTGATCGGCGGTGGCGCGGCCGGCCGCTTCTGGAACCAGCTGATGGCCGACATGTACGGCGTGCCGATCGAACGCCTGACGCACCTGGAGGAGGCGACCTCGATGGGGGCCGCCGTCGCCGGCGGCGTCGGCGTCGGCCTGTACGACGACGTCTCGATCATCGAGCGCATGAACCCGGTCGCGCTGGTGGTCGAACCCGACGAGGCCGCGCGGCGGGTGTACGAGCCGCTCTTCGAGGTGTTCGAGGAGGCGTACGCATCCTTGGTACCGGTGTACGACCGGCTGGCGGCGCTGGGGTAGGCCCGGCCGCCGAGCCGGTCGTTTGATGGCACTCAGCGCACGGTGATCGCCGCGCGCGCCAGCGTCCGGTCGCCCGTGCCGAGGACGTAACGCACCTCGTACGCGCCAGGCTCCTCCGGGGCGGTGAGGGTGGCGGGGCTGCCGCGGCTGGTGTAGGCCCAGCTCAGGTACTCGCCCTCGCCTGCGCCGACGGGGACGATGGTGACGTAGTCGCGCGACGCGTTGGGTCCCTGCCACACGACCTCGAAGCGAGCGCCGGCCGCGACCTCGCCGGGGGCCGAGACGCTCGCCTCGACCTCGGTCACGCGGATGGGCGCGCGCGCCAGCGTGCGGTCGTCCTGCCCCATGACGTAGCGCACCTCGTAGTCGCCCGGTTCGCCGGGGGCCGTGAGGCCGGCGGGGTTGCCGCGGCTGGTGTAGGCCCAGGAGAGGTACTCGCCCTCGCCTGCGTCGGCGGGGACGATGGTGACGTAGTCGCTGGCGTTGTCCGGGCCGCGCCAGTCGACGGCGAAGTCCGCGCCGGCGCCGACCTCGGCGGGGGCGGCAACGCTGGCCGTGACGGCAGTGACGGTGACCGGCACGCTCGCGAGCGTGGCGGACGCCTGCCCGGTGACGTAGCGGACCTCGTAGGCGCCGGGCTCGGCCGGGGCCGTGAGGTTCGCGGGGCTGCCGCGGTTGGTGTAGGCGTAGCTCATCCACGCGCCCTCGGGCGCGCCCGCCGCCACGACGGTCACGTAGTCGCCCGCGTTGTCGGGCCCGGTCCAGCCCACCGCGAAGGCGGCGCCGGCGGCGACGTCGGCCGGCGCGTCGAGCGACGCGCTGACCTCGAGTGACGCGAACGGCGCGCTGCGCCCGATCACCCGCGTGCCGCCCTCGGGCAGCGTCAGGTGGAAGCGCGCCTCGAGCTCGGTAGCCTCGTCCGGGATGCGCAGGACGACCTCGCCGGCGCCCGCATCGACGTACGACCAGGCGAGGAAGAGGTCGTCGCCGGCTTCACTGGGCACGACAGTGATCCAGTGGCGCTCGCCGGCGGGCGCGCCCTCGTAGCGCACCGTCACGCTGCTCCCCGCGACCGGCTCGGCGGGCTCGACCGCGAGGGCCACCCCCGACGCGGGCTCGAGTTCGAAGGCGAAGGCGTTCTCGGCGTCGGGCAGGATCGGCAGTCCGCCGACCACCAGGGGCGCCTCGGCGTAGGCGTCGGTCACCTCGGCGCGGTAGCTGCCGGCGGGCAGCGCAGCGGCGAAGGTGCCGACGGGTCCGGCGGCCAGGTCGTAGGTGTCGCCGCCGACCGCGTCGACGAAGCGGACGGTGGCGCCCTCGACGGCGGGCTCGCCGCGGCGCGTGAGGGTGACGGTGACGGGGTACGCGGCGCTGACCGGTCCGACGTCGACGGCGCGACCGAGCGCGGCCGCCAGCTCGGCGGCGCTGGTGGCGTTCTCGAAGGTCCCGAGCCCCTCGAAGCTCGCGATGGCGAACTCGGAGAGCGCGAAGCCGATGATGCGCACGTCGACCTCGAAGCCCTCGGCCGCGAGGCGTTCGACCGCGGCCCGCACGTCGCCGCCGCAGGATTCGGCGCCGTCGGTCACCAGCACGATGACCTTGCGGCCCTCGGCTTCGCGCAGGTCCTCGGCCGCCAGCTCGAGCGAGTAGGCGATAGGGGTGGCGCCCTTGGCCTGGGTCGCGCGGATCGACCGCAGCAGCGCCGCGCGGTCGAAGCCGGGCACGGTCACGACCAGCTCGCTGTCCTCGCAGGCGCCCTCCTCGACGGCGACCAGGTTGGCGCCGTAGACCCGCAGCCCGACGTTCAGGTCGGGGGACTCGGGGAGGCGCGTGACGAACTCGGACAAGGCGTCCTTGGCGGCGGCGATGCGGTACTGGCCGTCGTCGAGCTTGAGGTACATCGAGCCCGAGGCGTCGAGCACGAGCAGGACGTGGGTGGGCTGGGCGAACGCGGTCGCGGCGAGGGCCGCGGTCAAGACCAGGAGCGCGAAGAGCGCCCGGAGCGGGGAACGCCAGGGGTGCAGCATCGAAGACCTCCCGGGGAGCCACGAACGGCGTGGCCCCCTCTACAGGCTAACGCCAGCCATCGGCCCTCGTGGGCAGGAAGTGCACCCGCAGCGCGGCGGGCCGGAGCGAGACGCCGGGGTCGACGGCCCACCCGCCTGCTGTCACCGCACGGTCACGACCACGCGCGCGATGGTTGTGTGGCCCACGAAGAGGATGTAGCGGACTTCGTATGGGCCGGGTTCGGCGGGGGCGGTGAGGGTGGTGGGGTTGCCGCGGCTGGTGGCGGTCCAGTTGCCTTGGCGGGTGCCGTCGCGGGTGCCGATGGGGACGATGGTGAGGTAGTCGCTGGCGTTGTTGGGGCCGGTCCAGGGGACTTCGAAGGTGGCGCCGGCGTCGATCTCATCCGGCGCGTCGACCGACGCCACGATCGGCAGGGACGCGAAGGCGGGGCTGCGCCCGATGATGCGTGTGCCGCCCTCCGGGAGGCGGAGGTGGAAGCGCGCCTCCAGTTCGGCGGCCTCGCCCGGGATGAGGACGTCGACCTGGCCGGCCGCGGCCGCCGCGGCTGCGCGGTCCAGGAAGACGTCGTCGCCGACGGTGGTCGGGACGACGGTGATGAAGTTGCCCGCTCCTGTCGGTGCCCCGTCGTAGCGCACGCTGATGGTGGCGCCTGCGGTGGGGTCGGTCGGCGTGACGGCGAGGGTGACCTCGACGGCGGAGGCGAGTTCGAAGGAGTACGCGTTGTCGGCGTCGGGGGTGACGAGCAGCCCGCCGACGGTCAACGGGGCCGCCGCGAAGGCGTCGCCGATGACGGCGCGGTAGTTGCCGGCCGGCAAGTCGGCGGTGAACGTACCGTCGAGGTCGAGAAGGAGTTCGGTGGCGGTGCCCGCCACGGCGTCCTCGAAGTGGACGGTGGCGCCTTGGGTGATGGGCTCGCCATTCCGGGTCAGGGTGACGGTGACCGTGTGGTCGGTCGGCGCGACGTCCACCGCCCGTCCGAGGGCGCTGGCGAGCTCGGTGGCGCTGTTGGCGCTTTCGAAGGTCCCGAGTCCTTCGAAGCTGGCCATCGCGAACTCGCTCAGGGCGAAGCCGATGATACGCACGTCGACGTCGAAGCCCTCGGCCGTCAGGCGCTCCACGGCGGCCCGGAGGTCGCCACCGCAGGATTCGGCGCCGTCGGTGACGAGGACGATGACCTTGTGGCCTTCGGCGTCGCGCAGGTCGTCGGCCGCGAGTTCGAGCGAGTAGGCGATCGGCGTGGCACCTCTGGGTTGGGTCTCGCGGATGGTCTGCAGGAGCCCGTCACGGTCGAAGCCGGCCACCGGCACGACCAGTTCGGAGTCCTCGCAGGCGCCGTCCTCGACGGCGACCAGGTTGGCGCCGTAGACCCGTAAGCCGACGTTGAGGTCGGGGGCCTCCGGGAGGCGCGCCACGAACTGAGCGAGCGCGTCCTTGGCGGCCGCGATGCGGTACTGGCCGTCGTCGAGCTTCAGGTACATCGACCCCGAGGCGTCGAGGACGATGAGGACGTTCGTGGGCTGCGCGAAGGCGGTGGTGTGGACGGCCGCGACGAGGAGTAGCGGCAGGACGAGCAATCCGATCGGTGGGCGATGCGGTCGCGACATGGTAGGTCTCCCTATCCCCGGCGTGCGAGACCCGGACACCCTACCCGGCATACGCCTTCGGTCGGGTGACGCGTGCCGCTGGCGTGCGACCCACGCCCCTGGGTGGTTAGGCCGCTGCCCAACTCCACCCGCGGCGCCTGCACCCGGTACGCCATGCTGCGCCGTGGCGTGCCGATCACGCCTCCGGAGGCCGTCGATGGTGTATGATTATGTGTACAAGGAGGTGTATCGTGCGGACGAACATCGATCTCGACGCGAAACTGGTCGAGGAGGCCTTTCAGTACGCGAACGTTCGCACGAAGAAGGACCTCGTGCACCTGGCGCTGCGGGAGTTCATCGCGCAGCGGCGAAGGCTCGACATGCGCGACCTGCGTGGCGCCATCCGATTCGCCGAAGGTTACGACCCCAAGCGGTTGCGCCAGGACCCGACGAACCCGTGATCCTGGTCGACACCTCGGTGTGGGTGGGCTACCTACGCTGCGAAGACCGGCCCGCCGTGGCACGCCTCGTCGAGTTGCTCGACCGCGGTACACCCGTCGCTGTTACCTCCATCGTGGCGCAGGAGCTGCTGCAGGGCGTGGCCGCGCCAGAGGAGTTCGAGCGGCTCGAACGCTACCTGGCCAGCCAGTGGCGGGTGGAACCCCTCGACCCATGGCTCAGCGCGGTCGAGGCCGCGCGCATCTTCGGCGTCTGCCGGGCCGCCGGCGTCACCGTCCGCAGCACCCTCGACTGCCTCATCGCGCGCCTCGCCATCGAGCACGACATCCCCCTCCTGCACGACGACCAGGACTTCGATCGCATCGCCCGCGTGGTGCCGGAGCTGCGGTTGGCGTAGCCGCCGCCATCTCGTGCCGGCTTCCCCCAGTTCGGACGGCCCAGCCACGGTGGGAGCGCATCGTCGCGACGCCGCCATGACACGCGCGGTGCATCATGGAGGGGGGCCGGCGGGCGGAGGGTAGCCCATGACGGTGGTGGTCGTGTTGGCGTGGATGCTCGGCGCGCTGCTGGCGCTGCTCGCGCTGGCGCTCGCCTCCAGCCTGCGCCTCGAGGTGTGGGTCGACGGACTGCATGCCCGCGCGCGTCTGGGCTGGGCCGGTGTCGCCGTGCGCCTGGACAGCGACGCGCGCAACGTCGAGGTGCGGTGGCTCGGCTGGCGCCTCGTGCGGCGCCCGCTGGGCCGGTCGGACCGTGAGCAGTCCGAGAAGCCCAAGCCACGGTGCCCGAAGCGCACCCGGCGGCGTCGCGAGCGGCGGGGGTTGCCGCGACCCGATGCCTGGCGCTTCTACCGGGACCAGCTCGCCTACCTGCTGCGGCGGGTGCGGGTGGAACGCTGCGACGGCGCCGTCCGCATCGCCAGCCCCGACCCGGCCGTCACGGGGGTGGCGTACGGCGTGGCGAGCGCGCTGGTGATGCCGGCGGCGGCGCGGTGGCCGCGGGTGGCGCTGGCGGTCGTCCCCGACTTCGAGGCGAGCGCGCCCAGCGGCTGGCTCGACCTAGCCGTCCGGCTGCGCCTGATGACGTTGGCCTGGATCGCACTGCACGTTGCATGGCACGAACGGTCGCGAGCGCGCAGGACCCGACGCGCACGGACCGGGAAGGAGAGGGAAGATGATGGAAGCGCGTGAACTGCTCGAGGCGATCGCCGCCAAGGTGCGGGAGATGGCCAAGACCGAGACGATCGTCGGCGAGCCCATCGTGTTGGGCGACGTCACCCTGCTGCCCGTGACCCGCGTCATGATCGGCTTCGGGGGCGGCAGCGGTGGCGGCGACGTGGACGCCAAGTCCGACAAGGCACAGAGGGCCGCTGGCAGCGGCGGCGGTGGTGGCGGGGGTGTGCGCGTCGAGCCGGCCGCCTTCATCGTGCTGCAGCGTGGCGAGGTGTCCATCATGGCCGTCCCCGGTAAGCGCGGCGCGCTGGCCGAACTGGTCGAGCAGATGCCGGAACTGGTCGAGAAGCTGGCCGCGCACAAGAGTGCGAGGAAGCAGGACGAGCAGGTCGATTGAGCGCGCAGCCGGCGGTCGAAGGCCGCTCGGGAACCGGCGTCAGCGCCGCTAGGCCGCGGGGAGCCTCCGGCGCAGGGGCCTCAGCGGCGCCCGGCGGCCGCCAGAAGTTCGGCCCGCATGGCATCGGGAAGCGGCTTGGCGGCCTCCCGCAGGGTGAGCCCGGCCACGAGGGGCGCACGCGGCCGGAGCCAGGCGAAGACCTCGTCCGGGCAACGCTTGGCGCGCTCGCGCAGTACCCAACCGAGCGCCTTGCGGACGAAGAACTCGCGGTCGGCCAGCAGCCGCTCGGCCACGGCTGCGAAGGGCGCGAACGCGCCCGCGTCGCCGCGGCGCATGGGCAGCAGGTGCACCAGCAGGGCCGATCGGCGCAGCCAATGGTCGGGATCGTCGGCCCAGCGGTCGATCGTCGGCGCCACCTCGGGGTGCGACTCGCGCAGCGCGCCGACGACCTGGGCGGCCAGCGGGTCGACCAGCGCCCAGGTGCGTGCCTCGCGCAGCAGGCGCTCGAGCCAGGCCAGGTCGGCGGGCGCCAGGAGCCGCGCGCCCTCGACCAACGCCTCTACGGCTGCCTCGCGCAGTTCATGGACGCCGCGGCCCCAGGCCTCGTCCACGAACGCGCGCAGGCCGTCGCGATCGAGCGGTTCGAGCGCGCCACGCCAGGCCTTCCATACCCGGCGAATGGCGGGCATCGAGGCGCCGTGGTGGCGCAGCGCGCTCTTGAGGTAACGCCGCTCCTGCTCGGCGCGCGCGGGCGTGCCCTCGGCGGCCAGAGCGGCGTCCAGCGCGTCGACCAACTTCGACCAGTCCTGCGTTGCGGCGGCGTTGGGGGCCGGCCGGGTCACGGCGTGCTCCGCCGCGGCCGCGGCGCACCGGCGGCGCCGCCGTTCGTCACCTGCGACCGCCGAGCGGCCAGGTTCGCCTCGCCGGCAGCGGGTAGCGGGCCAGGAGCACGACGAGCGCGATGAGGATCAGCCCCTGCGTCACTCGCAGCGCGATGCCCCAGGGCTCGTACGGCGGGGTGCGTTCCTGCGCGACGCCGAAGTACGCGGCGATGGTGAACACCTGGAACACCGCGCCCAGCACCCATAGGGTCGTGCGCTCGCTCACCAGCATCACGACCGCGCCGAACGCGAACGCCACGCCGGCCGGCAGGCCGAACCACAGCAGGCTCGGGTCGCCCGGCTGCGGCACGACCACCTGCAGCACGCCGAAGCCGATGAGGAGGTAGACGGCGGCCGAGCCCGCGGCGAGGGCGGCGGTGGCCAGGCGAATCGCTCTCAGGTAGGTCGGGACGCGTGGGGTCCTGGCGCTCGGCTCGATGGTCATGACGTTCCTTCCTGGTGGCTCCCCGTACCGGCGGGGGGAGGGGCGCGGACCGTCCGGCGACCGATCGCGGCGCGCCGCCGATGCCCAACGCATCGTAGATCAGCAGCGCCTCGCGTAGGCGCCCCCGACGCGGGCCGCGACCATCGGCGACGCGATCGACCCGGCCGCGCCCGACGCGCCCCTGGGCGTGGCCACGGCCTCGCCCACGGGCGCCGCGGGGACACCGCGATCGCGCAGGGCGCCGCGCACGCCCAACCCCAGGCGCCGGCCGGTATCGTCTCGGCATCGTCACCCCGACGTGCAGGGCCGGGTACCGGCCACGTCGCGCCCTGGAGAGGATGCCCCGATGGATGCCGACCTCCTTCTGATCCCGCGCCGGTCGTTGTTCGGGAACCCCGAGCGTACCTCGGTCCGCCTCTCGCCGGACGGGTCGCGGATCGCGTTCTTGGCGCCCCTCGATGAGGTCATGAACGTGTGGGTGGGCGACACCGAGGCGGTCGCCCGCGACGCCGCCAGCGCGCGGCCGGTCACCCGCGACAGCGGGCGCGGCATCCGCAGCTACCACTGGACCTACGGCGGCGATCATCTGCTGTACCTGCAGGACGACGGTGGGGACGAGAACTGGCACGTCCACCGCGTCGATCTGGCGACCGGCAGTGACACCGACCTCACGCCGATCGGCGGGGTTCAGGCGCGCATCCTGCAGCTGAGCCCGCGCCACCCGGAGCGCGTGCTGATCGGACTGAACGACCGTGACCCGGCCTGGCACGACGCCCATGCCCTCGATCTGCGAACGGGGGAGCGCTCTCTGGTGATGGAGAACCCCGGCTTCGCGCGCTTCCTGTGCGACGACGACCTGGGGGTTCGGCTCGGCGAACGGGCCACCGACGACGGCGGGGTGGCCTGGCTCGAGGCGACGGAGGGTGGCTGGCGCCCGTTCCTCGAGGTGGGGCTCGAGGACGGGCTCACGACCGAGGCTCGCGGGCTCGACGCGACCGGCGCCACCCTCTACCTCGCCGACAGCCGCGGGCGCGACACCGGCGCGCTCGTGGCGATCGACCTCGCGGACCGCGCGTCGACGGTGTTGGCCGAGGACGGGCGCGCCGACCTCGGCGATCTGCTGTGGCATCCGGTCACCCGTCGGCCGCAGGCCGCGGCCTTCGGCTACGAGCGCAGCGCGTGGACGGCGATCGACCCCGGCGTCAGTGACGCCGGCGGCGTCGCCGACGACCTGGCCTTCCTCGCCACCGTGGCCCCCGGCGACCTCGAGGTGACGAGCCGCGCGCTGGCCGACGACCGCTGGATCGTCGCCTTCCGTGTCGACGACGGACCCACGCGCTTCTTCCTCTACGATCGGGCCGGACGGCGGGCGCGCTACCTGTTCGCCGACCAGCCCGAACTCGAGGCGCTGCCCCTGGCGCCGATGCGCCCGGTGGTCATCGAGGCGCGCGACGGCCTGCCGCTGGTCAGCTACCTCACGACGCCGCCGGACGGTGCGGGTGGAGCGCCCGGCGGCCCGGTCGCGCTGGTGCTGTGGGTCCACGGCGGACCCTGGGGGCGCGACACGTGGGGCTTCCACCCCGTCCACCAGTGGCTGGCCAACCGCGGCTACGCCGTGCTGAGCGTCAACTTCCGCGGCTCGACCGGCTTCGGCAAGGCGTTCGTCAACGCCGGCGACCGGGCGTGGGGCGCCGAGATGCACGACGACCTGATCGACGCGGTGGCGTGGGCGGTGGCCCAGGGCATCGCCGACCCGGCGCGGGTGGCCATCATGGGCGGCAGCTATGGCGGTTACGCCGCCCTCGCCGGCCTCACGTTCACGCCCGCTGCCTTCGCGTGCGCCGTCGACATCGTCGGCCCGTCGAACCTCGTCACCATGGTCCAGAACGTCCCGCCCTACTGGGCATCGATGGTCGAGCTCGACGCCAAGCGCGTGGGCGACGCCCGCACGGAGGAGGGTCGCGCGTTCCTGCGGTCGCGCTCGCCGCTCACCTTCGTCGACCGCATCCGCCGCCCGCTGCTGATCGGGCACGGCGCGAACGACCCGCGCGTGGCGCAGGACGAGTCCGATCAGGTCGTCGCGGCCATGCAGGCGAACGGAATCCCGGTCACCTACGTCGTGTTCCCCGACGAGGGGCACGGCTTCGTCCGGCCGCCCAACCGCCTGGCCTTCCGCGCCGTGACGGAGGCCTTCCTGGGTGCGGTCCTCGGCGGGCGGGTGGAGCCCATCGGCGACGACCTCGATGGGTCCAGCATGACGGTGCCGGTGGGGGCCGAGCTGGTGGCGGGGCTACCTGAGGCGCTGGCGCAGCGGGGGTAGCGGCGCGGCGCGTCCAGCGGGCTAGGCCTTGCGCACCGCCGCCGCGGCCAGGACGCCCGGCCCGGCGTGGGCCGAGAGCGCGGGGCCCGCCTCGGCGAGCAACACCGCCTCCGGCGCGAGGCCCAGGCGCCGCGCCAACGTGGCCGCAAGATCGGCCGCCTGCTCGGGGCGCCGTGTGTGGGCCACGGCCAGCGCCTCGATGGGGCCCAACCGCGCGATCTCGTCCACCAGCCGGTGGACGGCCTTGGACGCCGAGCGGGCGGCGCCCATCAGCTTGAGCTCGCCGTCGTCGAGGCGTAGCAGCGGCCGCACGTGAAGCGCCCGCAGGATGCGGTCGACGAGCGGCATCAGCTTGCCCGCCCGGCCGCCGCGCCGCAGGAACTCGACCGTGTCGAGCGCGATGAAGAGGTGGCTGCGCGCGCGGATGCTCTCCAGGGTGCCGACGATGGCCTCCACGGCGCGCCCCTGGCGCGCCGCGACCGCCGCCGCGAGCACCTGCAGCGCCTGCCCCAGCGAGAGCGAGCGGGTGTCGAACACGGTGACCTTGCCTGGGAAGCGCTGGGCGGCCGCGTAGGCGGCGTTGAGGGTGCCGCTCAGCCGGCCCGTGATGAGGGGGCACAGCACGTGCCGCCCGGCGGCGACCAGCGGCGCGAACGCCTCCTCGAACATCCCGGCGGACGGCTGCGACGTCTGGGGGAAGGTGGGGCTGGCCGCCACCCGGTCCCAGAAGGCGTCCGCGTCGAGCGAACCGTCGTCGAGGAGGACCTCCTCGCCGAAGCGGACGATCAGCGGGACGACGGTGATGTCGTGGCGCGTCCTCTGTTCGGGGGAGAGGTCGCAGCCGCGGTCGGTGACGATGGCGATGTCGGTCATCTTCTCTATAGGATGCAACAACGGCGGGGCCGATGCGCGGTCAGGCGGGCGCGGGCGCCTGCGCCGCCACCTCGCGCCGCACGACGGGCGCCACCTCCGTGCCCAAGAGTTCGATCGCGCGCAGCACCTGCGCGTGCGGCAGCGCGCCGAGCCCCACCTGGAACAGCGCCCGTTGGTGGCCGAACAGCCGGTGCTGGGCGAGGAGCTTCTCGGCCACCTGCTCGGGGTCACCCACGAACAGCGAGCCCCTGGGTGCCCGCATCGCCTCGAACTGCTCGCGGGTCATGGGCGGCCAGCCGCGCTCGCGGCCGATGCGACGCATGACCTCGGCATAGGGCGGGAACGCCACGTCGGCGGCCTCCTGGCCGGTCGGGGCCACGAACGCGTGGCCCGTGACGGCGAGCGGGACCCGGGCCGGGTCGTGTCCCGCCGCGCGCAGCGCCTGGCGGTGCCACTCGGCGAAGGGCACGAAGCGCTCCGGCAGGCCGCCGATGATGGCCAGCGCCATCGGCAGCCCCAGGGTGCCGGCGCGCTGCGCGGACTCGGGTGTGCCGCCCACGCCCACCCACACCGGCAGCGGGTCCTGCAGCGGCCGCGGGTGGACCTCCTGGCCGGCCAGGGGCGGGCGCGTGGTGCCCGACCACCGCACGGCGGTCGAGGCCCGCACGGTCAGCAGCAGCTCGAGCTTCTCGGCGAACAGCCGGTCGTAGTGGGCCAGGTCGTGGCCGAACAGCGGGAACGACTCGACGAACGAGCCGCGACCCACCAGCACCTCGGCGCGGCCGCCCGAGAGCAGGTCGAGGGTGGCGAAGCGCTGGAACACGCGAATGGGGTCGTCCGAGCTCAGCACCGTCACGGC
>Ga0114946_10002457_pt1 | contig 12718 bp, 7 predicted proteins | sample WalLakDeSediment_FD_88676 | JGI IMG/M metagenome (GOLD analysis project Ga0114946, IMG submission 88676) | Lake sediment microbial communities from Walker lake, Nevada to study Microbial Dark Matter (Phase II) - Walker Lake 11/02/13 Deep Sediment | ecosystem: Environmental > Aquatic > Freshwater...
AGCTTTCCAGACAAACGGGTCGCTGTCCCGGAGAACCCGGCCGTTCCGGATTCCTTTTTCCAGGTAGAAAGGCAGGGCGAAGAGCCCTCGGTGAAGGCCCGGCTGATAGTGCTTCATGCCCCGGACGGTCCGCTCCTCGAGTTTCTTCCGGACGGCCTCCTCGTCGAGTTCCATGGGATCGAGGCTTTGGGAGGCCATGGCGAATCCCCAGGGCAGGCCGAACGAAAAGATGAACGTCCAGTACGGCCGGACGATGGGGAACACGGCGCCGAGCGTCACCGTCACGGACGAAAAAAAACGGTGATAGGAATTGTCGGCGCTTCCCGCCTGGACGACGAACAGCCCCTGAGGATCGAGCCTCCGTGAGACCTGTTCGAAAAACTCCGCCGTGAACAGCTTCATGGACGGTCCGTCCTCGACCGGTTCGGTCAAGTCGGCGATGATGACATCGAAGACTTGGTCCGTCATCTCCACGAAGGCTCGGGCATCTCCGTAAACGACTTCCGTCCGGGAATCCTCGAACGCCCCCATCGACCATTCGGGCAGATGCTCCCGGCACATGCCGACGAGCTCCTCGTCGATGTCGACCATGACCGCACGCTCGACGGAATCGTGTTTCAGAATTTCGCGCAGCGTGGCGCCCTCGCCGCCGCCCAGAATAAGCACGCGGCGGGGATCGGGCGATGCCACCAGGGCCGGGTGAACCAGCGATTCGTGATAAACCGGCTCATCGAGCTGGGCCGACTGGATCTTGCCGTCCAGAAAAAGCATTTTTCCGAAAAGCGGGTTGACAAAGCACTGAACATCCTGGAAGCGCGTCCGGCCTTCGAAGAGGACTCGATCCACGAGAAAACCCCGCCGGTAATGAGGGGTGAACGGCTCATAGAAAAAATCCCCGGCCTTCATGATGAGGCGAATTATAACATGATCGCCGCGGGGGATAAAGCCGCGGCCGGGGTCTTTTATTCAGAAGCCGGATGGGATAAGCTGAAGATCATTGAGGAGACCGAGCCATGCAGGAAAAAAACATTCTTCCTCAGCTTCTTAAACCCGACATCAAGGAACTGATCGAAAACCGGCAGTGGCACGCCCTGAAGGACGCTCTGGCCGACTGGTATCCATCCGACGTGGCCGAACTTCTGCTCGACTTGGAGAAGAGCGACCGCGTTCTTCTCTATCGGGCCATCCCCCGGCATCTGGCGGCCGACGTCTTCGCCAACCTGGAACCCCAACACCAGAACGCGCTGCTGATCAATTTGACCGATCAGGAGACCCGCCAACTTCTGGCCGACATGAGTCCCGACGACAGGACCGACCTTCTCGAGGAGCTTCCGGCCGAAGTGACGCGCGAACTGCTCGACTTCCTCAGCATCGAAGACCTGAAGGAAGCCCGCTGGCTGATGGGTTATCCCGAGGAAAGCATCGGGCGCCTGATGACGCCGGACTACGTCGCCGTCCGTCCGGAATGGACCATCCGGCAGGCTCTGGACCACATCCGAAAAAACGGCCGGGACAGCGAAACCATCAACATGATTTATGTCGTCGACGATCAGGGCCGGCTTCTAGACGATCTCAAGCTGCGCTGGATCATTTTGGGGAATCCCGACGACAAGGTCGAATCCGTCATGAACCGCTTCATCGTCAGCCTCTCGGCCTTCGACGACCGGGAAGAGGCCGCCCGCAAGATGAAGCTCTACGACCTCGTGGCCCTTCCCGTCGTCGATTCGGACGGATTTCTCCTGGGCATCGTGACCATCGACGACGTCCTGGACGTGGCCGAAGAGGAAGCCACCGAAGACATCCAGAAAGCCGCGTCGGTCTCTCCCCTGCGCATGAGCTACCAAAGCGCCTCGGTGTTCACGCTCTATAAGAAACGGATCGTCTGGCTGACATCGCTGATCTTCGTCAACCTCTTATCCTCGGGCGTGATCCATGCCTATCAGGAAATTCTGGCCGCCGTCATTTCTCTGGCCTTTTTTATCCCTCTACTGATCGGCACAGGCGGAAATGCCGGCTCCCAGTCGGCGACGCTGATGATCCGGGCCCTTGTCACGGGTGAAATTCGTCTCAATCAATGGGCCCGAACCGTCCTCAAGGAATTCTCCGTCGGCATCTTCCTGGGCTTGAGCCTGGGCATCCTGAGTTCCGTTCTGGGTCTCGTCCGTGGAGGGGCGAAAATCGGCCTCGTCGTCGGCCTGACCATGATTCTCATCGTCGTCGCGGCGAATCTGATCGGCATGACCCTGCCCTTCGTTCTGGCCAGGCTCAAGCTCGACCCGGCCGCGGCCAGCAGCCCTCTGGTCGCGACCCTTGTCGACGCCTGCGGTCTGCTGATTTATTTCACGATCGCCATCAGGATTTTGGGGCTTCCCGCTTGACGGAAATCCCTCCGGAACCGTTGTTTGACAAGTCTTGGAGAAAGAGAGGAGAAATGAGAAAGATTTTTGTTGTCATTGCGGGGATCGGGCTTCTGGCCGCAGCGCATCCGTCCGCGGCCCAGACATCTCCCGATTTCCACAAATTTTCCATCGGCGCCGGCGGCGGCTATATGTCGACATCCAAGTACGGAAGCGGACTTGTATTCGGCGGTTCGCTTGTGGCCGGCATCACAAAGAATTTCGGGATTGAACTGCGCGGGTCGTATTTTCAGGGCGATGTCGCGGGCGAAGCCTCGGGTCTCAGCAAAGGCAAGTTCACGACCATCCCCATTCAATTGAGCCTGCAGTTCCGCTATCCCGTCGGAGACAAGCTCGTTCCCTACCTTGGCGGAGGGGCCGGCTATTACCTGAACGACTTCGCCCTGGACGCCTCGGTCGTCTCCAAATGGTCGAACGTCGGGTTCACAATCAGCGAGACCATGGATCCCGGCATCGGTTTTCATTTCGGAGGCGGGCTCGATTTTCTTGTCGTGCCGAAAATCATCGTCAATATCGATGTCCGTTATGCCCTCGCCAAGGCCAAGGGCACATGGAAACTGGCCGATGAAAACGGCGTGGCCGAGGCATCCGGAACTCTCGACAACCTGGAGATCCATCCCCTGGCGGCCGCCCTGTCCATCCGCTACGGATTTTGATCCAAGAGAGGAGTGACATCATGAGATATCTTGTTTTTATCATCGCCGCGGCGATCCTCATTTTCGTTCTTCCGCCCGTCGGCATTGTCCAGGAGGATGGGCCTCAACCCACGATCCTTCCCGCTCTTCCGGACGTTCCCAAAACCGGCCATCCGAAGATCGAATACGCGCTGACCGAACTCCTTGAGATCCGGCTCAACCAAGGACCGGCGTCCATGAAGTCCCATGCCGCCCTCAGGGACATCGACATGTCGGGCGACATGGTTCGCGTCGTTGTGGAGGCGAAGCAGCCGGCCGGGCTGCGCGGCGCCGCTTCGGCGGCGGCGATCCTTCCCGTCCAAAACCGGCTGGAAAGCCTGGGCGGGCGGATGGAAACCCAGTACGAAAATCTCGTCCAGGGCCTGATCCGGATCGAACAGATCGAATCATTGGCCGACACGCCGCATGTCCGATTCGTCCGCCTTCCTTTCAAGGCATTTCCCCAGGAGGTTTTGAGCGAAGGCGTCAACACGACAAAGGCGACGGGATGGAAGGCCCTCTCCCCCTACCGCGCACGCGATGAAGTCAAGATCTGCATCCTCGACGCCGGGTTTACCGGCTACTCCGCTCTTCTCGGAACCGAGCTCCCCGCCTCCGTCGTCACCCGCTCTTTCCGCGCCGACGGGAACCTGCTGGCCCACGTCCACGGCACGGCCTGCGCCGAGATCGTCCACGACATGGTTCCGAACGCCAAGCTTTATCTCGCCAACTTCGGCACCGACGTCGAGCACGGCCGGGCCGTCGACTGGATCATCGATCAGGGCATCCATATCGTGTCCTACTCGATGGGCTGGTACAATGCCGGCGCCGGGGACGGGACCGGTCCCATCGGCGCCCATGTCAAGAAGGCCGCAGATTCCGGCATTGTCTGGGTCAGTGCAGCCGGAAACAGCGCCGATCGGCACTGGAAAGGGACCTTTAACGATCCCAACGGCAACGGCTGGCATAATTTCACGGCCGACAACGAGATTCTCAGTTGGCCGGTCAACGCCAATACGCCCACCGGCGCCTTTCTGAGATGGAACGATTGGGGCGCGTGGAGCGGCACGAATTACTCCGGGTCCAACCAGGATTACGATCTCTATTTTTATATCTGGACGGGATCCGCCTGGCAGTTCGTAACTTCATCGACAGGCAGGCAGACGGGCTCGCAATGGCCGGTCGAACGCACCGGAAGCTGGATATCGGCCGGCACCCGGCATTGGGGAGTCGCCATCCGGAAACACAGCGCCACCCGAAATGTCGGCTTCAATCTCTTCACGACGGGAAGCTCGAGTCCCATCCAGTATAACGATCCATGGAACAGCCTGCTCATTCCGGCCGACTCTCCCCAAGCCGTTACCGCAGGGGCCACGGACTGGAACACGGACGCCTATCATGCTTACAGCTCCCGGGGGCCGACGAATGATGGACGTATCAAGCCGGATTTCGCCGCGCCGTCCGGCACAACGGGCGTGACATACGGCACGAGGAGTTTTTTCGGCACTTCGGCCTCTGCACCCCATTTGGCCGGCGCATTCGGGCTGATCATGGAAAAAACGCCCTTCACCGCCGCCCAGGTCCGGGCCCTGCTCGACGACAGGGCCAAGGATCTCGGGCCGGCCGGAAAAGACAATCAGTTCGGTATCGGAAGAGTGCAACTGGTCAAGTGACGCGCTTTTGACAGGCCGAGCTTGATTCCGGGATAATGAAAGCGGAGCATGTTCGGCATGAAGACGATCATCCAAGTTGCGTTCGGGCTTTGGATCGCCGGCGGACCGGGAACGGCTCCGATCTTCTTCGGCGATTCATCCGCGCCCTCTCCGCCGCGCATCCTCCGCCTTCACGTCCTGGGCGACCCGGGCTTTCGATCCGTTCCCGGCTGGAAGGACAAGGCCGCGGATGTCGTGTCGCGGTCCTCCCGCACTTTTAAATCGACATTCGGGATCGCTTTCGACATCGGGACGTTTTCAGGCTGGACGCCGGACGAAAGTCTTTCTTCGTTGGAAGACCTGGCCTTCGCCCTGGAGGCTGAGGTCGGGACGGCCGGTTTCGATGTCGTCCTGGCCTTCATCGGACGGAAAAACCTGGACAGGGATTATTTCGGCTTATCCATGTTCCGCGATGGCCTTGTTCTATTGCGGGCTTCGGGCTCCGTGGAAGATCAGGTCCGGGCATTGAACCATGAGATGGCCCACCTCTTCGGCGCCGTCCACCTCGACGACCCCCGCTCCCTGATGGATTTTCGGGGTTGGGGATCGTCCTTCGACACCCTGACGCGGAAGCTCATTTCGCTGAACAAAACCAGAACCTTCGGCGGCCGGGAGTTCCCGCTGCCCCGGTCTCATTGGCAGGCCTGCACGGACATCTATCGCACCATCATCCGGAACATCGATCGCCGCTCGACGGCCGGGACCGAGGCCGGACGTCCCGTCAACATCCGGGACCGCCCGGCGCCTTTTTCAGAAGGATTGGAGGATGTTTTTCTCGCCCTGGCCAATATCGCGCTGGAGCTCAAGGATTACAAGGAAGTGGAAGCGCTTTGCCGCAGAGCGCTGGCCCTCAATCCCGGCAGTCTTGAAGCCCGCAACCTCGGGGCCATCGCTCTTCGAAGACAGGGATATCCGGAACGGGCCGTTCCCGAATATCTGGCCATTCTCGAAAAGCGTCCGGGACATGCCAAAGTCCGCTACAACCTGGGGATCGCCTATGCCCGGATGGGAAAGTGGGAAGCGGCCCTGGACGCCTATGCGGCGGCGGTCGAAATCAACCCGCGTTCGGCCGAGGCGTTCTGCAATATGGGCGAAATCCTGATGCGACTCGGAAGGCTGGATGACGCGGAAACCGCCCTCCAGCGCGCCCTGGCCGTCGATCCGCGGGACGTCCTGGCCCTCAGCAACACAGCCGAAATTCATTTCCGCCGCGGCGATTTCGATGTGGCCCGCGATCTGGCGGAGAACCTCGCCGCGGATCACCCGGAACGGCCCGAGCCTCTCAATATCCTCGGGAACATCTTTCATGCCGAAGGCGACCGGGAGGCGGCCCGAAAGGCCTTTTCGGCGGCCGTCCTGGCCGATCCGGACTATGAAAAGGCCCATTACAACCTCGGCAACATCCTGGACGCGGAGGGCCGCTTGGAAGAGGCCGCCGCGAGTTTCCGGCGGGCCGTCGAACTGAACGGGGGATTCGCCGAAGCCCGGGCCGCACTCGGCGCCGGCCTGCTTCGCATGAAACACCCCGAGGAGGCGCTTGTGGAATTGGACCGGGCCGCCGCTCTCGGGTTGCGTTCGCCGGCGCTTCATCTCAACCGGGGTTCCGCTCTCCTGGAAACCGGCGAACTGGACGCCGCCGAAGGGGAATTTCGCAGGGTCCTGGACGCGGACCCGGAATCCGCCGAAGCCATGAACAACCTCGGGATCGTCTATCTCCGGAAAGATCATCCCGCCGCAGCCCTGGAAACTTTTCAGGCCGCCGCCGAGGCCGATCCGAGGAACCGGGAGGTTCAGGTCAACCTGGGGAATGTTCTTTTAGCCATGGAGCAGTGGGAAAAGGCTTTGCGGCACTACGAAGCCGCCGCGGCCGCCGACCCCACAGACGCCGTGCTTCACAACAATATGGCTTTCGCCTTTTTTAAGATCGGCGACTTCGGCCGCGCGCTGCGGCACGCGGAGAAAGCGGAAGCGCTGGGGCTCCGCGTTCATCCGGATTTCATGCGCCTTTTGAAAGAAAAGATGAACAGGCCTTTCAACTATTCGGCGGATCCTGTTTCTTAAGATCAACCCGCAGCGGCGGCGCCTGGCCCGCCTTGTCCACGCCCATGTAAAGCGTGACGTGCGGGAACGGAATTTCAATGCCCCGGGCGTCAAAAGCTTTCTTAAGACGCCGGTTGAATTCACGGCCGATCGTCCATTGACGGCCGGGTTTGGCCGTCGTCCGCGCCCTAACAACGACCGCCGAGTCGTCGAAACGATCGAGCCCCAGGATTTCGACGGACTGAAGGATGTCGTTCATGAACTCCGGATCCTTTCTCATCTCCTCGTCCACTTCGCGGATGACGGCGATCACCTCATCCACGTCCTCGCGGTAGGAAACGCCGATGTCCATGACATAGCGGGAAAATTCCTTGGTCATGTTGGTGACGACATCGATTTGGCCGTTGGGGATATAGTGGACGTTCCCGTGCAGGTCGCGCAGGGTGGTCATTTTCAGCGTGACGTTTTCGACCAGGCCGCCATGACCGGCGATCTTGACAACATCCCCCACGCGGATCTGGTCCTGCATGAGGATAAAAAAGCCGTTGATGATATCCTTGACCAGGCTCTGGCCGGCGAATCCCACCGCCAGGGCGGCGATCCCGGCCGTGGCCAACAGCGGACCGATTTGAACGCCCAATTGAGCGAGGAGGGTCATGGCGGCCATGACCATGACAACCACCCGGAGGAAATTATGGAGGACAGCGGCCAGGGTGATGGCCCTTTTTTCCGATTCCGGATCCTTTTTGTTGATAATCAAGAGCTTGGATAAACGCGAGGTCAGGATCTTTATCGCTTTGAGGACCACCACAATAACTACGGCCAGGAGAAGAATTCTGGGGATCGTCGCCAGCAGCCAAGCCTGCATCTCAACCCATAATTCCTGGATTTGCATGTCCGGCCTCCTTGGTTTTCATCATAACCGATGACGGCCGGAGGGACAAGCCGCTAAGTCTCGGATGGGGCGCGATATCTGGCGCCGCGCTTGAAACGGCTCGGCCGTTCTCCGGAATCGGGTACCTTGTGGCCCACCAGAGCCTCGGCCACGTTCATGGCGTGATCGCCGATCTTTTCGAAGCTCGTGAGCATATCGATGAAAACCAATCCCTGTTTCACGCCGCAGACGCCCGTGTGCAAGCGGGCGACATGGTCCTTGCGAATACATTTCCGCAGTTCGTTGATCCGGTTTTCCATCTGAAGGGCATCCCGGAAGAAATCCGGGCCCCTTTGATCTAAACCGCTTCGGACATGCGTCAGGAAGTCCGCCACCACCGTCGCGATGGAAGTGATCTCTTCCAGGGCTTGCTCTGAAAAGGGCAACTCCTTCCTCCGACGGCGAACCGCCAGCTTGAGCAGAGACTCGCAGTGATCTCCGATTCGCTCGATATCGCTGGCCATGAGAATCATGCCCGCCACCTCCGCCGCCTGGTTGGCGGAGGTGCTGTTGCGCGAAATATTGGCCAGATACTCCACAATCTCCTTTTCCATGATGTCCGTCTCTTCCTCCAGCCGCTGCACCTCTTCCACCGCGGATTCATTCGCCTTGACCGGGTCCATGATCAGGGGCACGACTTTGCTGAAAGCTTCGCGGGCCACGTCCATCATCCTGGCGACCTCCTGCCATGCCGCCGAAACGGCCATGAGAGGCGTGGCGACCAGGCTGGTGTCCAGGTATTTCAGGTGCCGGAAGCCGCCTTCGTCATCATCGCCGCGAACGAGAAAGCAGGTCAGCCTGGTTAATGCGCCGGCCAAGGGCAAAAACAACAGCGTATTCAGGACATTGAACACCGTGTGGAAAGCGGCCAGATGGCTGGGAATGGCCGCCCCCCGTATGGCCAAGTCGGGCGAAAACGGACTCCCGGGCAGCAAAGCATCCACCAGCAGCAGCATGGGCTTGAACAGCGCCACAACCCAGACGACCCCCAGCACATTGAACAGCATATGGGCTCGGGCGGTTCTCCGCGCCGCCAGCGTGGCACCGACGCTCGCCACGTGGGCCGTGATGGTTGTGCCGATGTTTTCGCCCAGGATCAGAGCCGCGGCCGTGGGGAAATCAATCTGTCCGGAGGCGGCCAGAGTCAGGACAACCACCATGGCCGCCGAAGAACTCTGCAGCACAATGGTCGCCACAGTGCCCACCCCTACGGCCAGGAGCAGAGACAACCAGTCGGTCACGGCAAACCCCGACAACCATTGGCCGAATTCCGGGGAATTCCGCACATCGGGAATGGCCGACCGGATGAACGCCAAGCCGAGAAACAGGAGCCCGAACCCAACCAGGACCTCGCCCCAGTAGGTCACCCGGGTCCGGCCGATGAACCGGGCGAAAAAACCCAGGCCCACAATGGGCAACGCCATCGCGGTGATGTCGATCTTGAAACCCAGAATGGAGACCAGCCAACCCGTCATCGTGGTGCCGATGTTGGCGCCCATGACCACGCTGACGGCCTGGTTGAGGCTGAGCAAGCCCGCGTTCACAAAACTCACCAGCATGATGGTCGTCGCGCTCGAGGATTGCACCACGGCGGTGACCATGATTCCGGTCCCCACTCCCATCATGCGGTTCCTGCTGAGGCTGCCGAGGACGGTCCGAAGCCGGCCGCCGGCGACTTTCTGGAGGGACTCGCTCATGAACTTCATGCCCAGGAGAAAGACCCCCAGGCCGCCGACAAGCTCCAGGATCATGCGGGCGGACATATCAAGGCCTCCGCCGGACGTTTTGGAATCAGGTGATGATAATTTACCATCCTTGCAACGCAAGGATAATTGACGGCCTGAAGAAAAGTCAAGGCAGCGCCGCCGGCGCGGCCCGGAAGGGGAGTCATTTCCTGTAGCTGGAGATGAACTTTTCGACCTCGGGAATCCCGCCCTGGAGAATCAGATACCCGTTGTGGGGCTCGCGCTCCGTGATCTCGTCGGCCACCGGCGTGAGCATGATCCGGCGGACCTCCTCCAGGTCGTTCGTCCGTCCGAGCGCCCAGCCGAGCTTGACATAGGCGACCTCGGGCAGCATGTTGGCCGCCGGCACGACGCCGAGCTCCATCATGTCCCGGCCCGTATCATAGACATACATCTGGACATAGCCCCAGAGCGTCTGGACGGTCATGTAAACGGCGATCTTGCGGTCGGCCGCTCTTTTCAGCGCGGGATAGAGCGGCTTGTTGACATGGCCGAGGCCCGTCCCGGCGATGACGATCCCCCGGTAACCGTTGTCGATCAGGGCGTCAATGATGTCGGGCATCATATTCGGATAATAATAGACGATGCAGACCTTCTCCTCGAAGGACGTGTCGATGACGACGTTGCGGTCGTCTCGGCGCTGTTTATAATCCCGGCGGAGCGGAGTGATTTCGTCCCGGCTGACCATGGCCAGGGGGATGTCGCCGATTGTCCGGAAGGTCGACCGGTAGCTCGAATGCATCTTGCGGACGCGCGTCCCCCGATGGAGGAGCCCGTAAGTGTCGGACGTCGGGCCGAACATGCAGACCATGACCTCGGCGATGTCGCTTTCGGCGGCGGTCTTGACGCTGTGCATCAGATTGAGAGCCGCGTCCGACGAGGGGCGGTCGGACGAACGCTGGGATCCGACCATGACGATGGGCACCGGGGAATTCTGGACCATGAAGGACAGGACGGCGGAGGTGTGGTGCATGGTGTCGGTGCCGTGGCCGACGACGATTCCCTGGACGCCCGCGGCGATTTCTCGGCCGATGGCTTCGGCCGTTCCCCGCCATTGCTCAGGCCCCATGTTCTCGCTGAAAACGCCGTAGAGCTTCTCGGTTTCGAGATTGCAGATGTCGGCCAGCTCGGGCACGGATCCGTAAAGCTCGCCCGGAGAAAAGGCGGGGATGACCGCGCCCGTCCGGTAGTCGAGGCGGCTGGCGATCGTCCCCCCCGTTCCCAGGAGCTTGACCCGGGGCTTGGCCGGATCGTAGGGGAACTCCTTCTCGGGAATCTTGTAGTGCGCCTCGCGGCGGCCGTGATGCTCCACCGCTTCGACCCGGGCGGCCTCGATGCCGACATTGTAGCCGGAACGAAGCTTGAGGACGATGTGGAGGGGATCGGACGTTTCCGAACGCGGCAGGACGATGCCCGTAAATCGTCCGCTGTCCATAACAAACGTGGCATCGCTCCAGACGGGAGTTTTGAATCTTTCGAGAACTTCCCGGGCCGTTCCCTTGTATCCCTTGTAGGCGTCGTTGCCGGTCATGCCCGCGCCTCCCCCATCCGGCTCCGCAGTTTTTCCGCGATTTCCCGTCCCGCGACTCTCCCCCTGAGACTTTCCATAAGCCGTCCCATGGCAAAGCGCTCCCCCGCGCCGGGTTCTTTGAAGGTCATCGATTTCAACTGAGATGAAACTTCGGCGAGAGCCGTTTCGATTTCCTTTTCTCCGGCGGGTTCGGGCAACAGATCTTCGGCCTTTGCGCCCGTCCCAACGGCCTTCTCAAGAACCGGAAGAATCCCCTCCCGGGACAGGCGGCCTTTGCCGACGGCGGCCAAAAGATCCCGAAGGATGTCGTCCCCGATTCCGTCCGCCGGCAATCCTTTCCTTTTTATTCTCTTTGGATACTGGACAAGGACGACGGCCGCAAGCTCCGGCTCCACACCCCAGTCCTTGACGGCGGTCTCGAAGAGATCGGCCCGGCTCGATGAGGCCAGGGGCGCTCTCAGGTCGATCGGAACGCCGGCGGCGGCATATCGGGCTTCGCGGTCGAGAATATTCGGGGGAAGACCGGCCCGGATTCTCTCCCTCCGCTCCAGGAGAACGCGCTTCGGCGGCAGGTCGGTGTCGGGATACATCCGGTCGGGACCGGGTAGAATGCGTTCAAAGCCGTTGGTCTCGTCTTCCAGGGCCTGGCGGGTTTCCGAGGGAATACCGACGGTCGCCTCACGGGCCCGTTCCGCAATCTCCCGGGCGCCCAATCGAACGTCCTCGGAGCCGCCCCAGACGAGCACTACGGCATCTCCCTGTCCGGCGCCGAGCGCCTTGCGGACGGCCTGCCATTCCGCGCTCATCAAGCCTTCCCCGGGGCTGTCCGAATGCATGATATTGGGCAGCGTCGTCAGACAGGCGATGACCCGGACGCGGTCGGAAATCTCCTGGGCGAACACCGTGTTCGTCTGAGTGGCCCAGCGCAGAAGTCCCGAAAATCCCTGGAGCCGGACGGCCAGAACGGTCAAACCCGAAGACAGGGCCGTCTGGATGGGAAGATAAGCCGTCCGCCGAAGAACCCGGGTGACATCCTCGATGCCGAAAGCGAATGTTTCCGGAGTGATGCCCTTTTTGGCCAGTTCGGTCCTCAGGCGCAGAAGATTCCACTGGCGCATGGCCTCGTTGTAGGTCAAGCGGGGGATGCGCGGGATACGGGGAACACCCTTGATTTCGATGCGCGTCCCGCCGGTCACGCTGACATTGACGTCCTGGCGGCCCGCCCCGATGCCCGTTCTCACCTTGCCCGTGCTCCGGACCAGCCGGCGCAGGATCTGGGCCACCTCGGCGACTTCGTGCGGGGTACGCATGTCGGGGGCCGTTACGGTTTCGATAAGCGGCATGCCCAGCCTGTCCGTGATATAGATGCGGCGGTGCCCGATGTCGCTGACCTCGCGGCAGGCGTCCTCTTCGAGCCCGAGCTGGACGATGTGGATCTCGCGGTCCCGATAGGGAATCCGCCCGTCGACCCCAACGATGGTCGTTCTCTGGAATCCCGTGGGGATGCTGCCGTCCAGGTATTGCTTCCGGGCGATGTGCAGCTCGTCGATCATCGAACAGCCGTAGAGCATGGCGACTTCAAGAGCGATGTCGAGGGCCTCCTCGTTGAGCTCGAAGGGCGGCGTGTCGTCCATTTCATAGGTGCAGACGGTGTCGTGGTGGATG
>Ga0114946_10002458_pt1 | contig 12712 bp, 8 predicted proteins | sample WalLakDeSediment_FD_88676 | JGI IMG/M metagenome (GOLD analysis project Ga0114946, IMG submission 88676) | Lake sediment microbial communities from Walker lake, Nevada to study Microbial Dark Matter (Phase II) - Walker Lake 11/02/13 Deep Sediment | ecosystem: Environmental > Aquatic > Freshwater...
CGTCGAGCCGGCCGGCCACGAGCCGAGCGAGCAGGAGCACGTCGTCGGTAAGGTGGAACACGCCCTCTGGATGCCGCCGCAGATGAACGGCCGTCTGGCTCGTCGCGAAGGGCTTGAGCAGCAGCCGTTCGATCCGGCCTGACCGCACGGCCGCCTCGTCCACCTCCGGCCCCATCGCGGCCAGGTGCAGCCCGCCGGATGCGTCGGTCGTGGTCACGATGCCTTCGAGGATCATGCGGGAAATGTAGCAGGCACGCCGACCCCCGCGACACCGTTTACAATTTCTGGAAACAGCCCCCCGGGTCCTCTGCGTGACCGACCGCCCCCGCATTCACTTCGTCACCGGCAAACTGGCCGAGCACTCGCTGCGGCAGGTGCTCGAACGGCTCGCCCCCCGCGCCGGCTTCGACTGCACCATGCAGGTGCTCAACATCACCGTCGCCGCGCTCATGACGACTCCCTGGATCGCCCGCCGCTTGGAGGTGCCCGAGGGCACCTCCCGCGTGCTCATCCCCGGGAGCTGCCGCGGCCCGCTCGAGGTGTTCGCGGAGGTCACCCCGGTGCCCGTCGAGCGCGGCCCGGAGGATCTCCGCTGCCTCGACGAGTTCTTCGGCCAGCAGTCCCGCGACCGATCCGACTACGGCGCGTTCGACATCGAGATCATCGCCGAGATCAACCACGCGCCGCGGCTCGCCGCGGCCGACCTGCTCGCCGAGGCCCGGCGGCTCACGGCCGCGGGAGCCGACCGGATCGACATCGGCTGCGATCCTGGCAGCGTGTGGGGTGGCGTCGGCGACGCCGTGCGGATGCTCGTGGCCGAGGGCTTCGCGGTGTCGATCGACAGCTTCGAGCCGCGGGAGATCGCCGCGGCCGTCCGCGGTGGCGCGTCGCTCGTGCTGTCGGTCAACTCCACCAACGTCGCCGCCGCTGCCGATTGGGGCTGCGAGGTCGTCGTCGTGCCCGACGTGCCCGCGACGATGGCCGGCTTCGACGAGACGGTCGAACGGCTCGCCCAGGAGGGTGTGCCGTTCCGGCTCGACCCGGTGCTCGAACCGATCGGCTTCGGGTTCGCCGCCAGCCTCGGCCGCTACCTCGATGTCCGCCGCCGCCATCCCGACGCCGAGATGATGATGGGCGTCGGCAACCTCACGGAGCTCACCGACGTCGACTCCGCGGGCGTCAACGCCCTCCTCATCGGGTTTTGCCAGGAGACGGGCATCCGCTCGGTGCTCACGACCGAGGTCATCCATTGGGCGGCGAGCAGCGTCCGGGAATGCGACCTCGCCCGGCGACTCGCCTGGCATGCCATCACCCACCGCACGCTCCCCAAGCACGTCGAGCCTCGGCTCATTACGCTCCGCGCGGGAAAGCCGCAGGCCCACGGCCAGGAGACGCTCGATCACATCGCCGAGGCGATCCGTGACCCCAACTTCCGCGTCTTCGCCGAACGGGGCGAGATCCATCTGGTCGGCGCAGGCCTGCATCTCCAGAGCCGGGATCCGTTCGCGCTCTTCAAGCAGCTCGAGGCGGCCGGCCGCACCGACGTCGATCCGAGCCACGCGTTTTATCTCGGCTACGAGATGGCCAAGGCCGTCACCGCACTCACGCTCGGCAAGGATTACCGGCAAGACCAGGCGCTCGACTGGGGCCATCTGACGCAGCCGGAGATCGGACACGGCCCGTCGCGGGCGGCGGCCGAGGCCGCGCGGACAGCGACCTCGCCCACCTGAATCGCTCACTTGAATCGCCCCGCCCGTAGACAGACACCCGCAGACAGACACCCACAGACCGATATCTGACCATGGACGGCCCCCCGCTTCCGACCCACCCCTGGATCGCCCGCCACTGGCTGACGGCGTCGGGCGCGCTTGTCGCCGAAGCCGTCACCGGGCTCGAGCCGGCCACCGTCTTCGCGGCCGTGGCCCGGCTGCCGCGGCCGTTGTTTCTCGATAGCGCCCAAAATGATCAGTCGGCCGATCACCCGGCTGATCACTCGGCCGACCAGTCAGTCGACGAGTCGATCAGGCAGTCGGTCAGGCAGACCATCCGCCTCGGCCGGTACTCGTTCGTCGCCGCCGATCCGGTCCATGAGCTCGTGCTGCCGGCCGACGCACCCTCCGCCGACGTCGCCGGCATCTCGTCTCTGCTCCGCGGCCTCGGCCGTGACCTCGCCTGTCCGACGATCCCCGGTCTGCCGCCGTTCCAGGGGGGGATCGCGGGGCTGGTCTCGTACGACTACGGCCTGGCCACGCTCGGCCTCGCGCCCCCCGAGCCGCGGTTGGCCGCCGTGCCGCTCGTGGCCCTCGGGGTCTATGACGTGGTCTTCGCCTTCGACCATGACGCCGGCCGCGGCTGGTTCATCTCGCAGGGCGTCCCCGCCGCGGGACCGGTGGCTCGGGCGCGGCGGGCGACCGAGCGGCTCGCGGCCCTGCTCGAAGCTGCCGCCGCCCCGCAGCCCGGACATCCGCCCCCCGCAGAGCATTCGGCCGACCTGCCGGCGTGGCTCGCGCACCCGCTCGCCAATCACCCCGCCGTCCACGCTACGCACGATCCCGCCGGCTATCGCCGCATGGTCGAGGCGGGCATCGACTTCGTGAAGGCGGGCGACATCTTCCAGGTCAACCTCGCCCAGCAGTTCGCCGTCGCGGCCCGCGTCGATCCGGTCGCTCTCTACATGACCGCCCGCCGGTGCAACGCCGCCCCCTTCGCCGGCTACCTCGACACGGGGAGCCTCCAGATCGCGAGCATGTCGCCGGAGCGGTTCCTGCAGGTCACTCGGGGCCTCGTCCGCATGCATCCGATCAAGGGCACGCGACGGATCATCGACAGCCCGGAGGCCGATCTCTACGCGGGCGCCGATCTCGGGGCGAGTGCGAAGGACCGTGCCGAAAATGTGATGATCGTCGATCTTGTTCGCAATGATCTCGCGCGGGTCTGCATGCCGGAGACGGTACGGGTCGAGGCCCTCTGCCGGCTCGAACGCTACCGCTACGTGCAGCACCTCGTCTCGATCGTGGCCGGGAGGCTGCGCCGGCCGGCCTCCGCGTGGGACGCCTTCGCCGCGGCGGTGCCCGGCGGCAGCGTCACCGGGGCGCCTAAGCACCGTGCCTGTGAAATCATCTCCACGCTCGAAGGCGTGGCGCGCGGTGCGTATTGCGGATCGCTCGGCTACGTGGGCTTCGACGGCACGGCCGACTTCAACCTGCTCATCCGCACGTTCGTGGTCACGCCCGAGCGGGTCTCGTTCGCGGCCGGGGGCGGGATTACGGCGGCGAGTGATCCCGCCGCCGAGCATGCCGAGAGCCTGCACAAGGCCGAGGGAATGCTCCGCGTGCTCGCCACGCTCGGCCTGGCCGACTCCGACGGGCGGCAGCCTGCCGCCGTGGAGGCCGCCTCATGATCATCGTGCTCGACAATCGGGACAGCTTCGTGTTCAACCTCGCGCGGCACTTCGTGCTCTTGGGCGTGGAGGTCGAGGTCGTGCCCGCACACGCGACGACCGCGGCCGACATCCTGCGGCGGCGGCCGGAGGCGATCGTGATCTCGCCGGGCCCCTGCACCCCGGCCGAGGCGGGCTGCTCAATCGAGGTGGTGCAGACCGTGCGCGGCAGCGTGCCCGTGCTCGGCGTGTGCCTCGGCCATCAGGTGATCGCCGCCGCCCTCGGCGGCCGCATCGTGCGGGCGGCACCGGTGCATGGCCGCGCGAGCCTGGTGCTCCATGACGCCGTCAATCTGTTCGCGGGCATCCCCAGCCCGCTCACGGCGTGTCGCTATCACTCGCTCGTCGTGGAGGAGGCGTCGCTCCCGGACGAACTCGTCGTGACGGCCCGGGACGACACGGGCACGATCATGGCGCTGGCCGACGAACGGCACGCTGTGTACGGTGTGCAGTTCCATCCGGAGTCGATCCTGACGCGGCACGGCTATCGGCTGCTCGCGAACTTTCTCGAGCGGGCGGGGATTTCCCACCACGCGCACCTCGTGGAGCTGCTCGACGAGGCCGCCCGCCGCGAGGCCGAACCCGCCGACGAACCGCCGCCCCCCGAACGGGTCGTCACGTTCTGATCGCTGCCTGTTCTGCAGTCATCGAATGCACACAATCCGCGCCATGTGGCCATGCTGGCCACGCAGTGCAGCCTGCGAAAAATCCCGTTCGCGGCGGCCTATACAGGGCCCCGAACCTTGTTTTGAGCATTGAAAACAAGGGCCTTTCAGGATGAGGACCGATTTCCGTCAGGCTGACAGGCAGCCGCTGGCATTTTTTTGGCACACCCTTTGCTCATCGAGTGGCAGCGGAAATTCGGGCGCAGCAGGAGGCTGCGTCGTGAGGATTTCGGCACAGCGGAGGTGCACGATTCCTACTCATCATGAGGCGTGAAATGGTTCTGTTTCGCATGACGCGATGGTCTGTTCTGACAATTCTTTTGGTGTCCCTGCTGGGACTCATGGCCTGCCCGTGGAGCGGTAGTGGTCAGCTCCGGGCGGAAGACGAGGAAACATCCGTCGCCGTCGCGGTGGTGGAAGAAGAGGCTGCCGAGGGGAATCCCGCTGGTTGGAACGAGGGTGATCCCGTCGAAAGCCTCTCCTACGACGATGCCAACGACTACACGATCAACACGCTGATCATGTTCATCTGCGCCGTCCTCGTGATCTTCATGCAGGCCGGCTTCGCAATGGTCGAGATCGGCCTCAATTCCGCGAAAAATGCGGTGAACATTCTGTCGAAGAATGTGATGGATTTCTGCGTGGGCGTGCTCCTCTACCTGTTCATCGGGTATTCGCTCATGTATCCCGGCGACAACTGGATTTCCGAGGGATACCTGGGCAACTTCACGCCCTTCGTCTCGCGGGATTCCCAGGTCACGGAGAAGGACGGTGTTGAGGTATGGGAGGCGCCCCCCGCGTACAGCGACGGAGCGTATGCCGCCAACTCGGCCGACTTCCTCTTTCAGGTGGCGTTCGCAGCCACGGCCGCTACGATCGTGTCGGGTGCCGTCGCAGGCCGCCTGAAATTCACCGGCTATTTGATCTACACGGCGATTCTCACCGGGCTCATCTACCCGATCAGCGGATCGTGGAAGTGGGGCGGTGGCTGGCTCGATCAGATGGGCTTCCAGGATTTTGCTGGCAGCGTGGTCGTGCACGCGGTGGGCGGGTTCGCCGGGCTCATCGGGGCGATCTTCCTCGGACCGCGGATCGGCCGGTTCACTTCCAGCGGCAAGAGTGTGCCGATTCCTGGCCACAACCTCTCGCTCGCCGCGCTCGGTGTGTTCATCCTGCTCGTGGGCTGGTACGGCTTCAATCCAGGTAGCCAGCTCACATACTCCGGTGCGCTGAATGCCGAGGCCACGGCCTACATCGCCCTCACGACGACGATTGCGGCTGCTGCCGGTGCGGTTCTTGCGATGATCGTGGGCTGGGCAATGTTCGGCAAGCCGGACCTCACGATGGCGCTCAACGGCGTGCTCGGCGGTCTCGTGGCGATCACTGCCAACTGCGACCGCGTGTCGCAGCCTTCGGCCCTCGTGATCGGTGGCGTCGGCGGCGTGCTCGTCGTGCTCGGCATCCTGCTGCTCGACAAGCTGAAGATCGACGATCCGGTCGGTGCCTGGCCCGTCCACGGCCTCTGCGGCGTGTGGGGCGGCTTGGCGACCGGCATCTTCGGCGCGCTCCCCGACGGGATCGACAACTACGGCACGTTCTTCCAGGTGCAATTGATCTCGACGATCTCGATCGTCGCCTGGACGGTCGTCACGATGGCTGTCGTGTTCGGCGTGCTCAAGGCGATCGGCCTGCTGCGGGTCAGCCCGCAGGAAGAGCAAGAAGGTCTCGACATCCACGAGCACGGCCTGCGTGCCTACCCCGACCAGTGGGTGGCGTCGAGCGACTTCTCGGTCGCCCCGATGAACAACCGCTAGTTTCCGACATACCCGGTTTCCTCGGGGCATGCCCCGAGGAAACCGGCCTGATCCAGAAGGATGCCCCGATCGCTTGGGCGAGCACTCCGCCTCGCTCGCCCAAGCCGGGGCATTTTTCTTTTTGGGATCGCGATGGTCGGGTCGTGGATATGGAAGGTCGTCGGGGATCGGGTGTTGTGGGGTCGTGGTGATGGAAGGTCGTCGGGGATCAGCCATCAATCGGGATCGTGGTGACCGGTTGGTGCAGTCACGCGGACGCACCCCCGGACTTCCGTCCGGGGCTTTTATTGGGCGTGCGCGCGGAGTTGATAGAAGCCCCGGACGGAAGTCCGGGGGTGAAGTTGAAGTGTGAGAGACTGCTCGGGGTCGCCGGTACCCTCGAGCCGGCGTAGGCGGCCAGCGCAGGCAGGATGCCGAAGCGCAGACGCCTCCGAACGAACGAAGGGCAGGATGCCCGTAGTGAGTGTCCGGCGAGAGGGTGCCGGCGACCCCGAGCCTGCGGCAGGTGTCGGTCACGAAGTGACCGACCTGCAGGGAGTCACGCCCGCCGGAACCCGCCGTTGACCGCGATCACCTGGCCGGTGACGAACGCCGCCTCGGGCGACACGAGCCACCGCACAGCCGCCGCGATATCCTCCGGCTCGCCCCAGCGGCCGAGCATGCTCTCGCGAACCGCCCGCCGCTGCCAGACCTCGCTGGCCCCGGCGCCCCACGCCGTCCGGATCCACCCCGGTGCCACGCAGTTGACCCGCACGGCCGGCCCGAGCGAGCGGGCCAGGCTCCGCGTAAACGCCATGACCGCTCCCTTGGTCGCCGCGAACAGTTCGCCGCTGTCTCCATCCATGCCGGTCTCGGCCTGATCCCAGCCGATCGTCACGATCGAGCCCGCCTCCCGCTTCTCACCCGCGCGGTCGCGCATGGCGTTGCCGAGGGCCCTGGCGAGCCGCATCGTCGCCGTCACATCGACCTGGAGCAGCGCCTCGAGCTTGCGCTCGAAGGGCCAGCTCGCGGCGGCGCCGGTGAGCACGTCGACCCCGGCCACGAGGACGACGGCGTCGAGCTGCGCGAGGCCTTGGGTCGCGTCGGCCACGAGACGGTTCTGGCCGTCTGTCGTGGCGAGGTCGGCGAGGAACGTGCCGGCGTGCCTGCCGGCTGCGGCGAGCAGGCCGGCCACCTCCGCGGCGCCGGCGGCGCTTCGGCCATGAATGGCCACCCGGGCTCCGGCGCTTGCGAGTTCCAGGGCCACCGCCCGGCCGATCCCGCGAGTGGCACCGGTGACGAGCACCGTCATGCCCGCTAGCGAGAGGCCGCCCTGCGACCGATCACTCGGTGACGACCCGGTCATGGACGGTTCCCCGGCCCCGATAGGAGCGGGAGTCTCAGGCACGCCGCTTCTTCGGCGTTGCGGACGAGGAGGCGGTCGCCGCTCACCGCCGGGTTGTTCCAGGTCTGTCCGGAGAGGGCGGCCGTCCGGGCGACGACGCGGTGGGCGTCGGGCGTGCAGGCCACGAACACCACCTCGCCCGATTCACACTGCACGAGGAGCGTATCGGAAACCCGCAGCACCTGGCCTTGGCCGTAGCGACCTCCCTTCCACATCCGCTTGCCATCGGCCACACGGACGCATTCGAGAATGCCGTCGGACAGGCCGTAGGCATGGCCGTCGTGGATGGCGACGTTGGCGTATTTCGTCTTCAAAAGCGCCGGCTTCGACCACACGGTCGACCAGAGCGGCCGCGCGCCCTCCGCGCTGGTGCGCTCGAAGACCGCCGCGCCGATGCCATAGCCTTTGGAGACGAAAATCCGGTCTCCGGCGACGACAATCGCCTGCGAGCAGCTGGCATCGGAGTTCGAATGGCCGGGCCAGTCGAACGACCAGCGGTCCTCACCGGTGGCCGGATCGTAGGCGGCCACATGGGCCTCGTTGACGACGAGGATCAGGTCTTCTCCGGCCAGCGACACGAGTGCGGGCGTGGCATAGCTGATTTGCTCGGTGCCGCCCGTCCACACCCGCGCACCTGTGGCGCGATCGTAGGCCACCAGCGAGACGAAGCCCCCTGCGCCGGCCCCACCGCCAGCGAATGGGCCGGACCGCGGGCCACCCCCGGGAACGACCACGAGAGAATCGGTGACCAATGGCGATCCGGCCCGGCCCCACGGGAGGGCCGCGTCATGGGCCGCCGCACCGATGCCCAAGTCATCGAGCACGTTCTTCCGCCAGATCGTGCGGCCGCTCGGTCCGTCGATCGCATGCAGCCAGCCGGTGCCGCCGGTCGAATAGACGACGCCATCGCGAATCGTCGGCGTCGATCGGGGCCCGACGCCGCCGAGCACGGTCTGATGCCGGGCGGTCACCGGCACCACCCATTCGATCTCCCCCGTGACGACGCTCCGGCAGGTGACGAGCTCCTCGTCGCCCCGCTGCTCGAGCGTCACGGCATGGTCGCCACAGATGGCGAAGCCGCCCCAGCCGGCGCCGATCGGCTGCCGCCAGACGACCGGGGCGAAATTCCCGCCGTCACCGCGGCCGGTTTCGGCACCGGGGAGGGCGATCGCCACCGAGTCGATGCCAGCCGACCCATGCGGCCCGAGGAACCGGGGAAAATCCTGCTCCGGCCGGGGCGTCCAATCGGCAGCCGCTTTGCGCTGCTCGCCGTCAGCCGCCGCCTGCCCTGCCCGCGGCAAGAGCCGGTCGCGCGACGCCGCCCAGCGAAATGCGAACTGCGGCACGAGGTCGCCCGACACCCGCTCGATCCGCACGACCGCGCACGCCAGGGCAACCGCGGCAACGAGCCCCCAGCCGACGGCTCGCTTGAGCCGCGCGGAATACCCGCTCTCCCGCAAGAACCAGAGCACGAGAGACACGAGTCCGGAGAACGCCAGGATCAGGGTGATGATGTTGCGGACCGCATGGTCGACGATCGCTCCGACCACATGCTCGAGGAGGCCGGCCCGCACCATCGCCGCCGCCGTGGCGAGCGACGCCAGCGTGATCAGCACCCGGCGGGGCGGCACGAGACGCCGGGGCCCCGCAGGCTGGGTGAGTGGCTGAGTCGCTGGGGAGGTGGAACCGGGCCGGCGCATGCCATTCTTGTACCCGATCCGGCACGCGGGCGGACAGCGGCGTTCCTTGTCGCTCGGGCACGCGCCGACTACACTCGCTTGATTGTCCGCGACCTCGGATTCGGACCCCGCATGCCCGTCCACGATGCCCTTGACGGACCAACGGCCGTCAGCCCTTCAACCGTCAGCCGGGCCACCGTCGGCCCCTCGACCGCCGCGGTCCACGCGGGGGAGGAGCGGCAGAAGCTCGGCTTCTCCATCACCGACCCGATTTTCGCGTCGTCGACCTACACGTTTCCCGACACGCAGTCGATCGTCGACTTCATCGAAGAGGACCAGCCCCGCGAGGAATACGGCCGCTACGGCAATCCGGGCGAGCGGGTCGTCGAGCGGAAGCTGGCGGCCCTCGAAGGAGGTCAGGAGGCGGTGCTGTTCTCGAGCGGCATGGCGGCGCTCGTCGGCCTGCTCATGGCCCACCTCAACGCGGGCGAGGAGATCGTCTTCTTCGACGAGTGCTACCACCGCAGCCGGGAGTTCTGCCGCAAGCACCTGACGCGATTCGGCGTCGGCTTCCGCGAGGTGCCCACCTGCGACTATGAAGCGATGGAGGCGGCGATCACACCGCGGACGAAGTTCCTCGTCAGCGAGTCGCCCACCAATCCGCACTTGAGCGTGGTCGACATCGAGCGGTTCGCCGACATCGGCCGGCGGCGCGGCGTGCTCACGCTCATCGACGCCACACTCTGCACCCCCTACAACCTCCGCCCCCTGGAGGCCGGCGTCGACTTCGTGCTCCACTCCGCCACGAAGTATCTCGGCGGCCACAACGACCTGCTCGCCGGCGTCGTCATCGGCGCCGAGGAGAAGCTCGAGCCGGTGCGTCAGCTGCGGGGCATCATGGGGGGCATCAACTCACCGCACAACGCCTACCTGCTCGAGCGCGGCCTGAAGACGCTCGCCCTGCGGATGGAGCGGCACAACGCCAACGGCCTGGCCGTGGCCCGGTTTCTGGAGACCCATCCGCGGGTGGAGCGGGTGCTCTATCCCGGTCTGGAGAGCCATCCGTTTCATGCCATAGCGGCCCGCACGATGCGGGGCTGCGGCGGGCTGGTCACGTTTTTTGTGAAGGGGCCCGACGGCGGTCCGGCCGACTGGCGGCGGACGGCCGCCGTGGTCGACGCCGTGCGGATCCCCCGAATCGGCCCGAGCCTCGGCGGGGTCGAGTCACTCATCGAGCAGCCGCTCGTGATGAGCTACTGGAACTATTCCCCAGCCGACCGGGCCGCCTTCCGCATCCCAGACAACATGATTCGCCTGGCCTGCGGCATCGAAGACTCGGCTGACCTGATTGCCGATCTTGCCCAGGCCCTCGACGCGGCCTGTTAATTCAGGGCCTTGAGGCAAGTGTTTTCGGTCGCGACGAATTTGGCGGAAGTTCCGCCCGCACGGATGCCGAAGACTCTTCCGGTTGAAAGGCTGTTGCCGGCCCGAGCAGGGTGGCAACGGAACGCACAGGAAGAGGAAGATCATGGTCACCGGCTTCATTGTCACACGGGCTCCCTTCCGGACACTGGCACTCGCGACGATGGTCGTCGCCGCTTCGCTGGCACCGGCCGGCCTCCTCCGGGCCGATGGCGCGAGCGATACCGCCGAGCCGGCGCCCCTGAAGTGGACGCCCCACCGGGCGGCGACAGCCACGCGGCCCGAGGTGGGCGAGCCAGCTCAGCCGCCTGCTACAGCCACGAACGATCCGGCAGACGCGATTGCCTCGGCCCCTCCGACCGCTCCCGCGCCGCTTGGTCCTCCCGCCTCGGTCTCGCTCCCGCCGTATGTGCCGGCAGCCGTGGATCGGGGTCCGGTCTCCGCCAACGACTCCTTCGCGCCGCTCCGATCCCGACCCGGTGACGTCATGGGCGACTGGTCGAGCGTCAACCGCATCGCCGGCCGTGTCCAGCAGGCCTTTGACCCGAGCAATCTCAGCACCCCCCGACTCCGTTCGCCCGAGCCCCCGGCAGCCCGCACGGGTGCACCTCGCCCGGCAACTCCTGGCATCGCTGCCGCTCCGGCGGGTCGTCCCGAGCGGCTCGCCATGAATGTCGACGGTATCCCGTCGGTCATGACCCAGGCTCCGCAGGTAGGCGCGCTCGACGACGCCCGCGTGCCCGGCCGTTCTGCCGGCGCACCGCGGACGGCGCAGATGGTGCCCTCGCCCACGCAGTCCTTTCCCGATGCCGGCACATTCAGCTCCGGCGACGAGCCCACGATCATCGAGATGATGCCGGGCGACTACGACTTCGATCCGGCTACGGGCGGCATGGGCGGCGGCATGGGCGGCGGCGACGACCTCCTGCTCGGCGGCTTTCCGACGCAACTGCATGTCGAGTCGTTCTACGACGACCCCTACGCCTGCGAGGACGACGAGTGCGGCCTCGCGATGTGTAACCACCATGGCGCGATCTGCAACTGGCTGCGGCAGTTCGGCCGGCCCTACTACGGCTGGCGGTGGTACCGCGACTTCACCGCAAGCGCCGGCGTGATGGCCTTCACGAACAGCACGAACCTCGGCCTCAACGGCAGCTTCGGCACCAACGAGTATGTCAACTGGGCGATGCCCTTCTGGAACGCCTTCGGCATCGGCTGGCAGGTCGGTGCCCGGGCGACGCAGGCCAACTTCCAGCACACGACGCTGACGACGCCCACCAGCCGGTTCGAGACCAACTCCCGCGAGCAGGTCTTCGTGACCACGGGCTTCTTCACCCGGGCATTCGAGGGCCGCGGCCTCCAGGGCGGCGTGGTGTACGACTACCTCAACGAGAATTTCTACGAGGACGTCGACATCGCCCAACTCCGGGCCGAGATCAGCTACGTGTGGGGCTACCACGAGGCCGGCTTCTGGAGCGCGACGAACATCGGCGACGAGACCGGCATCTTCGGCCCCGTCCAGCGGACCCCGGGCCAGGCCGGCACGCTCGATCTCTACTGCGGCTTCTACCGGCTGCAGTTCGGCGACGCCAACGAGTGGAAGGTGTGGGGCGGTGCCACCGGCTACGGCGACGGCGTGGTCGGCTCGGCGCTGCGGGCCCCGCTCTCCCGCACCTGGGCGCTCGAAGGGACGTTCACCTACGTGATCCCCAAGGACGACAAGCAAATCGTCATCGATGAAGAGGGCACGTCGCTTTCCTACTCGTCCGCCGCCTGGAACGTGGGGGTGAACCTCGTCTACTACCCGGCGGCTCGGGCCCGGCGGAGCCTGGCCAGCCCCTACCGGCCGCTGTTCGACGTGGCCGACAACGGCAGCATGATCCGCAAGATCCGGGCCCTGCCCACGCCCTGACCCACGGCTGACGCGGTGGCGGCCGATCGTGTATCTTGAGCGGCACGTGCGGGGACCGTCGGTCCCCCCTGCCCCCGTCCCTGGACCCATCCATGCACGACCCCCACCAGCCCGATCCCTGGGCGTCACTGGCCGAAACGCTCGGCGTCGGCCCCACCTCCGAACCCGCCCCGCAGCCTGCCCCACAGCCTGCCCCTCCCCGCCCCGCTCCTGCTCGACCTGTGGAGCGAGCCGCCACCGAGCAACCCCCGAAGGCTTCGGCCCCGGCAGCTTCGACCCCTGCATCTTCGACCCCGGCAGCGTCGACCCCGGCAGTGGGCGACTGGGATGCCTTGGCGTCGACGCTCGGCCTGGAACCCAACCAAACGGCCGCTCCGGAAAGAACCGAGCGGCGCGA
>Ga0114946_10002459_pt1 | contig 12709 bp, 12 predicted proteins | sample WalLakDeSediment_FD_88676 | JGI IMG/M metagenome (GOLD analysis project Ga0114946, IMG submission 88676) | Lake sediment microbial communities from Walker lake, Nevada to study Microbial Dark Matter (Phase II) - Walker Lake 11/02/13 Deep Sediment | ecosystem: Environmental > Aquatic >...
GAAGGCAAGAATAACTATTGAGCCAGAGGCACCAATAGCTGCACCAGCCCAGAAAAAGGATGCCAACCTGCGTGCCTGACCCAAAGTTAATACGCCGATATAGCTGCTGACAAGAAAGTAAATGCTTATCAGCAAAGCATTAGAAATGTTATAAGCAAATAATATGACCAGGGGGAAAGTAAAGATAAGGGCAGCACGGACACCAAAAAGAGTTGCAAGTAGCAGGCTAAAAGCTGTTAGTGGGAAGATGTAGGGAAAAATCTCATGCCCTGGAGCAACCAAACGACCGGCAAAGAGAAAAAGTATAAACAGGACAGCGATGATGGTCAAGCCGCGCAAGTCAGTAACCAAGCTCGGTCGCCGATGCAAATACAGGACAACAAAAACTAACATCAATACGACCATGGAAGCAGCCCCAACCAGGTCTTGCCAACGGGCTTCAGGTTGTATCAAGCTGAACACTTCCAAGGCTTCCAGGTCAGCCGCGGTGATTACCTGCCCGCGTTGAACGACCGTCTCACCAGAAATATAAGAGTGACTGATAGGGTTGACAGCGTCCCTTGCTTGCTGCCGGGCTGCTTCAGTCAGGTTTTCACTGTAAAAGCTGTTTGGCGCAATAAATCCTGATACTAATTCGGAAACAATGATAACCAATTCTTCAGGAAGAGCCAGGCTGATGGAGGCTGGTATATTGCGGCGTTCTTCTTCAAGTCGATCTTCACGAATGGTTTTGCGCATAACCGTTTCCAGGATGGTTATGGCTTCTTGTTGAACAGTTTGCCAACGGGAATCGCTCAATGCTAAGATGTTGTGGGCTGTTTCCTGGTTTAAATGGATAAATTCGAGGGCAGTTAAGTCGGCAATTCTTTGTTCCTGGGTGGCGAATTCATCAGAACGGACGCTGGTTATAAAAGCCAAGGCGTCGCGCAGACGTTCCAACTGCCGGCGAGCAATGCTTGTGTCAGCCTGAGTGTAGATAGGAAGAATCGCACGAGCAGCTACTTCCCTTTGTTGTTCAGTGCGAATTTCGCTGATATAGGTGATTGAATGAGGAGCGAGAATGTCCTGAGAGGCAACCTCACCAATTTTTAGCTCTGAAGATGATAAACGGAAGTATGTTGGGGCTACTATGGAAGCCAGTGACAACAGCGTTGCTAAACCTATCAACAAAGCCAGAAGGACGGTTCTTCTTGAAGGTTTGTGGGAAGTGGTAGTATTTGTTTGCGATGTCATAATTTAAGACCAAAACAACGCCAATCTAGACTGCAGCTGGAAAAAGGTTGGATCAGTGGAGAAAGATGGTAATCTGTTACTTTTTCCTCTCAGGACTGCTGGAGGAGAAGGCGGACTATCTGGCTGACTCTGGCACCATCAGCACGACCCTGAACCTGAGGCATAACTGATTTCATTACATTACCCATACCAGCTGGTGTTGTAACCCCGGTTTCTTGGATTACCTGTCGTACCAGCTCTTCAAGATCCTCATCACTAAGCTGCTGAGGTAGATAAGCTTCTAAAACAGAGATCTCGTCATAAGCAGCGTTAGCTAATTCAGGGCGATTAGCGCGTTTTGCTTCATCGATGGTCTCGTGGCGGGATTTCACCTCTTTCTGTAAGATACTTATAATTACGGATTCATCAAGAGAGCTACCCTTATCGACTTCAGCAAGTTTGATGGCAGAAAGCACCATGCGTAAGGTTCTTTTTTTTAAGTCATCACCAGCTCGCATGGCGTCCTTTAAGTCATTCTCAAGCTTTGTTTTTATTTCCATGATTTCATTATACCCACTTTCAGATGAAAAGTCACTTTACATTACACTTGCATCTCCATTCAACAATTGCCTATCTTAATAATTTTTCAATGGAACGTCATTAAAGTGTCCGATTAAAATTTCATCAGATAATCTCATGATGTGGACTGAAGTTATCTGGTTCCAAAGATTATGAGGAGCTATGGCGGTAACTCTCAGGTAATTGTCTGTCAGTCCACTTAATTTCCAGGAATTGATTCCATCGGGGTAGGCATTCTCCCAAAGCACTGACATTGTCCTACCGATGAATTGTTTTTTGTATTCACTTTCAGATTTTCTCAAGGCAATCCGGATTAATGCATTGCGTTGTTTGCGTATTTTATGGGGAACCTGGTCTGACATTTGGGATGCTGCAGTCCCTGGACGGGAAGAATAGGAAAAAACATGACCGCCAGAAAAATGCATCTGATGGATAAATTCCAAAGATTCAATAAATTCTGCTTCGCTTTCGCCGGGAAAACCGACGATGACATCGGTAGTAATGGCAACATCTGGAATTTTGCTACGAGCGGCAGCAATAATTTCTGCATAGGACTCAGGAGTGTCTTTACGTGCCATGCGACGTAAGGTGGATTTACATCCAGATTGAAGAGGAAGGTGTAAATGTCGGCAAAGACGCTTATCTTCCCATAAAGTAAAGAAATCCGGGCTTATGTCCCAGGGTTCAATCGAAGAAAGCCGAAGACGAACCGAGTCGGTTTCATGCAAGATTGTTTCAACTAATTTCTGGAGATGGGTTGATGGTGACAGATCATGCCCCCACGACCCGAGATGAACACCAGTAAGTACGATTTCACAGACACCGGATTGATTCCCCTCATTGTCTTGGAGGGCTGCATGGATGTCAGATAGGATTTCAGATATCCTGCGGCTCCGACTTGTTCCACGGGCAATGGTAGCAACACAAAAAGTGCAGCGATTATCACATCCATCCTGAACTTTTATAAAAGCACGGGTACGCAGACGTGAACCTGGAACTGGTTGACGAGCTACTGATTCCAACTCTCTTCTATCCACAGGTATTTTGAGAATTTCACTAACCAGTCGATCTTTTTTGAGGTTTGGGATAACGCGAGACACACCTGGGAGATTGGCAGCAGTTTCTGGATCGAGTGTAGACCAGCATCCAGTGACAATGATCTCTCTAGCGCCAGCCCGGCTTGCCTGGCGGATTTTCTGGCGCGAATCTGAGGATGCAGCTGCGGTTACTGCGCAGGTATTGACTACAACCAAATCAGCCTCATCAGGTATTGGCACAAGCTTGTGACCAGCCGCAAAAAATTGACGGGCATAGGTTTCGATTTCACTCTGATTTAACCGGCAGCCTATTGTATCCAGAAATATATTCATATATTATTTGTGAGAGCCCAAAACAATATCCGGTTCACTTATGCGACTAATCATATCATTTTTCGCCATTCCATGAAGGATACAAGAAAATCTGATTTATGGTTTCAATACACTGAAATTTGAAAATATGATTTCTGTCCCCGGTTCTGTGAAGGTGCCAGCTAACAACCCCACATCGCCAGATGAAAATTCATTATCTATCACAGTGATGAGATGATTGCCATTTACATGAAGAGATAATGCGTCTCCAACACAGTCAGCGCGCAGGTGGTTGATTCCTAAGCCTTGGTTTATAGTCTCACTCGGGAGCATTTTATCCACCCCTAGCAGCATCTGAGATCCATTACTTACTTTACCAATTCCATAGTATCCATCGCTGCTAATCACATGAAAGTAGAAATTCTGGCTGTCTTGCCAACGGCAAAGGATGCCATAACTGTCATCTACAGGCCCGTCTTTTTTAAGGGTTGTAACATAAATATGGACATCAAGAAAATTGAGACCAGGAGTGGAAGTGAGCAGGCTATGGCTGGAATTGACCATGATCCGGTAGTACTCACCAAGGTAGTGTCTGGCGCCTAAAGGATCATCTGGTAGATTCAACCACCCACTTGATGGGTTGGAAAAATTGTCTTGAAAGAGCACACTATTTGAGGGCAAATTTGTCCATAAGGAAGATGAGGCTGGAATCTGACAGGCGCTCATGGTAAGTACTATGGTTATTAACAAAATCTTGAGTTGTATGGTTTGTACTCTATCCAACATGGTCATTTTGAAGATCAATGCGAATCCGAAGTGATTTATGGAAAATTGGTTTGTAGCAATCGCCTGGCTTGTTCGGAAGTTAACGATCCCGGTTCTGCTAACGACCTGGCAAATGATAGCTCGTTAAAAGCTTTTTGCATCTCACCAGTCATGAGATAGAGAAAACCGAGATGCAAGTGGGCAGGAGCATAGTCTGGGTCATATTCAAGAGATCGCAGAAGAAAACGCTCTGCGGTATAGGTGTCATCCATGCGAATATAAATTTGTCCCATAAGATCGAGAGAAGTGGGGTCTTCTGGATTCAGATAAAGAGCTTGTCTTGCTGCAGGTAAAGCGATCTGCTGAATATCATGATCATATTTGATAGAAAATCTGGCCATTGCGTGCCAATAGGTGGAGTCTCGAGGTGCAAGCTCAGTGGCACGTTGATAATGAATCAGGGCTTGGTTGATATTGCCTAAGTGTGCCAGAATATTTCCCATTTCGGCTTGAAGGACAGGGTTTTGGGGGTCAACCTGAATAGCAACATCGAGATAATTCGAAGCCAGGTCATGACGCCCCTGACGTTGCCAGTAAATAGCCATATAAGTATTCGCAGCAATTGATTCTGGGTCTAGGTCTAGAGATTTTTGTAAGTCTCTGTATCCATCCTCACCAAGGTGATGACGGGCTTCCCCCAGGAATGCCCAGGCATCTGCATAATCTGGACTCAGCTCAGTGGCTTGGGAAAAGGCCTCAAACGCATAACCCCATTCATCCAAAGAAGCCAGAGCACGGCCAATAACCATTTGTGTGTAAACTGGATCATCGACCAAACGAGCAGTGTTAAGGTTGCTTTGCATGATTTGGACTGAAGCAGAGAGAGAGGGATTGATTTCAGCAGCTCTTAGCAGATAAACCAACGAGGAATCAGGCTGAGTAATTGATAACAGTAGCCCAAGATGATAGTGGTAATCTGCGACGGAAGGTAGGATAGTAACCAACGATTTTAGCACCTCAATCTGGGAAGGATAATCCTTAAGTTGTTGATAAAGATGATAAAGACGTGGTAGGAGCTCAGCAGGTGGTCCTCCCTGTTCAAACGAAGTGTTCCATGATTCTAATGCCAACGTGAAGTCGTTAGATAACAATGCAGCGTCACCCATTTGAATTAAATGTTCCGGTGACAATTGGTCGATTTCAGCGAGCTGTTTGAAGTAGAACAGTGCAGTCAAAGAGTCGCCAGCTTCCAAGGCATAGAAGGCAGCCAGTTCTCTCAGATCTTGCCGCCAGGGGAGATATTCTATAAGGCGGATAAATTTTGCGGATACTTCAGATGGCGCGTTATCTTTGATCGAAAGATGCGTTCGATAAGCTATTTGAGAAACGATATGTGGATTAGGTGAAATCCCAAGTAGAGGAATTATTATCAATGGGATGATCAACCGCACCAAGAGAGTAGGTTCCCATGGATCTCTCATTGAAAGGATTATATTAGGAAGCAGGCAAGTTAGGAAGAGCATTAATATTTTTTGTATGTTTCATCCAGCTTCATAAGAAAAGAATAGTGATCGGGAGTTTGATTAGAAGAGAATGTGACAAATTTCAGTTGAAATCTTAATGTCATGTGGCTATAATGGGGGAAGTTTTCAGACGAGGAACCTGATGGATTTGTCATTAACAGATGAGCACCGAATGGTGCAGCAGATGGTGAGAGATTTTGCATTAAAAGAGGTTGCTCCCATCATCAGAGAATTCGACCGTAAGCAGGAGATGGCTCCATTTATACTGCATAGGATGGCTGACCTTGGTATTCTAGGAATATGCATCCCAGTGAAGTATGGTGGCCAAGGAATGGATTACCTCTCCCTGGGACTTGCCTGTGAAGAGTTGGAAGCCGTTGATTCGTCCTTGAGGGTGGTTATGTCGGTTCACACCGGCTTAAATAGTATGGGTCTTTTACAGTGGGGGACTGAAGAACAAAAAGAGCGGTACTTGATTCCACAAGCTCGGGGAACAAGAATCGGTTGCTTTGGTTTGACCGAACCTGGATGTGGTTCAGATGTAGCTGCGATCGCCAGTACTGGTAAACGCCATGGGGACAGTTACATCTTAAACGGTGAGAAGATGTGGATTTCTCTAGCGACAAAAGCGGATCATGCCCTGGTGGTTGTCCGCACTAATTCGAATGCCCCTGACCCACATCGTGGGTTATCTGCATTTTTACTTGAACTGGATACACCAGGTGTGCAGAGAGGCGACATCCATGGAAAATTGGGGGTCCGGGCTGGATCTACAGGGTGGTTGGCTTTTAATGATGTGCGTGTACATGAGGGCAACCGGATTGGTGAGGAGGGGGAAGGTTTTCAAATTGCCATGTCATGTTTGGACAATGGCAGGTATACGGTTGCAGCAGGGGCAACAGGGCTGATACGAGCATGCCTGGAAGCCAGCGTTCGTTATGCTAGAGAGCGAAAAGCTTTTGGACGGGATATTGGAAAGATGCAACTTGTTCAACAAAAAATTGCTAGAATGGTACAATCCTACGAGGTAGCGCGATTGTTGTATTTCAAAGCTGGTTGGTTAAAAAATAAGGGTCTGCGTAACTCCAAGGAAACTTCTCTAGCCAAATGGTTTGCAACTGACGAGTCATTCAAAGCAGCGTCTGAGGCAATACAGGTACATGGCGCTTATGGTTATAGCGATGAATATGATGTTGAGCGATATCTGCGAAATTCAAAAGGAGCGGTTATTTACGAAGGTACAAGCGAGATCCACCAGCTAATCCAGGCAGGTTATGCATTTGGATATCGGGTGGACTCACCCATGCGTTGTGAATTACCTGCATATGATGCAGAATTCTGGCAAAACTAGGTTAATAACCAAAGTATATATTTTTGCAGTATATAAAAAAATTATTGATATAGGAGGATACCTTGAAAATTATTGCGTGTGTTAAACAAGTGCCCGATTCGGCCGCAAGAGTTGTGGTAGAGGATGGGCAAGTTACCTGGGGAGATGCACCATTAGTGATCAACCCATGGGACGAATATGCTGTCGAGACTGCCCTGGTGCAAACAGAAGAGCATGGTGGCGACGTGATTGCTATCAGCATCGGGAGCGAGACATCTAAAGAAGCACTCAAACATGCTCTTGCGATGGGTTGCAGCGAAGCCATCCTGATTTCTGATCCGGAATTAGATGAGATTGATAGTTTGACCGCAGCAAAGATATTGTCGGCTGCGATCCAAAAAGTGGGGGAGGTAGACCTGGCGTTTTTTGGTCGGCAGGCTATTGATGGTGATATGGGTGTAACAGCAGCCCAGACAGCACGGGTGTTAGGCTGGCCAGCGTTTACCCTGGTCTCAACCATCTCTGAACTGAATCCTGGATCAGGCACAATCCGGGTAGAACGGTCGATTGAGGAAGGCCGGCAAGTGGTTGAAGGTAAATTGCCTGCAGTCGTCAGTGTGGTTAAAGATATTGGTGAACCACGTTACCCATCCTTCATGGGGATTCGAAAAGCTTCTCGGGCGAACATTCCAACCTGGACTCTGGCAGACCTAAACCTGGGAGAGTTTTCTGTACAGGTGAAGTGGCCTGATTTGATAAATCCACCAAAGCGGGAAATCAAGACTGAAATCGTTGAAGGAGAAGGCCCAGAAGAGGTTGCGGAAAAACTCGCTGACAAAATTCTAGAGGAGAAGATGCTGTGATGGCTAATAAAATTTGGGTTTACATTGATCATTTCAAAGGACAGGTGCACCAGGCATCTTGGGAGGCAATTGGTGCTGGTCGCGAACTGGCAAAGGAACTGGACAGCGGCATTGCTGCAATCGTAGCGGGTATGAATGTGGATGAAGTTGCCGAGCAGGCATTCCATTATGGGGCTGATGAGGTTTTCCTGGCAAATGATCAATCATTGGAAGATTATCGCGCCGAGCCTTATGCGTCTGTTGTGAGCACTCTCGCTAAAGAACATAATCCAGAGGTTATTTTATTCCCGACGACTACTCGTGGTCGCGAGATAGCTGCTATGACTGCCGTTGATTTAGACGCGGGTGTGATGCCGGATGTGATCGCTATGGAATTGCAGGATGGTAAAGTTTTAGCAACAAGACCGATCTATGCCGGGAAACTCTTTTCGAAGGTGTTTTCTACAACTAAACCTCAGATTTTCACCTTGCGGGTTAGAGCATTCACAAAGCCTGAGGCTGACCCATCACAAAAAGGGACATTGACCGCAGTGGATGTGCCTATAAGTGAGGATGCAATCCAAACTAAAATAGCCGGATATAGTCAGGCAGAGGAAGGGGTGAGTTTATCTGATGCTGCGGTGATTGTCTCAGCAGGACGAGGTGTATCAAACAACCCGGACTTAACCCCACCAGACGGTATGGATGAAAAAGAAGCTGAAATCTGGCGAGCAAAAGAAGGGTTTCAATTGGTCGGTGAATTAGCCCAGGTTCTTGGAGGGGCTTTAGGGGCAAGCCGGGCAGCAGTAGATGCGGGTTATATTCCTTACAACCACCAAGTTGGACAGACAGGGAAAGTCGTGTCACCTGATCTTTATATTGCATGCGGCATTTCAGGTGCTATTCAGCATCAAGCTGGAATGCGAACAAGTAAGATCATTGTCGCAATAAATAAGGATCCAGAAGCACCTATCTTCAAAATGGCACGTTATGGTGTTGTGGGTGATATGCATAAAATTGTCCCTGAGCTTACCAAGATTTTCCAGCAGCGGCTGGGTAAGTAAGTGGTTGTTACAAGTTGCTCAGGCTAGCTGCCTCCCACGAGTGCATGAAATCCGTGTGCCAAGTAAGAAAGTTGCCGAACGCGAAATCTTGACATGAGATAAGAGAAGTGATAACCTTTTGCGGGTATTGATGCCGGTTCTCAGGGCAATTTCATTCGTGTGAGGTACTGTCAATGAAATTGCCTGGATTAGAAAGTGCAAAAAACCCCGAGATTTCAATGATGGAGTTTAGAGCATGTCAGAACGTATTATTGGAACTGTTAAATGGTTCAACGCCGCTAAAGGCTACGGTTTTATTGGGCACGAAAGTGGAGAAGATGTCTTCGTTCACTTCAGCGCCATTCATGCAGATGGTTATTGCCGCCTTGAGAAAGGTCAGACCGTGGAGTTTTCTGTTGAGGAAGGCTCAAAAGGCCTGCAAGCTGCAAACGTGGTTTCAGTTTCATAACTTTATATACAAAAAAAAATTAGAGCCGCAGAATTTGCGGCTCTAATTTTTTAATCAAAACCCATGTTTTTTTCTTTGGTATCATAGTTATAATTAAGGAGTACAAATTTCTGGATTGCTTGGGGAATAAATGACATACTTTATTGCAGTAGCAAACCAAAAGGGGGGCGTAGCAAAAACCACCACTGTTCTTTCTCTAGGGGGGGCACTGGTCCAAATGGAGAAGGAAGTTCTTGTGGTGGATTTAGACGCTCAAGCTGATCTTACGCTGGCACTAGGAGTTAATCCTGCAAAAGTTCGGCATTCTATTGCAGATGTACTTTTTAATTGGGCTACTGTGGTGAGTGTAAGTCGTGAGACCAGTATTCCTGGATTAGATTTGGTACCATCAAATCAGGAAATGGAATTGGCAGAACGATTCTTGCCAATTCGCAAGAACTTCGAAACCATTCTATACAACGGGTTTAAGAACCCTCTCCCTTACGATTTTGTCCTTTTAGATTGTCCACCATCACTTGGTGCGGTCACCTTGAACGCATTAAACCTGGCATCTTTACTGCTAATACCCACAATGCCGGAATATTTTTCTGTACATGCATTAAGAAACATGATGGTGCAAACACGTCGGGTGAGAAGTCAAAGCAACCAGAGTTTAGATTACCGGATCTTGATCACTATGCGTGATCTCCGCAACCGGATCCACAAGAACATGAGCGAACAATTGAAGAAGAATTTAGGTGATCGGGTTTTGAAGAATGTTATCGATATAGACACCAAGTTGCGTGAAAGCTCAGTTGCCGGAATACCAATAACACACTATGCTCCAAAAAGCAGGGGATCGGTACAGTACCGGGGTTTATCGCAAGAGATCATTCAGTATTCCTTTGATAGATATGAAAAGTTGGAACAACCAGTTTAAGGAACTGTTCTTGGATTTTGAGAATGAGCCATTCTTTGAGACTTATGCTGAGGGTGGAACGCTTCCGGGGTGGCTTTGGGAATGTGATGATTTTGGGGATTATCTGAGCTGCAGCCCCGAAGTTGAAGAAGTCTTAGGTTATTCATCTCAAGAAATGAAAGGGAAACCTTTTACGGGTTTTGCACTACCAGCTAAATCTGCCAGAAAGGTATCCAATGTATTGAAAATGGGAAATTTTCCCATTGAGGTTTCTGTTGAATTTATTGCCCAGAATGGAGATTTGGTACCAGCTTCCTTATTTATTTACGATGCTGTAACTACCGAAGGAAAAAACACGGGTTTACGTGGATTTGTCCAGGTGCAAATCGAACCTGATAAAAATCAAGCAAGCGATGTATCCGAAACTTTGGACCGAAAGGGGGTTGTAGGTGAAATGGAAAAAGAAAAATCAGGTAAACTTTCTTCCGCTCAACTATTAGATATCGATATTCAGAGAACAGAGGACGAGGGAATCCTTGATGAGGATACAATAGAGTCGAAGGCAGCAAAGGTAGTTTTGCCTGAAATATCTGATGATCCAATAATTAGGAAAACAGAACCCCAAGACATAAGCAAGAAAATTGTAAAAGGTTTAGAAAAAATTAAGACCAGTTCTCAGGTGATTATTGATGCTCCATTGAGCAGGGTTACTGTCGCTCATCAAGAGGAGTTTCGAATTGACCGTGCCAAAGAACCATTGGTTAACGAAACTCTGGCCGGGAAAGTTGTTCATTCCTACCCAAAGGTTCTCTTCAGAGAAACTGAGCACCGTCTAGAATGGGGCACGAAATTCGATTTGACCAATGAGGAGAAATCTTTCTTATCAAGATACCGGTTGTGTCCACCCGGAATACAAGGATTTCTCAAGCAACGATTCGCCCCTAAATCGATTTTGAAGTGTGACTATGATTGGATATCGGTAGTAATTCAAGAAGAGCATGGGGAAGAACCACGGATCTGGATACATTACTCAAAAGAGGGAGAAAAAACAGGGGGTTGGAGTGTACAAGAAGTGCTTGAAAAACCTGATGTGCTCTTTAATGAAGTTGAAAAATCAATCAGAACTCCCCGGCAGGTGAGAGTAATTCTTGTACGCGGAGAGAACTATTTGCTGGGGTAATCAAGTATTCGCCAAACAGCGTATGAGGACTCTGCGGGTATGTCCCCTGGAGCGATGTTCGAACAAGTAAATACCTTGCCAGGTACCCAGGCTAAGCTGACCCTGGTCAATAGGTATGGTCATGCTAACATTTGTTAGCATTGCCCGCATATGAGAGGGAGAATCATCAGATCCTTCCAGTGTGTGTTGATGCCAGGGTTGTTTTTCGGGAACAAGTTTTTCCATAAAAGCAACCAGGTCTGTTTTGGCAGTAGGATCATAATTCTCGCTGACAACTAAAGATGCGCTGGTATGTTGGATGAAAAAAAAGCAAATTCCATCTTGAGTACCAAATTGTCGGATGCGTTCATTTACCTCATCAGTAATTGGATAGAGTCCCTTTCCATTTGTTTTTATTTCCAGGGTAGTTTTAAACCAGTTCATAAAGGCTTTTTTATTTTGGCTAACCATTGTTCTGATGTCAAATAGTATATTCTCAGGATGTGCAAAGTGCAAGCGTAAACAAGATGATTTGATCATCCTTGTTTTCTCAATTTCCTGAGACCTGATAAAGTTTTTTGGATGGAGATAATGGAATCGATGAATAGGAAACGGTTGAGCAAATGCTTGTTGATAATTTCCTGAAGATCGACTCACCCATAAGCCAGCTCATTGATAATGTCTCCCGTTTCTATATGGAATACCACAAAAAATTAGGGTATAGACCAAAGCGTTATCAACGATCCATTAGCCCTGGCGTTATCCTTTGCCCGAAATATTGAAAACAGTGAACCGTTATTTGTGAGTGTTGATATCTCTGGTGGAGTTTCTATGGGAAATTCATTCGCTGATTTCTATCATTATTGGGAAAGAGAGGCTAATACGTTGGTTACGCTGTCAGTGAGAGCCAGTGCGTTTTTTGATATTTTTATGAGTAGAATTACAAAGCTGGCAAAAGAAATCCCATTTCTTAAAGAACACGATTCAAACAAACAGAAACAAGAAGAGAAGGAATGAATGAATTTGATGGAATTTTGGGAATTTTGGCACAATATGGTAAACTAGCCTAGATATATAATCAGCTTTAGTAGATGGGAAACCTTTATAAAAATTTCTATACTAAGGAGAAAAAGATCATGAAACGCAGTATCCTATTTGTAACACTGGTGGTTATTCTGGGTTTATTGGTTGCCTGCCAGCCTGCCCCTGATGATCCAGACGTACCCCCGCCACCCAAGACAACCCAATTGACATTTACACTCGATTGGGCAGTTCAAGGCCCACAAGCGCCTTTCCTGGTAGCCTTTTATAAAGGTTACTTTGCTGAAGAAAACCTTTCTGTTGTAATTGACAGAGGTTATGGGTCAGCAGATGCAGTCAGTAAGATTGCCACCGGCGCATACGATCTGGGTTATGCTGATATTAATTCGATGATTGAATTTAATGCAAAAAATCCGGACGAAGCGTTGGTAGCTATTGCCATGATCCTTGATTACCCGCCATTTTCGATCATTACACTCAAGGGGAGTGGTATAGAAAC
>Ga0114946_10002460_pt1 | contig 12708 bp, 8 predicted proteins | sample WalLakDeSediment_FD_88676 | JGI IMG/M metagenome (GOLD analysis project Ga0114946, IMG submission 88676) | Lake sediment microbial communities from Walker lake, Nevada to study Microbial Dark Matter (Phase II) - Walker Lake 11/02/13 Deep Sediment | ecosystem: Environmental > Aquatic > Freshwater...
AGGGGTGTCTATCCTTTTGGCAGTAACTCCGTCTTAGTCCTGGATCTTAATGCCCAATATATTTATTACTATGAATACTTCAGGGAAATATTTTTAGGCGATAACAGCCTGCTCTATTCATTCAGCCGTACGCTTGGCGGTGAAATGATCGGGACTTACGCCTACTACCTGGCCAGCCCCTTCTCGTTTGTCATCCTCCTGTTTCCCAAATATTTACTTACTGAAGCAATTCTCTTTATGATCTTGTTAAAAGTGGGGGCTGCGGCTCTAGCTTTTTCTGTCTACCTGAAAGTTGCACGAAAGTCAGGTCATCTGACGACCCTACTTTTTTCACTGATGTACGGGCTGATGTCTTATAATATCGTTCAGACTATGAACCCGATGTGGCTGGATGGGCCGATATTCTTTCCCTTAATCATTTTATCTTTAGAGCAGTTAATTGATCAGCGGCGTTATGTATTTTATACGATCACACTCGCATTAATGTTTACAGCCAGCTTTTACATCGGCTACATGGTAGGTATTTTTGTTTTAATCTATTTCTTTTATTATCTATATTCCAGCGATTTTGTCGGCAGTCGAATCAGCGGGTTGAAAGCGTCAGCGGTCTTCTTAATATCATCCATTTTCGCAGTCTGCGGCTCGCTATGGCTGCTTTTACCCACTTATTATGCTTTGCAGTTCGGAAAATTTGGGTTTAGCAATCCAAATTTTATGCCGAAGCAAAAGTTGGATATCTTTGATCTCTTTTCTAAGATGCTTCCGTTAAGTTATGACTCAATTAATGTATGGGGATTTCCTTTTATCTATTGCGGATTGCTGACCCTGATCCTTTTGTTTTTATACTTTACTTCGTCAGGCATCGATAATCGGAAGAAATATTCGGCAGCATTTATTTTAAGCCTTTTTTTCTTACTTTTTACAGTCAGTTCTCTGGATACACTTCTGCACGGATTTCAGGAGCCGGTATGGTTAAATTACCGTTATTCCTTCGTCTTTTCGTTCTTCCTGCTTATTTTTGCCTATGAAGCTCTTGTATGCCTGAAACCCGAAGATCAGAAAACTTTGTTCAGGAACTCCATGATCCTTTTGATCATCACTGCCTTTATCGGAAGAATATCAGATGCTTATTTAGAGCCCGAAAAAACGATCTGGTTAAGCTATGTTTTGATTATCCTATATAGTTTATTGATATACTACTTAAAAATATATCAATATCCAGTGTTTGAAAGGCAGCTAAATAAACTACCGCAAGGCTTAGTCGGCAAAAAAATACTGCAGGCGGTGTTGCTTTTTGTTGTCATTATAGAGTTATTGTTAAATACCATCGCCCTGATTGACAGCGCTCACTCAGAAGTTTATTACAGCGATCGCAAATCGTACCGCGATTATTTTGACCAACTGTATCCGGCCGTTGACTATCTAAAAGAAATTGACAAAAGTATTTTCCGGACTGAGACAGTGATGCGCAGAACAGTAAATGATCCGATGGCCCTCGGCATTTACGGAGTGTCGCATTCCAGTTCTGTTCTTAACCAGAGCATTATTGATCTGATGTACCGCCTGGGTTTTGCTTCGCGGGAGCACTGGACAAGATATAAAGGGGCAACTCCGGTTACAGATTCTCTGCTTGGTATCCACTATATACTAGCTGAAGAGCCGGTGAATAATTACTATGAAGAGATCTTCAGAACCGGCGACGTGCATATTTACCGGAACCCCTATGCCATGCCGATTGCCTTCGCGGTTGCTGAAGATTTGGCTTCCATAGAGTTGGATTCGGATGATCCGTTTGCCAACCAGAACTTCCTCTTAAGCACAATGCTTGGAGACTCCTACACGGAATATTTCAAGCTTCTGACGATCAAAGATGTTATATTAGAAAATATTGAGGGTGTGGAGAAGGAAGGCCTTGTTGCTTATAGGATCGTAAATCCCTCACAAAACGCACACATTGAATATATCATCGATACTGCGGAAGAAAGCGAGATGTACATGTACCTCGTTTCTTCAGTACCACGCAAAGTGAACATCTGGTTAGAGCATACTTACCTGGATACTTTCTTTGATTACAGCTCTACCTGCATCATACCTTTAGGGGCCAATCCAAACAAAGAATCGATATCACTGATCACCACGCCTATCGAAGGTGAATACTATTTAACCCAAAATCTCTTTTACTATCTTGACAGGCCGCTTTTCGAAAGTACTATGGCAAAGTTAAGTGGTAAAAAAGCCCTGGTTGAAAAGCTTTCAGAAACAAGTTTACATATTTCTACTGAAGTAAAGGAAGGTGAGATTCTATTTACCTCGATTCCTTATGATCAGGGATGGCAGGCCACGGTTGATGGTGAAAAAGCAGAAATTGTGAAGATGCTTGACAGTTTGCTTGCTGTTAAATTAAATCCGGGAACTAGTATCGTTGCCCTTAATTATTTTCCCCGCGGTCTGAAAGCAGGGATCATCGTTTCGGTTATTTCCTGGACCCTTTTTGCCGGAATATTAGCTTATCAGCGTTTTTCTAAAAAGTCTGCGATTGATTAGATCTAAACCAGCAGGATCACCACAGGATCCGGAAGGGGATGTTGGAACAAGTGGCTTACCAGTCAAAAAAACTTGCCGTTATCATTCCGGTTTATAACGAAGGCCCGGTTTTATCTGCTAATCTTAATGAAATCAGGAGCGCGATTGCTGAAATTGACATCACTTGTCGTTATTGTTTGATTGATGACGGCTCGACCGATGACACCTGGGCTAAAATACAAAAGCTAAAAGCACAGTACTCTGATCTCTCTGCGATTAGATTTTCCCGAAATTTTGGCAAAGAAGCTGCTATCTTAGCTGGTCTGGAAAATACTGAAGCCGACCTTTACCTGGTTATGGATTCTGATCTGCAGCATCCTCCCAGTTGCGTCAAACCAATGCTTGATTTGATGATTGAAGAAAAGGCTGATATTGTAAGCGGGATTAAGAGCAGTCGCAGTAAAGAAAGCTTCTTATACAGGTACTGTGCAAAAAGGTTCTACAGGTTTCTTAAAATAATGACTGGTCTGGACCTGGACAATTCTTCTGATTTCAAAATAATGAACCGGCGGGTAATTGATGCTTTGCGGTTGTTTAAGGAGAAAAATCTTTTCTTTCGGGGATTAGTTTCCTGGGTAGGTTTTAAGACGGCATCATTTGCTTTTACGGTTGAGCAGAGGAAAAGGGGCAAAACTCACTACTCAACCAGGAAACTTCTACAGCTTGCACAAAACTCAACCCTTGCCTATACTGGTAAACCTCTTTACCTTACAATGATCGGCGGGATATTTTTCTTTCTAATTGCTGTGATTCTGGCCATTCAAACTTTATATAACTACCTGAGTGGTTTCTCTGTGAGCGGCTTTACTACCGTAATTTTGCTGATCCTCTTCACTGGGTCTTTAATATTGATATCCCTTGGCATAATCGGTGTTTATCTTTCAATGATCTACGATGAAATCAAAACCAGGCCGCGCTATACTATATCTGAGATTATTGGTTTTGAAGCCGAGAGCAATTGATGAAGTTGATTGGTACTCTTTATTACAAGTTAGTTTCAAACAGAATATTTCACTATCTGTTTATTGGCTTCTTAACAACTGCGATAAGTTTTGGAACCTTTTGGTTATTGTATTTTTATGCTGCAGTGCCACCTAATGTTGCAAATATAATCTCAGTTTTCTTAGCGGTAATTTTTGCCTATGTCGCAAATAAAATCGTAGTATTTAAGAGCAGCTTTGCGAATATAAAAGTTCTCTTGCCCGAAGTGCTTCGCTTTATCTTATCCCGGGGATTATCAGTGACATTTGAAATTGCCGGGGTATATTTGTTTATTGAGATTTTAAATTTGGAAGCACTGCTATCTAAAGCTTTGATCAGTATATTCATTTTAATATTGAATTATTTGATGTTTCGTTTTTATGTTTTCAGGGGACAGCTGCCACACCATTAATAAGTGCTTTTCAGCTAGAGTGTATAATAACTAACAATAAAAAAAGAATTACTATCAAGGCATATAAAAAGATGCGGTAGGTGGGTTTTTTGCCTCAAAGATTTGAGTCGGTTAAAGCTTTCTTAAATGAATTTAGTATTAACGGTATTAATTCCGAAGCAGCTTCAACTGCGAAACGAACTGTAATTGACTATCCTGAAAGCTTAGACTGCCGGATTCCTTTTTACACTAATGAATTTTGGACTGCTAAGCAGCGGCAGGCTTCATCGATTCACGAGGTATCATACCGGGCTTGCTTTAAGGCCCAGCTGCCTCGTTTTTTTATTGACCTATTAACCTCTCCCGGGGATAGAGTATATGACCCCTTCAGCGGGCGGGGAACGACGATTATTGAGGCGGCCCTGCTGGGGCGAGAGGTCATTGCCAATGATATTAACCCCCTTAGCGCTATCCTGGCCAGGCCTCGCCTGGAGGTCCCGGCCAAAGAAGCTATCAGGCAAAGAATTGCTAACATTGTTTTTAAGCCAGCTCTGAATGCTGATCTTGATTTGTCGATGTTCTATCACCCGGAAACAGAAGCGGAAATTGTATCACTAAAAAATTACCTGCAGCAGCGAAAAGTAGAGGGTGTAGAAGATCATATCGACCGCTGGTTGCGCATGGTGGCAACCAACCGTCTGACCGGCCACTCCAGCGGCTTTTTTTCGGTTTACACCCTGCCGCCTAACCAGGCGGTTTTAGCTGAAAGCCAGAAAAAAATAAATCAGAAGAGAAATCAAAGCCCACAATACCGAAACGTTAAAAAGATCATCGAACGCAAGACTGCCTCCCTGCTTAAAAACCTTCAGCCCTCTGAAATTGCCAAGCTTCAGAAAGCAGGGCAAACAGCAATTTTCCTGGAGCATGATGCTTCTTCAACCCCGGAAATTGAGAGCGGTTCGGTTAATCTAACTGCTACTTCGCCGCCTTTTCTTGATATTGTTCAGTATTCAAGGGATAATTGGCTCCGGTGCTGGTTTAATGGATTGGACAGTAGCGCTATTGAAAAACGAATCACGATGGCCAAAACTGTCGAGGCCTGGTCGGAAGCGATGGGCAGGGTTTTTCTTGAGCTTTACCGGATTACGGCACCTGGTGGCTGGGTGGCTTTTGAAGTTGGCGAGGTGCGAAAAGGTAAGATTAAACTCGAAGAATATGTCATCCCGCTCGGTTTAAAAGCCGGTTTCAGCTGCGCAGGGGTCTTGATCAATAGTCAATCTTTTACGAAGACCGCAAATATCTGGGGCGTAGATAACAACCGCCGCGGCACCAATACCAACCGGATTGTCCTCTTCCAAAAAAACAACGCGATGTGCTAGTTATCCTTAAAAGACGAAGGTTTTTTCACCCCCACCCTGCCCTTCCCCCCTCGAGGGGGAGGGAGTTTATAGTTCTCCCAAATCGAGTTTTTCAGTAAAACCTGGGAAGTAACTGATTAACTTATTTTCGCTTGTGGGTCAGTTTCCCGCAGCTTAATCAAGGGATGATCGGCTGGTAATCCTGGCTCCGAAAGGGACAATGGCCAGCATCGCCAGTTTAAAGTGCTGGATGCCGAAAGGAATGCCGATAATCGTAATGCATAAAATCAGGCCCAGGATCAGGTGCAAGATGCAAAGTTCCCATCCGAGCAGTAGGATCCAGAGGATGTTGCCAAGCAGTCCACCAAAGCCAAAGTGTCCCACATCGACCTGACGGCCAAATGGCCAGAGCACAAAACCGGCAAACTTAAAGCACTGGATGCCGAAGGGAATACCGATGATGGTGATACAGACCAAAACCCCGGCCAGAAACCAGAGGATAGCCATGATCAGGCCGCCGAGCAGTAACCAGAGAATGTTGCCGATAAAACTCATCTAAGCCCACCACCTTTTATCATTAACCCAGATTATTATATACCAACTTATGCCCGGTTTGATATAGTTAGAGAAGAAGTAGGATGCGCCTGATAGATGGAAGGGATGCCGCCATATATCATGTTGAAAAGAAAACTACAAAAACTAGCGCCTCAAGAAATTACTCCGGAAGGTTGGTTCAGGAACCAGCTTGAGCTGCAGGCTGCCGGGCTAAGCGGGCAGATCTCCAGGATCTGGCCTGATCTGTCCGATGACTCGGCCTGGCTTGGAGGCCGGGGCGAATCCTGGGAGAGGGGCCCTTACTATCTCGACGGTCTGATTCCTCTTGGCTTTTTGCTTGGCGATCAAGAACTGATTGATCAAGCCCTAACCTGGATTGATGCTATTCTAGACAGCCAGCAGAAATCAGGTTTTTTCGGGCCACCCTGGAATACCGACTGGTGGCCGCGGGCGGTCGTGCTAAAAGCTTTTGTAACTTATTTCCGGGCAACAGGCGACCCCCGGATAGTGCCCTTTATGCAGAAATACCTGCATTTTCAGTTGGCACAAATAGACCGGCAACCCCCTCATTTTTGGGCGGCAGCCCGGGCGCTTGAAGCGGCTGAAGCGATGGAGCTGGTCTTCCGGGAAACAGGTGATCCACAGGCTGCCCGGCTGGCTGATCAGTTAAAAAACTACATGTTCGACTGGTTCGGTAACTTTAAAAAGTGGCCATACTGTGGTCCGACAGGCGCTTATCTGAATCGAGCCCTCTTTAATTTGGCTAAGCTATTCCTGTCACCACTGGATAAACTGGCCAAAAAGAGCCGTAAGATTAAGGAGCCTGACCCTGCGGAAAAAATCCTTGCCTTTAACCGCAGCAAGCTCGTAAAAACCTACAGCTTTACTCATGGTGTAAATATCGCTATGGCTCTAAAGTATCCTGTTACCTTTGGGTTGCTTAGCGGGCAGGATAAAGATTTTGATCTGCCCCTGAAAGCTTACAAGCAGCTGATGACCTTTCATGGCACGGCCACTGGCCTCTTTACCGCTGATGAACACTTAAACGGCAACGATCCCACAGCTGGTATTGAGCTTTGTGCGGTAGTGGAGATGCTCTATACGATGGCAGAGCTCTTGGCTATAACCGGAGATCCTCGCTACGCCGATCTGCTTGAACTGATCGCCTTCAATGCTCTGCCGGCAACCTTTACCTCCGACATGTGCTGCCACCAATACCTGCAGCAGGTTAACCAGGTAGCGGCCGATAAGCGCCGCCGCAAATACTATGATGCCAACAGCGAAGCTAATGTTTACGGGCTTGAACCCAATTACGGCTGCTGCACGGCAAACCTGCATCAGGGTTTTCCGAAGCTGCCTTTCAGCAGCTGCTTTAAGACAGATGCCGGCTTGGTTTTTATGGTTTACCTCCCCTGCCTGGTGTCAGTAGAAATGTCCGGTGGTAAAACTTTTACGATCAGGCAACTTTCCGACTTCCCCTTTGTAGATCAACTGCAGTTTGAGGTAGTTGAGGCAGTTGATATTGATCTGCAGCTCTTATTCCGGGTGCCTGAGCTAACTACCGGAAAGCTTATTTACAATGGTGAACCGGTTGGCAGTAGCGGCCCGGGTCTGATTGAACTGCAAAGAAAATTCAACCGGGGTGATCAGATTGAACTGGCACTTGACACCCCGCTGCGGACCGTCGTCAACCCGGACGGGAGCATCAGCATCAGGAAGGGCTCCCTGCTACTGGCCTTAAAAATTGCCGAAGAGTTGAAGATTTTGAAAGGGAAAGAACCGTTCAATTACCGTCAGTTCCTGCCCCGCTCAAAGTGGAACCTTGCTCCCCTGCTAGATGACAATCGGGTTGAGGTTGTCGAGATCAGGAAGAATCCCCTTTCGAAGCAACCATTTGATCCTGCCGCGCCACCGCTTGAAGTTGAAATCCGGGGCGTAGAGGTCTTCAACTGGAAGCTGAAGCGGAACAGCGCTGGCCCATACCCTGTTCAACCGCTAATTTCTGCGTCGCGCAGCATAACCCTGGTTCCTTACGGATCAACCAATATCCGCATCGCCCAGTTTCCGGCCATTGAGAGGCCATGCAGCAGCAGTAAAACTATGAAGGAGAAACCCTGATGAAAAAAGATCTCGACATACTTCTCTGTGATCTGGATGCTTTTTTCGCCTCGGTTGAACAGCTGGATCATCCCGATCTGCGCGGCAAGCCGGTAATCGTCGGCGGCGATCCGGCCGGGCGCGGAGTGGCCTCAACCTGTTCCTATGAAGCCCGAAAGTTTGGGGTAAGATCGGCAATGTCGATGAAAAAGGCTCTCGAGCTCTGCCCGCAGGCCGTAGTGGTCAGAGGCAACATGACCCGCTACGTCGAGGTTTCGCGGCAGGTAAGAACGATTTTCGAGCGCTTTACCCCTGACATCGAAGTTGTCTCCATTGACGAAGCTTATCTTGCCCTGAAGAAGGGCAAAGGGTTGCAAACAGCAGCAGCAATCCATTTGACGGTTAAGCAGGAAACGGGCTTGCCGATCAGCGTCGGTGTCTCTTCCAATAAACTGCTGGCTAAGGTGGCCTGTGAACTGGCGAAACCAAACAATGTAAAAGCGTTATGGATAGAAGATGTGCCACAGCTTTTCTGGCCGTTGCCGGTCAGAGCCATCCCCGGTATTGGTCCCAAAGCGGCTGAAAAACTGAAGGTTTTAGGGATAAAAACAGTAAAAGACTTAGCCCATTGTCCTCAGGCCACTCTGAGTAGGATTTTTGGTCGTACTAGCGATGTTATCTACTGCTTTGCCCGTGGGATCGATGATCGGGAACTTGAACAAGAACACGACCTGAAGTCAATCTCGGAGGAGACAACTTTTCCCGAAGATATTTTTGACCGGCGGGATTATCTGCCTGCCGTGATCAGGGAGCTTTCGTCCGGGGTGGGTTTCCGCCTGCGTTCTGCCGGCATAAAGGCCAGAACCATAACAATTAAGCTGCGTTTCAGCGATTTTGCAACAATTACCCGCAGTAAGACACTTCCTGATGCTACAGACAGCGAGCGGGTTATTGATGAAGTGGCGCTTGCCCTTTTTAACCGACATTGCGGCAAGGCACCCTGGCGCCTGGTGGGGGTAAAAGCATCCGGTTTCGACGCAGAAGAGCAGCTATCTTTATTAACCCCATCGGTGGAAGATGAGAAGGAAAAACAGTTGTTGGCGGTTAAAGACAGCCTGCAGCATAAGTATGGATCAGCGGTTGTGGTTAGCGGTAAGCAGCTAAAAGGTTTTCACAAACAAAAATAAATGCCAGGAATCCTGAAGGAATTTACCCCTCCAGGTTGAATAAAAATTCTACCGAAGAATGTCACGGTAAAATAATCTAGTTAGAATGAGGGGTGTTGCTTGTGAGAAAGTTTATAGTTTTATTGCTACTTGTTTTTCTTATTGCCGGCCTGCTGCTTACCGGCTGCGAGACAGAGGAGGTGATCCCCGAAATGGATGCAGCGGATCAGGTCTGGACCAATGGGGTAATCTTTACCGTTGACGATCAGGAGACATTTGCCGAGGCCGTTGCCGTTAGAGATGGACTGATATTTTTTGTCGGCAGTGCCGAAGATTCCTTAAATTACATCGGAGATCAAACCGAGGTAATCGATTTGCAAGGCCAGATGATGCTGCCGGGTATGACCGACTCCCACATTCATGCTCCGGGAACGATCCTTTCTCAGCTTTATCAGATTAACTTAAATGGAATTCTCACCGAAGAAGCTACCATGGCGGTGATTGAGGAGTTTGTTACCGAACATCCGGATCTGGAGATCTATTATGGCGACGGCTTCTCAGTCGGCGCTTTCTCCGGGGAAGAGGTGGCCAAGGGGCCGCGTAAGGAAAGGCTGGATGCAATCAGCGATAAGCCAATTATGATTAGCTCCTATGATGGGCATACCCGTTGGTTGAACAGCGCTGCTTTTGAATATTTTGGCATTACCAGGGATACAGTGTCGCCCGAGGGTGGCGTGATTGAAAAAACTGCAGATGGAGAACTCTGGGGCACCCTGAAAGAGCTGGCCATTGAACTGACCCCCTCACAGGAGTTTACCGATGAGCAGATGCATGATGCCTTTGTTGCTTTTCAGGAGTACATGCACAGCCTCGGTTATGTTGGTATTACCGACATGGGTTCGGGAATTCTTGCTTCTGAAGCGTACGATCCATTTATGGACATGGATAAAAAAGGCGAGCTGAAGCTTTATGTAATGAAAAACACGGTAATGGATCCGAACTCAGAACTTGAACCGCAAATTGAAAAAGCAATTGCTAACCGCGAGAGCTACAGTTCGGAACTTTACTATTACGGCAGCACTAAGTTCTTTGCCGACGGAGTTATTGAAGGAGTGACCGGCTATTTGCTTGAGCCTTATACTGAAGCGGCCGAAGCCGGAGACGATTTTGTTTCTGCACCACTCTGGACACCCGAAAAAATGGGCGAAGCCTTTACCATGGCCAATGCAGAAGGTTTTCAGATCCATGTTCACTCAATCGGCGACGCTTCAACGAGGCAGGTCCTTGATGCTTTAGAATTTGCTCTTGCCCAAAACGGCGAAGGCAATTACCGCAACCTGATCACCCACCTGCAGCTGGTTGATCCGGCAGATATTCCCCGCTTTGCCAAGCTTGGCGTAATTGCCAACCTGCAGCCATACTGGGCTTTCAAAGAACCTTACTGGTGGGAAGTTGTTGATCAGCCACTCCTTGGTGATGAAAGGGCTGAACGAGAATATCCGATGCAGTCGTTCATTGATGCCGGCGCTCTGCTGGTGAGTTCGTCTGATCACGGAGTCACCCCTTATCCGATTCCCTTCTGGGCCATTGAGGTCGGTGTGACCCGCAACCTGAACAATGCCGAGTTTTACGAGGTTGACGAGATCACGGATCTCGATGATCCGACCTGGCTGCTGGCCCCAGAGGAGAGGGTATCCCTGGTCGACATGATCCGTTCCTTTACGATCAACTCAGCTTTCCAGAACTTCCGGGAAGCTACAACCGGCAGTATCGAAGTAGGTAAAAGCGCCGATTTCATTATTATTTCTCAGAATCTCTTTGATATCGATCCGCTCGAGATCGATAAAACAGAAGTGTTGGTTACCATTTTTAAAGGCGAAGTGGTCTGGCAGACAGAGTAGGCAAATAGAACTCTGGGAGGGCGGGATTAATCCCGCCCTTTTTTGGTCTTTTATTTATGGTTTATGCTCTTTATGTCTCGGGTAGTTTAATGATATGATCAGGCAGAAGACAACCAACGGGGGTGAATGATTTGAAAGTAAGATTTGTTTCAGTGCTTTTTATCGCAATTGTCCTATTTTTGGCAGGCTGTTCCGGTGGAACTGACCAACCGGTTTTGGACACAGAGATGGAGGAGGAGATCTTGCTTCCTGAAGATTCGTCCGGGGACGAAGTGTCGGTTGAAGGCGAAGGTGATGATTTGCCGGGTTTTCTGACGGTGGTTTACTCCCAAAGCGGTGATCTCTGGGTGGCCATAGGCTTCAATGCGCCACGCCAGATTACCTCCGGCCACTTCGACCAATATCCCAGGCTTTCTCCCGATGGTACAAAAGTTCTTTTTCAAAGGGATGTAAAATCCAGTTCGGCAGGGCTTTATCGTTATGAATTATGGGTCATCAATACTGATGGCAGCGATGAAAGACTCCTGATTTCTGCTGCCGATTTGCCGGGTCAGATGGGCTATGCTATGGAGGCAGAAGAAGAAACAATGCTAGATCGCTTGCCTCAGCAGGTGGCCTGGCTGGAGGACAGCAGAAGGATAGCTTTTAACACTTTGCTCGAGGCTGGTTACGGGGTGATCAGCTTCTACGATCTCTGGATTGCTGATACGGAAACAGGGGCAGTTACCCGTCTGTTGGAAGATGGTGACGGAGGTAGCTTTGCTTATTCCCCTGACGGTTCCAAAATACTTGTTTCAAATCCTAATTCGGTGTCACTGGTTAATGCCGATGGGAGCGAACGCCGGCAGTTGGTCAGTTACCCCTTTGTCAATACAGCCAGTGAATATGCTTACAATCCTCAGCCGGTATGGGCTCCTGACGGTAGTTATGGCTTGGTGGCCATTGCCTCTGAAGAGCCTTTTTTTGCCGACCCCTACATCACGTTGTGGAGGCTGCCTCTTTCCGGAGAAGCTACGGTAATTAGCACCCTCCCAGGTATGAACCTTTTCAGCACCATGGACGACAAGCTCTGGAATGCAGCGCGGACAGCCCTGGCTTATACTGATATTGAATATACCCTGCATATAGCAACGCTTGCCGGTGAAAGCCTGCAAATCTACGGTAGTGCGGATCAATTTTATGGTTGGTCTAGTGATGATCGCTACTGGCTCTTAAGTCTCAGTGGTGAAATTTTACTAGCCGGAACTGACATGGAACTAACGCCCCTCGAAATGCCCGAGGGAGATTACTCCGACTGGTTCGAGGTTAAGTGGGTGAGCGGCGCAGACTATGTTGTTCTCTCCGGTAATTATTATGAAGGCATGACTCTCTGGACCGGTCAGGTGGGCGGAAGCTTAAGAGTAAACGATGCCTTAGTCAATAGTTTTGACGCCCTCTGGATGGAGTAGTTATGGCAATGGATTTGTATAATGCAGTAAAAGGACCAGCTGCTAGCGTTGGGGAGCGATGAATGAACAACCTCTGTAAAAGAGAATGCTTTACAGTTGTGTATGAAGGAGAAGATATTCCTGTTTTCCTGATCAGAAAGCAGGTTAAGAATATCAATCTCAGGATTAAAAGTGATCTTACTTTAGCTGTATCTGCGGCAAAAGAAGTGCCGCTTAAGCTGATTGAAG
>Ga0114946_10002461_pt1 | contig 12706 bp, 12 predicted proteins | sample WalLakDeSediment_FD_88676 | JGI IMG/M metagenome (GOLD analysis project Ga0114946, IMG submission 88676) | Lake sediment microbial communities from Walker lake, Nevada to study Microbial Dark Matter (Phase II) - Walker Lake 11/02/13 Deep Sediment | ecosystem: Environmental > Aquatic >...
CCATATCCCACCGCCCGGAAAAGTTGCGCCAGTGCCGCAGGTTGCGGCAAGCGGGGAGGCGCCGCGTACATCAGTACCCAACCCGACCCGATCGCCAAAAGCTACGTTGAAGCCAGTCACCATATCCCACCGCCAGGAAAAGTTGCGGCAGTGCCGCAGGTTGCGGCAAGCGGGGAGGCGCCGCGTACATCAGTACGCAAGCCGACCCGATCGCCGCAAGATGCGGTGCTGCCGCAACTTTTCCCCATTAGTGCTCGAGGCGGATTCCCCACCCTTCAAACATGAAGAGAATGGCAAACCCGAACCAGAGGGTATAGATGACGTATCCGGCCAGGGAGAGCACCACGGTGCCCGCCTTGTTGCGGATCGGTTCCGCCTCGATCTCGTAGTAGTTGTAGGCCGGCTCGACCCCGCGGGTCATGGCATCGTAAAAGACCTTGGCTTCGGCAAAGAGGTGCTGGCGGTTGAGGTCGTCCTGGCCGGTCTTGAGGGCGTTCCACCAGTCGTAAACCACCAGCCGCTCATGCATACCGTAACGGGCCGAGATGGCCCCACCGTCGTTGGCGTACATCAGGTCGGCGTCCTCGAGGATCGCGGTCAGTATCCGCCCCATGTCGCCGGTTACCTCCAAGGAGGTTCCGTCGGCCACTACCCGGGCTCCGATGATTTCGAAGTTCCGGGTAGTCCGGGCCGCCTGGGCTTCATTCTTGGCCTTGACGGTAAAAGTTATCTCCTTGCCGATGTTCTTGGCGGCCCGCTCCTGGGCCCCCGGAATGTAGTAAGCGGAATTCTTGGAAATCGTATTGTAAAGATTATCCATGTAATCCAGCAGGTTCTGACCGGCGAAGACCGGCGACATCAATACCGCGAAAACGCCCCAGAAGCCGATGAACAGCACCAGCCCCAGGCTGAATTCCTTCTTGTTGTGAATCATTGTCTTAACCTCCTTAAGCCAGGTGCGAAGGGGTGGCGTGACCGATCTTCAGATGCTTGATATTGACCACGAAAGTGCCGATGACCCAGACCGAGAAAATGGTAATGACCACGAAAAACAGGTAAATCCCGATCTGTTCAAGGATATAGCCCGTCCGGGCGGTGATATCGAGGTACCCCAGGGCGGCCAGCTTGCTCGGCAGGGCGAAGGCCCGGTTAACGAAACCGGAGAGCACCGCCACCGCGTAAAAACCCCGAATGGTGGTGCCGGGCACGACCTTGGTAACCACCGAACCGATCTGAATCCCGATCAGGGAACCCAGCAGCATGCCCATGGCCAGGGTGTAAAAAATGAAGCCGTAGATGGCGTACTGGCCCAGGCCGGCATAACCGGCGGTGAAGATGATCTGGAAGATATCGGTTCCCACTGTGGTGGAGGAGGAAACCCCCAGGATATAGACAAAGATCGGGAAGGTGAGAAAACCGCCGCCGACCCCCATGATCGCCGCGGCCAGACCAACAAAGGCCCCGGCGATGACCAGAAAAATGGCCGAAATCTTGCGCCCGCCGGGCACCACTCCCTGATCAAAATGGACCATGGGCGGAATGTTGATGCTTTGCAGTTTCTCGGAAAGGGCGGTCATGGTTTCCTTCTCGGCAACCACCTCGCCGGGGGCAACCACCGCGCCGTCGGCGCCGACCGCGCCTTCCGCGCCGCTGGTGATCTTCCGGCTCTTGCGGGAACTAAGAAAATCCGTCAAAGAGTAAAAACCGAGAAAGCCCAGCATGAAGACGTAAACGGTGGTAATGAAGGCGTCGCTGAGTACCGGATTCAGTTCATACAAGGTCCGGTTGATCAGGCCCCCCACGGTGGCCCCGCCGATGGCCCCAATCAGAAAGGTGACGGCCAGGGGAACGGAGATGTTGCCCAGCTTGCGATGGAGCACGCTGCCCATGATCGCCTTGGCGAAGATATGGAACAGGTCGGTGCCCACCGCCATGATCCCCTTGACCCCGGCGCTCATCAGGGCGGGAGCGATGATGAAGCCGCCGCCGGCGCCGATGCAGCCGGTAATCAGGCCGGCGCCCAGGCCGACGCCGATGGAGGCGAAAAAGATGGTGGAAGTGTAAAAGGCCGGGCTGTAGGCCATTTTGCCCCCGAGAATGGAAGGCAACGCGGTTACCAGTTCGTCGGCCCAGGCGATCCCGCCCAAGATGATGGGCAACAGCAGCAGGCCAAGAATAATCAGGCGCTTGCGGTCACCCAGAATCCGGTCCGACATCTCCTTTTCCCATTTGGCATGGGCTCTGGCACCGGCCATCATAATCTGGCCGGTCAGTTTAAATGCGCTCATTGGAAGATATCCTCCTGTTAACGTTTTCGTTTTATGCGATTTAACGTTTTATCGATCTTTGGGTCCAGCATTACAGACTGAGCGGTCAGTCAGATTTTGTTGATTATAAAAAAATCCGCCCCCTCCCGCCATTGACCCGCCCTATCCTACCAAGCTTTGCTGCCAATGATTTCCTTGATGCTGTTTTCGTTCTCCTCCTTTACCAGGACCATCTTGCGGGCGCTGGCGTCTTTAATTTTCTGGGTAAGGGTTTCAATGTCCGCGGGTTTTTCCAATAAATCGAGGGCCCCCAGCTTCATAGCCGTTACCCCTTTCTCCACCGTAGCTTTCCCGGTCAGCAAAATCACCTGGAGCTTGGGATTAAGTTCCTTGAAGCGCCGCAAGGCTTCGAGACCGTCCATGCCAGGCATCTGCAAATCGAGAATGACGGCGTCGTAGCTGTCGGCATCCTGACGGGCCAGGGCCTCGATGGCGGAAGTGGCGGTCACCACCTCCATGTTCCGGTTCCGCATGCGGGCGGCCAGTGTTTCAACAAAATCCTTTTCGTCGTCAACCAGCAAAATTTTCTCTTTCATGACTATTCTCCCCGACTGAGTTATCCGCTCACCTTAAGCAAGCTTGCCCCCGACTGGGAATCAGCCGGGAAGATCTTGCCTGTATTGTGCCGGCCTCGGCCCTGGGGGCTTTGCCGGCGGTCCAGCATTGGTAATATTTTGCTTTGGTTATTTACCAGCCAACAATGTTTAAACTACTGACAAATCGTGCAAGCTCAATTCAAGGCGACCGGCGGCCGGGTCCAGCCGGCAGTCGCCCCGCAGGGCGGCCAGCAGGGCCTCTTCCAGCCCGCCGGGAAAAGGGGCCGGCAGGCTTTCAGCCCCCGCATCCGCCGGCTGCCAGGTTAAAACGACCAGGCCGGCGCCCCGCTCCCGGTCCTGCTCTTCACCTCCGCCCGGGCCGGCGCTGACCCGCCAGGACAGTTCACTGCCGGCCGCCGCCGCCTGAAAGGCAAACTCCAGGCCGCGCCAGAGCAGGTGCAGCAGCATGAAAGGCGCGGTGGCCAGGGGGACCGGCCCCGGCTTTTCGGCCTCCCGCAGCGTCAAGGCCCTGGCAGCGGCCGGCCGCCGCGCCAGAGCAGCCGCCAGGGCTACTATTTCGCCCAGATCCACGCTTTTTACCTCCCGGTCGGGGCTGTGGGCGAAGCGATTAAGATTTTTGACGATAATATCGGCCCGCTCCACCTGGCGGCTGATGGCAGCCGCAGTGGTCAGAGCGGTATCCGGTTCCAGCTCCCGTTCCTCCTGCCGGGCCAGATGGGCGAAATCCTCCAGCAGACCCTTGTTTTCATTGATGATGGCCAGGACGTTTTTCAACTCGTGCGTAATAACCGCCACCACCGTCCCGAAAAAGTTGATTCCGGCGTTCTGGATCAAACACTCAGCGTGTTCCGGCTTCATGGCTTCTCCTTATCCCCAGCCCTTTGCCGCAAGGTCCTGATTTTCCCCAGCAAAAATTCGATCTCCACCGGCTTCAGCAGGCAGAAGCTGGCCCCCCCGGTCTCATCGGTGCCATCCTCAAAGACACTGGCCGAACCATGGCCGGACATGAAGATGAACTCCAACTCGGGATTGATCACCTCGAGCTTGCGTTTCAGCTCGATCCCGCTGATTTTGGGCATTTTCATATCAATCAAGGCCAGGTCGTACTTCCGTTCCCGGGCGAGTTCGAGGGCCGCGGCTCCGCTGGTGGCCCAATCGACGGCCAGGCCGCGCAAGGTCAGCCTTTCGGCCAAAGCGGAAACCAACTCCTCTTCATCATCAACCAGCAATATTCGCATCTTGTTTCCCCTGATTCTCGACAGCTTCAGTACTCTGCCACGGAATGGTGATAAAAAACCGGGTGCCGATGCCCACGGCGCTTTCCACCCGAATCTGCCCATGCAGCTCCTGCACCAGACCATAGGTAACGGAGAGCCCCAGCCCGGTCCCGCCCTTTTTGGCCTTGGTGGTATAAAACGGTTCGAAAATCCGCTTCAGATCTTCTTCCGCGATGCCATGGCCGTCGTCGGTTACCGTAATCAGCAGGTGGTCCTGGTCCCGCCGGGTGGCGGTGACATGCAAATGCCCCCCATCGGCCATGGCGGCAAAGGCGTTGCTGACCAGGTTGTGAAAGATCTGCTGCAATTTGCCCCGGTCGCTGGCCAAGATCGGCAGATCAGCGGCCACTTCCACCCTCACCTTAATGTCCCGGAATTCCGCCTCTTTGGTGTGGAATTCGAGCACTTCGCCGATCACTTCGGCCAGGTTGACCGGCTGGATCCGCATCTCGCCGGGCCGAGCGAAGCTCAGCAGCCGGCGGGTGATCCCGGCGCAACGCTCCACCGCCCGGTGAATGGAATCGATCAGGCCCAGGATTTTTTCCCGCGAAGCGCCGGCCTCCAGTTGGGCCGCCAGCAAATCCCACAACAGCCCCGCCTTTTCGTTGATGATCGCCAGGGGGTTGTTGATTTCATGGGCCACCCCGGCGGCCATCCTCCCGAGGGAGGCCAGCTTGTTGGCCTGGGCGGCTTCGCGCAGGGCCACGATTCGTTCCTGGTCGGCCCGGTAGATATCACTGACCAGTTTGGTTGCCACCCCCGGAATCACCAACATGATCAACAGGCCGCTGACCAGGAGGAAGCTGACCACCGCGTAGCGGGTATTGAGCCAGGGCCGCAACAGCTCTTCCTGTTGACCGATCACCAGCAGAATGAAAGGAGAATGAGGAATATAGGAGTAGCCCATGATGATCGGCCGGTCCCACTGGTCCTGGGTCATCAGTACCCTGGTATCCTCTTCGTAGGGAGGAACCTCCAGGGGAAATCTCTTCAGCACCTCGCCATAAAAAACCGAAGAGGTTTGAATTACACCCTCGTGGTTGATCAAGAACGAATCGCCAAAACCTCCTTCCGTGACATGGGCCAACTGCTGGTTGAACCAGGCGGTACTCAAGGTGGCCCGCAAGACGAAAAACGAACCATCTTCGGTCTCCCGCCGCACTGCGATCACCATATGAGGCTCTTCCCGGAACCCCAGGTAAACATCGCTGATATAGCTGCCCGAGACCAATACCGACTGAAACCACGGCTCCTGGGAATAGTCGAGGTCCTTGAGGGCGTAAGGCCCGATATAGCGAATCTGGCGGCCTTCAGCGTTGAACAGGCCTAGATCGACGAAGCCGCCGATGGTGCCGCTCAGTCCGTTCAGCAGGCGGGTCAGCCGCCGATCGTCATCGAGCTGGGCAAAGCTGTTGTCCTGGGCAATGAACTGCAGGGCGGCCTGGCGCTCATCGAGGAAATAGGAGGTGGTCCGCTTGGTATTGGAAAGCAGGCGGTCGGCCCGCAGGACGATTTCATTTTCAATGTGCTGGCGGGAAATCCGGTAGTCGAACCAGGCCAGGGTCAGAAAGGGCAACAGGGCGGCGCAAAGCATCAGGAAGACGGCCCGGTACCACATCCGACGGAAATCGAAATGGGGCCGCTCGGCCGCCGGTCCCTGCAGGCTGCTGTCCCAGAAGGCCGGCTTTTTTATCCAGGGAAATTTAACCATGGTCATGCGCCTTAAAAAGGCTAACGCCTGCTCCTCACCCGGTCATGGGCCTCTTTGAGCTTGCCGCTGAGCAGGTCGATATCAACCGGCTTGTGCAGGTAGGCAAAGGCCCCCAGTTCCATGCAGGTTTTGCGATCCTCATCCGAGCCGTGGCCGGTGAGAATGATGACCTCAACCTCCGGCCTGATCTTTTTGACCCGCCGCAAAACTTCGATGCCGTCAATGCCCGGCATCTTAAGATCGAGCACCAGCACATCGGGATCTTCATCCACTACCATCTCCAAGGCCGACTGGCCGTCATAGGCCACCGCGGTACCCACTTCCCGGAAAATCAGGCGCTCGGAGAGGGTCTGAACAAATTCCCGCTCATCATCGACCAGCAGAACCTTGGAGGGCTTGCCAAGATCATACTTGCGGTAAACATCAACCGGGCGGCTGCCGGCTTCCACCGCGACCTCCACCGAGTTGACCCCGGCAATGGCGCCCAGCACCGCCTGCACTTCTTCCCGGAGGCGGTGAAACATCAGGACTTTCTTGTTGATGGCCACGGTAATCGCGCCATTGCGGGAGGTAACCTCGCCGTCGTGACCGGCCCGGGCCAAGGCCTCCGAGCAGCGGGCGGCCAGTTGAAAATCGGCCAGGGCCTGGCGGGAATTCTCCGTCGGTTGCAGTGCTTCTTGATACAAATGTTCACTGATCGTGGCGACGGCCTGGTCAACCGGGGTGGTCGCCATGGGCAGCAGGATATCGTAAAGGGCGGGATCCCAGGGATCCTCGTTGCCGAGTAAAGTCCCGGTCCAGTGGGATTTCGCGACATCGGCGGCGGAAATCCGGCGCATGGCCTCTTTTTTCTCCAGCCCCTCGGTCTCCATCGCCCTCTGCACCCGGTAGGGCAAGTCGGCGATCAGGCAGACCTTGAGCAGATGACTGATATCCCGGGGCACCAGGTGGGCGAGCTTGCCGGCCAGCAGCAGGCGCGGTTCGACCAGCAAATCGGCCAGGGCCAGACGGAGCCAGACCAGGGAGCGCTTCTTTTCGTGGGTAAAGCGGTCAAAGACCGAACTCCGGGGAGAAAAAGCCCGGGCGATGGTCGTCTCCGGCAAACCGGACAGTTTAACCGCAGCCGCGGTCAGCTCCCCGTCGTCCACCAGGCGCAAGCCGGCCTCGCGGCTCAAGGCCGTGACCACTTCCTCGCCGCGGCAATACTCCCCGCTGAAAACCGCCAGGCTGGCCGCGCTGGTCCGTCCCGCTTGCATGTTCATAACAACTCCCCAACCTGAAATTTGTTTGATGCCATCGCTCCGGCCACCGGCCTGCGCCCCCGGGTTTTAATCCGCTTGCAGCATGCGCCGGCAGTTGGCCAGCAGTTCCTCGTAAAGCGAGCCCGGCTGATAGAGTCGATAGGTGCCGACCCGCACCAGGCCGTCGACCATGATGAAAATAATCAGGGCCGTCTTCTGGGCCGGCAGCTCCCTGATCGAGCCGTCCTCCTGGCCCCGGCGAATGGCCTGCTCAAGTATCCCGGCGAAAAAGTCATAGATATCCTCCAAGTGGCGGCGACAGGCGGGGTTCTCCTCGGCCAGCTTGTAGGGGTAATGGCGATGCAGCAGGAGAAAGCGCTCCTCCATCCGGGTGGCCAGATCGATATAAAAACAGATCAGCCCCTCGACCATCTCCAGACCGTTGGCGGCTTGCTGCTCGACGAGATATTCCCGGCTCTCCCGGATCAGCAACTGCTTGAAATTTTCCAGGACCGCGACAAAGAGATCTTCCTTGGTCCGGTAATGATAGAAGACGGTACCGTCGGCCACCCCGATCATCCGGGCGATATCCCCGATGGCGGTGTCGCGGAAGCCCTTTTCGGCAAAAAAGATGGTGGCCATTTCCAGAATGGCTTCCTTCCTTGACAGTCCTTTTTCCTTCTTTTTCCTCGCCTTAACCATGCCAGCCCCAACCGTTAGCAACCAGAGGGACCTGGAGCCCCTTTTCCACCTCTCCCGAAAAAACAACCTGAGCGATCAGTCAGGTAATCTTTGATTACTGAAATACACCCGCGACCGGGCGGCTGTCAATAGATTTTTTCAGATTTTTTCGCGCTTGCCTGCCGGGCCCACCCGGGCCCGCTCCCACCTGTATCCGATCAGCCGAAAACAGCCGGCCGGCAAAGCGAAACAGAGGAAAAAGCGGCTTGGCCGGATGGAGATTTATTGGGGTGGAGAATCGACGTCGAGAAAAGGCTGGCGCAATTCCTCGTCGAGGCTGGTCAGCACCCGGCCCGGATCCCGGACAAATTCCTCGCCGCGCCGGTGGCAGGCGAAGAAATCGCGATTGTAAGGGGTGATCAGGTTGAGGGATTCCCAGCGGGAGAGATAGTATTCCAGCAGGTGGGGCAGTTCGGTAAACACGGTGGCCTCGGGCTTGGGATCGACAAAGCTGGAGGCCTGCAGCCGCCGGTTGGAAAGGGTCTGGGTCTGATAAAAACTTTCCATGAAGAGCAGTTCCGCCGGCATCCGGGCATCGATGCCGATCCGGCCCATGACCCGGGTCAGCCAGCGCATGATCCCGGCTCCGAAATGGGCCAGGGAATAGGGCAGGTAAATCTCCCGGGGCCGCTTGAGTTCGAGATAGGACTTGACGGTCAGAATCAATTGGCTGAGCAATATCGGCAGATGATCGACAAAATGCCAGGTCCGGCCGCCGAATTCCTGGCGATGCTGCAGTACGTGATGCACGAAAAACGGAACCTTCTTGGCGTTGGAATAGGAATGCAGCGCCCCCCGGCTGGTAAAAAGCACCGGCATGCTCTGGTCGGCCAGGGCATAGAGCAGGCGATGAAAGCCCTGGATCTTGTGATCATGGGCCCCGTATACCACCGCCAGGCGGATATTGGTGTAATCCAGGCCGTATTTGCGGTGCAGCTCGGCCAGGGCCAGTTCGGCCAGCAATTTTGACTTGGGATAGTTGGGCAGATCCGGCCTCAATTCCAGCCGCCGGTCTTCGTCGAGATTTTCCCCGGGCGGCAGCACCGCCGCCGAACTGAAGTGGATATAGGGAATTTTCAGCTCCAGGGCCGCCCGGGCCAGGTGGATGGTGCCGAGATAGTTGGTTTCGTAAGCCAGCAGGGGGTTGGAATCCAGGGCGGCGATGGCGCAGTTGATGATGAAATCGGGCCGGAAGCGGAGGATATAGCGGCGGATATCGGCGGGGTCGCGCAGGCTCAACTGCTTGCTGTTGGGGGCCCGCAGTTCGAACTCGGTTTCGGCCCGGGTCTTGAAATAGTGGAGAATGCCGCCGCCGATCAGGCCGGAACCGCCCACCAGCAAGCCGTTTTTAACGATGTTGCCCAGACAGGTTATCTGTTGCTCAGCCATAGACCGCTACCTTTGCCCGCTAACCGGATCACCAGCAAAGGCGGAACCGGAGCGGTGCCGCCTTTTAACCATGATGCATCAAAACAGCCGGAATTGCATCTTTTTTTCCCCTGTTGGTCCGGGTCGGTACCAAACCGGCCGGGCCGCGGCCCGACGGCCGGAACCAGGATCTGCTTTTTTCCCCGCCCAAAAAGGTGTATCAATAAAAAGCGAGCAGGCAAGCCCCCGCTTGCCGCCCCGGTTCCGGCCGGCGGTATCGCCCCCCAACCGCTGCTCCGCCAGCCTTTTTAAGGATAACAACATGCCCCTTTTCAAGCGCGGGGATCTTCCCCAACTGACCGCCGCCATCGCCGCCGGCAATATCGCCCCGGTTTACCTGGTGATCGGCGAGCGCTTTCTCCGCCGGGAAGCGGCGGCGGCCATCGAAGCGGCCCTGCTCCCCGAAGAAGGGGAGCGCCGGGCCCGGCTCAGCGTAATCGACGGCGAGCACGAAAATCCGCTCCAGACCCTGACCCGGCTCCGCACCTACAGCCTCTTCGGGGGCCGGCAGGTGATAAAGGTCGTTGACTCCCGCCTGCTCTTCTCCCGCAACGTGACCGGCAACCTCTGGGAAAAAGCCGAAAAAGCCCGGGCAGCGGGGGAAAAAGAGGAAGCGGCCCGGCTGCTGCGCACCATGCTGGGCCTGGCGGGCCTGGCCCCGGCGGCCTGGCAGAGCGACAACCTGGCCGAACTGGCCGACCCCCAGTGGCGCAAGCTATTCGGTTTCAGCAAACCGGCCGACCTCGGCTGGGCCGGGGAGCTGCTCGCCGAAGCCGCGCCGGCTGCTCCGGCCGCGGAACCAGCCCACGGCGGCAATGCCGACGAAGCATATCTGGCCGCCCTGGCCGCCGGACTGCCGCCGGGCAACGTGCTGCTGCTGCTGGCCGAAACCGCCGACAAGCGGAAGAAGCTTTACAAGTTGCTGGAAAAGGCGGCGGTTATCGTCGATCTCAGCGTCGATCCCGGCGGCTCGGCCCCGGCCCGCCGGGAGCGCGGCGCCCTGCTCAAGAGCCTGGTGGACCAGACCCTGGCCGGCCTCAACAAAAGTCTGCGGCCCGATGCCCTGGAACTGCTGCTGGAACGGGTCGGTTTTCAGCCGGTGGCGGCGGTGATGGAGGCGGAAAAGCTGGCCCTCTATGCCGGCGAGCGCTCCACCATCACCCGGGCGGACGTAGATGCCATGGTGGGCCGGACCCGGGAAGAAGCCCTCTTCGAGTTGAGCGAAGCCTACAGCGGCGGCGACCTGGCCCAGGCCCTGGCCATCATGGGCCGCCTCCAGCAGGGAGGCCTCCACCCCCTGGCCATGATCAGCGGCCTGCGCAACCACGTCCGCAAGCTCATGCTGGCCCGGGCCATCCAGGACAGCGCCGACCGGCCCTGCGACCAGCGGATCTCGTTCGCTCTCTTCCAGAAAAACTATCTTCCCCAGGTCCGGGAAAACTGGGAACAGCGTCCCGGAGCGACCGCCGGGGAAACCTGGCCCAGCGCTTTTCCCGGCCACCCTTACGCCCTCTATCAGCTTTTTCTCCAGGCCGGCCGGCTCTCCGGGGCCCGCTTGCGGGCCATGCTGGAGGATCTGCTCAAGGCCGAATACCGCCTGAAGGGTTCGGGCCTGCCGGAAAGCGCCATCCTCGGCGCTTTGCTCTTTGCCGGCCGGAACCCCCGAAACCGGGCCGAGGGAGTTGCATTTTCAAGCTGATTGATTAACATAACGCCATGGCGGAGCCTGGCCCGGGCCCGCCCGATCCGCCGGCCGCCAGGCCGGCCCGAACTCGCAAGCAGTGGCAAGGAAACGATGAGCCCAAATTCCCAGGATCAGCAGGATCCCGGCGTAGTCACCCGCAAACGCCAGGAAGTGCGGCAGCCCCCGCTTTACAAGGTGCTGCTCCACAACGATGATTACACCACGATGGACTTCGTGGTGATGGTGCTGGAGAACGTTTTCAACCACGACCCGGCCACGGCCAACCGGATCATGATGAGCGTCCACAAGGACGGCGTCGGGGTGGCCGGCATCTATCCCCGCGACGTGGCTGAAACCAAGTCGACCATCGTCCACAGTCTGGCCCGCAAGCACGAATATCCCCTCAAGTGTTCCCTGGAACGGGAATGAGCCCGAATCGGCGCCTATGAACTCCCCGCCGCCGCCCCATGATCAGGCCCAAGCGCCCGGAGAGGGGCTGCCATCCCGGGGCCCCGGCGGGATCAACTGGTTCCCGCTGCTGATCCTGGCGGTGGTGGTCATCGGCCTGCTCCACTATTTCACTCCCGGCCAGTGGCATTTCTATCACGACACCCTGCGCCGGCTCACCTATTTCCCCATTGTCCTGGGGGCTTTATGGTTCGGGCTGCGGGGAGGGCTGATCCTGGCCGGCCTTTCATCGCTGGCCTTCATTCCCCATTTGTGGCACTTTTTTGGCCAGGGGCTGGAAACCTATCTCAGCGAGCTGACCGAGATCGGCCTTTATCTCGCCACCGGCCTGGTGGTGGGAGTAATCGCCGACCGGGAGCGCCGCCTGCGCGACCAGTACCGCCGGTTGTCGGAAAAATTGAAGCGCTCCTACCAGCGGCTCCACCGGGAAACCGCCCAGTTGCTGGCAGCCGAAACACAACTGGCCGCGGCCCAGCGGCTCTCCGCTTTGGGGCAACTCTCCGCCTCCCTGGCCCATGAAATCAAAAACCCCTTGAGTTCCATCCGGGGCACGGCGGAAATTTTTCTCGATGAATTTCCCCCCGGCCATCCCCGGCGCGAGTTCGTGGAAATCCTGCTCAAGGAAACGGCCCGGCTCAACAGCACCGTGGACAAGGTGCTGGGCTATTCCCGGGGGCGGCCGGCGGCTATCGAAGAGCCGCTGGAACCCCTGGACCGCCTGCTGGCCCGGCTCGCCGCCCTGGTGGCCAATCCCCTGAGCAAAAAAAAGGTCAACTACCGGACCCACGGCCTGGAGCAGGCGGCGGAGCTGGCGGTGCCGGCCAACCTGCTGGCCCAGGTGTTGCTCAACCTGCTGCTCAACGCCATCGACGCCGTTCCCGAGGGAGGGGAAATTTCCCTGAGCGTGGAGCGCCAGGGCCAGGGCTGGCTGGTGCTGGTGGCGGATAACGGGCCGGGGGTCGCGGAGGCCGACCGGGAGAAAATCTTCACCGCCTTCTACACCGCCAAGGCCGAGGGCACCGGCCTGGGTCTGCTGATAAGCCGCAAGATCGTGGAGAGCCTGGGCGGCACCCTCAGCGTGGGCGACCGCCCCGGCGGCGGCGCCGTTTTCACCGTCTCGCTGCCGGACCAACCTTTCTCGCCGGTTTTTACCGACTCCCAGCCTTGAACCCCGGCCCGGCTTTTTCCGCTTGATCGAGGTTGCGGCGCCGGTCAACCGCGCTCCTGCATAATTGGCGGCGGGCGGGCTACTCGGGCCTATGGCTGGCGGGG
>Ga0114946_10002463_pt1 | contig 12703 bp, 9 predicted proteins | sample WalLakDeSediment_FD_88676 | JGI IMG/M metagenome (GOLD analysis project Ga0114946, IMG submission 88676) | Lake sediment microbial communities from Walker lake, Nevada to study Microbial Dark Matter (Phase II) - Walker Lake 11/02/13 Deep Sediment | ecosystem: Environmental > Aquatic > Freshwater...
AACGCGAATTTCGTGCACACGAACTTTCTCGGCGAGGGCAATCGCATCGAGGCGGACGTCAACACGGGTCGTTACAGCACCATCTACAGGTTCATCCACACGGACCCCTACGTGACGCCCGACGGCGTGTCGCGCACGGTGTCCGCGTCATATCGCGATGTGACCCAGTTCGTGTCCGTCGCCTCCGAATTCGGCACCAAGACCGGCACCCTCGGCCTGGAGTACAGCTACCCGGTCTCGGAGTACACGCGCCTGCGCGTCGGCGTGCAGTTGATGGATTCGACGTTGCTGACGAATACCTTCAGCCCGTTCCAGTCCGTGCGCTGGGTGCTGCTCAACGGCGACACTACGCTCAACGAGATCGGCGGCGGGACGACGCTGTTCGAGACCGATTTCATGGCCTACGAGCTGCTGCTGGGCTGGAGTTACGATTCGCGCAACCGGGTGCTGTTCGCGGACCGCGGCGCGCGGCACCGGCTTGCGCTCGGCTACACGGTGCCTGGCAGCGATGTCGAGTACTACACGCTGCGTTACGACACGCTGCATTACCTGCCGTTCATCGGCAAGACATTTTTTGAGTGGAGTACCGAGCTTTCCTACGCCGAGGCGCTGGGGGATACGACGGAAATTCCGCCTTTCAAGCGCTATTTCGGCGGCGGCCCGGGCACGGTACGCGGCTTCCGCGAGGGCTGGATGGGACCGCGCGACACGAACAACAACCCGTTTGGCGGCAATGCCAGGGTGAGCTCGCAGCTCGAGCTGATCGTCCCCTTGCCGGGCGATATCGGCACGACCACGCGTTTCAGTTTGTTCTTTGACGCCGGTAATATATTCTCCACCGACACCACGCCGTTCTTTGATCCTGTCACCGGTGAACCAGCGACTTATGATTTCTCGGCGTCGGACCTGAAGTACTCGGCTGGTATTTCGATGCAGTGGCTTGCGCCCATCGGTTTGTTCCGATTCAGCTATGCACTCCCCCTGAACGACGATTCAGCCGACAGGACGGAGCGATTCCAGTTTTCGATCGGCTCGGCCTTCTGACGACTCTGCGCGGAAACCGCCCGGGCCGGACACCACAAGTTTCAACATTGAGGAACGCGCACCTATGAACGCCATGACTCGGAGCCTCGGGGCGATTTTTGTTACGGTCCTGCTCGCGGTGCCTGCCGCAGCGCTCGCCGACACCAAGATCGGCGTGGTCAAGCTCAACAGACTGTTCGAGGAAGCGCCGCAGGCCCTTGCGCTGCAACGCTCGCTCACGGAAGAATTTGCGCCGCGCGAGCGCGACATCCGCGCGAAGCGGGAAGAGCTCCGCGTGCTGGAAGAGCGCCTGCAGCAAGGGGACGGTTTCCTGTCGGACGACGAGCGCCGCCGCATCGAGCAGTCCTTCCGCGACGGCCAGCGGGACCTTCAGCGTACGCAGAACGAGTTCGTCGAGGATCTGAACCTGCGCCGCAATGAGCGCCTCGGCGATCTGCAGCGCCTGTTCATTGCCGAGATCCAGAGCTACGGCCAGGCGCAGAACTTCGACCTCGTGGTCGTGGAGGGCTTCATTCACGCCAGCGACAAGGTCGACATCACGCAGCAGGTCCTGCAGGTATTGCAGCGTCGACACCAGGGCGGCTGAGCCCGGGGCGCCGCTCATGGAACTGAGTCTCGGCGAACTCGCGATCCGCCACGGGCTCGAGTTGCGGGGCGACCCGGAGCGACGCGTGTGCCGGGTCGGAACACTCCAGCAGGCCGGTTCCGATGCGGTGTCGTTTCTCGCCAACCCGCGCTATCGCAAGCACCTTGGTTCGACCCGGGCGGGCGCCGTCGTGCTGGACCCGGAACACGCCGCTGAATGCACCGCGGCGGTACTGCTCTCGCCGAACCCCTATGCCGCCTATGCGCGAATCGCGGCGGACCTGCATCCCCCGCCCGAATTCCAGCCGGGCATCCGGGCCGGCGCCCTGGTGGATCGGACGGCCGAGGTGGCGCCCGACGCCTGCGTCGCTCCCGGCGCGGTAGTCGAGGCCGGCGCGCGTATCGGCATGGGCGCGTATGTCGGCCCCAACTGCGTGGTGGCCGCGGGGGCGACCGTCGGCGCAGGCAGCCGGCTGGTTGCGAATGTGACGATCTGTCACGGGGTGCGGCTCGGCGCCCGCGTCCTGGTGCATCCCGGCGCCGTCATCGGGGCGGACGGCTTCGGGCTGGCCCGCGAGCCCGAGGGATGGCTGAAGGTGCCGCAGCTCGGCAGCGTCACCATCGGGGACGACGTCGAGATCGGCGCGAATACGACCATCGACCGCGGCGCGATCGATGACACGGTCATCGAGGACGGCGTCAAGCTCGACAACCAGATACAGGTCGCGCACAACGTGCGCATCGGCGCGCATACCGTCATCGCGGGCTGCACGGGAATTTCCGGCAGCACCACGATCGGCCGCAACTGCATGATCGCCGGCGCGGTCGGGATCGCGGGGCACATCGAGATTCCCGACGGCACGGTAATCACCGGGCTGACCATGGTGAGCCGCTCCATTCCCAGGCCCGGCGTATACTCTGGCGCGCTGCCGTTCGACGAGGCGGGCCGCTGGCGCAGGAACGCGGCGCGTTTCCGCCAGCTCGACCGCCTCGCGAAACGGCTGGCCCTGCTCGAACGACGGCTTGGCGAAGCAACCCACCCGGGGAGCGATGCGTCGGAGCGCAGCGAGGGAGACGCGGAGAATGACTGACAACAGTTCACTGGACCTGCAGCGGATCATGGTCTACCTGCCGCATCGCTACCCGTTCCTGCTCATCGACCGGGTCCTCGAGCACACGCCGGGCGGCGAGATCACCGCGATCAAGAACGTCACCTTCAACGAGCCGTTCTTCCAGGGACATTTCCCGGCGCGGCCCGTCATGCCGGGGGTCCTGATCATCGAGGCAATGGCCCAGGCCGCCGGGGTGCTGGCATTTCGCACCGCCGGGGTCGAACCGACCGAGTTTTCGACCTTCTACTTCGTGGGCATCGACAAGGCACGTTTTCGCGCGCCCGTCGTCCCGGGCGACCAGCTGGTGCTGAAGGCGAAATTCGCGCGCCGCATCAGGACGATCTGGCTGTTCCACACCGAGGCCAGCGTGGACGGCAAGATCGTCGCTTCCGCGGAAATGATGGTGGCGCCGGAGGGGGGCAGGTAGTGATTCATCCGACGGCGATCGTGGCCGCCGATGCGCAAGTTCACGACAGCGTCGAGATTGGCCCTTACTCGATCATCGGAGCAGGCGTGGAGATCGGCGAGGGCACCCGCATCGGTCCCCACGTGGTGATCCAGGGCCCGACGACCATTGGCCGCGACAACCGCATTTTCCAGTTCGCGTCGATCGGCGACGAGCCGCAGGACATGAAATACGCGGGCGAGCCGACGCGCCTGATCATCGGCGATCGGAACACCATCCGCGAGTGCGTAACCATCAATCGCGGCACCGTCCAGGACCAGGGCGTCACGCGCCTCGGTAATGACAACTGGATCATGGCCTACGTGCATATCGCCCACGACTGCGTGGTCGGCGACCATGTGATCCTCGCCAACAACGTGGGCCTGGCCGGCCATTCGCACGTGGGCGACTGGGCCATTTTCGGCGGGTACTCGGGGCTGCACCAGTTCTGTCGCGCCGGCGCGCACTGCTTCATGGGCAAGTACGCGGGCGTCAGCCAGGATGTGCCGGCCTATGTCATGGTCGGCGGCTATCCACCGGCGCCGCACGGCATCAATGCAGAGGGGCTCAAGCGTCGCGGCTTCACCGCCGGGCAGATCGGCAACATCCGCCACGCCTACAAGCTGCTCTATCGCAGCGGACTGAAGCTTGCGGAGGCTCTCGCGGAGATCGAAAAGCTCGCGGCCGGGCAGCCGGAGCTGGAGATCTTCGCGGCCTCGATCCGGGACGCCACCCGCAGCATCGTCCGCTAGCCGGGTGCGGCGATGCCCGGCCTGACCCCGCATTCCGGAAACGTCCGACACGGCACATTACGCGTGGGGCTCATCGCCGGCGAGCCCTCGGGCGACCTGCTCGGTGCGGGGCTGGCGCGCGAGATCCGGCGCTATTACCCCGATACGGAGTTCTGCGGCATCGCGGGGCCGGCCATGCTCGCCGAGGGCGTGCCAAGCTGGGTGCAGATGGAGCGGCTGTCGATCATGGGGCTCGCCGAAGTGGTGCGACACTTGCCGGAGCTGGTGAGCATTCGCCGCCGCGTCACACGCGGCTTCGAGGCCATGCGGCCGGACGTGGTGGTCGGCATCGATTCACCCGAATTCACCCTCGGCGTCGAGCGGCGGCTGCGCAAGGCGGGCATGCGCACCATCCACTACGTCAGCCCCTCGATCTGGGCCTGGCGGGCGGGGCGGGTGCATGGCATCGGCAAGGCGGCGGACCTGGTCCTTTGCCTGTTCCCGTTCGAGCCCGCGATCTATTCGGCCCACGGCATCCCGGCGTCATTTGTCGGGCACCCGATGGCCGACACCATCCCGCTCGAACCGGACCGGGAATCTGCTCAGGCGGCGCTTGGCATACCGGCGGGCGGGCGCGAGGTGATTGCGCTCCTCCCCGGCAGCCGGATGGGCGAGGTCGGGCGCTTGGGGGGCGAGTTCGCGGCCGCGGCCGCGCTGCTGGCCGCCAGGCATCCGGGGCTGCGCTTTATCGCGCCCATGGCCTCGGCACCGATCCGGGCGCTGTTCAGCTCGCAGCTGGCGAACCGCGCGCCGGGCCTCGAGGTGCGGCTGTTCGACGGCCGCTCGCGCGAGGTCCTGGCGGCCGCCGACCTGGTGCTGCTCGCCTCGGGCACGGCTGCGCTGGAAGCCGCGCTGTTCAAGCGCCCGATGGTCGTCGCGTACCGGGTCGCGGATGTCAGCGCCCGCATCATCAAGACCTTCAAGCTCATGCAGGCGCGTCATTTCTCGTTGCCGAACATCCTCGCCGGCGAACAACTCGTGCCGGAGCTGATCCAAGATGCCGCGACACCGGACCGGATCGCAGCGGAGGCCTCCGCGCTGCTCGACGACCCTGCGCGCCGCGCCGGTCTCATGGCCCGCTTCACGGCGATCCACGAGACGCTGCGGCAGGGTGCCGACCGGCGCGCCGCCGAAGCCGTGCTGGCGCTCACGGGGCGCCTGCCGGAGCCGCTGGCATGAGCGCGCCGCCGTTGTTCGCCGCCCGACGCCTGGCCGGGGTGGACGAGGCGGGGCGCGGCCCGCTGGCCGGGCCGGTGGTCGCCGCGGCGGTAATCCTGCACCCGGACAGGGCCATCGCGGGACTGGCCGATTCCAAGGCACTCAGTGCGGCCGCGCGTACTGCATTGTCGCGGCTCATCATGGCGCGGGCGAGCGCCTGGTCGGTGGCCTGGGCGGATGCGGCGGAGATCGACGCGCTGAACATACTCGTGGCCAGCATGCTGGCGATGCGCCGGGCCGTGGAGAGGCTCGGCATCGCCCCGGATCATGTCTGCGTGGACGGCAATCGCTGTCCGCGGCTGGTGAACGGCTGTACCGTGGAAGCCGTCGTGGGCGGCGACGCACGCGTGCCCGCGATCAGCGCGGCCTCGATCCTGGCGAAGACCTGGCGCGACGCGTGGATGGAGCGGCTGGAGTTGCACCATCCCGGATATGGTTTTGCGCGCCACAAGGGTTACCCGACGGCGGCACACCGCGCGGCGCTGGAACGGCTCGGCCCGTGCGCAGCCCACAGGCGCAGCTTCGGACCGGTCGCGCGCCTGCTCGGCGGGGGGCCGCAATGAGCGCTGGGTTCATCCACCTGCGGGTGCACAGCGAGTACTCGCTGGCCGACAGCGTGATCCGTATCCCGGCGCTGCTCGACCGGATCGCGGCACTCGACATGCCTGCAGTCGCGGTGACCGACCAGGTGAACCTGTTTGCAATGGTGAAGTTCTACCGCGGGGCGCTCGAGCGCGGCATCAAGCCCCTGGTCGGCGCCGACATCTGGATCGACGAGCCCGGCGACCCGCGCCACCCCAGCCGCCTCGCGCTGCTGTGCCGCAACGGCGAGGGCTACCGAAACCTGTGTCGCCTCCTGACGCGCGCCTATCTCGAGGGCCGGCGGCTCGGGCAGGTACTGGTGGCGCGCGACTGGCTGGCGCCCGCTGCCTGCCGCGGACTGATCGCCTTGTCCGCGGCGCGGGAGGGGGATATCGGTCGCGCGTTGCTGGCCGGGCGGCGCGACACCGCGGCCGCATGCCTGGAGTTCTGGCGCGCGCGTTTTCCCGGCAGCTTTTACCTGGAACTCCAGCGCACCGCACGCGAGGGCGACGAGTTCCACGTGGCCGAGGCCGTCGCGCTCGCCGCCGCGACCGGAACGCCGGTCGTGGCGAGCAACGACGTGCGCTTCCTGGATGCCGCCGACTTCGACGCCCACGAGGCGCGCGTTTGCATCCACCAGGGTCACACGCTCAGCGATCCGCGCCGCCCGAGGGATTACAGCGAACAGCAGTACCTGAAGAGCGCGGCGGACATGGCGGCGTTGTTCTCCGACCTGCCCGAGGCGCTGGAGAACAGCGTCGAGATTGCGCGCCGCTGCAGCCTCGAGTTCGAGTTCGGCCGGACCTTCCTGCCGGATTTCCCGGTCCCCGAGGGGCAGACCGCCGAGACGCATCTCCGTGCGCTGGCGACGGCGGCGCTCGCCGCGCGCCTGCCCAAGCTGCTGGCCGATGCGCCCGGCCGTGCCGCCGGCGATTACCACGCCCGGCTCGAGCGCGAGCTGCAAGTGATCTGCGACATGGGCTTCCCGGGCTACTTCCTGATCGTCGCGGACTTCATTCGCTGGGCCAGGGAGAATGACATCCCGGTGGGTCCCGGGCGCGGCTCCGGCGCGGGCTCACTCACCGCTTTCGTTCTTAGAATAACTGATTTAGATCCATTACGTTACGACCTACTCTTCGAGCGATTTCTAAATCCAGAACGCGTCTCGATGCCGGACTTCGACATCGATTTCTGCATCAACGGGCGGGATCGGGTCATCGACTACGTGGCGCGCCGCTACGGGCGCGACAGTGTCGCCCAGATCATCACCTACGGCAGCATGGCCGCGAAGGCCGTGGTGCGGGACGTAGGTCGCGTGCTGGGGCATCCCTACGGGTTCACGGACCGGATCGCCAAGCTGATCCCGTTCGAAGTGGGGATGACGCTGGACAAGGCGCTGGGCCAGGAGCCTGAACTCAGTCGCCTGTATGAAACCGAGGACGAAGTACGCGGCCTGATCGATCTCGCGAAGTCGCTGGAGGGCCTCGCGCGCAATGCGGGGCGCCACGCCGGAGGCGTCGTGATCGCGCCCACGGTGCTGACGGACTTCACCCCGCTGTACTGCGAAGAGGGCGGCGACGCGCCGGTCACCCAGTTCGACAAGGACGACGTGGAGGCTGCCGGGCTCGTCAAGTTCGACTTCCTCGGGCTGCGCACCCTCACCATCATCGACCGCGCCGTAAAGCGCGTGAACCTGCTGCGCGCCGAGGCCGGCGAGGCGCCGCTGGACATGGCGCAAGTTCCGCTCGACGATCCGTTGACCTTCGAGCTGCTCAGGGCCTGCCGGACCACCGCGGTGTTCCAGCTCGAGTCGCGCGGCATGAAAGACCTCGTCAAGCGCCTGCAGCCCGACAGTTTCAACGACATCGTCGCGCTGGTCGCGCTGTTCCGGCCGGGCCCCCTGCAGTCGGGCATGGTGGACGACTACATCAACCGCAAGCACGGTCGCCACGGCGGGCCGATCGAGTATTTCCATCCCGGCCTTGCGCCCATGCTGAAGCCGACCTACGGCGTGATCCTCTACCAGGAGCAGGTCATGCAGATCGCGCAGGTCCTGGCGGGTTACAGCCTGGGCGCAGCCGACCTGCTGCGCCGTGCGATGGGCAAGAAGAAGCCCGAGGAGATGGCCAAGCAGCGTTCCATCTTCGTCGATGGCGCGGTGGTCCGCGACGTGGACCGTGGCACGGCGACGCACATTTTCGACCTGATGGAAAAGTTTGCCGGTTACGGCTTCAACAAGAGCCATTCCGCGGGCTACGCGATGTTGTCGTACCAGACGGCCTGGCTGAAGGCGCACTACCCGGAGGCCTTCATGGCCTCGGTGTTGTCCACGGACATGGATCACACCGACAAGATCGTCACGCTCATCGACGAGTGCCACCAGATGGGCCTGGTCGTGGAGCCGCCCGACGTGAACGAGTCGGAGCATGCCTTCAACGTCGCGGGCCAGGGCCGGTTGCGCTACGGCCTGGGCGCGATCAAGGGCGTCGGCCAGTCGGCCGTGCAGGCGATCATCAACGAGCGGGAAACCGGGTCACGGTTCACTTCGCTGACCGGATTCTGCGCGCGCATCGACCTGCAACGCGTCAATCGCCGCACCATCGAGGCGCTGATTCGCGCCGGGGCGCTCGACAGCATCGGCCCGAACCGCGCGACACTCATGCACCGCCTGCCCGGTGCGCTGGGGCGCGCAGAACAGAGCGCGCGCGCCGCAGCCTCGGGCCAGGAGGACCTGTTCGGGATGGCGCCTGCGCCCGGCCCGGCCGCCCAGGCAGAACTGGCGGACGAGGGCGAGCTGCTGCCGAACTGGAGTTCCGCCGAACGTCTCGCCGGGGAACGCGACACCCTCGGGTTGTTCCTCACGGGGCACCCGGTGGACGAGGTGGCGGCGGACCTGGCGGCGCTGACCAGCGGGCGCATCGCCGACCTGGTTGCGGATCGACCGGCGGACGGCGAGCGCGGCTACGGCCTGGGACGCCGCGACGCAGTCGTCGGCGGGTTGATCGTGGACATGCGCCGCAGGGGCAATCGCACCACCCTGGTGCTCGATGACCGCAGCGGCCGCCTCGAGGTCACGCTGTTCGAGGAAGCCTTCCAGCAGTGCCGGCACATCGTGGCCAAGGACGCGATCATCGTGGCGGAGGGCAACCTGCGCTTCGATGATTTCATCGACGACTGGCGCCTGACCGCGAAACGCGTCGTGGACCTCGATGCGGCCATGGGGGAGCGTGCCCGGCGGCTGCTGTTGCGTTGCGACCGGCCGGATGCGGGCGGTTTCGTCACGGAACTCCAGCACGCCCTCGAACCCTTCCGCGGCGGGCGGTGCCCGGTGATGATGGTCTACCGGGGCCCGTCCGCGGCCGCCCGGCTGGAGCTCGGCGCAGACTGGCGCATCCGGCCGAGTCTCGAGCTGATCCATCGGCTCGGCGGCCTGGTGGGGCCGGACAACGTGCGGATGGAGTACGGGGACACGGCGAGCAATGTCCCCGGCCACGAGCTATGTTAGTTTTACGGGCCTGTCCGGCCGCCCGGCATCGCTGATGAACCTGAACTTCCTGGATTTCGAACAGCCCATCGCCGAGCTCGAGGCCAAGATCGATGAGTTGCGGTTCGTGGGCGATGACTCGCAGGTCAATCTTTCGACCGAGATCCGCCGCCTCAAGTCCAAGAGCGACGCGCTGACGCGCAGCATCTTTTCGGGCCTCAGCGCCTGGCAGGTGGCCCAGGTCGCGCGCCATCCGCAGCGGCCTTACACCCTCGACTACGTCGAGCGGCTGTTTACCGAGTTCCAGGAGTTGCACGGCGACCGCGCCTACGCGGACGACCAGGCGATCGTCGGCGGGCTCGCGCGCTTCGAGGGTCGCCCCGTCGTCATCGTCGGCCAGCAGAAGGGCCGCGACACCAAGGCCAAGGTACAGCGCAATTTCGGCATGCCCCGCCCGGAGGGCTATCGCAAGGCATTGCGCCTGATGCGGCTGGCCGAGAAGTTCAGCCTGCCGGTGATCACGTTGATCGATACTCCCGGCGCCTACCCCGGGATCGGCGCGGAGGAGCGTGGCCAGAGCGAGGCGATCGCCCGCAACCTGATGGAGATGTCCGGCCTGAAGACGCCCATCCTCGCGGTGGTGATCGGCGAAGGCGGCTCGGGCGGCGCGCTCGCGATCGGGGTGGCCGACCACCTGCTCATGCTCCAGTACAGCATCTACTCGGTGATTTCGCCGGAGGGCTGCGCTTCGATCCTCTGGAAAAGCGCCGACAAGTCGGCCGATGCCGCCGACGCGATGGGCATCACCGCCGGGAAGCTGCACGAGCTCGGCCTGGTCGACGAGGTCATCGAGGAGCCGCTGGGCGGCGCGCACCGAGACGTTGCGGCCATGACGGAGACCCTGCGCAGCGCCATCGCGCGCTACCTGGCGCGGCTCGACAACCTGCCCCAGGACCAGCTCCTCATGACGCGCTACCAGCGCCTCGTCAGCACCGGCCGCTTCCGCGAGGGTTGACCGCTAAGGGCCGCGGCCGCGATCACCGCCGTACAATGAGGCGCATGAGCGACTTCGATCCCGACGCCCTGTGGAATGCGCTCGATGCCCGGCCCGGGCGGGTGCCGGGGCGGCGGTACTGCGTCGCGTACAGCGGCGGGCTCGACTCCACGGTACTGCTCGTCGCCATGAGCCGCCTGGCGGACCGGTTCCCGTCGGGTGCACTGCGCGCCGTGCACGTCCACCACGGGCTGCATGCGGATGCCGATACGTGGACGGAGCGCTGCCTGGCGCGCTGCCGGATGCTTGCCGTACCGCTGACCGTCCTGCGTGTCGATGCACAGCCCGGCCGCGGCGAGAGCCCCGAGGCGAAAGCGCGCGAGGCGCGTTACACGGCGTTGCGCGCGCAGCTCGCGCCGGGCGAGGTGCTGCTGACGGCGCATCATGCCGACGACCAGCTGGAAACCGTGCTGATCCAGTTGATGCGTGGCTCCGGCGTGGCCGGACTGGCCGCCATGCCGGCCGAGGCAAGGTTCGGGACCGGCTGGCACCAGCGCCCGCTGCTGGCGTTTCCGCGCGCGACGCTCGAGGGCTGGGCGCGCGGCCAGGGCCTGGACGACTGGGTCGAAGATCCGTCGAATGCGGACGCCCGGTTGGCGCGCAATCACCTGCGCCGGGAAGTCCTGCCGGCGATTCGCGCCCATTGGCCGGCCGCCAGCGCAGCCGCCGGACGCGCGGCGCGGCACTGCGCCGAGGCCGCCGGCCTGATGGACGACCTGGCGGCGCTCGATGCCGGCAGCTGTGCGGACGGCGAAGCGTTGAGCGTCACGGCGATGCGCGCCTTGTCCCATGCGCGTTGTCGCAACCTGGTGCGCTGGCAGGTGCGCCGCCTGGGCCTCCCCACCCCGGATGAGCGCAGGCTCGCGACCCTCCTCGAGCAGCTGTTCGGTGCCGCCCGCGATGCGCAGCCGGAAGTACGCTGGCCCGGCGCGGTTGCGCTGCGTTTCGCGGACCGGCTCTGGCTGATTGCGGAAGACATGCTCCGGGATCCGTCCGGGCCGGTGTGCTGGCCCGATCCCCGCGAGCCGCTCCAGCTCGGCGCCGGGCTGGGCACGCTTTCGCTCGAGCCGACCACCGGCGGAGGACTGCGGCCCGAGGCGCTCCGCGCCGCGCCGTGGCGGGTGGTGAGCCGCCGTGGCGGCGAGCGGTTGCGCCTGCCCGGGCGGGCGGGCAGCCGCGCACTGAAGAAGCTGCTGCACGACGCCGGCGTGCCTCCCTGGTTGCGCACGCGCATTCCGCTGGTGGAAATCGGCGATTCGCTGGCCGCGGTGGCCGGGCTGTGGATCGACGAGGCGTGGTGGAGCCCCCGCGGCAGCGAGGCCTGGCGGCTCTCGTGGGAGGGTTGCAAGCTGCCGGGCCGGGGTGCGTTCGTTGTGGGCAAGCAGGCCTTCTGATACTCTGACTTCCCGTCGTTTTCACGCGCCGGTGGCGCGCCATTCTGCCTGAACGGCGGTACTCCTGATGACTCGTTACGTCTTCGTTACCGGCGGCGTCGTTTCCTCTCTTGGAAAGGGCATTGCCTCTGCGTCACTCGGCGCCATCCTCGAGGCCCGCGGCCTCAAGGTCAGCATGATCAAGCTGGATCCCTACATCAACGTGGATCCGGGCACCATGAGCCCGTTCCAGCACGGCGAGGTGTTCGTCACCAACGACGGCACCGAGACGGACCTGGACCTGGGGCACTACGAGCGTTTCGTCCGCACGACGACGTCGCGCCACAGCAACTACACGACGGGCCGCATCTACCAGAACGTCATCGCCAAGGAGCGCCGCGGCGAATACCTCGGCGCGACCGTGCAGGTGATTCCGCATATCACCGACGAGATCAAGCGCTGCGTGCGCGCCGGCGCCGGCGATGCCGACGTCTGCATGGTCGAGATCGGCGGCACGGTAGGCGACATCGAGTCGCTGCCGTTTCTCGAGGCGATTCGCCAGATGGGCAGCGAGCTGGGTCGCGACAAGGTGGCTTACATGCACCTGACGCTGGTGCCGTATATCGCGACTTCGGGCGAGATCAAGACGAAACCGACCCAGCACTCCGTCAAGGAGCTGCGGAGTATCGGTATCCAGCCGGACGTGTTGCTGTGCCGCGCCGATCGGCCCTTGCCGCCCGACCAGCGTCGCAAGATCGCGCTGTTCACCAACGTGGAAGAGAAGGCGGTCATCTCGGCGGTGGACGCCGACGACATCTACAAGATCCCGTTGCTGCTCAGGGCCGAGCATCTCGATGACATCATCTGCGACAAGCTGCGTATCGAGGCCCCGCCCGCGGACCTGTCGGAATGGCAGCGCGTGGTGGATGCGAAAGCCAATCCACTGCACCACGTCGATATCGCGATGGTCGGCAAGTACGTGGATTTCCAGGACTCGTACATGTCACTCAACGAG
>Ga0114946_10002464_pt1 | contig 12700 bp, 9 predicted proteins | sample WalLakDeSediment_FD_88676 | JGI IMG/M metagenome (GOLD analysis project Ga0114946, IMG submission 88676) | Lake sediment microbial communities from Walker lake, Nevada to study Microbial Dark Matter (Phase II) - Walker Lake 11/02/13 Deep Sediment | ecosystem: Environmental > Aquatic > Freshwater...
CGGAATATACCTTGTCAAGCGGTGGTTTTCAAACCATGGATGAAAATGGCCGGGTAATCCGTACCGATCTGAAGAAAATACCCGGAATGGATGAGCAGGGTTTCACCTTTACGCTAAAGGAAATGACCGGGCAATGGTTAACAAAAACACTCACCAACGTTTACAGAAGAGATATTCCGGAATTAAAGATAATAGGCAGGTATAAATATCATAGAGATGTTCATGCGGCTTACCATCTTATCAAAAATGGCAAGGGCTATTACCATAACATTGTTTTTGGTGTTTATCGTGTACATCAGGGTGGGATATTCAGCGCTGTTTCAAAGATTGATAATGCGGCCTACCATCTAAGGCTCTATGAGGAGCTGCATGAATACAACCAGGATGAATTCACCAGGAAAATGTATCTCAAGGCCATTCTTATTTACTTGTTTCACAGCCTGAGGTATAGTCCGTCGGATCAAAATATACCCGGGCGCAGAAAGCTTTTGGGCCGGTTCATCAGTTTAATGAAATTCCCTTCCGACATCCCCTTTGTTTTTACTGGCTTTCTGAGGTTAACCGGTTTGAAAAGTAAATAAAACCTGTAAATGCTACAACGACAAAACCCTGACTTAGCATCATTTGACAAAGAGCTGCCAGAATGACCGTCTCCATCATCACCCCTACCCACAACTCCGCCAAATTCATCAGGGAAACCCTTGATGCGATTCTGGCGCAGACTTTTACAGATTGGGAACTGTTGATCACCGACGATGCGTCAACTGATGAAACCTGCCAGATAGTGGAGGAATACATCAGGATGGATCAACGAATCAGCTTGTTCCGCCTGAAAAAGAATGCGGGGGCTGCCGTGGCCCGCAATGAGTCAATAAAACATGCTTCCGGACGTTTCATCGCCTTCTGCGATAGCGACGACCTGTGGGTACCCGGTAAGCTTGAGAAACAAATCGCCTTCATGCTGCAACAGGAGTATGCATTCACCTATGCGCCTTACCACATCATTGATGAACAAGGAAACACCAAAGGCCTCAGTGCTGTAAGGCATCGTGTTGCATATAATGACCTGCTAAAAACTTGTGATATTGGTTGCCTGACGGCCGTTTACGATACCAAATATTTTGGCAAGGTATACATGCCGCTCATCAGGCGGCGTCAGGATTATGCGCTCTGGCTGCAACTGCTGAAAAAAACGAAATATGCCTGCAGTTATCCGGAGCCTTTGGGGTATTACAGGCTCCGCAAACAATCCGTTTCCAGCAACAAACTGCGGGCCATCTGCTACGTGTGGAAAATGTTTCGAACAGTTGAAAACATCCCGTTCTTTAAGAGCCTTTGGCTGGTATTTGTTTACAGCATGCACGGGATCAACAAATACCGGAAATTGTAGACCATTTAATCCTGGCCGTTTTGTAGAAACGCACGGCCATTTAGAGACGCACGGCCGTGCGTCTCTACAGGTGGTGAACCCTTACGTTGGTGACCTGGGCATGTAATTAATAAGCATTGCATAATCACACACAAAACCATGCCAACCGCAAATCAAATTTACAAACGCTTCGAATCCCTGCCTGAGCAGGAGCAAACCGCCTTTCTGTTGAAACTAATCGACCGGAAACCCGATGATGAGGTGAACCTGGTGGAGATGTTTGAAGAAACCATCGAGTTCAGGGAATCACGCTACGATGCCATCCTGGCTTTCGCCGACCGGTTCAGGAAGGCCCATCCCACGATATATGAAAAGGAATATGAATTCCTGGAACTGAAGCTGACTGAGCATGCTTTCGACACCAACGACAAGAAACTGATCGACAGATGCCTGGGCGTGATTGCCCGGAATCCATGCAGGGGTATCGATAGTGTGACCATGGTGACCCTGTACCGGCTCATCTACCACGGCATGTACGAGGAGGCTGTGGCCTACAGCCATGCCGTGTGGAAGCCAATTGCCAATGACGAGGAGCTGTGGGGTTATCCGGAACTGCCGTTCATCACGACCATCTTCTATGATGGGGTGGAGAAACAGTATGAAAGATTGCGTCAGGGCGATGCCGCCGGATGGCAAGATATGATGGAGGGAATGACCAGCTACGGGTTCGATAACGAAAAAGAACGTATCGACACCATATTCGATGCGCTGACCACAGACCTGGATGCAGAACGGCTGATCCAGAGCCTCCGCAAGGAACCTGAATATGGACTGATCACTCTATTGTACCACTTTCTGCGGTTCATGAAGGATAATTACAAGGTGCCCTTTATGCACGCCGGCTTGATGATGGATCTGCTGAGGAGCAAACAGCTTAAAAAATATTACAGGCAGCCAGGGGCCCTGCTCTACGTGCCCCATAAAGCACTCGATAAGCACATTACCGGAAATCTTGACACCTTCATGGGAGTTAATCAGCTGGAGATGTTCGGCAAGGTATGGGGATTGCATTATGTTTACGAGTTCCTGTTTGAATACGGACTGATCGACCAGAAACATTACGACAAGATGCTTGTGACACTTGCAACCCTTAAAAAGGACTTTCTTACTGTGCTCGGCACAAACAGGTGGCATGCGAAGTTTGTGCTCGCATGGCCGGCCAGCAAGGCAGATACCCTGACAGCCGATCCCGGCTGGTTCGATAAAAACAGTACCGGTCCGGAACTGAGCATTGGCAAGTTCGTCAGAAAAATTACCGGGATGGATGAGCCGCGAGACGATGATGAACCATATTCTGATGGCAAGATACCTGTTGAAGTGGATGATGACTGGGCTGAGGATAATAATCCCTATATCGCCGAAAAAAAACCCGGAAGAAACGAACCATGCCCCTGCGGCAGTGGCAAAAAATACAAAAAGTGTTGCCACAAGACAAAATAAATACCGATAATCGTAATGCCGCATCCCGTGGGGGCGTATTGCATACGCCCTATTGCATACGCCCTATTGCATACGCCCAATTGCATACGCCCGTTTTGTAGCGACGCACGGCCGTGCGTCGCTACAGGTGGTGAACCCGCACGATGGTGGTGATTCCGTTCACTGTTCCTCGGTCACAACTGTGCATTCATGTGAATAAAACACCAATAAAAATTGTGTACTGAATAAAATATAGTATATTTGTTCAGTACAGATTATAAAATGATCAAAAAAATCATTATTCAGCAACGCGAAGAGCGGGATTTTCTGCTGAGCCTGCCATATATTCAGCGTTTTCAGGAAAATGAGCTGGCTGGCTACATGCAATCATCGCTGATAAAGCTGATTACCGGCCCACGCCGAGCCGGCAAATCAGTCATGGCATTGCAATTGCTGAAAGTGTATCCTTTTGCCTATCTGAATTTCGACGATAAACTACTTTTAAACCATTTTGATGAGGACGAGGTGTTGAAGGCATTTCACGAAGTATATGCTGGTTTTCAGTATGTTATGCTCGATGAAATTCAAAATTTGTCAGGCTGGGAAATTTGGGTGAACAAACTGTACCGTCGTGGATTCAACCTGGTGATAACCGGCTCTAATGCAAAACTCTTATCGCACGAGATGGCTTCCTTACTCACGGGACGCTATGTGCAGCTTGCTGTATTTCCTTTTAGCTTTCATGAAGTACTAACATTCAATGCCATATCAATGCGCGGCACGGATGATCATACACCGGTGAAAACAGGGAAGGTGCTGCATCATATGGATACCTATCTCAAAAAAGGTGGGTTTCCGGAAACCTTGCTGCATCCTGAGATGTTTCAAAGCTACCTGTCGACATTGTTTGATGCCGTGTTGCTGAAAGATGTGGTGAACCGTTTTAAGGTCAGACAAACAAGGCAGTTGTATGATCTTGCCAGCTACCTGTTGGCCAATTATACAAACCCTTATACATACAATCAACTGGCAGCTGAGCTACAATTTAATAGTGTGGCGACTGTGAAGAAGTTTGTCGGTTACCTGGAAGAACCCTATCTTTTCCTGAATCTGACGAGATACCATCATAAAATCAAGCAGCAACAAAAGTCGCCCGTGAAAAGCTACATTATCGATAGTGGCTTTGTCATGGCCCGTTCTTTTGAACTTTCGCCAAACCATGGCCGGCTGCTTGAAAATGCCGTCTTTGTTGAGTTGCTGCGCCGCCAATATCAAACCGGACAGACCTTGTTTTACTACCGTACCAGGAATAACCGGGAAGTGGATTTTCTTCTTCGCGATGGCCATAAGGTATCGCAATTGATACAAGTCAGTTACGATATCTCAGGCAGAAAAACCCTGAAGCGCGAGCTGCAAGCATTGACGGAAGCTGCTGGAGAACTCTCATGTAGCGATCTGTTGCTGATCAATTGGGACCAGGATGAGATTGTTGAACAAGATCAGTATTGCATAAAATTGATGCCAGCCAGTGAATGGTTCTGCAATTTCTACCCTGACAGGACATAATGCATGCATATACGGCCGTGCAGAACACAGCCGTAGGGGCGTATTGCATACGCCCTATTACATACGCCCTATTGCATACGCCCAATTACATACGCCCGTTTTGTAGAGACGCACGGCCGTGCGTCTCTACAGATGGTGACCCCGCACGTTTGTGGCGGTTTCATGCCACGGGTGGTTGCCCCGTACGCCGATGGTGAATCCGTGCCACAGGTGTCGCATACCGTTCACTGTTCCCCGTTCACTGTTCCCTGTTCCCCATTCCCCGATAATCCTGAGTTATGAAACAACACCTTAGCCTCCTGGCCCCTGATGTCGATAACCTGATCCATGTTGCCAGACACCTCAACACCCACAAAGACAGTCCGCTGTCGCAAAAAGCACATGCGCTTGTCCTTGAACTGAAAAAGCTGAAAGTGCAAGGGGATGATGAATTCAGGAGTTTATATATAGAGGCCTCCAGGGGCGATATCACAGACTATGGCATCTATGAGGAATTCCTGGAAGAGGGGATGGTCGGTAATTATGACGATTTTGTTGAACTGTGGGAATATGACTACCCTGAAGAAACCAAATGGTATAAACTGGGCTTCAGTGAGTATGCAGGCGTGTATTACATCTCTGTTGATGGCGATCTGATCATGCAGTTTCATGCCGGTAACACACAAAAAGATCAGGATGCCGCGCATAACCATGATGAATTGTGCGATTGGCTCTGCTTGAAAGTGAAAGATGCGGTGGAAAGACTATCGGCTGATGTCAGCGCATACAACGCCTATATTGAAAAAAACCTTTCGTTCAGGAAACGCCTTGGACGGATTCGCAGAATGGATTACTGGGCGATCAATGCAGATGAGGATAACTACTTCCGTTCTGGTTTTACACACGATGACATCCTGCGCTTCAAAGAAATAGCCATTACTGCTGACCGGAGTAAAACAGGTAACAGGCTAAAAAAGATGCATGCCGGCGATTTCTTTGCCTATTGCAAGATATGCTACGAGGCCAACGACTATTTTGCGCAAAAGAAAAAACCGGAAAGTGCCAGGGAGATGTACCTGGCCATGGCCGATGGCCGCGATTGTGGATTGAGAAATATCGACCTGACATCGGAAGAGGAGTTTCTTCGGTGGTACGAGCAGGAGAGCCATTGCGGCGGACATCCATGGGAGATCTGCCGCGGTGGAAATTCGACACATATTTCGCTGTATGTTGTCAGGGAGCAAGACGAGTGGATGCTGGTTCTGGCCGGAAGCAGCAGGGCACGGGCGGTCGAAACCATCAAAATGGCACTGGCATTGCACAAACACAATGTCCCCTTCAGCCTCAGAGACGCCTCAGCACTTTATGATATGGTTACAGGTACAGATTATATCGGCATTGTTCCTGAATACATTACACCACGTTATTGCCATTCACTCTTCCCAAAGGAAGACAAGATCATAGATTTTATGAACCTGTATGCTGAGGATGAAAAGGAAATCATTTCAAAAGCCAATTGGTACATGGTAAACAGAATCGAATTGGGTGAATAAGGGAATGCCTATATAATGGCGCAAAACATGCAATATAATGCCTATAATATTATACAATGTTGCAAAATAATTACCTATATAATATGACAATATTGAATTTATGTGCTACATTTGCAGTTAATTAGCCATGTAAGGATATGTTTGAAAGGAAGATTATCAATAACCTGAAAGCTTGGAAGGACTCTCCATACCGGAAACCACTTGTTTTGCGCGGAGCCAGGCAGGTGGGTAAAACCACCGTTATTGGCCAGTTTGCAAAAGAATTTAACCAGTATGTATACCTGAACCTGGAGAAACGGGAAGACAAAGCCATTTTTGAAAACAAGAAAACAAACCAGGAAGTCATTGATGCCATCTTTTTCATGAAAGATCAGCGTCAACACGTTGACAATACCTTGATTTTTATTGATGAGATACAGGAGATGCCAGATGCGGTCTCTTTTCTGCGGTTTTTTCATGAAGACTATTCACAATACCATGTGGTGGCCGCAGGTTCTTTGCTTGAAGCGGTGTTCGATACCACTGTCAGCTTTCCGGTTGGTCGCGTTGATTACCTGGATTTGTACCCATTTTCTTTTGAAGAGTTTTTAATGGCCTGCGATGAACAGCAGGCAATGGAGCAGTACCATCATGTTCCTGTGGCTGATTACGCGCATGAAAAGCTGATGCGTCTGTTTCATACCTACACGCTAATAGGTGGTATGCCGGAAGCGGTAGGGCGTTACGTGGAATTGCGCGACATGGTCGCATTGAAGCCTGTGTATGAATCATTGTTGATCAGCTATATAGACGACGTTGAGAAGTATGCCCGCAACCCAACACAAGCCCAGATCATGCGCCAGGCCATACCGGCTTGTTTTAGGGGAGCCGGATTGCGCATTAAATTTCATGGTTTTGGTGCGTCTGTGTATGGTTCGCGCGAAATGGGAGAAGCCTTGCGAACACTGGTGAAAGCCCGGCTGATATACCTGATCTATCCCACTACCCAAACCAGCCTTCCATATGGCCCTGACAGGAAAAAATCACCCCGCCTGCAGGTCGTGGATACAGGTCTGGTGAATTATTTTGCCGGTGTGCAGAAAGAGGTATTCGCTTCGCATGATTTGACCGATGTGTATAATGGAAGAATTATTGAGCATGTGGTTGGCCAGGAGATGATTGCCAATAAAGAGAGTTTGCTGTCTGAAGTTGTCTTTTGGGTGCGTGAGAAAGAAGGCACCACGTCAGAGCTGGATTTCCTGTTTTTGGCTGATGGAGATGCTTTCCCCGTGGAGGTAAAATCAGGTAAATCAGGGAAGTTAAGGTCCTTGCATCAATATATTGACCGTTCGGCAACGCAACTTGCGTTTCGGTTATATGCCGGCAAATATCAAATAGATGCATTGAAGACATTGAAGGGTACGCCGTTTACACTCGTCAATCTGCCATATTACCTGGCCGGTAACCTGAACAACTATATCGATCAATAGAGACGCACGGCTTTGCTCCTCTGCAGGTGGTGACCCCGCACGTTGTTGGTGAATCCGTGCCACAGGTGAGGGCGAGGGCGTATGCAATACGCCCCTGCCGTTCATCGTTCCCCGTTGCCCACTCACTGTTCCCCGTTCTGTGTCTTAATTCGATAAAAATATAAATAATAATAAAATTATCGAATTAATAATTATATATTTGTAGAAAATATCGAATTGTGATTCCCAGGAATCAATATCTGCGCAAGATTGAAGCCGGGTTTACCAACAACCCCATTGTGGTATTAACCGGTGCCAGACAGGTGGGCAAAACCACGCTTATGGAGCTGTTCATGCTTGGGAAGAAATGTTTATGGTTGAATGGACAGAACCCCGAAATAGCACAGGTGTTCGAAAGATTCAGCACCCTGGAAAGATACCTTCAGCTAAATATCAACACACAACTGGCTGGCTGGCTGGCAATTGATGAATTTCAATACATCAACAAAGTGTCGGTTATGCTGAAACTTCTCGTCGATAAGTATAAAAAATTAAATATTTTGTGCAGCGGGAGTTCCAGCTTACAGATATTACAAGAGGTGGAAGAGTCGTTGGCAGGAAGGGTTCGGATCGTCCCTGTTTATTCGCTCAGCTTCCTTGAATACGTTGCCTTTGTCGATAACGACCTGGGTGAAAAGCTTCTTCATTGCAGCATATACGATGATGTAAATACCCTGTTGCCTAAGGTGCCTGTGCTGTTGGACGAATACCTGGTTTATGGTGGTTTGCCTAAAGTGGTTCTGGCCCGCAATACGCTTGAAAAGCAGGAACTACTCAACGATATCTATCAGACTTACCTGTTAAGAGATGTCAGGCAATTTATCGAAAACAAAGATGTGGTGGCTTTCAATAAACTGCTTCGCCTGCTGGCAGCCGGTATCGGTCAGTTGCTCAACATCAATGAACTGTCAAGAACCATCCGGCTTCCATATAAAACCTGTGAAGAGTTTCTATATGTGCTTGAACAAATGTTTATCATCAGGATGGTACAGCCTTATTACCAGAATAAGCGCAAGGAAATCTCCAAAATGAACAAGCTGTATTTTTGTGACAACGGTTTGCGAAATGTTGTTTTTAACAGTTTTAACGGGATGGATTACCGGCTCGACAACGGGGCTTTGTTCGAGAATTATGTTTACCTGCAACTACTTCAGTATATCAGACCAGACCAGGTCTGCTTTTATCGTACCAAGGATGGCACCGAGATTGATTTTGTGATGCAGGGACAGGGAGAGACAGTGATTCCTGTTGAAGTGAAATACAAGTCTTTCATTCGTTATGCAAAGATCAGGGCCATCACTGAATTTCGAAAATCGGCGGTATTTGATCAGGCATATGTGGTCAACCTGACTCTGTCACAGTCGCAGGAGAACCTCCATTATGTGCAGCCATACATCCTGAACAATTTGTAATATGGCATCGAAAGGTATCCAGGCATATGGTTATTTAGCGACGCACGGCTTTGCTCCCCTGCGGGTGGTGAACCTGCACGCCGGCGGCGCACCCACAGGCCATTAAGTCTGCAAACAGGAAACCGAAAACCTGCTGACTTTATTGTTAAGGAGGATCTTAACCGGGTAGTGAAAAAAAGACAATCACTAATAATGATAAAATAATACATATAATTGCATTGTAAATGATGATCATACAATGAACAAACCATATTCCATCAATCCGGTCACCAGGGCCCAATATACCATTCCTCACGTAATTGACGACCGCGACAACATCGATGCCTTTCTGGCGAAGTTTTCCGGTCGCAAGGTGGTGGTGGTGCAGGGCCTGGGTTTTGTCGGGGCGGTGATGGCGCTGGTCTGTGCCAATGCCCATGGCGGGGAGTATGCTGTTATTGGCGTTGACTTGCCCGCGCCTTCCACCTATTGGAAGATCTGTGAGATCAACGCCGGCCGCTTCCCTGTCCGCTCGAGCGACCCCAAGGTGGACCTCTATTTCGAAAAGGCCATGCGTCAGGGCAACCTGTATGCCACCTGTGATCCCTATGCTTACAGCCGTGCGGATGTGGTCATCGTGGATGTGAACCTGGACGTGGACAAGGTCAATGGCAGCCGCAACGAGTTGCTGGGCTACGATGTTGATCTGGATGGCTTCGGTAAGGCTATCGGGGCTATCGGCGGGCATTGCCGCCACGACGCCCTGGTGTTGGTGGAGTCGACCGTGCCGCCTGGCACCTGCCTGAAGCTGGTGGTTCCCACCCTCCGGCAGGAGCTGGAAGCGCGCGGCCTGCCAACAGACCAGATTCTGGTGGGGCATTCGTATGAGCGTGTGATGCCGGGCCCGGATTATATCGACTCCATACAAAATTTCTACCGTGTGTACGCGGGTGTCGACCAGGCCAGCGCCGACGCCACCGAAGCATTCCTGCGCACCATCATCAGCACCGAAAAATACCCGCTCACCCGCCTGGGCAACACCAACGCCACCGAGATGGCCAAGGTGCTCGAAAACGCCTACCGCGCCATGAACATCGCCTTCATGGTCGAATGGTCGCGCTTCGCCGAAGAGGCCGGGGTGAACCTCTACGAGGTGGTGAACGCTATACGCCTGCGCCCCACCCACAGCAACATCATGTTCCCGGGGGTAGGGGTGGGCGGCTACTGCCTCACCAAAGATGCGCTGATGGCCTCCTGGGCCCGGCAACACATGTTTGGAGGCAAAGAATCCCTGGCCCAGAGCGAACAGGGCATCGCCACCAACGACCTGATGCCCTGGTATGCTTTCGAATTCATCCAAAGGCACACCTCCGTAAATGATAAAAAGGTATTGCTGCTCGGGGTGTCATACCGTGGCGATGTGGCCGACACACGCTTCAGCCCGGTCGGATACCTGTACCGCTTCCTCCATGAGGCAGGCGCCAGCATCAGCCTCCACGACCCCTACGTGGACCACTGGGAAGAGATGGACATGAACGTAACGGGCAACCTGGAGGAGGTGCTCACCGGCGACATCGACATCATGGTGTTTTCGACCATGCATGGCATGTACCGCAACGACAAGGCATTGTACCGTTTCTTGGAACAGCACCCCCATGTCTGGGTCTTCGATACCCTGGGGATCATGCCGGAAGAGACAATACAACACGCTGAAAACAAACGCATACGCGTGCTCGGCCGCGGCGACCTGAGGGGACGGTGAACGGTGAACGGTGAACAGTAAACGGTGAACGTTTGTATTTGCCGGGCTTGACCGGCCTATGCATGTTCTCTGCGTTCCTTTGCGAATCACTCCGTGTTCCTTTGCGGTAAAAAAAAATAAACATGACAAAACGAAAGGTATTTATTTTAGGTGGCGGCGGCTTTATCGGCTTCGCCATGGTGCGCATACTGGTGGCCCGCGGCGGTTACGACATCACCATCGGCGACAACTTCATCCGCAACCAGGACGATGAAGAGACGATATCGTTCATAGAAGCGCACAACATCCGTTTGCTGCGCGCCGATTTCTCCGACCCGGCGCAATTCGGCCTGCTCGACGACCAGTACGACGACTTTTACATGCTGGCCTCGATGATCGGGGTGAACAACACTTTGGAGATGCCGCACGAGGTGATCAGGATGAACACCGCCCTCATATTCAACTCGTTGGAGTGGCTCAGGCGGGCGAAGGTACGCAACGTGCTGTTCACCTCCACCAGCGAATGCTATTCGGCCACCACCGACCGCTTCGGCTATGCGATACCCACCCCCGAAGAGGTGCCCCTGTGCCTCGACCCCATCGGCCATCCGAGGTTCACTTACGCCGCCACCAAGATGCTGGGTGAGTCGGGCTTCCTGAACTATGGCCGCATGCTGGGCTTCAACTGCCGCATCATACGTTACAGCAACGTATTCGGGCCGCGCATGGGCTTCAAGCACGTGGTGCCCCACCTGGTCGAGCGCTTCCTGGATGGCGAAGCGCCGTTCAAAATCTACGGAGGCGACCAGACCCGCTCGTTCTGCTATGTGCACGACGGCGCCCTGGGCACCATCCAGGCCATGGAATACGAAGGCAGCAACGCAGAGATATTTCATATCGGCGCCAGGGAAGAGATCACCATCGAAGAGCTGGTAAGAGAGACCGGAAAATATTTCGGATACACCGGCCCGTACGAGATGGCGCCCACCTACCCGGGGTCGGTGTCGCGCCGCTGTCCCGATATAAGCAAGGCACAGCGGCTGCTGGGATACGATCCGCAGACAGACTGGCGCGACGGGCTGGTGACAACCCTCGACTGGTACGTCGACTATTACCGCAACCATAACCCGGAAGGGAAACGCTTCTTCGACGCCCCGGATGCATTTTTTAAGCCTTAGGAAACAGAGAAGGCCCACACATGGCAAATGGGCTGAACAACAAGGGCAAAGTGAACAGCGGTAAAAAAGAAACTTATGTACAAGCTTCTCAAACGATTTATTGACATCATTTTATCCCTGTTGGGGCTTGCCATTTTGTCGCCGTTGCTGATCCCGGTGATGATCATCCTGCGCTTCACCGGCGAGGGGGAGGTGTTTTACCTGCAGCAGCGCACAGGCTACCGCAACAAACCTTTCAACATCATCAAATTTGCCACCATGCTGAAGGAGAGTCCCCGTCTGGGCACCGGCAGCATCACGCTGCGCAACGATCCAAGGGTGTTGCCCGTGGGCAGGTTCCTGCGAAAGACCAAGATCAACGAACTGCCACAGTTGATCAATGTGCTCAACGGCACCATGTCGCTGGTTGGCCCCAGGCCGCAGATGCAGGTCGACCTCGACAAGTTCCCCGAAGCGCTTAGGCACAAAATATTCAATGTGAAGCCGGGCATCACCGGCATCGGCTCGGTGATCTTCCGCGACGAGGAGAAATGGATATCAGCGCATGCCGGCGGCGACCATCACGCCTACTACCGCACACACATCGCCCCCTACAAGGCCGAAGTGGAGATGTGGTACCAGCAAAAGGCCTCGCTGCCAACAGACCTCCTGCTGCTGTTCATTACCACCTGGGTGCTGCTATTCCCCTCCAGCCAGATCGTGTACCGCATCTTCAGCGATTTGCCCCCGCGCCCCGGTCATTTGTAGTTTTTTCCTACCTTTACATTGCTTTTTTTCGTGGGATGCCTTTGTCTCTTATATTGACCACCAACCCAACCAACTATTGACCACCAACCAGACCATACTGATCCTCATGGCCATGCTGAGCGCCGGCTTCATCACCTTCTTTTCGGTGCCGGTGATCATCAGGTTCGCACACAGAAAGGGCATTGTCGA
>Ga0114946_10002466_pt1 | contig 12698 bp, 12 predicted proteins | sample WalLakDeSediment_FD_88676 | JGI IMG/M metagenome (GOLD analysis project Ga0114946, IMG submission 88676) | Lake sediment microbial communities from Walker lake, Nevada to study Microbial Dark Matter (Phase II) - Walker Lake 11/02/13 Deep Sediment | ecosystem: Environmental > Aquatic >...
CGACAGCGCCAAGGTCCGCTCGAAGGGCGAGCCACCTCGGGGGGCCTGCGCTCGAGCCCGCTTGCCGTGGAGGGTGCTGTTCAACAGCCGAATCGCCTCCACCGGCGTCGGCTCGCGCTCGCCCGCCCACCCGAACCGCCGGCTGACCCGCGCGAGCTCGCCGATCAGCGAGCGACCGTCGAGCCACGCGGCGCCGTCGGGCAACAGCTCCCGCGCCCGCGTGGCGACGAATTCCTCGACCAGGGTGGTCTTGCCGATCCCACCGATCCCCGTCGCAACGACACACACCGTGTCCTGCTCGCCGAGCAACAGCTGCTCGAGCTCGGCGAGCTCGTCATCGCGGCCCTGGAAGTGCAAAAGGCGTTTCGCCGGCCCGTGATCGCGCCCCTCAAACAGCGCCCCCGGGTCCGAATCCCGCGCGCCGCCAGGCTCGATGACCTTCCGCAAGAACCGACACAGCACCTCCGCGGAGGCCCGAGCGGCGAAGGCCTTGTATCCGTCCGCCTTTTTCGAATCCGCGTGATCCATCACGCCCTTGGCCACCACGAAGGGCAGCTCGCGACCATGCGCGACCACCCCGATCGCGGCGGCCTCCATCTCCACGCCAAGGGTCTTGCGCTCACCGACATCGGCCAGTCGCTTCCAGATCCCGCCGTCGGCGGCGACATAGCTGCCGCTGCCGATCGGCGCCACGTGGACGTGATAAGGCAGCTGCTTCGCGGACCCCCCGTAGACGAAGCGGCGGCGCTCGGCTGCGGCGCGGCCGGCCTCGGTCAGGATCTGCGTCCCGCTGTCCATCTCGATGTAGCGGTGCTCATCGAGCAGCGCCGTCAGCAGCCCAGGCCGCTGCGTCTCCGAGATGTACCGCCCAAACCCGGACGCCATCGGGTCTCGCCCATGGAGCAGCCGCCCGAGAAACCACCAGAGCCCAGCATCCTCCGCCTCAGGCTCCGCGTAGCCGTAACACCCGATCGCCGGCCCTTCGAGATCCTGCGCCGCCCGAAGCCAGCGATCCCTCATCACGTAGGTCCACAAATCGCCCTTGAACCCATGCTCGTAGAGCTTGCCGTTGTCATGCTGAAACGCCCGATCGGCGATCACGACATCGCCGAGGTCCGTATCATCCGGGTGCCCAGCACACACCCCACACATCGCCACGCAACGCGGCCCCAGCGAGTCGATCAAGCGCGTCGCCACGACCGCCGCATCGACGCCGCCCATTCGCACGGGCCTCCCCGCGGCGACTCGGATCGGCCCCGCCTCCCCGCTGAAGGTCGCAGTGTGAACGGGCGGGTCGCTGCCCTGCTCTGCCCACGGCTCGATCAGCCCGTCCTCGACGGCGAGCAACGCGTCGAGCTCCACCGGGATCGCGGTGATGATCAGCACATCGACGGCTGCTCTCTCGTGCACCCGCCGATGGTACGCGATCGCACGGCGCAGGTGTCGGGCTTCGCGCCAGCGGCCATCCATGTTCGGTACCGCTCGCGCCGTCGCCTCTCCGACCCACAACCGTCACGAGCTACGGCACCCCGTCTGCCCGTGATCGTCGGGCCGGCGCGCTGGCGACCCCGCAGGCTGCTAGAGTGCCCACCGTGCCTGAGCCCCTGTCGGATACCTCGCCCGATGTCGAGGCGCGCATGACCGAGCTCTACCGAGCGATGACGCCCCGCCAGCGCATCACCCGAGCGCTCAACCTCAGCCAGACCACACGCCAGCTCGCGCGCGCGCAACTGCGGCGCGACCACCCCGAGGCATCCGAGGACGAGCTGCGTATCCGCTTCGCCCAACGCACCCTTGGTCTCGAGCTGACCCGCGAGGTCTTCGGTCGGGTTTATGAGGATTAGTTGGAAGGCTGAACGAGCGTGTTTGACAGCGACATCTTGACGACGATCGACCGCATGGCCGAGGTGTTCGAGCAGCTCGGCGTCGACTGGGCAATCGGTGGCTCGATCGCTAGCTCGTTGTACGGTGAGCCACGCTCGACCAACGACATCGACTTCGTCGCCAAGCTCCGCCCCGGTCACGCCGCTCAGCTCGTCGCCGCGCTCGGCGACGACTTCTACGCCGTCGAAGCTACGATCGCCGAGGCCATCCGAGCGAACCGAAGCTTCAACGTCATCGACCAGCGCACGGTCATCAAAGTCGATGTGTTCGTACCGCCGACCGGCCCAATGGGGGAAGGACAGCTCACGCGACGCTCCAAGGCGGCGTTCGACGACGACCGGGCGTTCTTTGTCCTTAGCCGCGAGGATACTGTGCTGCAGAAGCTGCGATGGTTCGAACTCGGCGGTCGAATCTCTGATCGGCAGTGGCGAGACCTTCGGCGGCTCCTCGAAATTCACAAGTCACACCTCGACGACGAATATCTCGAGTCGACCGCAGAAGCCGCCGGGCTCGCCGAGTTGCTCGCTCGAGCGCTCAAAGAGGCCTCGAGCTAGCCGGAGGCGTGCTCGCTCATCAAGCAGCCGCGCGAGAAACCACCAGCGAGTTGATCGAGCGCGTCGCCACTGTCGCCGCGTCGACGCCGCCCATCCGCACGGGCCTCCCCGCAGCGCCTCGGATCGGGCCCGCCTGCTCGTGGAAAGGGGGGGCCCTTGTCTGCCCACGATTCGCTCAGCCCGTCCTCGACCGCGAGCAACGCCTCGAGCTCATCCTGGAGCGCAGAGTCCGCAGGACGCGCCGTACGAGCACACGCCGTACGTCTTCATCGAGTTAGCAGAAGCAGCTGCGCATTGCCAATCTCCATGACAACCCGCCAGAGCGGGTAAGGATTTCCGTTATTGTCCACGATCTGGATGCTCATTTTAATCTCCGTTGCTTAGTTGTGATTCCAGACCTCGAAACCAGAGCCGCGCGGGTTGACAAAGACCGCAGACGTGAAGCGTAGCTGGTTCCGGAATACGTTCCAGTCCACTAAGCCCTTCCCCGTGCTATGGCTGACAGAGGCGCCGGGTCGGTCATAGGGGCTCCAGCCATGATAGATGAAGGGGTCATTCACGATCACGGATCGTTCATAGTACCCCGTGCTATTTGGCCTATCTTCGACCGCGTAACCGGTGATAAGCACAACGTGCTCGGCATAGTCGGCCCTGTACGGAGCCGTATTGGGACTGATTCCAGCAATCACCAAATAGCCCCGATCTATGGCATCCGCGATCGTATCGAAACTGGGATGCGCAATGTAGGTCGGTTGGAAGTCCGCCCTCGGTCCGGTCGGCGACACGCGCCGCACGTAGTTGTGAAGGACGCTGACCATGTTCGTCATCGGACCGATTGGTACGATACAGCGGAAGCAGTCGGCGTCGCATTGGGGAAACGTCAGAGCGACAACACCGCACTGGTAGTTCCCAGCCGGATTGGCGTTCGGATAACCCAAATAGTCAAGAACAGACGCGGCGGTAGCTGCCCAACACCAGACCTCAGTCTCTTGCCTGAGAACGGGGCTGGGGCGCTCTACAAAGCCTGTCTGCCGATACGTGGGCTCATGTGCGCAGGTACAGAGAAACAGTGTGGCGAGCGTGGCGAGAAACTTCGGTTTCATGGTTTCCACTTCCAAATGTCTGTTTTTGGTCGGTTGGCTACCGTATCCTGTGACGGATTCATGGCTTCCTGACCATGGCATGTCGGTTCCGAGACACGAGCGGTGTCAACGACCCTGGTCTGCGCCTCATCCAACTCTGCCTCCAGGTCCCGAGCAACATCGATGATGCCCTCCACGCTCGCAGTACCTGGGACCGCCACAGCTCGCCGGATCCGCACGGGCCTCCCCGCAGCGACTCGGATCGGGCCCGCCTGCCCGCGGAAGGTCGCCGTGTGAAACGGCGGGTCGCTGCCCACGGTTCGCTCAGCCCGTCCTCGACCACGAGCAACGCCTCAAGCTCCGCCGGGATCCCGGTGATGATGAGTACATCGACGGCTGCTCTCTCGTGCACCCGCCGATGGTACGCGATCATACGACGCGGGTGTCGGGTTTCGCGCCAGCGGCCGTCCATGTTCGGTACCGCTCGCGCCGCCTCTCCCACCCACAACCGAGCGCCGCGATCGCGAAACTTCTCCCGTTTGGCCGAATTGCCAGTGCCGCGGATCTCGCTCGCGTGGACCTGTTCGAGGAGACAGGTCCATGAGCCCCACACAGGAGCTCAGTTCTGTTACCGTGCGCCGGCCCATGTCTTCTACATCCGCTAAACAGCCTGCTGGGGGACACGGGTTCCAGACCTCGGGGCTGCCCAAGGCCCAGCGAGATGCGGGGATCTGGGCGGCGAGCCTGCTGCGCGCCCTCGCCCGTGAGGAGGTTGCGGGTCGTCGTGGCCAGCGGCTGACGGAGCCGGGCCTGTCGACTTGGAGGCGGTTCCATGGGCGGCTCAACTCGCGGGATTTCGTGGAGCTGTTGTTCGAGGACGCGGCGGTCCAGCACCCGATCCCCTTCGACCACACCCGGGCGGTCGGCGGACTCCGTAGATCTTCGGCTCGCGCGAGACGGTCGCACGTTCGACGGCTTCGGTTATGCCGTCGACTATCTCCTGACGAACAGCGCGCGTTGGCGGCTTGCTACGGGGGCATCGGTTGCTGATCTGCAGCTCCTCGGAGCATCGCCCGGCGAGCAGACGGCCAAGCTCGTCGTGCCCGTGCCCGTGCCCGCGCTCGACTTGCCCGACGAAGCTCTGGCCGAGCTCGACGGCACAACCGAAGCGGATGGAGGCCAGCTTGTTGGCCGGTCCAACGTGTGGGTCGACGAGCAGGACGGAAGGTCCTGCGCAGTCAACATAAACGTCGGACCGGCCATCGACGGTTGGGATCGTGAACGCCTCGCCTAGCGCGCTGAGGCCAACAGAGCCTTGAGTTTGTCGGGATCCAAGCTCAGCTTCGTGGCGATCTGCCGTATTGCCTTGCGCCACTCGGTGTGGTCGTCACCGGAGGCGTAGTGGTCGTTGACCTGGTGCTCCCAGAGGTGGCCCACCTCGTGCCACACATCGCAGCGCCACTCGGGCCAAATCCGCTCGTTCGCGTCACCGAGCGCGTCTTGGTCGAGGGTGCTTGGAGGGAACGCTGGCGCGGGGAAGAGTGCTGCATCAGTGACCTGGGCCGAATCGAGTGGGATGGAGATGCCTCCCGTTGAGTTGAACCCGGCGACGTCGTTTCGCAGATCGTGCCTCGTGATCGGCGACGGAGCGGGTCCGTGGGCAGCGAGGGCAGCCTCGGAACCTTGCAGAGGCAAGTTTTCGGGATGTGCGCGGGCTGCATTTGTGACACAGACGCATTGTTTAGGCAAACGGCTTTATCCCTAACAGCCTGACAAATGTCAACAATAGTGGTGGGCAGGTAATCGTGCCGGAGGCAGCTGCGATCAATGTGCGGGATTTGTTTGCCCGCCAGCGGGTCGCACTGAATTCCGCCGCCGCGTTTCAACATCGTCCGCTACCACGACGTGTGCAGCGATGTCGCCCCAGGTTTGCTCCTGGGCAGCCCGAACCGATCTAGCTGGAGCTCGGGTTGATGGCAAGGGACGCCAGTCGACTCGGTTCGACACCAAGCCCGCGTCGAACTCGAACTCGACCTCGCCGTTTGACCGGCGACCCCACGCGGGACTGTGCTGGAGAGCCTATGCGTTGAGCCTGCGAAAGACGGGGTTCGAAGACGAAGTCACGCTTCCCCGAAGCCTCCTCAACCGCCCCAGTCTCGGCGCGTAATCCGCGGGGTTGCTGCGGCTCGAGAGGGCCGCCCGCGCATTTCTAAAGGTTAAGAAAAATCCAGAGACCTCGAGAAAAATCGTGATACACGTCGGGCATGACCTCCGGACGCAAGCCCGACGAGCGCTGGGGCGAGCTTCGACGAGCCCATGGCTCGACGTTCACGACGGCGCAGGCCAAAGGCAGCGGAATCAGCGCACCCGTGCTCACGCAGGCCGTGGCGCGCGGGCAGATCAGGCGGCTCGAACGGGGCCGCTACGAGTTCGTCGAGGGTGACAAGTCGGCGAGCCAGCGCCCCGCCAAGCGCCGGCCTGGTCCGGCGCCGCTGAAGTTGCTCGAGCTCGAGAATTTCGGGGTGTTCGAGCACGCGAAATTCGAGTTCTGTCCTGGCGTCAACGTCCTGATCGGCGAGAACGGCACCGGCAAGTCGCACGCGATGCTGGCGGCGTATTCGATCCTCCGAGCCTTCCACAGGGACAGCTCGCCGCGGGGCGTCGCCGCGCGCGTCGAAGAGAAGCTCAAGGCCGTGTTCAAGCCCGAAGATCGCCGGCTCGGACGGCTCGTACGTCGCGCCCGGGGCGGAGGGACCGCGCGCGTCAGCGTCGAGAGCCACGGGTTTAGCTGCGAGATCTCCTTCAATCACCAGGATCCAGACAGCTTCGCGCTCGTGAACCTCCGCCGCCAGCCGACCGGCTCGTCGATCTTCGTCCCAAGCCGCGAGCTGATCGCGATGTACGAGGGCTTCATCGGCGCCTACGAGAGCTTCAATCTGTCGTTTAGCGAGGTCTACTATGACACCTGCGTGGCCCTCAACGCGCCGCTGAGCAGGGGCACACGCAACACCGAGGTCCAGGCCTTGCTCGCGCCCTTGCTCGACGCGCTCGGCGGCCGCGTGTTCGAGAAAAGCGGGCGGTTCTATGTCCAGCAAGGCCAGGCCAAGCTCGAAGCCCACCTCGTGTCCGAGGGGCTGCGCAAGCTTGCGACGATCGTGCACCTCATCAACAACGGGAGCCTCGAGCGCAACGACATCCTGTTTTGGGACGAGCCCGAGGCCAACCTCAACCCCGCGCTGTCGAAGATCGTCGTGCACTTCCTCGTCGAGCTCGCCAAGCAGGGCGTGCAGATCGTGCTCGCCACCCACGACTACTCGGTGACGACGCGGCTGTCGATCCTCGCGGAGAACGAGATCGTCGAACCCGAGCTGATCCGGTTCTTCTCGCTGGCCAAGACCAAGTCCGGCGCCGTCGAGGTCTCGCATGCGCCGACGCTCGCCGGGCTGTCCGCGAACCCGATCCTCGACGAGCACGAGGCGCTCTACGACTTCGAGCTCCGCGGGGGTGTCGCGTGAGGACGATCGCCGAGGGCCACCTGCGCTTCGAGTTTGGTCCCGAATGGAAGCACGTCGAGCAATGGGACAAGACCCCGGCCTTCAAAGCCGGGATCCACGGTGTCGATGGGATCCGAGCCCTCGACATCATCGCGCTGTCCGACGACGAATGCCTGCTGCTCGAGATCAAGGATTTCCGGGCTCAAAACGACGAGCAGGCGAGCGACGAAGCGCGCGGCCGTCGTGCCAAGCGCCGCAGCAAGCACGCTGTCGAGCCAGGCGAGGCCGAGGCGCCCGGAGCCGACGCGCTCGTCGAACAGGTCGCGCAAAAGGTCGCTGGAACCCTCGCGGGGCTGGTCGGGGCCGCGAGGATGCAAGACACTCGCTACGCTGGCGAATTCGCCCGATTCCTGGCGGCGCATAGGAGCGAGGGTCGCAAGGTCCGCGTCGTGCTCTGGATCGAGGGCGAGCCCACGTCCAAGGGCAAGTCGCTCCGAGCCAAGTCGAACCTCGGCACGCTCACGAATTCGCTCAAGCGCAAGGTCCAGTGGTTGAGTCATAAGCCCGTGCAGGTGCTGTCGAGCGCCTCTCCACCGACGCTGCCCGGTGTCACGGTGACCGACACGCGGCCCTGAGCCGATTCAGCGCCCGCGCATGTCGGCGAGTGATTCTGCTCTAAGTGCGCGTCTATCACGCAAGAGCCTTCCGCGGAAGCCTTCGGTAGCGGCGCAGCGCACGTTGTCAGGTCTCGTGTCGGCGGGCGTGGATCTGCGCCAGCGTTTGCTTGGCGTCGTCGTCACGATCGAGCTCGGTGTAGATCTGCGTCGCTCGCCGAAGCAGTTCAAGCGTGGTGTGTGAGCGGCTCCCGTAGCGCCGCTCAACCGCCGCGAGCGTCGCCGGCAGCTTCGCGGCAGCACGATCGAGCTCGCCCCGGACCTCGAGGGCCGTGAGATCGAGCAGGCGCAAGCGGACTAGCGCGTAGGGGTAGCCCCAGGCTCGCGCGCTGCGTTCGACTTCGGCGAGGCTGCGCTCGAAGCCCGGCCAGTCGTTGGCAGCGATCTGCAACCAGGCCAGGCGCGCCCACAGAAAGTGGGCGGCGAGGCGGTCGAGCTCATGGGTGGCATCGAGGCTGGCGAGGAGCTCGCCTATGGTCGCGGGCGAGCAAGATGGTGTGCGCAGAGCCAGGGCGGCGCGGGCCGGTGCGGCGTCGGGGAGCGGATCGTCGGGCGAGTCCGAGTGGCCCAGACCCCGGCGGAGCGCGGCCGCGGAGGCTCGAGCACGATCGGAAGGCGAGCCCCATTCACTGGGGCGAAGCATGACCAGCATGTCGGATTCATTGGAGTTCGGAAGCTCCAAATTGATGTTCCGAGCATGCTCGACTTGTCCGCAGCGCAACGCCGCACTCAACGCTGCGCGTAGCAAGGCCAGTTTATCCTGCTCCGGCATGCGCAAGATGGAGGCGGCCGCATGCAGGATCGCAGCGCGCTGCGGCGGCGCAGCCGAAATCGCAGCGCGTTCGACATCGTCACGTGTGAGGCGGGGCAGATCGAATCCGTCTGAGCGCGTCCTCAAAAACAAGCTCAATGTCGCGTACAGTTGATCGGCGCCCGAACCGTGCGGAAGACGCGCGCGCCAGCCCCCAAACAATGGGGCCTCGGGCAGGTGGTGCCATTGACCGATACTTGTCTCGGCGAATCGATAGCCGTCGCCAGCGGCGACCAAGACACCGAGGCGCTCGAACTCGGCCAGCGCGAGGTCGGTGACGACCGTCCAACCCCGTGGGAACTCGAGCACCCAGCCGTCCAGCCTGAGTAGAGCCTCAAAAGCATGAACGCACGCGCGACCCTCGCCCGTGGCGATGGCCTCGCAAAGTTCGCGCGGGCTATCGATGTGGCCGCCGTTATCCACGGTTATCCGCGCGAGGTCCTCGATTCCAGCCTCGCCTTGACCGTGCAGCCATCGGCCCAACAATCGCACACATGCCGGCAGGCCGGCGCTGAGCGCTTGCAGGTCGACGGTCGCTGGCAGACCTTCCGCTTGGCCGAGCGCCTGCAGTTCTGCAAGGCCAAGCGGGGCGACCACGATGTCGTCCCGTCCCCGTCCACCCTCGCTGTCGTGAATCACCACTAAACAAGAGCGAGAGCCCGTCACTGCCCGTGTCCCACGGAACAGGTCATCGGTGATGATCAACACCGCGTGCAAGGTCGTGAGTTCGATGAACCGCTCACGCGCATCCTCGGCGTTAAACGGTGGCACCTCGTTTGGCGCGAGCGCCTCGATGACGGCGTCGATCACCTCGTCCTGCTCGCGCGAAATAACCATATGCCGGCAGTCGAGCCAGATCACCCGATCCCACCGCTCGCGCACCAACTCCACCGCCCGCGCGACCAAAGCCGTACGACCCACCCCCGGCGGCCCGCTCACCCTGATCAGCCGCTCACCCCCAGGCACCAACTTACTCTCGAGCTCAGCAAGAACCGCATCCCGCCCAAACAATCGCTCCGGCGGCCGAGGCGGCTCGACGACGATCTTCGGCACTCGCGACCGATCCGCAAAGCCAAAGCTGGGATCAATCCCAAGCAGGCCCACAAATTCATGATCGCTCAGCAACCACTCCGGCTGTTCCTCCAACCCCGGCTCTGCTCCGCCAAACAAGCGAAAGCGCGCCGTGTGAACGCTAAACAGATCAGGCGCGAGATCGGCGATCCGGCGCAACCCATCCGGGCGCGCGACGATCACCAGCGGCCCAGGGATCGTCGTCGCCAGCAGGTCGCGTCGCGGGTTGAGATCCAGCAAGCAGCGCTCGAGAGCCGCGACCGCGCACCGACTGGCCGCGACCGTATCGAGTACGACCAAGACTTCACCGGCGTCCGCCAAGCTCACCAGCTTCGCCAGCACATCCTCGTCGCGGGCGTCGAGCTTGACAAAGCGCCGGCCCAACTCGCGCGCGCGCGCCTCCAACAACTCGCTGATCCAAGCGGCCGCCTGCGAATCGACGACCACCGTGAACACAAGCTCGAAGCCATCGGCGAGCGCCAAGCTATCGCGTAAGCGCGCCCAGGTCTCCCCGTTGTCCGCGGTCGCCAGCCAAGCCGCGAAGCCAGCCGACTCGTCGTTCACGTCGCCTCGTGCAACGCCGCGGCCTGCTCCCACGTCAGCGGCGGTCCGAAGTCGAGCAGCTCCCAAAACAGCGGGTGGGCGTCGTACCAATCGCGCCCGTTGTGGTAGCGAAACATCTTGTAGCCTTCGAGCAACGTGTCCATGCGCGCGCGCGAGCCCTCGTCGCTGGGAAACTCCCGGCTTGGATGGAGGCGCTTGAGGATCCCCCGTTCCTCCAGGACCAAGCCCAGACCCTGGGTGTATGTCTGACGCACTTGCTCGACGGCGAAGCTGGCGTCTTCGCGGGTGAAGCGTTCGCCCTCGCCGACCACGTGGAGCATGTGGTTGATGAAGCGGAGCAGGTCGCGGAAGTAGCCGCCGCTATGCGCCGCGAGCCACACTGGGATCGCTGGATCGGCGAAGTGCTCGAGCGGGGTTCGGCGCGAGAGCGCTTCAACCATGGCCGCGAGCCCGGCCTGCTCGGGTTTTCCGTCGCGGTCAAACACACGGATCATCGGCAAGAACCGAAGCTCGCTGCCGAAGCTGGCGGCGAGCTCCGGGGTGCGGCGGATCATGAACGGAGGGACGGTGTAGACCACGTGGACCGGTGGTCGCAGGTCGCGGCCCTCGTGGATGAACGCGGCGAACCACGCGTTTTGAAACGTGGCGCGACGATCGCCGTCGAGCAACTCGCCTGTCGCTCGCTTCTCGCCGCCATCCAACAGCAGCACGGTTCGCTCACAGTCGACCGTGCTCTCGAGCAACGCAAAGATGTCTTCGCGCAGACCCTCGCGCTCACGCAGCCGGCGTGACGCTTGCTGAAACGTGGTCTCAGAGATCGTCAGCTTGGCGTCGGCCGGGACGGGCCCCGGGACCTTGGCGCCAACGTCGACCTCGGCGCCGAGCAGGTTCTGCGCACGGCGGGCGAACTCGGCCAAGCGGCCGGTTGTGCTCTTGGGGCTGCCGTCGGGAAACAGAGCGAGGACCAGGGTCAGCAGCAGATCGGTAGTGGTGAGCGGCTCACGATCGCTGAGCCAGCGCCCGATATCGACGTAGACGACCTCGTAGCCATCGTCGGTGAGCACGGCCTCGAGCTGGCGCAGCTCCGTCGTCTTGCCGCTGCCGCGAAGGCCGGTCACGAGCTGAGCAGTTGGACCCTCGGCCATGCGGATCTCGTCGGCGAGCCAGGTGCGCCACGGCAGGCCGCGAAACCGCTGCGGCTCGTCGAAGTCGTAGTGGCGACGATCGCCGGGCTGAACCGGCTCCTCCGGTCGGCAGGCGGCCTTGATCCGGCGCTTGAGCTCGATGTCCATGGGCGCTGGGAGCATAGCGCACTCGAGCGGAGCCTAGGGCGCCGTTGTCACGGCACCACGCGGCAGCCCACCACCGCTGGGACCCCATCGCTAGCGTTGGTCCCGCCCACAGGCGACCAACCAACCGGCAGCACCCGCCCAAACTCATCATGCCGCCCAGCCTCCGCATGTCGCTCGTTCACCTCCGGGACCTTGAACGCCGCGCATTGCTGGCTACCCGACGGCGGAGTCGCGCCGGCGTTGCTCACCAGCACCGTCGCGGTCGCGCAGCCGAGCATGAAGACCCCGGCGAATCCAAGGATTGCGACAAACTTGTTCATCGCGAGCGAGCGTACCCGATCGCGCCGATTGAGTTCAACGCCCGCGCATGTCGGCGAGCAATTCAGGCGAGAGCGCCCCGCTGCGCTGAAACCCACGCATGTGCAAGATCGGCAGGGTCCCGAGCGCCGCGACGGTCTGCCCGTCGATCATCTCGCGGTACTTCTCAGGCTCAAACCTGACCAGCGCCAGCTTGGCCGCGCTCGCCTCTGCCTCGCTCGCGACCTGCATCGGCAAGCGCTCGAGCAGATCACAAAGCGCGTCGATGCTGTTCATCTTCATATACGGGCACGTCGCACACCCGCCCGCGGCCGAGCAGCCCTCGCCGCCGGCGACCCCCGGGATGATCGGCAGGGCCTGATCTTGCGTGGTCGCAACGGCCTCGGCGGCGACCGGGAAGATGATCTCGACCTCGACGCCATGATCAGTCGCATCGGCCGCATGCTCGGCGAGCCGCAGCCGGATCGCGCGAACGATCGCCGTGACCATGCCGGCCTCGGTCCCGAGCACGAAGCGCAGGCGCTGGGCCTGCGACCCCGCGATCGCGGCGTCAACCCGGGCGACGATGTGATCCAAGATGTCCTTGGTCGAACCAACCACGCCCCGGCCCTCGCGCGAAGCCGCGAGCGCCACGCCAAACATCTCGCCGGGGACCTCGAGGTGGGCGGTCACGTCCACGTCGCCGCTCGCGTAATAATCTCGCGCGACCCGATCGGCGACCTGCGCCCCGAACATATGGTGGACGATGCAATTGCCCTGCTCGAAGTAGTGAAAGCGCGGGAGCAAGGCTTTGATTGTGGTCTGGGAGTGGGCCGGGTGCAGGGCGCGAATCGTCGCGTCATCGAGCTCGGCCAAGCTCGCAAACAGCCGGGCGAGGTTCTCGCCCATATACGTGTCCGGGCCGAACCACACGTGGGCCTCGGGCTCCTGCGCGAAGGTCTGGAGCACGGTCGC
>Ga0114946_10002467_pt1 | contig 12696 bp, 7 predicted proteins | sample WalLakDeSediment_FD_88676 | JGI IMG/M metagenome (GOLD analysis project Ga0114946, IMG submission 88676) | Lake sediment microbial communities from Walker lake, Nevada to study Microbial Dark Matter (Phase II) - Walker Lake 11/02/13 Deep Sediment | ecosystem: Environmental > Aquatic > Freshwater...
AATCACGCGAGGCGACACTTAACGTTTCCGGGATGAAACGAACGGTATCGACAGTCAACAGCTGACCGGTCTCCGGCTGGCCGCCGCTCATCGCCAGGCAACGGAAAGCCATCTCATCCATGGCCTCAGGACCTGGATTCTCGATTGACAGCGGCAGGCGGAGCGTGCTGCCTAATCGGACTGACGGCAGAGCCTTGGGGGTGGATGCCAACGGGCTGGCAGACGACCCGCTGCCCGCCGGCTCAGCCGGCGGGCCACCAGCTGTCGCCCGTGTCGTTGCTTCATCGACCCCAGCAACGACCGCACCGATAATGTTAGTCATCGTTGCCATGCCATAATGAACGAGCAGATCGAAGGAGCCCTGTCGGCTGCCCGGTTCCGGAACTTCGCGTTCACCGGCCGTTGCCTTGGCGGTCGCTTTGGCCAGCGCCGCGCCGACATCCAAACCCATCGAAACGAGTTCCGAAACACCGCGGATAATGTAGTTGGTTTCATGGCCAGCTGATGGCCGTTGCGGCTCATTTTCTTGGGGCATCTTCACCTCTCGGACGCTGTTTCGGCGCTGTGTTAAACGTGGGTGGTAGGCACGGTGGCGTGGATACGGAGCGGTGGCTTGCGTTCCTCGGTACAGGGTTGTGGCGCAGCCACTGTCGAACCGGTCAGCCGGATGCCGATGAACGGCCGTCCGCCAACCGTCAGCGCCACCGTGTAATCCGAATCAACCTGCCATGGATTGCAGAAACGTAACTCAAGCGGCGTCCGCATCTGCAGAGCGTGGTGGATGGGCTCAGCCAGCTTCGTTTCCACTCGCATCATGTGGTCGAATGGTTTTAGCTCCATTGTCTGCTCGTGAACATTGGCGAAATGGTGGGTCATCGTCACTGGGAGTGGCGCTTTCTCATCGCCGACCAGCGTCACGCGGCCTGACACTTGGACGTCAACTTGTGCTTCCTCGTCCCAGCAAACCATGTGGACCAGAGGTTTGACCGTCTCGTGGAGGACATGTCCCTGGTGCTGGTGTTGCAGGGCTGGCTGTTCCTTGTTGCCGTACAATGCCACGCCGCCATTGTGCCCGACAAAAAACTCATCGCCTTCCTCTTGTTTGATGATGTTGATGCTCTCTTCGGCCATATGTTCTACTCCTTGGGAATTAATTCATCTCAGTTATGGTCTAGACGCACCATAGAAGAACGGGTATGCTGGCTACTTTGCGTGAGCCCTTGAGTCATTAATTGCCATTGTACGCAATCTGCCAGCTGGCGTCTAGCGCAGACGGAAAACATCCATGATGAATTCGTAATCACAGATCCAGTCTTCGACCTCCACTCGCACCTCGTGCTCACCGTGAAGGCAAGCGTGGGCCATCAGGTGCCCTGACTCGGTCGCTTCGTGCAGACATAGCTCCTCGCCATCTACGAAAACCTTGAACGTAGTTGGCAGATAAAACTGAAAGCGGTAAACGCCATGGTTGAAGCAGCCTAGCCCAGTCCAGACCGCCTGATAAGGGATCCGCAGGTCGCGTAATGTTTTTGCACCCAGGTCAGAAGTTGGCACGCCCGTAGTGCAGTTGAAGCCATCAGGACCCTGATCGAGGCTTTGGCGGGCAATGGTGATCCAAACCGGCCGGCTGGCTGACGCCAGCGGGGCAAGCAATTCGGCGGCAAAGCAAAAGCCGAAGCGTTCCGTTGCCTCCTTCGCATGCACTTCGGACGACTCGGCAGCCATCATGCGCAGCATAGCAGGCTGTTCTGCGAAGTGGGCCATTGCGCCTTCACGCCGGGCGGCTGCATCGTCATCGGTTTCACGCGCGCGTTGGGCGCTAATGTCCAACAAACTGACCCGCATCCTTAACCCATCGCGCAGGCCCGCTGTAAACAGGTCGTAGGCATCCGAGTTGCGCGGCACGAGGAGATTGACAACGGCCGGATTGAACACATCCAAACCGACCGTGCCTCCCGGTCCAGAGAATTCTGGTGTCGATGTTAGACGAACGTGGGCAAACTGGGCCGTGGCGTGCGGTCGGATCAGGTTGATCGCCTCGACAAAGCCACTAACCGTCTCCGCCTGCTTGTCGCCGAAGGCGCTGGCATCATAGTCAACAGCGACGGCAATGATCCGGCGAGGTAACCGGTTAAAGTCGGTTGACAGGCCTGTGTCGTCGCCGCTGCTCACGCCGGTTTCAACCAACAGCCGTGCCAGGAGGCCATTTTGCTGCGCCTCGCGGATCATCTCTAACTGGTGGTTGGCGACGAGCCGCTCAGGCGCCTGCATTTGTAGAACCAGTTCGTGCAAGACCAGTGTCCCATCGAGTAGTTTGACCTGGGCGATATCGGCCCGTTCACCAGTTGCTTCACTGCGGTTCTCGGCGTGCAGATTGACGTCGAGCACGAAGCCAGTCAGCAAGATCAGCGCACCGTTAACGGGCTTTAGCTCGTCGCGGCTAATGCGGCTAACGCGTTCGATGCTGCGGCCAGCCTCGCCGCTGGCGTGCTCAATCTCCACCGGCTCGGCCCGGTTCATTGCATCGCGTAGCAGACCAAGCTTCGATAGGCGTTCGTTAAATCGTTCCGGATCGGCATCGAGATCCTCGATGACGTAGATGCCGGCGCTGCCGTCGTCGTGGATCAAATGCACGGTGACGAGTCCCGCCCGGCCAATTTCGATACGGAGGACAAACCCGCGTATGGTTTGAATTTCCATCACTTCTCTCTCCTTGAAAATAATCTATCGCCAAGAACGCAAAGGGCTAAAGATGAGTAAGTACAGCATTGCCTAAGTTTCTTCCGAGTTTACGCCGTATGCATGTCTGGCGAGAAGCCGGAACAGATTTGCGCAAAGCTGCAGTAAGGAAAAGCTGATGCAGAATGTGATTCGTGGCAGCACACAACGGTATATGTTGTCTCCTGACAGAAGTTCTTGCGCTGGAAAGGGCAAGCTGTTGATGCCGTGACGGCTCTGATGGCAATTAGTGTTGACCAAACCCCAGTGGGCATAGGAACACGGGCCGACGATCCCAGCGGCCTTATGGTCGCGGCCGGTTGCTATCTTCCATCAGGTCTTCATAGCTACGACCAAGGCGGCGGATGTAGATCTCGCCAGGGAAGACGAAACCCTGGCTGCTGATATCTAGGCCCTCAAGGCAGGCAGTGACCTCGGCAATGCCGTTGATGACCGGTGGGATCGGCTCAATGGCTTCGGCCTGACCAGCGGCGATGTCGGCGGCCAGCTCACCACCGACGGCGTCGATACAGTTCTCGATGATGACGAGCATTATCCAACCGACAATGGGAATAAGAAGGTCCAAGAGCACATCGCAGCAGCTCTGGTCGACGTCAAATTCGCCTGCTCGCGCTTGGAGTTCGAGGGTGCAGCCTTCTTCGCTGTCGACGCGCACGGCGTCAATGAAGATAGGGCCAGAGAAAGTTACATCGGGATCGGGCCAGCAATCGATGTGGACCTCCGCCTCACCGCTGACCCACAGGTGACCCCGACTCTCGCCATGCGCACCCGGATTGGCAGGTACGACGGCCAATTCAAACAAGGTTGCGTCCCCCTCGTCAGTTTCGATGGGCTGTTGGCCTGTATAGCTGCCATTGGACTTCGACAGTTCAGGAAATTGGGCGATGATCGCCTCGCCGATCACCTCGTCTACTTTGGCTCGGCCAACGGCGAGGGCAAGCGGATTGCTGCCCAGGAAATTGTCGGGGGCGTGATCATCGGCAGGGGTGCCGGTGCGCCGGTTTAGCAGGATAGCCAGCACATTATCGGGTAGGAGCAAAAAGCCGACAGGCGTGCTAAGGGGCTCATCCTCTGGGTCGGGGGATTTGGGACTATAGAAAGGATAGCGCCGCTCGCTAAGGTAGGCGGCGATCTCGGTTCGCAGGAGATCCCGGGCAGCGCTCTCGCTGAAGGCCGGTTCGATGACGGTGCCGAAGTTGTTGATGCCGGTAGTGGCCATGGCGATGAGCTGCGCTTCAACCGCGCCAAAACTGGGGCCGCTGAGAGTGCCAAATGCGGCCAGTGCTGGGCCAACTTGGCTGGCCAATGGGCCGCTGACCAGGCCGCCTTCAGGAACATCGAGGGCAACGCTGGTCTGCAGCGCCGGATTGGCCGGAGCAATGGCGAAGTTAACCGACAAAGTGGTGTCGGTGCGGGTTACCTCACGCCAGAAGGTGATGGTGCCATACGACAGATAGACCGGAACGGACACGGCGACATGTATTGGCAGGGTGACTTTGAGGTATTCAGTGCCACTGTGGGTCTCAAAGACGGCCGTTATCTCCGGCAACCCGATCTTGTTTGGTGGCACGAGGGAGAGGTCGCGCTCACCGTCGTAGAAGGTAACCGTCGTGCCAAACATGCTGCGTGTATGGTCGATGACGTCGTAGGTTGTGTGCAGCCGCTCAACGATCTCGGTTAGCTCCGCCTGCTGCTGCCCAGCGACGTTGTTCAGCTCGACGGTAGTCCTGAGCGTGGCGAGAGCAGGCTCGCTGCCCATCTGGACGGCAATGGTGGTATCGGTGGTGAGCACCTGCCGCCAGAAGATAAGACGGCCGTATGAGGTATAGTCGCCGCCGCTGGGGAGCGGGACGGTGACGTGGATAGGTGCCGTGATCTTAAGATATTCGTCGCCGCTGTGGGTTTCGAGAGCGGCTGTTATCTCATCTCCACTGCTATTGGGCGGGTTGAGCGTGTTGTCTCGATTGCCGTCATATAGCACCAGCCGGCTGCCGCTGGTGGCGTCGGTATAAACATGCGAGATGGTGTCGTACCTGTTGTGAATGGCAGCCAGAAAGTTGTTGATGTCGATCGTCGGTAGCCCGTCTAGCCTGGTAATGTTAACATCGGTGGCGGTTATGCCCAGGAAACTGACGCCTAAGACATCCTCGCCTTCCTCCACCCAGTTGTCCAGCAGGCCAGGTACCTCGACGATCACCTGAAGCGTGACCCGGCTTAGAGCGGGGTCGGGTGCGTCCGGCGTTTCAGTTGTCAGGTCAAAGGGGAAGGTGAAGCGGAAATGCTTTTCGTCCTGAAAGTTCAATTCTGCCGGCCGGTCATTATCGTCATGGACCCGGACGTTAATCGTAAACTCCCGACCTGTAAGAGAACGGGTAAGGGGGCCGATGTTATGCGGATAGCGATCCTCGCTCTTGAAGGCAAGGTGGAAGATCTCTCGGACCTGGGCAATGCCCAGTTCAACGCAATAATCGAAATTAGCCGTTAGACTCATCGTCGGGCGCCTCAGCAAAGCGAATCGACTTGACCCAGGTGCGGAAGGCGTTGTTTTTCTGACCTTCCTTAATCTGGCGGTAACTGTCACCGCTGTGAATTGGGAAGCTCCGCCGCTTAATAATGCCCAATTCCAGCAGGTCGCACGCCAGAGGGTGGCTGTCTTTATAGAAGTAAAGAGTTTCCAAGTCGACCTCTGTTGGCGCTCGGCGTGCCTCTTTCAATGGTGGCAGGTCAGCCTCTATGTCGAGCCGGCGCGGCGCATTATGGGTCATCTTGATCCGTATTGCCGACCGGCCAGAACGGATGCTTGGTCGGGCCGCCGGTTGGCCGCTTGCGCTCTCAAGCTGCTTGTACTCAGACTCAGCTTGCTGCTGGCGGCGAAGCTGTCGTTTTGGCCGCAGCGCCTGTAACCGCTCGATGGCTGCAGCATTGAGCGGTACCTTATAGGCTGGCTTAAGGCCGTCAGTCTTCAGTGGGGTTAGCTGGAGCTTCTCAAATAGGAACCGGCTGACCCACTGGGGATCCTCTGGCCTAGGCAGTTCGCCGATCTTCTCTTTGAGCGATGCCTCCAGTTCATCACGGCGGCGGCGCTGGCGGGGTGGATGCTGGAGGGTGTGTAGAACATGATGGGCAATTTCCCGGCTCATTTCGACGCCGACTTCACCAAAGGCGAGGACGGGGTTGATAAGCAGCAGGGTGGCTAGTTCGGGATGGTCATTGAAACGGCGGAATAGATCCGGTTGCTGGACGATTAGATCACGGTGCCCCTCCAGCCGGATGGGCTCGAAATTGGCGGGAATTATGGGGAGTACGTTGTCCGATGGGGGGATTGGCGGGACGGTCGTCTTCGGCGATGATGCTTCTGGTTCTTTGCCAGCAGCGGTTCCCTTTGACGTATGGCGGGCCATGTGTAACCTCCAGGTTAACGTCCCGTTGGTGATCTGAGAATAGGGTATGCCGGGATTCTGATTGCTATTTGGCAGCACTTATTATATCATGGGCTCACACTAGAATGCAATGCTTCCCTGGCCAACGACAGCCTGTCCTTATGCTGTCGACCAGCAGTGATGACTGGAACGTACTCGCTGATGTCCGGAACCACCGCACACAGCGTCCCTACAACCGATAGGGAGTATTTTATGCCTGGATCATTGCTGAATCGTGCCATTGGTGAGTTCTGTTGACACGTTTCCACCATCGTGCACCATACTCTTGCGGATTGCTCATCAACCAGGGTGGCACAATAGCCCCATGGCCTGGTCCTGGCGCCAAGTAGTGATTGGTGGAAATGACCCGCCGCTTGTTCTGTACCTACTGAAGGGGTATGTATTATGCCAGCCGTCCTGCGACGCGACGATTCCCTGGTTCGCCCGCACCCCGATATCAAACTTGGGCCATTCGGCCCATTTCCCAGAGCACCGCAACGCCGTGAGTTAGACCGACGGTGGCTCCATTATGCCTTTCTCTCTCGCGACAATCGCCTGGGTATGGTCAGCAATGTCGCCTGGTTGGGCCCGGCTCCGGAAATACCAGATGCACCCCAGCGAGTAACATCGATCCTGCTGCTCTATAAGCGAGGCGTCGGCTGGCTATCGAGCCAGTGGAACACCGAGACGACAACGCCTCTCTGGTCCGCTTTCCGCCAGCCACACCCGTTTAGCGAGCCGGGACGACTTGAACTACGGGCCACGGCTGAATCGCCAGCCATCCGTTTTCAGCTACAGCGCACCAGCCATCCGTGCACCAGCCAGTGCGCCGCATTTGCTAGGGACCAGCACTTTCGTTGGCAATCCGAAACGGGAGTACTGGCCTATGGCGATTGGACGTTTGACAACGAAGTGCTGCGGGACGTGCCGGCGATTGGCTATCATGAGCGGGTGCGCGGTTACTGGAGCTGGCCGGAACTGGGCGGTTGGGTGTTTGGCTTTGCCAATGACCCAGCGACGACAGCCCCGGGCGCACCTCCGCCAACGGCCGTCGTCTTCACTCTCATCCAACCCCCGAACCCGCCGAACGCCACGGCAGCATCGGTGATGGTCTGGCGCGATGGCCATTTGCGCCGCCACTTTCCCCGCCGCAACATCACCGTCGCCGTGCGCGGTGAGTTGGCGCGAGACCGGGTTGTGACGGTGCCCGAAATGGCTAAGCTATTCGACATCCCGCCGATGGCCCCCATTCCCCACCACCTGATGATTACTGGTCGGCTGGGGGCCGATTGGATTATGCTCGATTTCCAATCCGAGACAGCAGCCCGGATCATCCTCCCCAGCGAAACCGGCATCGACCCGTGCAGCGTACATGAGGTGTTTGGGCCATGCCGGATCGAGGGGGCGATAAACGGCCGTCGTTTCGACTACACCACCTTTGGTATCGTCGAGTTCACCGGAGGGGCTGGTGGCCTATAGCGCAGCGCAGCTATTCGTGGACACGGTCGACGGTCTGTCGCGGCGGGCGCCGGCCATCGTTGCCACCGCTGCGCACCAGCTGGGCAACATCATCCTGGCCCTCCATTTTGGCGACGGCAGCCACGGCGCACTGCGTGCTCATCACAGCCAACTATTGGCCAGCGTCGATCGGCCGGCAGCGCCGACTGTTGAAGCCTATTTCGACAATCGGGCGCTCAATTTGCTATTCGACCTGGCCCGCCAGCCTGCCGACCAACTACTTCAAGCAAGTCTGGACGTGCGCGGTGAGCGAGACGATGTCCTGGCCACCTGGCGCACCTTCCGTTTGCTGGCGCAGCGGGCTTCCGGCTTGCGGGCGATTCAGGCGCTGTGGCGCGAATACCGAGAGCAATATCCGGACGTCTTTGGCCAACCGGCCAACCCGTCAATCCCAGATGTCGGCGATCCGGCGTTTGTCCCGCCCCGTGGGACTGGCTGGCAGGCGCTCGATTATCTTGACCAACGATATCCTGAAGATAACGGCGCCGTGCAAAGTACCGCCGGTGGTACAATCCTGGTCCAATCGCGCAAACTGTGGGATGGTCGGGGCAGCCATGGCTGGTGGGAGGTCACCGGCACACTCGACGCCGACCTACTGGAAGTCATGGAGCGGGCCAAGGCGCGGGTGCAGGAGGAAATCACGCGCATAATTCCTGATCGGGAGCCAAAAGCGTATTTGTATAACTTGATACGGGATTACCCATCGCGCGGCGGCAAGGGGCTTCGACCGACGCTGACCTTTGCCACCTGCGCCGCGTTCGGCGGCCGGAGCGAGGATGCGGTCCGGGCTGCGGCGGCGATTGAGCTGTTTCACAATGGCTTTCTGGTTCACGACGACATCTCTGACGAGTCGCTATTTCGCCGCAACGTCGAGACGTTGCACGAGGCACATGGCACCGGCCTAGCCGTCAACACCGGCGATGCGTTGAACCTGCTGGCGGTTGACACGGTCCTGTCCAATCTGCCCACGTTAGGGCTGGCGCGAACGCTAGGGCTGATCCACGAGATCATCCATATGTGTCGCGAAACGCTGGAGGGGCAGGCGATCGAACTGGGTTGGATTCGTGATGGGATTGTGCCCTCGGCCGATGAAGACTATTATCATATGAGTACCAAGAAGACAGGCTGGTACACTAGCATCAGCCCTTGTCGGCTGGGGGCGGTCTGCGCCGGTGTGACTGACCCGCACCAACTAAACCAGTTTAACGAGGCGTTCCGGCTGATCGGCATCGCCTTCCAGATCCAGGATGATGTGCTCAACCTGGTCGGCGAGACAGAGTTATATGGCAAAGAGGCGCTGGGCGATTTGCTGGAAGGCAAACGGACGGTGATGCTTATTCATCTTTTTCGCGAGGTGGATTCGGCGACGCGGGCGTGGCTGACGAAGCTGATCCGGACGCCGCGGCTTGAGAAGAGCCAGTCTGACGCCGAGGAGATCCTGGCGGCGATGCGCCGAGTTGGCTCGATTGAGTACGCCATCACTCTGGCCGACCGTTTGGCACATGAAGGGGTGCGCCGGTTTGAGACCGATCTCGAATTTCTGCCGGAGACAGAGGCGAAAGGGATTCTGCGGCAGATCGCGAATTATGTGACGACACGGCCGTTATAAACAAACCTATGATAAACACGAGGTACGGTCTGGCGGGCGACAGGCTGCTAAGCGTAGTAACAGGTTAGTATGGGTATTTTTGATCGGTTCCCCGAGCTGTCGACATTGACCCCCGAAGAGCTTGCGGCCTTGATGGCTGTAGACCGGAGCAATGAGTGGCTTCGCTCGGTGCTATGTACGCTGGCTCGACGTGGTGTCGCCTACCGGCGGCGTTTCCCGGAGCGCGCCCAGCGCCTGTTAGACATCCTGGCCCCTTTCCCCTATTATAAAGCGGGTCAATTCTTATTCGACCTGATGGAATGGGAAGATTTCATGCTGGATGGCGATCCGCCGCCGGTGCTGCCAACGGTGCTGGATGGCCGGGCCCGGCAGCAGTTGCGTCGACTGCTGAATGCTATCCGCGAACATCTTGATGGGGCGATGCCCGACGATTGGGATGGCGGCTGGCCGTATGGAGCCCAGGAGATCATTAACCTGACCGACGAGGATTTGCCGGCACTGGAGCCTGGCTTTTACCTATACCAAGACGTCGTGTTGGGAATTGCGGCGACGGAGCTGGTCACAGAACCGCCTGAAGACGAGGAGGTAACGGGCAGGCTGCAACTGCTGCTGGCGATGACAGCCGTGGCCGTCACGCCGGGCGAGCAGGTTGACGCGCCAGTGACACTGGTGAACGATTGGCCGACGGATGACCGGTTTCGTCTGGAACTAGAGGGTTTACCGGCTGGCTGGACGGTACTGACAGAAGAAGAACTGCAGCTAGCTGCTGGGGGAAATGGGTCATCGCTGTTGACCTTCCAGCCGCCGGCGGCAAGTGATGTTGCGCCTGAGGCAATGCCCTTTATTCTCCGGGCGATCTCGGCAACCCATCCCGCACGTCGGGTAGAGGTGGGAGGCACCCTGCATGTACGGCCGTTTCGCCGCCTGACAGTAACAATGGCGCCTCGCGTGGTCGCTCATGGCAAGACGACGGCCTTGTTGGTACACAATGGCGGCAACATAGTCGTTCAAGCGGCCGTGGCCGGGCTGGGCCCGACCGAGCGGGTGACATTCGATGGCGAGCGCGAAAACGTGACACTGGCACCCGGTACCGAGGAACAGGTGCGGTTGACGGTGCGGGGGGAAAAACGACCCTGGTTTGGGATGCGACACTACATTCCGTTCGAGATTGGCGTCACCCCCGCCGGCGGATCTACCCTGGTCGTCGACGGCCAACTAGACGTGCACCCCATTTTTCCCTTCTGGCTACTGTGGTTAATCCCGCTGCTACTGATTTGTTGCCTGGCCACCTACATCATATATCCACCCCCAGTACCCTGCCCTCCGTTCTGTACGCCTACACCTACTGCCACAGCAACGGTTGGCCCAACGGCGACTATTACCAGTACGGCCACCCCTACCAGCACCACCTCGCCTAGCCCGACTAGCACAGCCAGCCCCACAATCAGTCCAACAGCCACGGCCACACCGACAGCGACGCCAAGCTTGACTCCTAGCAGCACACCCTCCTTAACCCCGTCAGCCACAGCGTCCATCACCGTCACGCCAACGCCGTCACGCACCCCCACGTTACCACCGAGCTTCGACGGTCCTTTGCGCATGACCGTTGAGATCGTCTGGGAGATCGATTCCAATGATCCGCGCCTGGCTCTGGCCAACGTGACCATTGCTGCAACTGGTGGCGATGGCAACTACACCTACTATCGTGACGACATCCGACAGCTGTCTTCTAGATTCATCTATGTGTGGCGCTCCTGTTCCGTTAATCCTGTCACCTTCCGTGTCGACTCAGGTGATGGCCAGACGATCCGCGTCGAACGGTTTGAACAGGCCCCCTGTCCGTAGGAACTCATTAGCAAGCAAGTGTTGCCTAGCAATAAACCGCGCTTGGAACGATTTGGACGCACGGAGAGTACAAATTGGCGGTGTGGAGTGGCATGAGATTTGCTTCTGGGGAAAGTGGAGTGGCTTGGAAGCCTCTATATTACTTCTTGTTCATACAAAAACCGTATGTACAGAATGGGCTCGGCGGAGAAGTCAGATTCTTTTTGAGTCAATGCGGGGTAATTCTAATTGTCGTTGGGCGAAATCCATATCTGCTAATGTCTTTGATGCCATTTCTGTGCGAATTTGTCCAAAAATCTCGGCGAAAGTGGTGAAAAATTACACGTATCCCGAAAGTACTCCATTTTGGGACAAAAAGGCCCAGCAACACCCAACAGGGGGACTACCTATTTTTCGGATAGGTTCTCATTCCTGAAACTGGGATAGCTAGCGTTCAAACTGTGACACGCTATCTTTAAATTCACAGAAAGTCAGGGTCTTGCTACGTCAATGCGCGGGTCAGTATTCTACGATCATTCAGAAGTCGCTTCGTCGCATAGCGTCGGTCAGCATTATAGCTGAGATCACCTGATGTACAGCTCCAGTGTTGTTGTAAGGCTGTGTGCTTCCGACGCTTGTCGCCAGCGCGTTCCACGCGGCTAGAGGCAGACACGCTACGGATTTCCTCGGGTTTTGCGGTACCGTGACGTCGAAGGGAGCGGAGGCCGTCGAAACACCGAGCTGCGCTAAAACCGGCGCCAACGTTGCCGGATCATTCTGGGTGTAAAGGCGTGCGACCTTTGTTGCCGCCGCGCCGCGATTTGCCCAAACAGCCATGTTGACCGTCGGCACCAGGGTCTCGCTGGCAAGGTCGGCGTGTGGATCGAAGAGATAAATCTCCTGCAGGATGTTGAGATACAAGGAGTGTGTCTGGTTGGCCGCGTTCGAGAGAAAGCAGGACAGTAGCGAATGGCCGCTGCTGAAGGACGCCATTGCCAGGCGACCGAGCCCAGGCGATTGGTGATTGCCAGCACGGCGGAACATGAAGGACTGAAGTTCCTGGAGATGCTCCTGCAAAAAGCTGGCGTCAGTGAATGAGCGCACCTCGTCACAGGGATCTCCGGCGACCTTGTTCAGCGGCAACACGAGCACGGCGTTCTTATTGGAAGCATCGATTTGATATGGCAATCCCTTGCAAAATGGGTCACGCTTGAGCGGATTTCCTTCATAATTCAGGTAACGCCAAAACCCAAAGAATTGATAGTCGAAGCCCCAAGGATAAGTGCTGCCGGTCGCCGGGTCACGGCGGTCTCTTGGATTTTGGTAGAAGCCGGCCGGGACGTTTTGTGCTGCTGCTGGATGGAAATAAACCAGGAAAGGCGTGGCGCCTGCGCCTGGCCCGCGAGGCACGGCATCGGGCCAGTACACTGCCACCAGCCGTGGTGCAGCGATTCCTGGGATTTCCAGGATTTTGATCTTTCCCCGTGGTGCTGAGGAGCGCGTGACAACCTGGATCTTGGAGCTGCTGACCGACGGTGCTGCGATGAACGTGACATCGTCCAAAGAAGCGAGGGGCGACATTGCTGC
>Ga0114946_10002468_pt1 | contig 12692 bp, 10 predicted proteins | sample WalLakDeSediment_FD_88676 | JGI IMG/M metagenome (GOLD analysis project Ga0114946, IMG submission 88676) | Lake sediment microbial communities from Walker lake, Nevada to study Microbial Dark Matter (Phase II) - Walker Lake 11/02/13 Deep Sediment | ecosystem: Environmental > Aquatic >...
CGGGACCTTCGGCGGCACTGCCGGCGTGCGTGCCTTGCAGGAGCAGTACCACCTGACGCTGGAGGCGTTTCGCGCCATGTGGGCCCGGCTCGGCGACCGGGGCATGGTCGCCGTGACCCTCTGGCACGAGGACCCGCCACGCGCCAGCTTGAAGCTGCTTGCGACCTGGCGGCAGCTGCTTGACGAGCAAGGCATTCACAACCGCGCCGCCCATGTCGTGGCGGTCCGCAGCTGGGGCACCATCACATTCCTGCTGAGCAGGTCTCCGCTGCAGGACGACGAGCGCACGCGACTGCGGGAATTCGGCCACGCCATGGCGTTCGATCCACTGCTCCTCGAGGGTCTCCAGCCTGGCGAGCGGGAGCGCTACAACCGCGTGGCCGACGATTCCTGGTTCGAGGCCGTCGATGCCCTACTTGAGGGCGATCCGGAACATCTGCACCAGCGCTATCCGTTCAACGTGCGGCCCGCCACGGATGATCGTCCATTTTTTAGTCATTTCATTAAGTTGCGAATGATTCCTCAACTGTACAACACGTATGGCGCCCGCCAGTTGCCTTACCTGGAACTGGGTTTCGTGCTGGCCGTGGTGACCCTGGTCCAGATCGCGCTGGCGGCCGTGCTGCTGATCGTGCTGCCGCTGTTCCGGGTCGGCTGGGCCGGGACGCGCCGCCGCTGGACCCTGGCGTACTTCGCAGGACTGGGCATCGGCTTCATGTTCTTCGAGATCGTCCTCATCCAGAAGATGATGCTGTATCTCGATCAGCCCGCGTACGCCGCGGCGACCGTGCTCGCGACGTTGCTGGTGAGCTCCGGCGCCGGCAGCTGGTGCTCGTCGCGATTCGACGCCTCCGGGCGCGTCATTGCCTGCACGGGGCTGCTGGTGGCCGCCCTCGTCCTGCTGTATACCTTTGGCCTGCGACCGGTCCTGCAATTGTCGTTGGGCTGGCCGCTGGCGGCCAAGGCCGCCGGAGTGTTCCTCCTGCTCGCCCCGCCGGCATTTTTCATGGGCATGATGTTTCCATTCGGTCTGCGCCGCCTGTCAGTCTCTCATGCTCGCCAGATTCCGTGGGCTTGCGCGATCGACAGTTGCCTGTCCGTGTCGGCCACCGCGCTTGCAACCGTCATCGCGCTGGACGCCGGCTTTACCGTGGTGATGCTGATCGCCGCCGGCGCGTACACGCTCGTGGCACTGGCCGGACCCCGCCTGGGCGCGCCCGTGCCGATGCAGGCGGGCCGATGATCCCACGCACGCGCGCGCCCAAGCGCGAGATCTTCGGCTGGGCGATGTTCGATTTCGCCAACCAGGCCTATACCCTGCTGATCATCACCGTAGTGTTCGGCGACCTGTTCACCCGCGTGATCGTCGGCAACGACAGCGTCGACTATCGGCTGGGCAACTTCCTGTGGAGCCTGGCTTTGTCCACCAGCTACCTGATGGTGGTGGTCTGCTCGCCGATCGCCGGCGCAATCATGGACTATACCGCCTCCAAGAAGCGCTTCCTGTTCGCCAGTTACCTGCTCACGGTGGTGGCCACTGCGGCGCTTTATTTCGTCGCCCCGGGCTATGCGCTGCTGGGCGTGCTGCTCCTGATCGTGTCGAATTTTGCCTACTCGATCGGCGAGGCTTTCATTGCCAGCTTCCTGCCCGGCCTGGGGCCGCCCGAGGACCTGGGCAAGATCTCCGGCTTCGGCTGGGCGCTCGGCTATATCGGCGGGATGGTCTCGGCCGTGTTCGTGCTGCTGGTGCTGGGCGAGGTCAGCGCGGAGAACTTCGAACGCATCCGCTGGGTGGGTCCGTGGGCGGCGGCATTCTTCCTGTTTGCCGCAATTCCGACCTTCGTCTGGGTACGCGAGCGTGGCACGCCGCAGCAGCTTCCGACCGGCATCGGCTACGTCGGCATCGGCGTGAATCGCGTGCGCAAAACCCTGCGGCACCTGCAGCATCACCGCGACCTGGCCGTGCTGCTGCTGTCGATGTTTTTCGCGATGAGCGGTATCTACATCATCATCACCTATGCCTTTATCTATGGCGCGCAGGTGGTCGGCTGGGACGAGGGCGTGCGCACACTGATGTTCATCATCGTGCAGATCACCGCTGCCGCCGGGGCGCTGGGCTTCGGCTTCATACAGGACCGGCTGGGCGCGAAGCGCACCTACCAGATCACGCTGGTCATGTGGATGATTGCCATCGCGCTGATCTACCTGACACCCGCGCTGGGAGAGGGCCTGTCGCGCCTGCTCAGCCGTCCCGTCGAGGCCCAGCACGTGTTTTTGGTCGTCGGCAGCGTGGCGGGGCTGAGTCTCGGTTCCTGCCAGTCCGCCACGCGTACGCTGGTGGGCCTGTTCTCGCCGCTGTCGCGCGCAGCCGAATTTTTCGGCTTCTGGGGCCTGTCCATGAAGCTCGCCGGCGTGGCCGGACTGTTGTCCATCGGCCTGTTGCAGGCCGCCCTGGGACTGCACACTGCGGTGCTGTTCTGCGTCCTGCTGTTCGCGGTCGCCCTGGTGGCCAGCCGGCGGATCGACGAGGCCCGGGGCCGGGCAATGGCGGAAGGCCAGATCGAGGCTTGAGCCGGCGCCGATGGACCGCGAATGGCGCAGCCGTCCCCCCAACAGGTATCATCCCAAACTCATCGACGCGGCCCGCAGAAGGCCGCTCCCAGCGTAAGGAGTCGCACAAATGTCTGTAGCCAAGATCGTCGTCCCGGAGGGCGGCGCAAAGATCACGATCGACGATGGCGTGCTGCAAGTGCCGGACAACCCGATCATCCCGTTCATCGAGGGCGACGGCACCGGTCCCGATATCTGGCGCGCCACGGTCCGCGTGCTGGACGCCGCGGTGGATAAGGCCTACGGCGGCAAGAAGCGCATTCACTGGATGGAGATCTACGCGGGCCAGAAATCGAACGAGATGTTCAATTCCTGGCTGCCGGACGAGACGGTGCAGGCATGCCGCGAGTACCTGGTCTCGATCAAGGGACCGCTGACCACGCCGATCGGCGGGGGCATTCGCAGCCTGAACGTGGCCCTGCGCCAGCTCCTCGACCTGTACGTCTGCCTGCGTCCCGTGCGCTGGTTCAAGGGCGTCCCCTCCCCGGTCAAGAAGCCGGAAGACGTCGACATGGTGATCTTCCGCGAAAATACGGAGGACATCTACGCGGGCATCGAGTTCGAGCAGGGCTCGGCTTCGGGCAAGCGCTTCCTCGACTTGTTCCGCGAGCACTTCCCGGACGAGTTCCGCAAGATCCGCTTCCCCGATACCAGCGGCATCGGCATCAAGCCGGTGTCACGGGAAGGCACGGAGCGGCTCGTGCGCGCGTCGATCCAGTACGCGCTGGACAACGGCCGCAAGAGCGTGACCTTCGTCCACAAGGGCAACATCATGAAGTTCACCGAAGGCGCATTCCGCAAGTGGGGCTACGCCCTGGCGGAACGCGAGTTCGGTGACCGGACGTACAGCTGGGACCAGTGGGAGCATACCCGCGACGAGGAAGGCGAGGCCGCCGCCAACGCCGAGCAAAAGCAGGCGCTCGCCTCCGGCAAGGTGTTGATCAAGGACGCCATCGCCGACATCACGCTGCAGCAGGTGCTGACACGCCCGTCCGAGTTCGACGTCATCGCGACCCTGAATCTCAACGGCGACTATCTTTCCGATGCCCTCGCGGCCCAGGTTGGCGGTATCGGCATCGCCCCAGGCGGCAACATCAACTCGGTGACGGGGCATGCGGTATTCGAGGCTACGCACGGCACGGCGCCAAAATATGCCAACCTCGACAAGGTCAACCCCGGCAGCCTGATCCTCTCCGGCGAGATGATGCTCCGGCACCTCGGCTGGCTCGAGGCTGCCGATCGCATCATCTCCGCCATGGACCAAACGATTGCCAGCAAGACCGTTACCTATGACTTCGCACGCCTGATGGATGGCGCCAGAGAGGTGAAGTGCAGCGAGTTCGCCGACGCTCTGATCGGCCATCTCGGCTGAAGCAACTGCACGATGCCTGATCGGGTACCAGACTCGTCCCTGGCACGTGACTGCGCCAGGGCCATTTTCGATGCCTTCGGCGACTACAACGCGGAGTTCCGCGCTCTAACGCGGCGCGCGCGGTTGCGCTTCGAAACCCGCGACTGGGTCGCGGGGCGGCGCGACGCGACGGAACGCATCGACCTGTACGATCGCTACGTGGCCGCCACCGCGGAAATGCTGCGCAACCGACTGGGCAAGCGCGCCACCAACCGCGAACTCTGGCTGCTGATCAAGCACTGCTTCGAGGACGAGATCCGCGATTTCATCGACCTGGAGTTCGAGAAAACTTTCTTCAGTTCGATTTCGCGCCGCCTGTTCGCGACGGTGGGCGTCGACCCGGAAATCGAATTTGTGGCGCTGGACCTCGACCCGCTATCGAAGATTCGTCCGCCGCAAGCCCTCAATATCTACGAGTATGCCGGTGCGCCGGAACGACTGGTCGAGGAAATCCTCGAGGACCACAGTTTCGAATCCCGCTGGCAGGACTTCAAGGGGAGCGTGGACTTCGTGGTGACGGAACTCGCACGGGCCTGGGAGCCGCTGGGCGGCATCGCCAGGCTCGCCCGGATCGAGTTCATGCGACCGATCTTCTACCAGAACACCCGCGCCTACATCGTCGGCCGCGCGCTGGGCGCCGCCCAGCCGCAGCCCGTGGTCATCGCCCTGAAGAACAGCGAGCAAGGTGTGTCCGTCGACGCACTGCTGACCTCGGTGCGCGACACCAGCATCCTGTTCGGATTCACGCGCAGCTATTTTCACGCCGACCTGGAAACCGTCCACGACGCCGTCGTCTTCCTGCGCACCATCCTGCCGCGAAAACCGCTGGCGGAATTGTTCACAGTGCTGGGCCGAGCTCGCCAGGGCAAGACCGAGACCTATCGCACCTTCTTCCGCCACCTGCAGCATTCCCGCGACCAGTTCGTGGAGGCGCCGGGCGACCGCGGCATGGTGATGGCGGTCTTCACGCTGCCCTCCTTCGACGTGGTCTTCAAGATCATCCGCGACCGCTTCGCTTACCCGAAGACCGTGGTGCGCAAGGACGTGCTGGACAAGTACTATCTCGTGTTCCGTCACGACCGGGCCGGTCGCCTGGTCGATGCGCAGGAATTCAAGATGCTGCGTTTTCCGCGTACGCGTTTCGATCCCGACCTGCTGGAGCACCTGCTCGAATCCACGGCCCAGACGGTGTCCGTCGACGGCGAGGATGTGGTGGTGACCCACAGCTACGTGGAACGACGCCTGCGTCCGCTGAACCTGTATCTCGCGGAGGCCTCGCCGCTCGCCGCACGCCACGCGGTACTGGATTATGGCCAGGCGATCCGCGACCTGGCCGCGACCAATATCTTCCCGGGTGACCTGCTCCTTAAAAACTTCGGCGTGACCCGCAACGGGCGCGTCATTTTCTACGACTACGACGAGTTGTGCCTCGTTACCGAGTGCCACTTCCGCAAGTTGCCGCGGGCGCGCACCGTCGAGGAGGAAATGCAGTCCGAGGCGTGGTTCTTCGTCGATGAAAAGGATGTGTTCCCGGAGCAGTTCATCAGCTTCCTCGGGCTCGAGCCGCAACAGCTCGAAGTGTTCATGGATCACCATGCAGAGCTGCTTACGCCCGAATTCTGGCGGGACGTCAAGCGCCGTCACGAGGCCGGCGAGGTGCTCGAGATCCTCCCTTATCGGTCGAGCCTCTCGGCGGCTGCGAGTGACGCCTGACACCCGCCGTCGCGGCGGCCGGCGCCACCTCTGGCTGCTGCTGCCCGCCACGGCGCTGGCTGCGTTGTGGCTGGCATGGCGCGGGCTGGCGCTGGTGGACTTCGCCTACCCCGTGTTCTACGAACTCATCGATGTGCATGGCCACATCGAGACCTTCGCGCCGCAAAATCGCTACAAGGCTGACTTCAGCCTGACCACGCGCGAGGAACGCATGCGGCTGTTCAGCGAAATCGTCGATGCGATCCACGCCTCGGGGACGGGACTCGCAGAGCTCGAGTACCACGGGCCCGACGGCCAGGTCATCGACACTCTGTTGCGCGAGCCCGAGGTCGGCCACCTGCAGGATGTGGCGAACCTGGTCGCCCGCATCGCACCCTTCGGCTGGCTGGCGGCCGCCTGGACGGCGATTCACCTGCTGCTGATCCGCCTGTTCGGCTGGCGCGTACCGTCGCTCGTGCGGCTGCTCGGCGCTAGCCTGCTGGCGGTGCTGGCCGGCGTGGCCGTGGTGCTGCTGATCGGCGCCAAGCGGGTATTCTATTGGCTGCACGACCTGGTGTTCCCGCCGGATCACCCGTGGTTCTTCTATTACCAGGACTCGCTGATGTCCACCATGATGAAGGCCCCGGACCTGTTCGGCGCAATCGCCCTGACAATGCTCATAGTCGCACTGCTGATCTACGCAGGCCTGCTCGTGTCCGCGCGCAGGATGTCACAACCTTAGGGGCCTTGAATCCGGTCCCTCATGGCCACCGGCACGCCGGCCGCCCGGATTGTAGCTGCAGGTCCCGTCAGATGCGGGTGACAGGCACCAGCACCCGGAACACCCGGATCAGCGTGGACATCTGTGCCGCAGCGCACGCCGAGCTCCGCGAGGATTGCCTGGCCTGTCTGTGTCCGCTCGATTTTCAATATCGTCTTCTATGGCGAGTAAATGTCGTTATATGTCGGCGGTTTCAAGGTCGATTAGCCACCGCCCGCGCCGTTGCCGGGGTAGCGATCACTCAGCAACGCGAAGGCCGCACGCATGCCCTGGGTCATGCTTCCTTCTGGACGGCCGGGACGATTGCGCGGGTTCCAGGCGAAGGTGTCCACGTGCGCCCAGGCGCTCGTCCTGGTGACGAAGCGTTGCAGGAACAGGCCGCCGTAAATTGCGCCGGCGAAACCATCGGTCGTGATGTTGTTCAGGTCCGCAATACCACCCGACAGGTTAGCCGCATACGGCGCCCATAGCGGCATCGGCCAGAGCGGATCGCCCTGGTCCTTCCCCGCCTCGGCCCAGTCGCGCGCCAGCGCCTCGTCGGTCGCGAACAACGCCGGCAGGTCCGGCCCCAGCGCGATGCGGGCCGCGCCGGTCAGGGTCGCAAAATCGAGCAGCAGCTCCGGCGCCTCCTCATCGGCCAATGCCAATGCGTCGGCGAGCACCACGCGTCCCTCGGCATCGGTGTTACCGATCTCCACTGTCAGCCCCGCACGTGTCGCGATGACATCGCCCGGCCGGTAGGCATTGCCTGAGACGCTGTTTTCCACCGCCGGGATCAGCACGCGCAGGCACACCGGCAAGCCGGCGTCCATGATCATCTTGGCCAGGCCCAGCACGTGCGCCGCGCCGCCCATGTCCTTCTTCATATTGCGCATGCCCTGCGGCTGCTTCAAGTTCAGCCCGCCGGTGTCGAAGCACACGCCCTTGCCGACCAGCGTCACGCGCGGCCGGCCCGGCTCGCCCCAGCGCAACTCGAGCAGGCGCGGCGCCCGCACGCTTGCGCGCCCCACCGCATGGATGGCCGGAAAGTTCTCGGCCAGCAGCGCGTCGCCGACGATCTCGCGAAACTCGGCGCCGGAGGCGGCGGCGAGAGCCGCAGCGGCCTGCGACAACTCCGCCGGCCCCATGTCGTTGGCCGGCGTGTTGACGAGATCGCGGACCAGCGCGTCTGCGTCCACGATCGACAGGACCCTGGCGGACTCGACGCCCTCCGGCCAGGCGAGCTTGCGTGGGTCCGCGGGCTTGTATTTTGATTGGCGACTGAAAGCATACTGACCGATGCCCCAGGCGAGTGCGCGCCTGTGCAGCTCACCAGCGTCCGCTTCGTCTGCAAAGGCATAGCTGCCGGGCGGCAACTGGCCCGGAATGGACGCCAACGCCCAGAACGGTTCCGTGCCCCCGACGCCCATCAGTACCGCAGCAAGGCTGCCGTCACCCCCCGACAACGCAAGTACCGCGCCTGGTTTCGGCTGCCAGCCGGTGCTGCGTACCCAGCCGCGGTGCGCATCTGTCATGTTGCCGAGCAGTGCCGCGAGCCCGTCCGCATCAACGGCATGAATCGGACAGGCACCGGCGGGTCGGTCGGTATAGAAGTCGCTGGCGGGCATATGAAGATTTCCTTGGTGAATGACATCTCACCAGGGAATTATGCCATTGGCGGCACAATGTCCGGCGGGATGGCGCAGTTGGGTCGTGGCCTGTATCGCGTCATTCCCGTTCCGGAACTATGATGAGATCCAGCCCGAGTGACAGAACGATTACGAGGCCCGCACATGCACAAGAGCAAACTGGCCGGGTTCATCATCGACTGCCAGACCGGCAACCTGCCCGCCGCCGCCGGCTTCTGGAGTGGCGCACTGGGCATGGAAAGCCGCGAGCTGCCGGGGGACGAGCAGGGGAAATACATCCGGCTGGTGGATCCCGCGGACCAATTGCACATCGAGGTCCAATCGGTGAGCCATGCCAGCCGCGTACACCTGGACATCGAAACGGACGATATAGAGGCGGAGGTGCGGCGGCTGGAAGGCCTCGGCGCGAGGCGCATCCGGCAGGTGAAGAACTGGGTGGTCATGGAAGCGCCCACCGGGCAGCGGTTCTGCGTCGTCCGCGCCTCGAGCAGTCGCTTTGCGCAGTCAGCAAATGAGTGGCCCTAGAAGCGCCGGCGCATGCCGCGGGGCTTTGCATCGTCTGGATAGAAACCTGTCACGTGGATGATGTGCCATATGAATGCTTCACCGGCTGACGAGGATCGGGACATGCCGCTAACCGGAACTTGCCACTGCGGCGCAGTGACAGTAGAAGTCGCGGCGAAACCGCGATCAATCACTGAATGCAACTGCTCGATCTGTTACAGGTATGGCGCCCGCTGGGCCCATTACACGCGCGCCACCGCGCGCATCGCCTGCGCGCCGGATGCCGTCGCCGCCTACGTCTGGGGAGACCGGACGATCGAATTTTATCATTGCAGCTCGTGTGGTTGCGTGACGCACTACGAGAGCGTGGAAAAATCGCCCGACAGCAGAATCTCGGTGAACGTGCGCATCATGCCGCCGACCGAAATGGCCGAGGTTCCCGTCAGGAAGTTTGATGGCGCCGATACCTGGACGTTCCTGCAGGAATGATGCGGGCTCGCGCTACTCGTCCGAGCGAAACAGCCCCGGATCGATGTCATGCCTGCGCAGCAAATGGTAGAACTTGCTGCGTTCCCGCTGCGCCAGGCGCGCGGCATGACTGACATTGCCCTGGGTAGTTTGCAATAGCCGGACCAGGTAATCCCGCTCGAAACGATCGCGGGCCTCGTTCAGGGAAAGAGTCTCGCTCGATGTCTCCTGGAGCGCAGATTGCACCAGGCTGGCGGACACGATGGGACCGGTCGCAAGCGCGACGACCTGTTCCACCACGTTGTGCAGATGGCGTACGTTTCCGGGCCACGGCGCCTTGATCAGCTGATCCATGGCCTCCGGAGAAAAACCGGTGACGCGATGCGCACCGTCCCCGCGCAGCTTTTCCACAAAATGAGCCACCAGCAGGGGGATATCTCCACGCCTGTCAGACAAGGGTGGAACGTTCAGGGTCACGACATTCAGCCGGTAATACAGATCCTCCCGGAACTGGCCATCGGCAACGGCATCTTCGAGATTGCGATGGGTGGCGGAGATCACTCGAATATCCACCGGTACTGCCTCTGCTGCCCCGACCGGTCGGACCTCGCGTTCCTGCAGCGCGCGAAGCAATTTTGCCTGCAGGCCCAGCGGCATGTCCCCGATCTCATCGAGGAACAGGGTGCCACCGTCAGCGGCCTTGAAGAGGCCTTTGTGAGCCCGGTTGGCTCCGGTGAAGGCGCCCCGTACGTGACCGAACAGCTCAGACTCGAGCAGGGACTCTGGGATGGCCGTCGCATTCACCGGGATGAAGGGCCGCTCGGCACGGGGGCTTGCCCGATGGATAGCATGGGCGACCAGCTCCTTGCCCGTTCCGCTCTCGCCGAAAATCAGGATGCTGGCTTCGGACCGCGCGGCCAGGCCGGCCCGATCCAGCAACGCTTCCATCTCCAGGCTGCCGGAAATGATATCTTCACGCCACTTCATGTCGCCGGGCGTAACGCCGGCTCCTCCGGAAGCGCTGATGCGCATCGCCCTGCTCACATAGTCCAACAACTCCTTGCTGTTGAATGGCTTGGTCAGGTAGCCGAACACTCCGCTGCGGGTCGCTTCCACCGCGTCGGGGATGGTGCCGTGGGCGGTGAGGATAATGACCGGCAGCGTCGGACGCTCACGGTGAAGCACATCGAACAGCGCCATCCCGCCCATGCCATGCATGCGCAGATCCGTAATCACGATTCGGGGCTGCACGGCCGCCAGGTCTGATAACGCCTTCTCGGCGCTGTCTACCGCATGAACCTCGTAGCCGGCAGCCTTCAGGCGGATCCCAAGCAACTGGAGCAGATCCACGTCATCGTCAACCAGCAGGATTTTGGCTTTAGTCTTCGTCATCGTCCATTGGCAGCGCGGGGGGCTGGGCGCGCTCGTTGATCTGCCTTTCAATATCCTTCAGGCGGTCGAGTTGCTCTTCGAGTGCCAGGCATCTCGCCCGCGCCGCGGCGAGCAAGTCATTGTCATCATGCTGCTTTAGTGATTGTCGCAGCTGCCGCTGTTGCTGCTGCTCCAGCTGCATTGCTGCGACCAGTGTCGCCAGCAGCCTGGCAAGTCCCCCGTGGGCCGTCTGGTCGTCCGCCTCAACCGACTCAGCGAGAAGCTCGCTGGCCCGGTCCAGATCACGCAGGGGATCATCCGCAAGAGCCAGCAGCAGGCCAAGCCGCAGTCGCCGGGCCGTATCGCCAGAGCGCTCGTAGTCCCGCTCCGCTTGCTCGGCTTCCTGGCGCTGGGAGTCGACCGGAAGCAGGGACAAGGTGTCCGCAAAGCCAGCAAGCGCCATGATATCTGCTTCGACGGACACTTCCGGATGCGATACTGCAGTGGTGTCGATGGAAGACCGGACCTCATCGCCATCATCCTGCGGAATGACTGCACATCCCCCGATCGTCAACGCGGCGACCAGCAACAGCGAACGGCGGGGGCAGAAATCCTTCATGAGGTTGTGGTCGCCTCCTCCGCCCCACGCTCGTCAGCCAGCGGCAGTTTCACCTGCAGGCAGGTGCCGTGCGGGATGTCGGCAACCTCGATCGTGCCGTGGTGCGCCCGGACATATTCATGAGTGATCGCCAGTCCCAGGCCGGTGCCCTTCACGTGGCCGTCATACACCGCGCTCCCCTGGTAGAACGGGCCGAAGACCTTGGTCCGCTCTTCAGGGATTATTCCTGGTCCTTCGTCCTGGATCTCTATCACGGCCTGGCCCTCGCGACGTCGTAATCGAACCTGGATCCGTCCGCCGGCCGGCGAGTATTTAATCGCGTTGGACAGAAGATTGTCCAGCACGATACGGAGCTGCTCTTGATCGCCGGGGACGGTGAGCGCCGCAGCATCGACATCTACTTGCAGGTCCTTGGACTTGACGGAAACCCGCTGCTCGGACAGCACGTGATCGATCAATCTCCTCAGCTCCACCGGCTCCTGCAGCACGGGTGCGCCAAGTCCTTGCACGATGGTATTGAAACTCAGCAGGTCCTCGATGCGCCTCTGCAGCTGAATGCTGCTCTTGCACAAGATGTCTGCGACTTCTTCCTGGGCCGGTGTAAGCTCGCCCACCACCTGGTCGGACAGCAGTTGCGCCCCTTCCCGGATCGCGGTCAGGGGTGTCTTGAGCTCGTGGGAAACGTCTCGCAAGAATCGGATCTTCTGGGCGTCCAGGTCCAGGAGTCGTACCCGCAGCCAATCCAGACGGGCGCCCAACTCTTCGAGGTCACGTGGGCCGCGCACCTCCACGGGCGCGTCGAAGTGACCGCTCCCCAGCCGGCGTATGGCGCGCTCGATCTGGCGTATGGGGCGGGTGATCAGCACCGTGCCAATGGCCGCAAGAACCAGGGCCGCCGGGATGACCGCAAGCGCCTGCCACAACAATCGCTGTTGTGTGTTGGCCGCCTGCAGACGCATCTGCTCGGCCTCGCGGCCTATATCGCGACTGCCGTCAGCGAGGATGCGCCGCGCTCCATCGGCGAGGACCGGGAATCGGGCGACTGCCGCGCCGGCCTCCTGCGAGCCTGGCGACTGGCTGCTGAGAGTGACAAATACTTGCTGCTCCTCGGCCACGAGCGCCGCCAGATCCCGCCGGTATTCTGCCGAGAATTCGTGCTGCCTGAGTATTTCGACCGAACGCAGGAAATTATCTCGACGCCGGAGGTAGCTCTCAAGCAGCTCCGCATCGCCAAGCAGCTGATACTGTCGGGCATTGCGTTCCATGCCGGTGAGTTCTTCCACCAGGGCCCGGCCCGCATCGATGATCTGTATGGCCTGGCGTATGGATTGCCGACTCTGCGACGCGAGGCGATCGACCGCGAGCGTTGCTGTGACCAGTGCGAAGATCAGCGGTACGCCGACGAGTGCAAATGCGATCAGCGCCAACTGCAGGACCGACGTGGGCCGGAGAGACTTCTTCATGCATCTGACTGCGCAGGCCGTTTGCCCGTGAGCTGCTCCGCCGCCTCGCGGGCGAACCGCACGACGAACGCAGGTTAACACAGCGGCCCGCGTCCCATTTGGCGGCCTCAGCGGGTCACGCAGCCGCGCTGGATCGGCGCTGCAG
>Ga0114946_10002469_pt1 | contig 12692 bp, 12 predicted proteins | sample WalLakDeSediment_FD_88676 | JGI IMG/M metagenome (GOLD analysis project Ga0114946, IMG submission 88676) | Lake sediment microbial communities from Walker lake, Nevada to study Microbial Dark Matter (Phase II) - Walker Lake 11/02/13 Deep Sediment | ecosystem: Environmental > Aquatic >...
CTTTCTCCCTGATCACAACCGAATCATTGAAATAAAGGGTAGTGCCAACGATGATTCCGAGAATGATCTGCCCCATGATCTTGAAGCGGCCACTTAACCCTTTTTTATCCTTTTTGAAAACTTTAATGTAATCATCGATAAATCCGATAAGCCCCAGCCATATGGTTGAAACCAGCATCAGGATTATATAAACATTGTTTAGCTTTGCGAAAAGCAGGGTGGGTAACACAATGGCAGCAATAATTATGATACCCCCCATGGTAGGCGTTCCCTGCTTTTTCATTTGTCCTTCAAGGCCAAGGTTCCTGACAACTTCTCCAACCTGTTTCTTTTGCAGGAAACGAATGATGCGGCGGCCCGAAATCATGGTAATGAATAATGAAAAGATCACTGCCATGCCCGCCCTGAACGAAATGTACTGGAATACCCCGGTTCCAGGAATGTCAAAGGCTTTGTCAAGGTAATCAAACAAGTAATACAGCATCTTTCCGTTCTTTTATGTTTTATAGGCCAGAAACTCCTTTAAAACTTCCTTGTCGTCAAAAGGATACTTTTCTCCTTTGATCTCCTGGTACTTCTCATGACCTTTTCCCGCGACAAGAATAATGTCGCCGGGTGCTGCCATGGCGCAGGCAGCAATGATGGCCTCACGGCGGTTAAGCACCGTAATGGTTTTCCGTATGCTGAAAGGGTCCAGCCCTGCTTTCATTTCCGTAATGATTTGCTCGGGGTCTTCAAAGCGAGGATTGTCGCTTGTCAGGATCACCTTTTCGCTGAATTTGGCAGCAATGGCTGACATGGCGGGCCTTTTAGCCGCATCACGGTTTCCGCCGCAGCCGACCACGGTTATCAGTTTTTCAGACCCGGTTCTGATTTCAGCAATGGTTTTCAATACATTTTCAAGTGCGTCGGGGGTATGGGCGTAATCAACAATGGCTGTTATTCCATCTCTTCCGGTGAAATAATCGAAACGGCCTTCAGCAGGGAGACAATTGCTGAGGCCTGTGAGTACCTCGTCCTGTTCGCGCCCAAGCATTATGGCCGTTGCATAAACCGCCAGCAAATTGAAAGCGTTAAACTCACCCACAAGTTTGCACCATACCTCCTTGCCATCAATAAGCAGTTGCAAGCCGGTAAAACTGTTTTCGAGCAGTCTGCCCTTGAAATCAGCCATGGTTTTCAGGCTGTAAGTCTTCTTAATTGCCCTTGTATTCTGGAGCATAACCATGCCGTTCTTATCATCAGAGTTGGTTATTGCAAAGGCAACCGGTTCCAGTTGATCAAAGAAGGTTTTTTTTGCTTTGAGGTACCCGGCAAAGGTTTTATGAAAATCGAGGTGGTCGTGGGTAAGGTTGGTAAATACTCCACCAGAAAAGGCAATTCCTGCAACTCGCTGCTGCACAATTGCATGCGAGCTGACCTCCATAAAGGCATATTCGCAGCCCGCTGTCACCATTTGGTTTAACAGGTCATTAAGCTGCACCGGATCGGGGGTTGTGAAACTTGCTGGTATTTCTTTCTGCCCGACCAGGTTCTTTACGGTCGAGATCAGACCGCAGGAATATCCAAGACGGGAGAAAAGATCATGAAGCAATGTTACCACCGTAGTTTTGCCATTGGTGCCAGTTACACCAACCAGTCTGAGTTTTTGCGATGGATTTCCAAAAAAGTTTGAGGTAATAATGCCAAGTGCCTGCGCTGAATCCTTTACCCTGACAAAAGTGATATCTTCAGGAGTTTTTTCAGGAATCTTTTCGCAGACCACGGCGCATGCGCCGCTTTTAATTGCTTTTTTAATGTATAGGTGACCATCGGTAGTGAGACCTTTTACGGCCACAAAAAGGGTTCCCGGTTTTACTTTTCGTGAGTCGAATTCAACTGCAGACACCTCCCTGTCTGTCAATCCCCGCGTTTCGAGCAAATCGGCCCTATACAATATGTCGCGTAAATTCTTCACTCACTGTTTTGTTTCAATTCAACTCAATGTAAATCTGGTTTCCGGTTACCACCCTGGTTCCCGGCTGAAGGCTTTGGCGTCGCACAATGCCTCGGCCGGAGAAACGAACACGCAGCCCCGCATTTTCAAGTACAAAAAGGGCATCTTTCAGGCTCATGCCAACCGCATCAGGCACTATGTTTTCAATGAAGTTCTTTTCCCAAAGACTTACGGTGTCGCTTTTCACCACAGTGCTCGCCCAGCTGGTATTAATGTTGTCAATCATTTTGCAGTCGAAGGCGGCGTAAACCGTACGGATGTCTTCTGCATTTGCATTGCGAAAAGAAGGCAGCGATGCCAGCAAGTTTTCCTGGGCTTGCGGCTGAGGGTAATTCAACTGGGTTGCAAATATTTTATCTGATATCTCTTTGAATACAGGTGCAGCAACTTGTCCTCCCGTATAGGCTCCCCTTGGATTGTGTATAACAACAATGCAACTATATGCAGGCTGATCGGCAGGGAAGTATCCCACAAATGATGAACGGTAAGATGTGCGCCCCTGGGTGTTGCGATACCCCCTGCTGGTGTTGGCAACCTGCGCCGTTCCCGTCTTTCCGGCTATCGGGTAGAGTGGTGTGTAAATATTTTTCGCCGTCCCGTTTTCAACCACACCAATAAGCATTTCTTGAACCTGGCGCAGAGTGGACTGGCTGGCTATGCTGCGGTTGATCACTAGTGGCTGAAAACGCTGGATGGTTTTTCCGGTTTGCCTGATTTCTTCCACCAACATGGGTTTCATCATGCGCCCGTTATTGGCTACTGCATTGTAAAGCGACAGGGTTTGCAGCGGGGTTAGTGACACGCCATAACCTATTGACATCCACGGAAGTGATACTCTTGACCATGAAGAACTTTTCGGATCACTGATAAAGGGTTGTCCTTCGCCTGTTATCTCTAATCCCAAGGGCTTATCAAGACCCATTTTTCGCAGGTGGTCGACAAATTGTGAAGGGCGGTCCTTATATGCCTTTACAACCAGTTGCGATATTCCCACATTCGACGATACTTCAAATGCATGCTGGGCTGTAATGCTGCCATGTCCGCCATCTTTTACATCGCGCATCACCCGGTCGGCGTAAGTGATCGCGCCATTTCCGGTATGTACAATTTCATCTGGTTTAACTTTTCCGTCCTCCAACAGGGCGATCATTGATGCCAACTTAAAGGTCGATCCCGGTTCGGTACTTTCGCCAATTGCGTAGTTGTATGATTCTTCGTAATACCCCGAAGCATTCTTGGTAAGGTTTGAGATGGCCTTGATCTTTCCGGTGGCAACCTCCATGAGTACCGCTGTTCCAAATTCAGCATCCGACCTTATGAGTTGGTTCAGCAATGCGTTTTCCAAAATATCCTGCATGCTGATATTTACTGTTGTGATCAGGTCTTTTCCGTTTTCGGGCCTAATTTCATTTTCGTCGTTAATTGGCACCCAACTTCCACCCGCCGAACGCTGCATCAGTCTTTTTCCTTGTATCCCTTCCAGTTCTTTGCGGTAGGCCCCCTCGAGACCTACAAAAACGCCTTCCCGCTCGTAACCAATGGTGCGGGCTGCCATGGTTCGGTAGGGCATTTCACGGCGCGACCGCTCAAATTCGATAAGGCCTCCACGATACCTTCCTAGCCTGAAAATCGGAAATTCCTTTAGCACCTTAAGCTGGTTGTAAGAAACGTTGCGTTTCAACAGGAAATAACGCTCCTGGTTATTACGGGCCTTTACAATTTCTGCCTTGTATTGCCCTGGGGTTCTGTCGCCAAACAACTTTGAAAGCATCAGAGAAAGGGAATCAATTCCTTGGTTGAATACCGCATCGGAAATAACCTGCCTGTTCAGGTCCATCCTGATTTCGTAAATAGGTATGCTGGTGGCCAGAAGGCGGCCATCGTCGGCACAAATATTGCCCCTGATGGCATCGATGCTTTCATACCGAAGGGTAGAATTTCTGGCAATTTCGCGCCATTTTTCGCCCTCAACGGTTTGTATGTAGATGATCTTGACCAGGATAGATAATCCGAAAATTACCGTGGCGAAATACACCAGGTAAATACGTTGGATTATTTTTTTCCTTTCTTCCATTTGAAATGCAGTGCTCGTTTTTTTAATTGAATATTTTTCTGAAAAGATTTCCGCTGTTTCTTTCGTCTCGTACTTGCACGGGTGGTACCTTCGACTCTACAAATCCTCTGCTTCTTAATCTGCGTGCCACTTCCGACTGGTTGCTCAGGTACATGAGTTCTGATTTTGTCAGCGTATGGTGGGTGCGTAACTCCACAATCTCCTTTCGAAGTGCTTCAACCTCACGGGCCTGCTTTTCGGCATAATAGGTGTTGGAAATGAAGAAAAGGGCAAGTCCGGCAAGAAAAAAGAAAAATGGCATTAAAGTCGCCACTTTTTCGCGGGTCAGCAGTGTGCCATCAAGCATCGACTGAATGAAACGCGAAACAGCTCCCCTTCTGGGCGCTGTTTTTTCTTTTTTAACTTCCTTGTATTTGTTTTCCCCCATATATTTCCCCAAAAACTATTTTATTCCCTTTTTTCTGCTACCCTGAGCCTGGCGCTCCGTGCTCGGCTGTTTCGCTCCATCTCTTCCTCGTCAGGCATTATGGCTTTGCCAATCGGAACCATCGGAGTGACAGGGTTGCCATAAAAATCTTTCTCAATCTCCCCCCTGAAATTTCCAGCCTTCATAAAATGCTTCACCAACCTGTCTTCCAATGAATGATACGAGATCACAACAAGTCTTCCGCCAGGCTTCAATACATCAGCACTTTGCTGTAAAAAATCCTTCAATGCTTCAAGTTCCTGGTTCACTTCTATTCTCAAAGCCTGAAAAACCTGCGCAAAAAACTTATTCTCCCTTCCTCTGGGCGCAAGATTCTTAAGTAGCTGAATTAACTGGCCCGTGGTTTTTATGGTTTCTGCCTTTCTGTGTTTTTCAATGGCTGCTGCAATCTTGTATGCATTGCGAAGCTCACCATAAAGGAAAAACAGGTCTGCCAGCTTCTCAAAAGGGTACTCATTAACAATACCGCTGGCGGTTAGGCTGGCTTCCCGGTTCATTCGCATGTCGAGTGGGCCATCAAAACGGGTTGAAAAGCCTCTTCCTGGCTGATCGAACTGATGTGAAGAAACCCCAAGGTCTGCAAGAATGCCATCAACCGGGATTAACCCATACAACTTCAGGAAATTCTTCATGTACCTGAAATTCTGATTCAGGAACAGCACCCTATTGTCTCCGGGTACATTGGCCTCCGCATCCTTATCCTGGTCAAATGCAATCAGCTTGCCTGTGTCGAGTTTCTTCAGAATCAGTGCAGAATGGCCTCCGCCGCCAAAAGTAGCATCAACGTAAAGCCCTGTTGGGATAATGTTGAGGCCCGCAATGGCTTCATTGGCCAAAACCGGATCATGGTAGGTTTTCATTTCCTCCCTGATTGTTGATCTTGCCCATTACATCCTCGGCAAGCGAAGAGAAATCTTCAGGTTCACTGCCCATCATGGCCTCATAAGCACCCCTTGCCCAGATCTCAATTCTTTGTCCATAAGCAAAAAGAACGATTTCCTTACTGATACCGGCATAATCGAGCAGCGACTTGGGCAGCAGCAAACGGTTTGCTGCATCAAGCGTGATCTCAGAGGCTCCCCTGAAAAAATAGCGCACAAACTCACGGTTTTTCTTGTTGTAGAGGTTCAGGGCATTGACCTCGCGCGAAATCTTTTGCCACTCGCTTTGCGGATAGAGCGTAAGGTTTTTTTCAAAACCGCGGTTAATGACAAATCGCTCCTGGTCACCTTCCGATAATTGCTTTTTTAAGCCGGAGGGCAACATGAAGCGGCCTTTAGAGTCGACCTTGCAATCAAATTCTCCAAGCATATAGGTCATTTTCCCACGTTATTGTTTTGGTTTGTAAATATAGGGCAAATTTTACCACTTTTTACCACTTTTTACCACATTGTTGATAACTTTTTAGCCCTGAAACCCCCGAAAATACAGGGAGTGCGCGTAAGTTGTTGAAAATCAATATAAAACAAATTCAACGTATTGAAACACTAAACACATGTTTTTGGAATATAGATTATTAGCATTAACGCACTTTCTTTCTCGAATTATCAGTATTTTTGCAAGTGATGCAACACCTTTTTGTTTCCACTTATGTTTTTCGAAACCGGGCATTCAATTTTCATTTGATGTATGACAAGCAATAATTTTGAAAAGGGCAAGGAAGGGTATAAAGATCTGCTTGATGTGGATAGTGTATTCAAAATAAAGGGCCCAAAAATCTACCCTTATATTCCTAAGTTTTTTATTAAATACCTGAAAAAGATTATTCATCAGGACTACATGAACGAGGCCCTGTATCGTTTGTATCCGCTAAAAAACTTTGAGTTTCTTGAAGAAATTCTTCAGAACGAGTTTAAGGTAGAGGTGGTTGCAAAAAACTATGACCTACTTCCCAGAGAAGGACGTTATATTGTGGTTAGCAACCATCCGCTGGGAGGAATGGACGGTATGGCACTTATGCATTTGGTTGGAAAGAAAAGGACTGACCTTAAGTTTATATCCAATGATATTTTGCTTGAAATGCCCAGCTTAAGGGAATTGTTTGCACCGGTAAACATGCATGGCCGCAGTACGCACGATACGGTTAGAATCCTTGATGAGCTGTTTTCTTCCGATCAAGTGGTTCTGATCTTTCCTGCGGGGCTTGTTTCGCGAAAGCAAAAGGGTGGTATATACGACCTTGAATGGAAGAAGACATTTATTACCAAGGCCATTAAATATGAGCGCGATATTGTTCCGGTGCATATCGATGGCAAGAATTCCAGGTTTTTTTATAATCTGGCTCGGTGGCGAAAAAGACTTGGCATTAAATGGAATATTGAGATGCTTTACCTGGTAGATGAAATGTTTAAGCAAAGAAATAAAAAAATCACAGTAACTTTTGGTGAACCGGTGTCATGTGCTACCTTTACCAGTGAGTTAACCCATCAACAATGGGCTGAGCGTATGAAAGCGCATGTTTATAGCATCGCTGAGGGAAACTTGAAATTCAAAAAGTAACGGCCAAATAATTTTAGGAGATGAAGAAGGAAGAAGGGCTGATCCCCCCCGTTGACAGGGATTTGATCAAAAGAGAACTGACCGAAGAGCGATTCCTTCGCAACACCAACAACGCTTCCAATGAAATTTATATAGTAAATGCCCATAATTCGCCCAATACAATGTGCGAGATTGGGCGTCTTCGCGAGCTTTCTTTCAGAACTGCCGGCGGTGGCACCGGAAAAGCTTTGGATATTGATCATTATGACACGGATGACCATCCATACGAACAATTAATTGTCTGGGACCCTTCGGCTGATGAAATTGTGGGCGGTTACAGGTATAAGCTTTGTAATGATATTTCTTATTACAGCCCTGGTGTGCCCAAACTTGCCACTTCGGGCATGTTCCTGTTTTCAGAAAAGTTTCTCCAGGAATATATGCTCTGCACCATCGAGCTGGGCCGTTCCTTTGTACAACCTGCCTATCAGCCTTCGCGCGAGAACCGTAAAAGCATATACTCTCTCGACAACCTTTGGGATGGATTAGGGGCGCTGGTTGTTGAACAACCTGAAATGAAATATTTCTTCGGGAAGGTTACCATGTATACCCATTACAATGTATTTGCCCGCGATTTGATCTTGTATTTTCTTGCTCGTTTTTTTCCCGATAAGGAAAAACTTGTTTACCCCAAAGAACCCTTGCCGCTGAAAACACCGATAGAAAAACTGGAAAAAGTATTTACCGCCGATACTGTTGATGAAAATTACAAGCTCCTGTCGAAAGAAGTCAGAAACCTGGGAGAGAATATCCCACCCTTGATCAGTTCTTATACTGCACTGAGTTCAACCATGAAAACCTTCGGTACCGGCATAAACCATGATTTTGGTGGGGTTGAAGAAACCGGCATACTGATTACCATTGCCGATATTTATGAATCGAAGAAAGAACGCTTTGTGAAAAGTTACATAGATTCGAAACAATAAGGTTCTCGCAATTTTTTTTAAATCTCTGTTTGCCAGCAAGGAATTATATGGTCATTCGGTCAGCTGAATTTATTAAAAGCTCTCCTTCAATTAAAGAGTGCCCTGAAACCACATTGCCCGAGTATGCCTTTATCGGGCGGTCGAATGTGGGCAAGTCGTCGCTTATCAACATGATCACTGGTTTTGGGAAACTTGCCAAGATTTCGTCAACTCCCGGAAAAACGCAATTGATCAATCATTTTCTGATCAATGAATCCTGGTTTCTGACCGACCTGCCCGGCTTTGGTTTTGCCAAAGTACCTGTAAAAATTAAGCAAAGGTGGGATAATATGATTAAAAATTACCTGCTTAGGCGAGCGAACATGGTTTGCTCATTTATGCTGGTTGATATCAGGCATGAGTCACTAAAAAACGACCTTGAATTTATGGCATGGTTGGGCAGCAGGCAAATTCCATTCTACATAGTGTTTACCAAAGCCGATAAGCTAACCCACAACCAAAGGCAATCATCTATTGCTCAATACATGAAAAAACTTTCAGAGCAATGGGAACCACTTCCCCCTTTCGTTGCAACCAGCAGCGAAACAGGGCAGGGCAGGGAGGAGATCCTGAATCTGATCGAATCTTTCAATCAGCGGTTTGAATCAGCGGGCTTGGGTTGATCATGGCCTAAACCCCGAACGGTTTAAAATCTTCTGTGAGTCAGTTTCGTTGAGCAACTCCTGAAGGCTCAGGTCTCGGTTCCGCTTCATATATTCCCCTACAATTTGCCATCCAATGTATGCCGCTGTTCGTGGAGGGGCATTCCGGGTAAAGGGGGCGGTAAAAGGGGCATCACCAATAAACTTAATAATGGTTTGCCGGTTGCTCGAAAAAAGCATCTCATTTTCAAGGAAAAACGCCCATACCCTGCCAGCATTAGCCTGCAGCCAATTGAGTTGGCCAATAGAGTAGGTTATTTTCAGGGTATCGTGATGCTGGGGCAGCATGCAGTCGAGAAAATACAGCACCTTGCCTTCATAAATCATAAAATCAAGAAAATGCTCCGGAATAGTGCCGGTTTGCTGAAGATGTTTCTCTGCCATGATCTTCATAGCATCAATGGTTACAAAGGCCGGTTGCATTCCGAAGGTCTGGTATGTCGGAACCCCAATTTTTGAATAAAGGTGGTAGTCGCTTCCCAGGTAATTGTCCAGGCCGATTACTAAAACATTTTCAAAATATTTTACCGGGTATTGGTAATCAAGGCCTGAAATATAGGTGAAAAACTCAGGAAGGGGCTCACTTTCAAAGTGATAACGATAATACCTGAGTGCTTCAGTTAGTTCTTCTTCCAGTTTAAAAACATCGGGCCACACTTCTTTTGTGTCAAGATACAACTCCCTAGTCTGGGGGTCGGTTATATAATCAAAAAGCTGTTGCTGTCCGGCTTCGGTATTGATTTCATTTCCAAGAAAAACGTAAAATCGCTCAACAAAAGGGTCAATGTCTTCGCGCAAAGTGAAGGGGTTCAGGCTGAAAAGTACTTCTTCGTAACGACCAATTGAAACCGGTTCAATTTCTATGCCTGAAATATCTGCATCGAAATGCTGCTTCCTTCCCTTTGTATCGCAAGAAGAGAAGAAATAACCAATGAGCAAAACAGATATTGCAAATACTCCTATGTTTGATTTTATTTTCATTAAATAGATTTTTTTGTAAAGCGCTTTGTCAAGTAACAAATAAAACGAAAAAATAAAAAATAATGGTTAATATTGCATGCTAATAAAACGCCAAAATTATGAAAAAATATTTGTTGTCAGGTTTGATGTTGGCACTATTAATTCCGCAAGCTTTTTCCATTGACAATTCAGGCTTTCGTTTCGGATTAAAGGCATCTCCGGCAATTGCATGGATGCGGCCCGAAACCCGTGGAGTTGAATATGATGGAGTCAAGGTTGGACTCTCTTACGGTTTTATCAGCGACATTAGCCTCGGTGATTTTTATGCATTTTCAACCGGGATAAACATTAATATGATTGGCGGAAAGCTCACTTATCCTGAATTGGTTGGCTTGCAACAAGTCGTCCTTGGCAGGAATTACTCGTTGAATTACCTTGAAATTCCGCTTACAATAAAGATGCATACCCAGGAAATCGGATACCTGACCTATTACGGACGGTTCGGTGTGGGGGCAGGCGTTAACCTTCGGTCAAAAGCAAAGGACAGTTATACCCTTGGTGGGGATGCTGTTACAATTGATCGCGACGATATTAAAGGTGACACTCGTCTGCTGCGGGGCTCACTGATTGTTGGGATTGGCGTTGAATATTCGCTGGGCGGAAGAACCGCATTGATTGGCGGCTTAACCTTTAACAATGGTTTTACCAATGTGCTGAAAGGCGAGAATGCAGTGCTCAGCCGCAAGCCAAGTTCAATAAACAATTTTCTTGAGCTAACCTTTGGCATAATGTTTTAATTTTCATTTTCATGAAGATTGCCCTGGCCCAGCTTAATTTCATTGTTGGGCATTTTGAACACAATATTGGATTGATTACCAAAGCCCTTGCCGAAGCCCGCAGCAGGGGCTCAGATATTGTTGTGTTCACTGAATTATCGGTTTGTGGCTACCCTTCGCAAGACCTTCTAGAAATGGATCATTTCATTGATCAGTGCGAACAATCAGTTAAGGAGATAGCCACCCATTGTAAAGGAATAGCAGCAATAGTTGGAGTGCCAACCCGCAATAGGAATTCTTACGGTAAAAGGCTATATAATTCTGCTTACCTGCTTAACGAAGGCCGCATCGAAGCGGTTTACCACAAAGGGCTGCTTCCTACCTACGATATTTTCGATGAGTACAGGTATTTTGAGCCCGCTACATCGTTTAAAACAATCCCCTTCCGGGGAAAGAAAATTGCCCTTACCATTTGCGAAGACCTTTGGAACCTTGATGTCCACGCTTTGTACAGGGTTAATCCAATGGATGAGTTGATTAAAGAGAAACCCGACCTGATGATCAACATCTCTGCATCACCATTTGCCTGGAGCCATTTGGCCGATCGCCATTTTACCTTTTCGGAGAATGCCCGCAAATATGGCCTTCCGCTTTTTGTGGCCAATCAAATGGGCGGTCATACCGAACTGATATTTGATGGGCAATCTGGGGTTTATAACTCCCTAGGCGGATTAGTTGGCCGTTTTGATTCATTTGCTGAAGGGGTTAAGGTTTTTGACCTTGAAGAAGTTTTAAAAAACGATGTGCCGCCAAAGCCACTTATTATTGATCAGCAAGCAAAAAATGAGATCATTTACCAGGCATTGGTTTTTGGCATTAAAGAATATTTTGGCAAGCTAGGTCTTTCAAAAGCCATTCTTGGTTTGAGCGGTGGGCTTGATTCGGCTTTGACGCTGGTTCTGGCCGCGCAAGCCCTGGGTCCTGAAAACTGCAGGGCCGTTTTGCTACCCGGCCCTTATAGCAGCGATCATTCTATTAAAGATGCGGTTGCTTTGGCCCAAAACCTGGGTGTGCCTTACGATATTATCACGATCGATGAAACGGTAAATGCATTTGAGAAATCTCTCGAACCCTGGTTTGAAAACACACCCGCAGGTATTGCCGAAGAAAACCTGCAGGCCAGGGCCCGGGCGGTAATACTAATGGGTTTGGCCAATAAGTTTGGTTATGTATTGCTCAACACTTCTAACAAAAGTGAAGCAGCGGTTGGATATGGCACCCTTTATGGCGACATGTGCGGTGGCCTGGCCGTTATTGGCGATATATATAAAACCGAAGCTTACAGCCTGGCAAAGCATATTAATAAGGAAAGAGAAATAATTCCGGTCAATACCATAAATAAACCCCCTTCAGCCGAGTTGAAGCCTAACCAGCGTGATACTGACTCATTACCCCCCTACGAAGTACTTGATGACATTCTTTTAAAATATATTGAAGGCAGAATGTCGAAAGAAGAGATTGTTGAGACTGGTCACAATCAAGAGCTGGTAACAAAGGTACTGAAAATGGTCAATGCCAGCGAATATAAGCGCAGGCAAGCACCGCCAGTTCTTAGAGTTTCAAAAAAGGCATTTGGATTCGGCAGAAAAATGCCGCTGGTGGCCAAACACCCTGATTAAAAAGAAAAGGGATTAAAGCCGAAACTCTCATCCCTTGAATTCTCGTTTATTCAGAAATTAAATGGCTTCCACCGCTTTTATTTCGGGGACGGCCTTTTTCATGGCCTGTTCCACGCCATTTTTAAGGGTCATGGTGCTCATGGGGCATGAACCACAGGCGCCAAGCAGCTCAACGTTTACCACGTTGTCTTCGGTTAACTCTACAAAGCGGATATTGCCACCATCTGCCTGAAGATAGGGACGGATCTGGTCAATAACACTTTCCACTTTCTTAATTAATTCTGCATTTTGATTCTGTGACATTTTAACTGGTATTTTAATGAAACATTATTTTCTGTTTAATTTGTCATAGTTTTGGCGTTTTCGGCCAAACCGGCATTTGATATGGATATTTGTTGCGCCAGGTTTTCAGCAAGGCTTTCAAAATATGGTCTGGCCAGGCTCTCAGGGTTGAGCGCATCTGGCATGCCAGAATCACCCGATTCCCTGACCGACTGAATGATTGGTATCTGTCCGAGCAGTGGAAGCTCCATGGCTTCAGCAAGTGCTTTTCCA
>Ga0114946_10002470_pt1 | contig 12690 bp, 13 predicted proteins | sample WalLakDeSediment_FD_88676 | JGI IMG/M metagenome (GOLD analysis project Ga0114946, IMG submission 88676) | Lake sediment microbial communities from Walker lake, Nevada to study Microbial Dark Matter (Phase II) - Walker Lake 11/02/13 Deep Sediment | ecosystem: Environmental > Aquatic >...
CCCCCCCCGAACTTGTCAATACAATAGCTATGAAATTAATATTTTAGATAATTGGAATATTACAATTAATTTAGGAAGCCGTCAAGGTTTTGAAAACCCTTTCTTGGTTCATAAGACCCAAAATTCTAGCTTGAGGGCGGTTTTTCGGGCTGGCTTGCAGAATTGAGAGGTGAATTTGACCGGTTTTCCAGTTCTTGCAGAATTTCAAAGTCTTGCCTGAGGTTACGTCCACGGATAATTAAGCTGATAAGGTAGATCAGCATCGCGCCAAAAATCACAGCAAAACCACCGATCATGTAATTGCTGGTATCCGGAGTTGTTTGTTGAAGTTGTTGCAAGACCGGCTCCATGACCGCCAGATTTTTTAAGGACAAGGGAAAATTAAGAGACATCATCATGATTACTCCACAAGTTTTAACTTGAGCTGCTCAACTTTGTCAGCCAGACCACCCAGGCGTGTCCGATGCCAAAGCAGATCGACAAAAATGATTGAGAAGACAATCAGGCTAAAAATAAAGGTGTGCAGCATGCGAGTCGACATATCAAACGAACCTTCTGCTCCAGGGTCGCCGGAGCCAATGACTACCGGGTGGATCGTGCGAAAGATGCGGATGGAGAGAAAGGTCAAGGGAACGCTGATGAAGCCAATAATGGCGTAAACAGCTCCGAAACGAGCCCGGCGGTCGGGATCCTCGATCCCCGAACGCAGCATCAGGTAAGCCGCATATATCAGCACCATGATGGTGGTGGTTGTCAGACGCGGATCCCAAGTCCACCAGGTATTCCAAATCGGACGGGCCCAGATCGAGCCAGTGATAATAGCAACAATCAGAAAGACCACGCTGATCTCCACCGAAGCCAAACTGACATTATCCCAACTACGTTTCCCCGTCCGCAGGTATCCTATTCCGGCAACCGCCGCTACCAGGAAACCGAGCATTCCGACCCAGGCCGAAGCCACATGGTAATAGAAAACCCGCTGCACCTGTCCCATGACGATCTCCATTGGTGCATACAGAAAGACCATACCAGTGGCAATCACAAACAGTAGAATGGTGATGATATCAAGGATATTTAACAAACGAGGTTTTGCATCCATAGATTTACTCCATAAAAGCTATTCTTCCACAACGTAGTCAAACACCATGAAAGCAATGGCAATAAAGACCACATCATAGGTGATCAACAAATTGAGATAGGGCCAAATCTCAGACATTTCAAACCCACCAATAAAACCACTGCTACCCTTCACTGCCGCGATCAACACCGGGATAACCACCGGAAAGAGCAAGATCGGTAAGAGCACATCACGAGTGCGCGCTTGCACTGCCATACTGGAAAGCAAGGTACCCACCGCCACATAGCCAATCGACCCCAACAGGATCACAACCCACAAGCCAGGGATAAACAGGTTCACATTGTAGAGTATGCTGTAGACAGGCAGGACAATGGCTGCCACAACCAGCATGAAGACCAGATTACCGATCGCTTTACCAAAATAAATCGCACTGCGGTCTACCGGCGCCAAAAGCAACCCATCCAGGCAACCACGGTCTTTCTCAGTTGCCATCGAGCGAGTCAACCCGAGCGTACCGGCAAAGGCAAAAGTGACCCACAACACGCCAGAGGTTACTGAAGCGCTGGTTCCCGGCTCAAGCTCCAAGGCAAAGTTGAAGATAAATATGACCAATAAGGCAAAGACGAGCATCGCCGAAAGCAGTTCGCGGCTACGCAGCTCGGCAGCCAGGTCCTTCCAAACGATAGCCCATAACGCCCGAAAAAAACCGCCCACACCCCCAGGTGCAGAGACTCGTGCAGCCACATCAGTGCGCATGGACCGGTTCCTCTACTCTCGCTGGCGGGCTCTCCCCCACCAGAGCCTCCCGGTAGAAAGACAACAAACCATCTCGGGGTATCCGGGATTGCTGCTCAGAAGCAACGATAACGCCTTTGGAAAGCACATCGAACCGAGAGGCCAGGTCGCCAGCCCGGCTCAGGTCATGCGAGGTCATAACCACAGTCCGGCCTGCCGCAGCCACTTCTCTAAGAACGGTGTCCAGCATAACACAGGCATCCTGGTCCAAACCAGTATGCGGCTCATCGAACAACATCACATCCGGGTCATGAAGAACTGCTCGCCCAATGGCAAGACGCTGCTGCATGCCGCGCGAGAAGGTGCGCACCAAATCTCTGCGGCGAGCTGCCAGGCCGACCAAATCAAGTACTTTATTAGCCCGCTGGTCCAGATTGTTGACTCCGTACATTTTTCCGTAAAAGCGTAGGTTTTCCTCCGCTGTCAGATCACCATATAGCAAGGGAAGATGTGACACCACTCCCAAGCGCCGGCGGACTGCTGCAGCCTGGGAAGGCAAGCGATAACCGGCGATACTTACTTCTCCCAAAGTCTGCCTGGAGAGCGAGGCTAGAATGCGCAGGAAGGTCGTCTTTCCAGCCCCGTTCGGGCCCAACAAGGCAACAAACTCGCCCTCCCTCACCTGGAAATCCAGGCCTCGCAGGACCGGTTTTAGCCCAAAGCGCTTGACCAAATTCCTTACTTCAATCATCCGTTCGTAGTTCCCGCTAAGCGGAAATCTCCTTCAAGCGCCCCTTCAACTCCGCGCGGCGCTTCCGGTAGGCCTCTTCAGGCAATTCGCCTGCGGCATAAAGATCGTCCAGAGCGATAATTGCATCGATCAAGCTTTCGACATCATCCTCTGTATACTCATCTTCCACTGTTTCCGTTTCATCATCAAAGTCGCTGTTTTGTTTCTGATTGCGGAAGAAGAGCCACACACCGGCAGTGATCATTACCAACCCAAAAGACCCCAAGCCGATGATCAAGCCGCTGGTTGAGTCAGAAGCGAGTGAAAAACCAGAACCCGAGCTGCCTGATAAGCTAAGCTCCAGAAAACTACCTGCTGCCAGCTTTTCTCCGCTGTACAGACGGTAAGTACCCCCCTGCACCGCACGCGTGCCATCATCCTTCAACATCTCACTGCGGACTTTCACCCCATCTTCCGGCAGCATGACGATCACCGCTTCGACCGGCAAACCTAATGGCTGCACTAAATCCAGCTTATGTTTATAGGGAAGTTCGAAAGCAAATAAGACCTGGTACTCACCCATTCCTGGGCGGATGGCAACCGTATCGGCAAACCCGGTCGGGGTCTGTAAATATCGTTCTCCCAGTACGCCATCTTGAAATTGCAGATTCGTAGCTCCTTTCGGGAGAGGAAAATCCACAATCGGGCCGCCTTCCTGTCGTGGAACAATCGTCTGATTGCCTTTGTTCGAGAAGATGAAGAGTTGCACCACCTGAACCAACTCTTCTTGCGTAAATTCAAAAAAGATATGCAATCGTTCTATGGATAACTGAGAGGTGTCCGTTGTAGTATCAAAAATGGTCACGTCTAAAGATAAGATGCTGGTTTGTTCATCAGCAGAGGCCATGGGGGAAACATATGTAGCCTGCCCATAATCCGCTGTAACCAGGTAGGAGCGACCTGGAAGCATTTCAACATTCTCAAAGGAATACGTGCCATCTGCTTGGGGCGTGGTGGTATCACTGTAGACAATCTGCATCCCCTCAAAACTATGTAAAGTGACCAAGGGCTCGCCGGTCAATTCGCCACCCGAGCCGTTAATGATCCTTCCAGTGATGACACCTGTTCCAATTTCCTCGATTACCTCAGGCCCCTCCAGGACCTCAGGCTCGATAATTGCCTCAGGTTCTTCAGGATCAGACGGCTCTTGGATAGCTGGCTCTGAGAGCACCGGTTGCATCCTGTTAGCAAATCCCAGGCTGCGGATATAAGATGACACCGCCCAACGTTCCTGTTCAGTGAGTTGGCCCGCAAAGGCGTGCATCTCATCCCCTACTCCGTCTGTCACAGCCTGGAAAAAACTGGCTGTTGCGGAGCGGGCCTGGTAGGCCAAATTGGTAAAGTCCGGAAGAGAGATGGAAAGGCTGGCAGTTTGAGGCCCAGTACCATTTCCGCTTTCACCGTGACATTCGGCGCAATTTTCCAGAAAAACATCCTGACCCAGGGCCAGTTCTTCCACAGACATACTCAAAGAATAGGTATAAGCCACCACATCCCAGCGCTCAGTATCCGACAAACTAGAGAAGGGAGGCATGAAACGCTCCAGGTTGCCGTTTGTCACCATTGCATACCAGTCTTGGGGAGCTGCTTGGAGGGCAACCTGATGTGTACCAATCGGCGTAGCCGGGTTAGGCAATTGAGCAGCTTGCGGGCCATCTCCCTGGCCTAAATCACCGTGGCAGGGGGCGCATTTTTCAGCATAAATTGTCGCCCCATTTTCCGGATTGGGAGGTACCAACGGGTAGTTCGGTCCACTGCCCTGAGCCCTCTCCTGAGCAGGGACAAATTGCTGTTGAGCGCCTGGCGGGGGACTGATGTCCTCAGCTAATGAGATGGAGCATGCAGATAAGACCAACGTTAGGCTGAAGGTCAAGATCGATCGAATGTGCTTCATAAACACCTGTGATGGCAAAGAAGGATTGCCACTGGATGGTATCACGTAACTGTCACGCCACACTTGGGACAAAAGCGATCAGACTTTTGAAGAGGTCCCCCACATTGAGGGCAAAAACCAGCCGATTTTCCATTCCTGGCTCGTCGCCGGGAAGCAATCAGGATTTCAATGTCTTCGTCGGCCTCCTGACCTCCATTGGGGACAAACGCAGCAGCAGCCGGAGCCGGTCGAGCGCCACGTCTGGCCAAGAGAGTTTCCTCTAAGCGGGCCTCACTGGTCTCATCCGCATCTATTTCAGCTTTCTGCTCTTTTCCAGGGACTATATACTCATCCAGCTTACGCAGGATCTCTGCTCCACGCTGTAGCAGGAGAGCTCGTTGGACAGGATAATCCTCTGCTGGGATTTTTTCCATGCTGTTGTCAAAATCCAGCTCTTCCAGGGCGGTAATGATCCGATCACGCTCTGCCAGCAAAGCCGAGTAATCATGGTCTTCCCGATCGCTGAGCTCAAAAACTGGCGCGCTTTGGCGGTTAAAAAGTGGGCGGCTGACCATTAAGACAACCACAGCCAGCAAGGCAAGGATAAGAAAAATTGAGCCAATGTCCATAATTTAGTTTGTTGAAACAAAATCCTCCACCAGATCAAGGTTGAAGCATTGCATCGATGATCCTGGTGATGTCTTCAAAGCGGGTGAAAGGACCGATCTTTTTGTTGTTCACCAAACCATTTTGATCGATGAAATAGGTCTCGGGAACACCCGTTATACGGTAAGCCTGGGATATTTGGGTGCGTAGGTCTGGCCCGTTTGGATAAGTGATATCAAATTTCTCAAGGTAGGCCAAGGCTTCTGGCTTGGTATCAATATAATCCACACCTATGAAAACCACCTGACCACCTGGCTGATAATACCGCCAGGCCGCTTCCAAATCGGCTGCTTCCTGCTCACAGGGTTTACACCAGGATGCCCAAAAGTTAAGCACCACCACTTTGCCGCGCAAAGAAGAGAGCGAAATCTCTTCCCCATCAAAAGTCGTCAAGCTAAAGTTGGGGGCGCGCTGTCCTTCAGATACAGGGCCTTTTTGGGAGCGGTCCAATCCCAAAGCCAGGATCGCTAATAAGATCATCAGCCCCCCCCAGGCTAATAGATGCCCGGTCCGGCGACCGGTCTTTTTCGATTCCACTTCGGTAGGCTGAAGTGGTCCATTCTCAGTCAAATCACTCATCCTTTGCTATCTTCCCACAAATATCAGGCAAAATTCAACGCCGGCGCAGCTCACTTTCTAGGCGAGCAACATATTCATCCTTTTCCAGGTTTGTTTCAACGACTCCTGGATCCACTGCAGGCAGGGGTTTTTTCCAGGTCCGTAAAGTTCGAAAAAGAATCAGGGCACCAGAAAGAATAGCGAGCGGCGGGAGGATATATACCAACCAATTCAGACCTCGCGCAGGTGGAGAAGCCAACACACGATCGCCATATTGATCGACAAAATATTGCCTGATCTGCGCTTCGCTCCATCCCATGGCAAGCTGTTCGCGGATCAGCTCACGCCATTGTGCACACACCTGAGTTGGGCAAACATCCAGAGGCGTGTTCTCACAAACCGGACAGTAAATACCTTTTGCAATGGCATTGACTTCATCATCAGATGGAAGGATATCTTGGGCAAAGGCTGAACCGGTGAAGACCAAAACTAACCCAAGGACAAGAGAGATCGGTAACCAGTTGGTATATTTCATCGCATCTTAGACTGTGGTGGCCCGGGAGGATTTGGGGGATGTCATACGGGTCCTTGACCGTTCCCGTACCGGCTCTTTTTCCCGGTCCGGCCAGGCTGCCACCATGGTGCCAAGGATAAACACCCAACCCCCAATCCACAGCCAGTTGATCAGCGGGTTGTGGAACACCTTAAATGTTGCTCCCTGGGTTGAGATCGGCTGCCAATCTACTAACAAGACGTAAAAATCATCTTCTACAGTGCTGCGCACACCGGGAATGGTCATCGGTTGTTGGGATTCGTAGTAGTAATCACGGCGAGGATAGAGGTCGCCAACATAGCGGTCATTCTTATAAACACTGACAACAGCCCGAGCCACATTGCGCCCGTCGTTTGTATCCCACATGGCCAATGAGTTGTACGTCATCCGGTACTGCCCCAGGCGCATCTCGCCGCCCTGCGGAATGGTGCCTTGAGTTTCAGATTGGAAGACCTCAATACCAATAATGCCGATGGCCATTAGCACCACCCCCAGGTGGATGATGTACCCACCATAGCGGCGGCGATTGCGTCCTGCCAGCCGCCACAATGCCAGGGGCAGGCTTTCTCCAGATTTGCGGTGCCGTGCATTAGCGCCTCGCCAGAACTCGTACAGAGTCACCAAAACGACCAGGGCAGACAGCCATAGACCAAGGATGGCAGCAGGTTGGCGGACACCGCTGAACAAGATCACCCCAAGCACCAACAAGGAGACCAGGAAGGGCTTCCAAATGGCCTTGCCCAATGTTTTTGCAGTCGAGTGACGCCAGGCTGCCAGGGGTGCAACACCCATCAGCAACAACAAGCCAGCAAAGAGCGGCCCGGTTGCTCTTTGATAGAAGGGTGGACCAACCGTTACCTTTTGTCCAGTGAATAACTCAGAAATCAAGGGGAAGATCACCCCCCAGAAGCAAATCACCAAAATGCCCATGAAGAGCAGGTTGTTCAACAGGAAAAGGGCTTCCCGGGACAACATGGAGGTCATTGTCCCCTCCCCCTTTAGCTCGTTCCAACGGTGTAACAACAAGGCCAGCGAAGTGACAAAAGTAACGCCAATAAATACAAAAAACAATGGTCCGATGGCGCTTTGCGCAAAGGCGTGCACGGAGGAGAGTACACCTGAACGGGTCAGGAAGGTGCCAAAAATCACCAATGAATAGGTCAAAATGATCAAGACCATATTCCAATGCTTGAGCATACCGCGTTTCTCTTGAATCATGACTGAGTGCAGGAAGGCAGTTCCAGAGAGCCAGGGCATAAAGGCCGCTATCTCAACCGGATCCCAGGCCCAGTAACCGCCCCAGCCAAGCACATCGTAAGCCCAACGGCTGCCCAGAACCAAACCAAGGGAGAGGAACAGCCAGGCCACCAATGTCCAACGCCGGGTAATACGGATCCAGCGGTCGTCGGTGCGCCCGGTGATCAGAGCTGAAATGGCAAAGGCAAAGGGAACGACAAAGGAGACAAACCCCAAATAGAGCATCGGTGGGTGGATGATCATTCCAGGATGGCGCAGCAAAGGGTTTAGCCCGTTGCCATCCCGGGGAATGTAAGGCAGGCTACCCGATGGGCGGAACATTGAGGAGGTGATACCTGCCGCGCTTTGCCACAAGAGCTCAAAGGGGTTCTCAAAGAAAATGATCATAACCAAAAAGAAGGCCAAAGTGATCAAAGAGACCACGATGACCCAAGGGAGCAACTCGCGATCGCGATCCCATTTTCGCAGCGTAACAGCAGATGCAAAAGCCGCCATCAGCCATGCCCAAAATAAGAGCGAGCCGGCCTGCCCGCCCCACAGAGCAGTCACCTTCAAATAAATGGGCATGCTTTTACTGCTTACCAAGGCGACATACTCCACCTGGTATTGACCGGTAACCAACAAGTATATGAGGCTAACAGAAGATAGGGTTAACAGGGGAAAAGTGAGCAGCATGGCTGTCCGTGCGCTCTCAATCCATTCATGCGCATTTTTCCGAACGCCATATACGGCAGCTACAACCCCATAGATCGATATCAATAAGGTGATAAAAAGCGCGCCGAATCCAAAATTTGCTATCATAAATCAAGGCTCCAACAATAAATTGGGGGGATGTATTGAACAGATTTGGGGAGAGTGATAAGGCATGTCTTACCCAGCCTGGTCACCCACGGCTTCCTCATATTTGGTCGGACATTTGAGCAATAACTCTTCAGCATAAAAAATGCCGTCGTCGCCTAGCTGCCCGGTCATAATCGCCTGGGCCTCATGGCGCAAAAGATCGGGCATCGGCCCGTTATATACCACCGGGATTTGCGCTCGGCTCGGATCGTTGACAGCATCGTGAAGCACTTTAGCCAGACCACCCTGCTCGTTGATTTCCCGATTACTGCCCGGTACATGCGCGACGGTAAACCTTAACGTCAGAGATTGGGAGTCGTATTGGATTGAATCGCCCAAGACTGCTCCGGAAACGCGAATATTGCGATCAAAAGCTCCCTCTGCTTTGGCTGCTAATTCGTTAACAGTGAGAAAATATTGAGCATTCAACTGGGTAGAAGAAAAAATCAAGTAGACAACTGCCGCAACGATTAGCAATCCCCCTGCGAAGAACTTCGCTCGATTCCCAGCCGCACCCGGCCGTTTCAATGTTTGTTCCATTCCAAAGACCTCCAAATCTACTTCTGTGATGTGCAATGCCGCCAGCCCAGGCTCCTGGTTGGGAAAAAGGAATCTGGTGCAAAAAAAGGTGAAATTTGATTATAGTGTAACGTAATTTCTTCACGACCAGATTAATACAATCTAAGACGATGAAAATAAATAAATGAGAACCTTTTCACGATTGAGAGGAAGATTTCACAGCCGCAGGCGGGTACCGCAAGAACGACAGAAACGATCGCCCGTAGCAGCGCGCTTGCCACATTGATGGCAGTACACGCTCATCTCAGAGCTATTTTCATCTTCCTCATCCTCCAATACCTGCGGGGGGACCCGTCGCTTGCCCCTGGCCCTGGATTTCGATTGAGAGCGGGTCCCTTGCTGTGTAGATTGCCAATACCAGAAGCCACCTCCGCCAATCAACAGCAGACCAAGCAACCCCAGAGCCCAGGGTAAGAGGTTTTCTATCTGGACCCGCCCGCTCGTGTCGGAAGAAAGGGGTTGGCTAGGTTGAACCAGCAAGCTCGAAACGCTTAAATTATCGTTCGGCTTCTGGTATTCCAGCGTAATCGAAAAAGATTGCGAAACATCCAATGAACCTACCTGTGAGGTATAGTACACCAACCCATCCCCCCGAGCTTCGCCACTACCCAAGCTGGGTGAGATCCGCATATCCGTTGCACCAACCGGATGCTGGACTTCCACCACCAAGGACTGCACCTGATAATCGCCTGGCCAACGATACTCAAAGGATCTTCCTGTATTCACCTTGACCAGCCCTGGGTCGTAATACTCGAACTGAACCGCCGGCATCGTTGCCGCAAAGGAGATCTCTGCCCACTCGCCCATAACGGTCCGGCTATAGGGCGCATCTCCCACCTGGTCAAGAGTGGGACCGGCGGCCAAAGCAAACGGCTCCCCTGCTGCAGTCGGGATACGAATATTTAGTTGCGCCGGCAGCGAGGTATCAGGGGACAGTGTAAAACGGTAGATGACCAACATGGAAGGTTGGTCATATTCAGGCCAAAGCTCAATTTTTAATGACTCGATCGTTACAGGACTTTGGGCATATCCGTGCAGTGGGACAAGCAGGATTGCAATTAGAAGGAACAGGAAAATTGCCTTTTGCATTTTCTTTTTGATTGCACTCCATTCAATCAATAATTGTTGTGCGAAGGAACACACGTCCACACGCACAACAATTTTTCGGATCTTACCTGGCTAAAGGCTTGAACCTGGACAATTACAACCTGTTTAATATTATCACGAGCTTTCTAGATAAGGGGGTAATAAAGGTCACGGATTTTTCATCCGGACAGAGCCAGGCATTAAATGCCAGGAGAGACATTAACCAATGGCGGAGCGCAACCGGCGCACCAGTCGCCCAAAATCAGGCGTATAGATCATATCCTCATCTCTAGGGCGCGGCAAGGTGACTTCCAGGTCCAAACGTAAGCGGCCCGGGCGCGGGCTGAGCACCAGAACCCTATCTGCCAGGAAGAGGGCTTCAGATATGGAATGGGTGACCATCACCACTGTCTTGCGGCGCACCTGCCAGATGCGCAAAAGCTCATTCCCCATCCGCTCACGCGTCAATGCATCTAGCGAGCCAAAAGGCTCATCCAACAACAGGACATCCGGGTCGTGCACCAGCGCCCGAGCGATCGCCACCCTTTGCGCCATGCCGCCCGAGAGATCCCTGGGCAGAGTATCTTCAAAACCCTGTAGACAGACCAAATCAATCAGTTCCTGCACTCGCTGTTGGGCTTCCACAGCCGGAATTTTTTGTAACTCAAGCGGCAACATGATATTACCGCGCACGGTTCGCCAGGGCATCAAGTTGGCTTTCTGGAAAACAAAACCCACTCCATGCTGAGGCGTAGTCAGGTGTTCACCTTCATAAAGAACTTCCCCTTCAGTGGGTGGAAGCAGACCGGAGATAATGCGCAAGAGGGTGCTTTTTCCGCTTCCTGAAGGTCCCAAAACACACAAGAACTCCTGAGGAAGCACGGAAAACGAGAGTCTGTCTAGCGCTTGCAAACCGCCATTCCCGTTCGGGAACACAGCGCTCAAGTTCCGTACCGTCAGCATGGGTTCCTTATTTGATAAAGTCATTGCTGAAAGCCTTATCCAGATCCAAAGCCTGCGGGATCAAACCCATCTCCAACAACACAACCTGCATGTTTTCCCAGGCATCCCGATCTGTTTCCCCAATTAAATCGTTCTCCCAAAAATTAATGGAAGCAGCCAAGACTTGTTTTTGAATATTTTGGTCGGCCTGCTCCAGACCTTCCACAAACTTTTTACAGATCTCAAAGGCCTCATCTGGGTCTGCAAGTGTATCCGCAATACCCCGGCTCACAGCACGGGCCATTCTCCGAACCAGGTCGGGGTTCTCTTGGAGCGTGGTTTCATTGGTAACGATCCCGTTGGAAGCCAGATGAACATAATCAACCACGCGAAACTCGTTTACTTCGATCCCCATGGCCCTTAATTGAATGGGCTCATTATTGGTATAGACGACGACCGCATCGACCTGATCCGAAAGCAAGGCCTCCACCTGATTGAAACCGGTCACTTCCAACTTTAGATCGCTTTCCTGCAGCCCATTTGCCGCCAGAATCGCCCGCAGCCCCACATAACTGGCCCCCGCCAGGATGGGCACCCCGACCCGCTTCCCGCGCAGGTCAGTAGGGGATTCAATACCGCTATCCGCCTTGGCAGCCACCGAGACCGGATAATTTTGCCACCAACCAAAGATATACACTACCGGCAGTCCCTGGGAACGGGCCAATAGAATCTGCTCACCTGAGGCAAGCGTAAATTGCAGATTGTTGGCGCCTACCAAGGCCATGCCATCCGTCTCATAGCTGTAATCAAATTCGATTTCGATGCCCTGATCCCGGAAATAGCCTTTCTCAACAGCGACATAAAATGGAGCATACTGCACGTTGGGGATATAGCCCATGGGTAGCCGCACCCGGGTAAGGACCTCTGGCACAGGCGGAACTGACGTACCCGCGGGAGTACCAACCGGCGCCGGCGAGCACGCGGTAGCCAGAAGAACAAATATCCCTAGAAGCAGCAGGGTCTTAACTGGAGACATATTATTCAACTCCTTGAATCGACTCGATAACCTGATCTGGGCGCCTCTGCCAGGATAGCAGCCTGGTCTCAAGCAAAACGACCAGCCCATATAAGCTCATAGCCATGAAGATCAATGTAAAAACAGCCACAAATACCAGGGATGTGTCGTACAATCCCCGTCCGACGTTGATGAGAAAGCCCAGCCCGCGATCGGAACCGACAAATTCTCCCACAACGGCGCCGATCACCGAAAGCGTGGCGCCGATCCGCAACCCGCCTAAGAAGACCGGCAAGGCTGCCGGCACCTCCAGCATGGTGAAAGTCTGCCAGCGCGTGGCTTGCAGCGAGCGCATCAACTCGCGCAGGTTCTCAGGAACCGAGCGCATCCCGACCACTGTATTGATCAAAATTGGGAAGAAAACGATCAGCGCACAGATCAGGACCTTGGAATATATACCCGTCCCAAACCAAATCACCAGCAGGGGCGCAATGGCTACAATTGGAACCGACTGGCTGGCAACAATGTAGGGAGACAGAAAACGCTCAAGGGGCGCCGATTTAGCCAGCAGGTAACCCAGCGTGGTCGCCATGCTGGCGCCTAAAGCCAGACCGGCTAACACCTCCGAGAGCGTTACCCAACCATGACGCAGCAGTGTTCCATCCAAGATCGCCTGCACAAAACGCGTCCACACCTGCCCCGGAGTGGGCAAAATGAA
>Ga0114946_10002471_pt1 | contig 12689 bp, 13 predicted proteins | sample WalLakDeSediment_FD_88676 | JGI IMG/M metagenome (GOLD analysis project Ga0114946, IMG submission 88676) | Lake sediment microbial communities from Walker lake, Nevada to study Microbial Dark Matter (Phase II) - Walker Lake 11/02/13 Deep Sediment | ecosystem: Environmental > Aquatic >...
AGATCATCCAGGCGATCCAGGCCCGGACGATGCTGAACCTCAAGACCCGGAATGTGTTTACCATGCTGACTGACCAAGTTGTTGAGGATGTGGCGGATGCGATATTGCGTGTTTAATGGTTCCCCGCGGGGTAAAGGCGGTAATACATACATCCTGCTTAAAAAAGTGGTGGAAGGGATCGAAAGCACCGGCTCGCCGGAGATTGTCTGGTTTCATTTGAAGGATGCCCAGGATCGTGAAGATGCGCCGAAAGCCTTCAGAACAGCGGATGTCGCTGTGTTAGGTTTCCCTCTCTACACGGATGCTATGCCCGGGTTGACGAAAGCATTCATTGAAGGTCTGGCACCATTTGAGGGGCTTGAAGGCAATCCCCGCATGGCCTTCCTGGTGCAGTCCGGTTTCCCCGAGGCGCGTCACAGCCGATTTGTCGAGCGCTATTTGGAGAAGTTAGCCCAGCGGTTAAATGCAAACTATGCAGGATCGGTCATCAAAGGCGGGTGTGAGGGGGTGCGAATACGCCCGGAAGAGTTGAACCAGGCGCTTTTCAATCGGTTATACGAGCTGGGTGCTGACCTGGCACAGGCGGGAATGTTTACGCAGGAGAGGTTGCAGCAGCTGGCAAAGCCAGAACGCTACCCCAGGATCCTGGCGCCATTATTTCGGCTGGTGCTTTGTCTGCCGGCCACCCAAACTTATTGGATCAGCCAATTGAAGAGAAACGGGGCTTATGATGCACGCGGTGCACAACCATTTGTTTCCGAGGATTGATTTACAATTGACAGCAAAACGAAATTTTCCCTCTCACTGATCAGCGACTGACCGATCATTGATATTTGAACATTTGCCATGCCGGTCTGCTTTTAAGTTGGCTGGCGGAATTTAAATTAACAGAAAACAGGGCTGCCTTTTGCGACAGCCCTGTTTTTATGTTTGATTTTCTTTGCTTACCAGTCTGAATCCATATCATCAAAATCGATGTCGTCTTCGAGTTCCTCAAATTCTTCAGGATCTCGCCTGACCCACAGGATGAGCAGGTTTCCATTTTCAGCGTCAACTGCCCGTGCTGCCACAATGGGAACTTCTTTCTTCATGCCGATTGGGTCACGATATTCAAGGTACATGGTCAGTTTGTGCGCCCAGGCTTTATGGCAGCGATTAATCAGGGCTTCACCGTTAAAGGTTCGTAAGGTGGTGCGTGCTGTATCGTAAAGATAGGGACCTTCACTTAACCCGGCTGTCCACCCATTGATGCCCATAATGAAGTCGGTTTCGACGGAGTCAAAGTTTGGGGTTGGGCCTTCGATGATGGTGATTTTGTTATCCATGTATGATTAACCTCGCACGCATCTTACCACATAAAAAGGGGCAAGACTAGACCTTCGGCGTTGTTCTTAACCTTTTTAATCCGATCTCTTGTGGCGTAACACAACAGGCAAACCTGTTTATGGATAGGTGTTGTTGTAGAACCAGTTATAGGCGAAGAAGCCTCCCGTGATTGATTCCAGGCGAATGGCAATTTGATGTTCGCCAGCTAAAACTGCGGGGATATCGAACGTTCCCACGAATGATCCGCCAACCCCGGAATTAAATGTAGTAACAAGGGTGCCACCAATACCCCTGGTTCCCATTTTGCCCATTAACACTTTGAAATCATAGTTAGCTGGGAAGTTGTTGGATTTGACGGTAACTGTATCATCCTTGACCACTGCGGTGATGGAGAAGGTGGGGATGCCGTCGTACCCGGGTAGGGGTTGTACGGCTGTGGTATTGTTGTAGAACCAGTTGTAGGCAAAGAAAACCCCATCAGAGGTTTGCAGGCGGATGGCGATCCTGTTGTCACCCTTCAACTCATCAGGTATCTCAAAGGTTTCAGTGATTGAGCCGCCTGAACCTGAAGCAATCGTGGTGACATGCATGCCGCCAACCCCACGTGTTCCCATTTTGCCCATCAAAACCTTGAAGTCCCTGTTGGCAGGGAAGTTATGTGTCTTAATGGTTACGCTTTCGTCTTCATCGACAGAAAGGATCGATATGGTGGGGATGCCTGTGTGACCGGGGGAAGGCGGGGTGGTACCTGCGCCGCCGGCAGCACCGGTTTCGTTCAGGAACCAGGTGTGGGCGGACTTAGCGCTGGTTGTTGATTCGACACGGATGGCAATCCTGCTTTCGGATTTCAGGCTGGCTGGGATATCGAATGATTCGAGGATGGTGCCTTTTGATTCGGGTGTTATGGTGCCCACTTTGACCCCGTCGACACCCTGCGTGCTGAATGTGCCCATCAGGACGTCAAAGGTCTCATCGTTTGGAAAACTGCTGCCTTCAATGGTGACCAGGGTATCCTTCTTGACGGTGACCACCATGATCACCGGGGTGTCCTTGCCGCCTTCAACAACGGTCCCACCCGTATGGCTGCCAAAGGTTGTGTTGTAAAACCAGTTATAGGAGAAGTATCCACCCGTTTTTGAATCGAGGCGGATAGCAATGCTGTGGCTGGTATGCAACGCTGCAGGTATATCGAAGGTGAATTTTTGGGTGCCACCTGTTCCAGAATTAAAGGTTCCCACCAAGATCCCGCCAACACCTCTGGTGCTGATCTTTCCCATACGAACGTCGAAATCTCGATTGGCTGGGTAGTTATGGGTTTGTATCGTGACTTTTGCATCTTGAGTCACGCCCACGATAGAAATCGTTGGGATGGTTCCAGCATGAACCATGTCATTGACAGACATGAGAGCAAGCAGGAGGACAATACTGAGCGTTAGCAATATTCTTTTCATTTGATCACCTCTTCTTTTTTTATTAGTTTATTGATTACGATCATTACTGAATATTTATTTAGAGACGATTGCAGGTAGTTATTTGTTCCATAAATGGCAACTTGCTGGGATTAATGCGATTTATCCGGGGTGACCTGTCACGCATGGGTGAGCCAGCGGGTAGCCTTTGGCCCCAAATGTTTTCCTCAGGGGTGTTCGCCGTGCTTGTTACCACATCGCCTATACATTGGGGCGGTGTGGATCGTTGCGGTGAATGGCTTTTCATGATTGTTTCCAAATCTTTTTCGGTACACTGCCAGTTTAATGTGTATTAATTATACGGATTTCAATGACTGACTTCAAGAGGTAGATTGTAAATATTCACATGGAATTATTGCTGTAAACCACAAACCGCCTCAACACTTGAGGCGGTTGTGAGGGTGTGATATGAATGCTTTATTTCCTGGTCACTTTGATAGTGTGTGGTTTGGCTTCTTCAGCTTTGGGCACCACCAGGGTCAGGATGCCATTTTCGAGATCAGCTTCCACTTTTGAGGAATCGAGGGGTGTGGGGAGCGTTAGCACCCGGTGGAACTTGCCTGAAGGGCGCTCTGCCAGGAGGTAATTTTCGCCTTCATCACGCTCCACTTTGATTTCACCGGAAATGGTCACGATTTCATTGACGATGTGGATGTCCAGGTCATCAGGCTGAACACCGGGCAATAAAGCTTTAATGGTGAATGAGTCTTTGCCTGCAATGACATCGAGAGGGAAGGTCAGGTTGGGGGCATAATCTTCATCCCAATCTCGCAGCATTTCTTCCATCATCCGTCGGCGATAGGGTCGTCTTACTGGGTTGATATACAGGGTCATTGGTTCCTCCATTTGTTCTTGGTTCGTTTATTTCTATTCTTGTTATAGACCATATTGGATTTGTATTAACAGCTCGTCTACAAAAAATTTGAGAAATATAAGAATTTTGGTATCCGCTCTGAAGGGTGTATCCCCTCGCAGGCTGAGAAGTTACGAATATTGACTTGTGCTGGAAGCTTTGAGGATGTTTTGATAGAATTGCCCCATGATTCTTAAACAGATTCCAGCTATGAAAAAACGAACCGTGCTGATCATCCTGGGTATATCGGTTGCTGTCATGCTCGGGGTGTACGTTCTTTACCGCAGTTATTTTTCCATCTCGCAGCGCGCCCGCAAGGTATTTGAATTCCTGCGAAACCCTCAAACACATCAGGGATCAGTCATCCCCGCATTGACCCGCTGTGATGACGCGCCATTTATCCTTCCAACGACAGGCTTGATTGGATTCCTCTGGGACGATTCTTTTCGACCGGGGCATCGTCACCAGGGCATCGATATCTTTTCCGGCACAGGAGTGGGTGTAACACCAGTGCATGCTGCTTATGAAGGTTACCTGACCCGCCAGCCAGAATGGAAGTCCAGTGTGATCATCCGCATTCCATCCGACCCGTTGCAGCCTGATCGACAAATCTGGATCTACTACACCCACATGGCGGATGAAAGCGGTGAGTCATTGATCCATAATGACTTTCCAGCCGGTATTAACGAGGTCTTTATCGAAACGGGAACCTTGTTGGGTTACCAGGGCAATTATTCAGGCACCCCTGATAATCCCACCGGGGTTCATCTGCATTTTTCGATTGTTAAGGATGATGGGCAGGGGAAATTTCTAAACGAATTGGAAATCGGCAATACCCTGGATCCCTCCCCGTATTTTGGGATGCCGTTGAATGGTAAAACCAACACAGATCAAATTCCAGCCTGCCCATAATCAAAAAAACCAGGTTGGTCACTCAGGTGGGGTGTATAATCGTATTATGAATATGCTTTTCATTTCATCAGCAAAGAAAAGGATTTAGCGTTTTATGGATGAGATTGCTCACAATATCTTTATTGAAAAGGGGTGTCCCGGGGTTGTATCCTCTGTGATTAAGTTGAGCCAGGGGTTGCTGATCATTGATGCCCCGATGCGGGCTGATGATCGACAAGCCTGGCAGCAAACGCTGGGCGATCTGGGGGGTGGAAAAGGACGGTTGATGGTGCTGCTCGATACCCATACCGACCGTTTATACGGTACCCAGATGATCGAATACCCCATACTGGCACAAGAAAATACCCTTCAAATCATCCGTGAATTGCCTTCTACCCAGAAGGTGTCCGATATGCAGGAAGCATCAGACCCAGACACCTATGACCTTCCGCAAAATGTACGCTGGGCAGTGCCGGATCTAACCTATACTAAGCAGGTCTCAATTCATTGGGATGAACGCCCAGTGGTGGTGACGCATCAACCTGGCGCACACCTGGCGGGCAGTTGGGTGCGTTATGATCCAGCAAAAGTGATTTTTGTCGGCGACAGCGTGCTGGTCAAACAACCGCCTTACTTGGGATGGTGTGACCTTGACCGCTGGATCGAAGAATTGAATGAATTGTGTTCCGATGCATACAAAGGTTACAAAATCATTGGTGGTCGTAACGGGATTGTGCAGCATAGATCCATCTTGAAGATGATCGAAATCCTCAGCGCGGTCAAAACCTTTTTTGAGGATGGTTTTGCCATGGAGAACCATGATGAAGGCCTTGATCAATTCGCCCTTAAATTAATGCGAGATATTGATTACGACCGTGATCTGAAAGAGCATTATAAAAGCCGCCTGGTACGTGGGTTGAAACTGCTGCTTAAACGTCATCAAACAGGCAAATTAGAAGCATAAGGAGTGCATCATGCAGGGTGTTGACCATGTACCTTTGGTTGAGGTGACCAGGGGAGAAATTGTTGAATCCGTTCATTACGGCGCGTTTTGCGTGGCCGGCAGTGATGGTAACCTGTTAACCCATGCTGGAAATCCTGAATTTATCACCTATCCCCGCAGTTCTTTGAAACCATTCCAGGCTTTGCCCTTGATCGAACAGGGCGGCGCAGAGCATTTTGGTTTTTTTGGTGAAGAGATCGCCATTATGTGCGGCTCGCATGCAGGCACTGCGCTCCACCAGGCTGTGCTGGCAGGCATGCACCAAAGAATTGGGACGACGGGCGATGATCTTGCCTGCGGGGTTCACTGGCCGTATGATACCGAAGCGCGGGAGGCCATGAAACTGGCCGGTCAATTGCCCACAGTTTTTAACCATAATTGTTCTGGCAAGCACACCGGTATGCTGGCCTATGCTAAGCTGCGGGGATTTCCCACGGAAGATTACCTCGATCCGCAGCACCCGGTACAGGTCAGTATTCGAGAGGCTGTAGCTGATATGGTCGAGATGCAGCCTGAGGCGATGCCAGTGGGTATTGATGGCTGTTCTGCGCCGGTGTATGCCATTTCGATGGTCAGGATGGCGAAGGCGGTGGCGAAACTGGCTGATCCTAAAGGTTTTTCAGCTGCACGCCAGGGTGCCTGCCGGTTGGTCACAGCCGCCATGATCACCCACCCGGTGATGGTTGCCGGTGCGGGGCAATTTGACACGGACTTGATGATTGCAGCAGGTGGTAAGCTCTTCAGCAAAGGCGGTGCTGAGGGATACAAGATCATTGGGGTGCTGCCGGATGCGATTGGTAAAGGTTCCCCAGGTATCGGGATTGCGATCAAGATTGCAGATGGCGACTTCCGCGGTCGGGCACGGGCAGCAGTCAGCTTGACCATCCTGGAAGCCCTGGGTGTGCTTGATGAACACGAACTGGGGCGGCTGGAAGCCTACGGAAATGTGCCGGTTAAAAATTGGCGAGAGCTGGTTGTCGGCGAGGTGCGACCTGCGTTTAACTGCCAGACTTCACCAATTGAGGGGCACGATGGGTGAGGAACGGTTAGCTTACCAAGAAAAAATCGAGAGGATCAGAAACCGCTTAATTGAAGCCTTTGGGATGGCGGAATGGCGGCAGCCGTTATCAGCTGTTGATGAACTGGTTTCGACGATCTTATCCCAAAACACCAACGACACCAACCGAGATGCGGCTTTCGAGCAATTGCGTGCTGCTTTCCCGGACTGGAATGCAGTGATGGAGGCAGATACAGCAGATGTCGTGGAAGCAATTCGAACAGCTGGATTGGCCAACCAGAAGGGGCCCAGGATCCAGGACGCGCTGCGAGAGATCGCTCAATTCACTCATGGCGACCTCAACCTCGATTTTTTACGTGAGATGCCCATCGAAGAAGCCCGTCAATGGTTGATTGCGGTCAAAGGGGTGGGTCCCAAGACGGCCGCCATCGTATTATTGTTTTCCCTGGGGATTCCAGCTTTCCCGGTCGACACGCATATCTACCGCGTCACCGGGCGGATAGGGCTGCGTCCGCAAAATTTGTCTGTTGAGAAAACGCATACTTACCTGGAAGAATGCATCCCTGAAGACGCCTTCTATGATCTGCATTTGAACCTGATCCGGTTAGGACGGGAGGTGTGCGGTGCTCGTAAATGGCAGTGTTTCCGCTGTCCCATCGAAGAGCTGTGCCAATTTGACCAGAAGAACCACTCACCAGATCAAACCATAAACTCTGAATAACCCGGAAATTCCTAAAGATGTTGGTGATCAGCTATCTTATCTACATGGATAGTAGCTTATCAAGAAAGTTTTGTTAGACAGCCCCAGCATTTCGCTCAATACCTGGCTCACTTCGCTTTTGGAGAGCATGATTGGCAGGCGCTGGGCGCGTTTGGCGTGCAAGGCGTGGATTGGGGTAGCTAATTCAATTTTCAATACATTGCGATAGAGGAAAAGGATGGCATTGAAAGCCTGGTTCTGGGTTGAGGCGGAGACACGGCCTTCCTGAGCCAGGTGTGAAAGAAAGGCTTCGATTTCCAGCACACCCATTTCGGCGGGGTGGCGTTTGTTATGGAAGAGGATATTGCGTTTCGCCCAGTGGAGATAGGTTTTCTGTGTGGCGTAGGAATAGTGTTTGATGCGAATGACATCCCGTAGTTGGTCAAGCAGTTTTTTAGGTTTGGGTGAGGTTGATTCGGACACAGGAAAAACATCTCTTCCAAAGATTCTGGTATACAATACTTGTGTTGAGCCGTATAGATGGTAAATCAGCTTGCGATAAGCGGGTGTTTATGCAGTATATTATACCAGAATTGCATTACTATACTGCGTATTCGCAGTATAGTAAAAGTCCGTATAATTAATTGTTGGGCAGTTTGCATTGAAATAGGAACTTAAATTCCCTATAATGTTTCGAAGGGTTTCATTAATGCATGATATCCAAGAACAAAGGTTGCGTGACTGGAAGAGAAAGGATGTGTAAAAATGGAGAGCAACGATATTGGTTTCTCTATTTCCCCGGAACATCTCGTAAATATGCTCGAACGAGTCATTCATAATCATTCTTTGCAGCTTCGTGAGTGGTCGATTCAAAGATTGCATGGTGGGCTTGAACTTGGCTCATCCATATATCGTTTGCAAGGAATAGTTGTGATTGGGACGGAATCGCGTAGTTGGTCATTGATCTTGAAGATTATCCGCCCGGAAGTCGAATTCGATAACCCGCAGGGATATCGCTATTGGAAGCGCGAAATCCTGGCATATCAATCGGATTTGTTGAATAACTTGCCGGGGCAGGTCACCGCGCCGAGTTGTTATGGCGTCGAAGAAAAATCTGATAAATCCATCTGGCTCTGGCTGGAAGATATGAAAGATGAACAAGAACATCCCTGGTCCATTGAACGATACAGGCAGGTCGCTCGGCGACTCGGGCAGTTCAATGGTGCGTACCTGGTTGATCACGCTTTGCCCAGCCAGGCCTGGATCACCCATAATTGGCTGCAAAAATACCTCGATCACGCCTCCCCAATGGTTGACTTCATTCGCGATAACCCAGGGCACCCTACCGTTCAAGGCATGCTGCCAGGGATCAACCTGCCGATGACCCTCGCCATGTGGAAGGAACATACCCACATGCTGAAGGTGTTGGAGAGATTGCCGCAAGTTTTCTGCCACCAGGATGCCTTCGAGCGAAACATGTTCTGCCGTGGAGAAGAGTTGGTAGCAATCGATTGGGGTTATGCCGGTATCGCCCCTGTAGGCACAGAGCTGGCTGCGTTGATCGGAGTTGCTTTTGGCCTGGCACACTTTCCCAGCAGCCAGGCCAGGGAACTCGACCAGGCTTGTTTTGATGGCTACCTGGAAGGTTTACGCCAGGCAGGCTGGCAGCCTGACTCCAGGCAGTTGCGCTTGAGCTACACACTTACCATGTTACTGCGATATATTCTCGGCGCGACGATCGGTGAGGCGCTGCCTGGCCTGTTGAATGCATCGACCCGCGACCACTGGGTTGAGGGTCTGGGCACTTCTGAAGGGAGCGCCGGTGAGAGCGAGGCTAGGATCATTGCTTATTACCAATCCATCACCATGGAAGCCATGAAGTTGTTGGGGCCTTGGTTTATGCTTCGTTTCATTGGTAGAACAGCCGGTTATGCCATTCGTCTGATTGGTAAAGGGCATCGTGGCACTGGCGAAGCAGGCTAACCAAAACGATGTTAGCTCCGCTGAAGCACTCAAGATTTCGCCTGCTGTGGCTCGGCATGAGCCTTTCCTATGCAGGGGATCGTCTGCAGGAGCTGGCCCAGGGCTGGCTGGTCGCGACCCTCACCAATTCTGCCCTAGCAGTGGGTGGGATTGGCGTGTTGAGTTCGATCGGGATGCTGCTCATGCCGCTGGGCGGCGTTATCGCCGATCGGGTAGACCGCCGCCGGATCCTGATTCTGGGACAATGGATCGGCGCTGTTGTGACGGGATTGATGGCCGTTCTGGCCTTTGCTGACCATATCGCTGTATGGCATATCTACGTTTGGGCGCTGATCACCGGCCTGGTCTGGATGATAATCCGCCCGGCGTACAAGGTGATCATCACCCAGGCAGTTCCCCAAGAAGAAGTCCGCCCTGCCGTATCTTTGAATTCAATCACCGAAACGAGCGCTATTGTCGCTACGAACATCGGCGGTAGCGCCCTGCTAGGCTGGTTGGGATTACCCCTAGCGTTCATGTTCAATTCCATAAGCTACATTTCAGCCATCTATTGCCTGGCTCGTTTGCGAGAGTTGAGCCAATCAGCAGGCAATATGGGTAATGGATGGCAGATCAAACGTTTGTGGTTGGATTTATGGGATGGGATGGTTTATCTTTATGGTAATAAGAAACTGTTTTATCCCCTGCTGTTGACCTTTATTGGTATCGTACTCACTGGACCTGCTACAAGCCTGTTGGCAGCCATTGTAAACAGATGTGGAGGCAGCCTGCTCCAATTGGGCTTACTAGGGGGGAGTGCCAGCCTGGGTGCACTGCTGGGCGCCATCTTTGCCGGAGCAAAAGCTGAGGGGAATACCCTTCGGACATATCCTGTCTGGGGTTTGTTGGCTGCTGGATCCGTTTGCATCTTTGTAGCCAGTCCACTCAGTCTTTTGGGGGCCTTGGGATTGAGCGGATTGGGTTTCCTGGCGTTTTCCCAAGCTGTGTGGAACACCAGCAGGATATCGAATTTAGCGGGGCAGGCTTACCAGGCTCGTTTGCAGTCGATCACCTCGATGGCTTTTACCCTGGGCGCCCCTATTGGAGCCATTTGGGGAGGGGCAGCCGTAGATCGCTCTGGCTTGGGCGCCTTATTGATCGGCTCAGGCCTACTGGTACTGGTATCATTAGGGATCCTGATCGGTCAGCGACACCCTTCGAATTAATTGGCCTTTCATTAGCTACTGCATTACTGCACTGCCCAACACCGGCTCCACCGGACGCTCAGCCGTTGGACGACAGTGATATCTGGAGGCAAGGAGTAAACGGCTGCATGAACGATAGCATGACACAGGAATCTAGCGAGATTCAGGACACCATCCGGCGCGTGCTTGAGCGGAACCGGCTCGCTGTGCTGGCTACCCAACGTAACGGTCAGCCTCACACCAGCCTCATCGCCTTCACGCCGTTGGAGGGCCTGCGGTTCCTCGCGTTCGCGACATATCGTTACACACTCAAGTACAAGAGCATCCTGGAGGATCAACGGGTGGCGATTCTTATTGAGGACAGAGAGGGCGACGCCACCAGGCGTTCAGATCAGAGGCTAGTCCTCACAGCACTTGGTGAAGCGATCAAGACGCCAGCGGAGGATCGACAGGCTCACATCATGACACATCTGGCGCGCCACCCTAACCTTGAGGAATTTCTCATCTCGCCGGACTGCGAGTTCGTACGTGTTGGCGTTCACGCCTATCAAGTTGTGAGTAGCATTGACGATGTACGGTGGTACAGAATCGGAAAGTCCGCTGCCATCTAACCAGCGCAAGCAGCCGACGTTGTTACGCAGCGCAGTTGATGTTTATCGTTAGGTGGCTTGCAGTTAGAAATACCTAAAGGAAATTATATGGAAGTCTATAATAATCAATTATTCGATATAAAATATTCGGAGCTATTAGACTTTTTCCAGAAACATTTCGAAAGCAGCATATCATCAATTCAATATGAACTTGGTGATAAAACAGTCGGCATGCCTGGTATATGTGGAGAATACGCTCTTCCGACAATATCTATTCTGTTTCATAATATGCCCCAAAAAACCATAGCACTATTTGCACGCAGACAAAAAAATAGCAGTGAATCGAAACAGGCGCATCATTATGCGTATTTAAGTGAACTTGGTATTCCCATACCTAAAATGTATGGGACAAAAGTAGATAGTAATGGCCGGGAGATATTAATCCTTGAATATGCAAAAGAGATTCGTGACGAAAAGGCTTTTTTTGCAGAAGAGAAAAATATCAGGGATTTTATTGATCTTTCTGCGAAGTTCTCTTGTCTTACCCCACCATTAGAGTATCTTGGATTAATCGGTCGTGATATGGGAAACAAAAGCGATACTAGGGATTGGAAGACATGGATGCCATGGTCGGTTCATGTTATTGAAAAAATATGGAATTTGGCATCAACGAACCAACTAAATAAGGATTTGAAAGAGCTGTGCAGTTTTTGTGAAGTAAAAATAGATCTTCAAAAAAATGCAATAGGATTAATGCAGAAAATATATAGTTATGAACTTGGTGTCGTACACAGCGATTTTTGTCCGAATAATATGGTTATACTGCCGCAAGAAAACAAACTTGGATTGATTGATTTTGAGGACATTATCCTTGATGTAAAACATTATGATTTAGCAAGGTATCTAGGTGCTCCGAAATCGATGTTTAAATGGGATGAGCAACTTAGAAACGACTACATTGATTTTTTCATTGATAAAAAGGAGAATTATTGCGGAATAAGGCTAAATCATTCAAAACTCAAAAAAGAGCTATTTCATATTTGGTATACTAGGGCAGTAAATATGTGGGAATGGCTTCCGCATGAATACGGAGGACCTTCATATGACTATATTATTTCTGGACAGAATATCAAAGAGCGATGCAACAATATTTATTTATTGCTAAAGACGCTTGTTGATAGCGGAAAGAATTTAGAATTAATTGAGACCATCTAGCACAGCGTGTAGCCGACAGGTGGGATTCATCCCGACTTACAGGCATTTTCCTCGCTCGATGGGAATCCTGCCCTCGAAGTTTTATCCACACCCGCCCACCAGCGGCTAACGCAAACCGTTAGGCCGTCCTGTTGACAAAAAACGTATCATCGTTCATGCTTGCCATTCTTTGAGGAAAATGGATGACAATAAACAAAACAAGCATTGAAGACGAAACCAAACTAATAGAACTAGACTCTCTTTCTGCACAGAAGTGGGCCAACGAAGGAAAGGTTGAAGATTGGGTTCACAAATATCTTCTGAGCGGAAGAGGAGGAAAATCAGATTCAGAGTTTTCAAAAGGTTTGAAACGCGAAAAACGCTGGTGGAATGGGCCAGTTGAGCTCAGTCTTGCCGATCTGTCTCCTGCAGTTGGAACGGAACGGGGCATGGAATACGTTGTTGACAAGGATAAATG
>Ga0114946_10002473_pt1 | contig 12687 bp, 9 predicted proteins | sample WalLakDeSediment_FD_88676 | JGI IMG/M metagenome (GOLD analysis project Ga0114946, IMG submission 88676) | Lake sediment microbial communities from Walker lake, Nevada to study Microbial Dark Matter (Phase II) - Walker Lake 11/02/13 Deep Sediment | ecosystem: Environmental > Aquatic > Freshwater...
CGCCGGCGACACCGCGAATCTCGGCATCACCGCTCACCGTGGTCACGGTCAGCAGCCCCGGCTCATTGGCGCCGCCGAGCCTGATGTCCCCGCTGACGGTCTTCAGCTGGACATCCTCGCTGAACATTTCGGTAAGGACATCGCCGCTGACGGACTGTATACGCTGCGCGCCGCGGACCCCGCGGATCACAACGTCCGCCGCGACGCTGGCGACCACCAGGCGGCTCTCTGCCGGCATGCGGATGTGCAACTCGCTCGGACCGACGTTCTTCGAGCGGGACGGGTGCTCCACGCGGATCAGGGTATGGCGGCCCTGGGTCCGGAACTCCAGCCGCTCCGCGCCCCGGCCCAGCGTGCCGGTGACCTCGACCCGCTCCTGGTCCCAGGCCTCGACCTCGATCCGGCCCGACACGTTCGAGACCTCGACCTCGCCCTGCGGGTGTACGTCGGCGGACTCCCGGATGGTGCGGTCCGCAAGCGCGCACTGCCAGGACAAGGCCAGCGGCAAAAGCATGGCCAGGGAAAGCGCTCTCATGTTCATATTTCGTTCCTCGGCGGCAGGCGCTCCATGGCGCGCTGCAGGTTGGCAAGTACGGTCAATTCGTCCTGGTAGGCGGCCAGCAACTGATGCTGGAGCAAGACGTTCGCGGGATCCTTGCCCAGCGCCGCGTTGATCTCGTCCGCCGCGTGCCGGATCGTTGCCAGGTTATCCAGCACGGTCTGCCGCGTTTCCGGGGGCAAGGCCTGGAGGCGCTGCTCCAGGTCGTCAGCAAGGCCCGCGCGCGCAGCCTGGTAGTCACTGCCGAGGACATGGCCCGGCCCGAATGTCGATGCCGCCGGCACGGTGTGGGCGACGGTTCCGCCCGCAGGCGGCTGGCCGCCGTCACGATAGTTGAGCGCGGCGACGAATACGCCGATCAGCGCCACGGAGGCCGCCACCGCAAAATGTCGCCACGAATATCGGCGCGCGGGCGTGCGCGGGCGATCCTCGCCGGCCCTGATGCGGGCGTCGATCTGGGGCCAGAGATCGCGGGCCGGGGCAATTTCCCCGGGCAGCCTGCTGAGGCGGTCCTCGAGGCGCCGCGATTCCTCGTTGTGCTCCGTCATCCGAGCCTCTCTTCCAGCAGTCGCCTGGCACGGTGCAACTGGGCCTTGCTGGTACCGATGGCGACGCCCAGCAGCGCCGCTGTCTCCTCGTGTGAAAAGCCGCCGACCGCGTGCAATACCAGCACATTGCGCGCCCCCTCCGGCAGGGACGCGATGGCCCGCTCGAGCTCGAGGTCGAGCCCGGCATCGACGGCATGCGGATCGGCGCCCCAGGGATCCGTCGACTCGCCATCCACGGCGGCGAGATGTCCCGAGGGGCGGCGAGATTCCGAGCGCTGCCAGACCAGGACTGTGTTGACCGCTATGCGGTGCAACCAGGTCCCGAATCCGCTCCGGCCCTCGAATCTGTCAAGGTTCTGCCACGCTCTCACGAAGGTCTCCTGAACGCAGTCCTCGGCGGCCCCGCGGCTGCCGGTCATTCGCAGGCAAAGTGCGTGGATCCTCGCCGCGTAGCGCCGGTACAGGGCCTCGAAAGCCTCCGTGTCCCCGGCTATTGCCGCGGTGACCCGGGCATGGTCATCCCCGTCGGCGCACTCTTTCATGTTGCTGTATTCGATGCCGCAGGCGTGGAAATGGTTTGCATGCAGGAGTTCGACGCGGGCCCGGGAGCGCCGGCGCCCAAGGATACCGGGCCGGCGGATGAGTCAGCGCCAGCGCGGGACCATGGTCTGGAACGCGGTCGCAGGAAGCGGCCGGCTGATGACATAGCCCTGCACGCGCTCGCAGCCCGCCTGGTGCAGAAACTCGAGCGACTCGCACGTCTCGACCGCCTCCGCCGTCGTGTCCAGGCCGAGCTCCCGCGCCAGGACGATGATGCCTCGGACGAGCTTGCGCGCATCCTCATCCTCGTCCAGCAGGCTGACCAGTCGTCGATCGATCTTCAATTCACTGAAGGGCGTGCGGTAGAGGTCGGCGAGCGAGGAGGTGCCGCTGCCAAAATGCTCGAGTGCCAGGCCGAAACCATGGACCCGCAACCGCGCCAGCATGGCGAGAAAGTGCGCCGGCGCGGCGGCGAAACCGGCTTCGGGAATTTCCAGCACAAGGTAGCGGGCCGGCACATCGTATTCGATCGCCAGCCGCGCCAGGCGCTCCGGGAAATCCGGATCCGTGACCAGCGAAGGCGACAGGTTCACGCCTACGCGCAAAGGCATGCCGGCCCGGTGCCATACACCGAGCTGCTCAACGGAACTCCGCAGCACGCAATCGGTGATCGCGGCGATCTGCCCCTCGGCCTCGGCGACCGGAACGAAGGCGTCTGGCAACACGACGCCATGCTCGGGGTGCTGCCAGCGCGCGAGCGTCTCCGAGCCGTCGGCGCGCCAGCCCGAGCTCGTCCGCACCAGCTGCAGCTGATACCACGCCGTGATCTCTCCCCGCATGATGGCGGCGGCGATATCCGCAGCCGTGTATACCTGGTCCCCCGCCATGGCGCGCAGAGCAGCCTCGAGGCCTTCAGGCGCCACCGGCTTGGCGAGAATTCCGGCAACTTTCAGTCCCTCCGCCGCCGCCAGGTCACGCGCCATTTTCACGCCCGAGTCGTCCGGTCGGCCGAGCAACAGCAGATCGGCGCCCGACCTCGCGACTGCCCGCAATGTCTCGGCCAGCGCGCCATCGAAGGCTGCGGAATCGAAGATGACGGCGTCCGGCCCGAAGCCGTCCAGGGCAATCTCGATGTCGCTGTCGGACGAGATCCGGCGCACGAGCAGGCCGAAGGCGGCCGCTGTCTCGTCAAGGGCCCCTGTTTCAAACTCGTCGCTGCCCACGATCAGCAGGCGTCGGATGGTCGTCAACTCAGTCACCGGCTAACCCGCCTCGCTGCCGTCAGGGCCGTCACCGCGAGCCTCGTCGCCCGCATCCGGCTCATCCAGCAGCGGCTTGAAAATCCGGTCCACCAGTGCATCGATATCCCCACGCAAGCCGAGGCGCGCGCGATCGAGCCGCGCCCGCAGCGCGACCGGCACCTGCTCGGCGGCAGACAGCGCCGCCAAAGTCTCGCTGTGGCGGACACGTTCCGCGTCGAGCGACTCGGCCAGCTTGATACCCGACTTCTCCGCTTCCGCCTCCTTGCGATGCGCGTCGGCGGCTTCGCGGCGCGCGTCCTCCAGCGCACGGCGCGCGTCCTCCGACTCGCGCCGCGCCTGTTCCAGCCCGGCCCGCAGCTCCTCGTGCTGCACCTCCGCCGCACTCAGCGACTTGCGCAGCTCGGCAAGGCGCTTCTCCTCCGCGGTAAGCCGCGACTTGAAGCCGCCCGCCTCCTCGGTCGCGGCCAGCAGCGCCTGGCGGGCCTTCGCCAGCAACTGCCGTTCCTCTTCCAGCTCCTGCTGGAGCGCCGCCACGGCCGGCTCATCACTGCCCGGCTCCGGCGCGGGCTCGGCCTGCCGAGCGAGGTCGGAGACATCGATGCCGTGAATCAGGAAACCATTGGTCTCCCCTGCCGCGTCGCGGCGGCCAGTGATCAGCCAGCGAATGACTGTCCCGTCCGCGGGCCGGCTGTCGCGCACCGCCGCACCGGCGCCGGCCGAAATCGCTGCCAGCGCATCGCCAACGGCCTCCGCGTGAATCCGGGGCAGGACCTTGAGCACATCGCGGCCGACGACCGGCCTCCGCCCGAGCTCCCGCCCTGCCTCGTTGGCCGCCAGTACATCGAAGTGATTGGCGACGCGATACACGGGCCCGGCGAGAGAGCGTAAATCGCTCTCCAGCGCCGCAAGGCTCTCCTGCGCCTCGAGCTGCGCGCGACGGTCCGTCGTGACCTCCTCATGGCTGACAATCGCTCCGGCGATGCCCGGATTCAGCAGCGGACTGAGTGTGATCCGCCAGCGGCGTTCCCCATCCCCGTATTCACATTGAAACTGCTCCACGACACCGCCGAGCACCTTGCGGATGCCCCGCGCCAGCTGGGTGGTGTCCAGGTCGCCGAACTCCCTCGACACTTGCGACGGGTCGATGAATGCGCCCCCCGGCCCGAAATCCTTGCCCGCATGGCAGGCGGGGTCGTCGAGACTCAGCCATGCATGGTTGCAGTCCGTGATCACAGCCGAGGAATCGAGGAGCGCCCGCGGGACCCGCTCCGAATCGAACACCGCGCGCATGAATCGGCGGCCCTGCTTGACCTCCCGCAGGGCCCTCTGCTGGCTCTGCGCGTCGGACAGCACGCCGCTAGCGCGCTCCAGTCGGCCGTGGGCAGCGAGCTGCGAGCGGCCGCGCAACGTGCACCAGCGGTAGGCGCCGCCACCCACCTTGACCCGGGCATCCAGCTGCCAGGCTTCGGGGCTCATGACAAGCTCCTCGATCCGGCGCAGGGCAATCTCGCGATCGTCCGGGTGAAGTCGCGCGCGCAGGGCTTCGAGCGATTCGCTGCACTCGGGTCCCGGCAGCTGCCACGCAGCGGGGTCTCCGGCTGCAAGCCACGCCTCGTCGTCGCCGTGCTCGTAATGCCAGACGAGATCGCCGGTCGCGGCGAGGCTGGCGGCGATCCGCTGGACTCGCTGCCGGCCACTCTGTCCTGCCCGCGCTCGCTCAGCCGCACCCTGCAGCCGATCGACCAATCCCGCGGCATCCATCGCCTCGGGGGCCAGCCTGTCGTGTGCCCCCAGTGCGAGGCACGCCGCCATGTCGGGCGCGGAGTCATCGGCCGCCAGCGCCACCAGCGGCAACTTGGGTGCAGTCTCGACCAGGTCCGACAAAAGGTGCAGCCCGTCGCCATCCCCAAGGGCCAGGTCCACGAGCGCGAGGTCGTAGGCGCCGGCGCCCAGCCGGCGGCGTGCGGTCGCCAGGCTGTCCGCGCCCTCGATCAGGATCAGGCCTGAATCCTGTCTCTGCAGGCCCTGACCAATTCTCCGGATGACCTCCGGATTGTCTGCAATCAGCAGGATGCGCAGCGACTGAGCCATCGATGTCGAGGGACCCCTTGAGTTCGGCATCGGGAAGTTAACACGATCCTGCTACGGCGTGGTCCTGCGTCATCCTGAATCTGGGATGCAGGTCTCGAACCGGCCCTTTGGTCGGGGCAGTCGCTCAGATTCCCGGCACGCCCAGGATTGGCGTCGCCCCCTCTTCGCGCGGCCAGCGCTCGCTCGAAACAGGCGTCCTGAACGCATCCGGCTTCACCACCAGCAGGTCGCAGGGCAGCCGGTCCAGCACGCGTTCCGCGGTGCTGCCGATGAAAATCCGGCCGAAGGGGTTGCGCGCGATCGCCCCCATGACCACCAGGTCTGCGGCGGCCTCTCTGCAGTACTCGGGCAGGACTTTCTCGGGGGAGCCCTCGACCAGGGACACGCGCGCGGGGGCGGCATCTGCGGCGCGGAGCACGGAGTGAACAGCCTCGCGATGGCGCCCTTCCGCCCCGGCCTCTGGCAAATCCGGCGCCAGGGTTTCTTCGCGCTCCCCGATCATTGCACGCAGGCCCCGCTCCCAGGCGTGGCAGGCGTATACCGTTCCGCCGACGCCACCCGCAAGTCGCTCCGCGACCCTGAGGATCCTGACGTCAAGCTCATCACCACGGCCATGGCGCCCGGTCGGATCGACAGCCGCGACAATGACGGGCGCCGCACCCCAGGTGCGCCCGCGCGTAAGCAAAACCGGCGCGGGACAATGTCGCACCAGTTGCCACTGCGCGGAGGACAATGGGCGCCCGCCGGAGCCCGCCATCGCGGGCAGGGACACGATGAGCAGGCTGGCGGCCCGCTCCAGTACACGCCTGGTAAGGGCTTCTTCCAGCGGGTGATCCCAGCTTGCATGGCACTCCAGTGGCCCATTGAATCCCAGCTTCGCGCCCACCTGCTCGAGCCGCTCGAGATAGCGACGCACCAGGAGGTCGCGCGCATGCTGCAAGCTTTCCCGGTTTTCGAAGTGGGCCAGGGAAATATGCGAGTTGTAAACGGGCGTGAACAGCTCCAGCGTGGTGCCGAGTCCCGCCGCAAGCCGGGCCCCCAGCTCCACCGCGGCCATCGAGGTCACGTGCGGGTCCACACCGACGATGATTCTTCCAGAGTCACCCATAATTGCCGTACTCGTGCCGCGCCGCGCACACTCCGCGCAGGCCGGGATTCTTTCAACGCAACCCTGAGGTTATTCTAGACCGCCATTCGCCTGTCGGCCACGCTCCAGAAGGTGCTGACGGCTCGCATAGGATCTCGACCAGCCCGATGAACACTCGCGCACCAAAGCCAGGCCAGGGTGGTCGCACCGAGCAGCGGCATGCCGAGAGCAAGCTCACCGCGCTGTTGAACGCCACTCCCGATGCAGTCGTGTTGATCGACGGCAACGGCATCATCCAGTCCTTCAATCCGGGCGCGGAGCACATCTTCGGTTACAGCGCCGACGAGATTGTCGGCCAGAACATCGCGCTCCTGATGCCAATCCCGTTCCGGGCCAACCACGATGATTACATCAACCGTTACCGTCGCACCGGGGAGGCGCGCTTCATGCTCGCGCCGCGCGAGGTGGAGGCCTGCCGCAAGGACGGTTCGGTGTTCCCGGCGGAAGTCTCCGTGGGCCGGGTCGAGGGCCGGGGCTTACCCAGCTTCATCGGCATCATCCGCGACCTCAGCCAGCGGGTGGCTGCAGAGGTGCGGCTCAACCGGGTGGAAGCCAACCTGCTGACGGCGCAGGCACTGGCGCATGTCGGCAGCTTCGAAGGCGGCTGGCCGGACAGCGGGACCTATTTCTGGTCCGACGAGTTCTATCGCATCACGGGTCTCGATCCGGACCAGCCGCCCCTGGGCCCAGCCGAATTCGTGCGCCGCTTCGCGCATCCGGAGGATCTCGAGCGCGTCGAAGCCCGCCTTGCCGAGGACATCAAGAAAACTTCCGGCGGAGGTGAACTGGAGTACCGCATCATCCGGCCGGACGGCACCGTGCGACACATCCAGACGATCTACCAGATCGAGTCGCATGGGCCGGATGGCGCCCGACGCATCCAGGGCACCATTCTCGACCAGACGTTCCGCCGGCATGCGGAGGAAGCCTTGCGCCGGGAGCGCGACAGGGCGCAGCGCTACCTCGACCTTGTCAACGTGATGATCATCGCCGTAGACCGCTCGGGGCGTATCACGCTGGTCAATCGCAAGACCTGCGAGCTGTTCGGCTACCCGGAGCATGAATTGCTCGGCAAGGACTTTTTTGCAGCGTGCCAGCCGCCTGGCTTTGCAGGTCGTTCCCGGATTCTCTTCGAAGAGGCCCTTGCCGGCCAGGAGTCCGGCTTCAGCCTGGTAGAGGGGCCGGTGCTCACGAAATACGGGCACGGGCGGCGGGTATTCTGGCGCAACCAGTTCCTCAGGGACGAGAGAGGGCGCATCAACGGCGTGCTCAGCGCGGGCGAGGACGTCACCGAGCAGCGCGAGACTGAGTCCCAGCTGCGCCAGGCCGAAGAGGAATTGCGACTCATCTTCCGGCGCGCGCCGGTCGGCATGGCGACCCTTTCGGCGGCGCAGGAGATCGACGGCCATTACCTGTCGGTCAACCAGGCCCTGTGCAACATGCTCGGCTACTCCGAGGGCGAACTGCTGGTGCGCTCCGTCCGCGACGTAACGCCGCCGGAGGACATCGCGGTAACGCTGCGACATTTCCACCTGCTGCTGTCCGGCGCAGATACCGTCAAGTACGAGAAGCGCTTCATACACAAGAACGGCTCGATCGTGCACGCGCTGGTCCACCTGAGCGTGATCGCCGATCATGCTGGCAAGCCGCTGCTGATCATCAGCCAGATTCTGGATCGGACCGATGTCGTGCTCGCCGAGAGGGAGGCGAGGAAACAGCGCGAGAAGCTGGCACACGTGGCCCGCCTCGGCACGCTTGGCGAAATGGCGGCGGGCATCGCACATGAACTCAACCAGCCGCTGGCGGCGATCTCCAACTACACGCAGGCCTGCCAACGCCTCATGGCCGCGGGGAACATGGATGCCGAGGAGCTCGGCCAGGTGCTCGGCCGGGTGACGGCCCAGGCGCGACGGGCCGGCGACGTGATCCACCGTCTGCGGGCCTTCGTCAGGCGACATACCCCGGACCGGAGGAACCGGGATGCCGGCGAACTCATCCAGGAAATTCTCCCGCTCGTAGAGATGGACTGCCGGTCGCACGAGGTGGACCTGCAACTGCAGTTCCAGCCCGACCTGCCGAAGGTCCAGGTGGACGGCATCCAGCTGCAGCAGGTCCTGCTCAACCTGACGCGCAACGCTGTGGAGGCGATGAATGCTTGCGCACCTGGGTCGCGAAGCCTGGTCATCCGGACCGAGGCGCTGAACGAAGACGAGGTGGAACTGACCGTCACTGACACTGGTCCCGGCGTGGCCGAGAGCATGCTGGAACAGCTTTTCGAGCCGTTTTTCACGACCAAGCCGGAGGGAATGGGGCTGGGTTTGTCGCTGAGCCGCTCCATTATTGAGGCGCACGGAGGCACTCTGAGATACGATTCCCGCCCGGGAGGCGGCAGTATTTTCAGGATCCGGCTGCCGACGGCACCGCAAGAGGAGTGAGTAATGGCGTCAAGCGAAGCGACCGTTTTCATTGTTGACGACGACGAGGCAGTCCGGGATTCCCTGGGGCTGCTGCTGCGATCCGTCGGCTACCGGGCACGGTGCTACGCGAGCGCCAAGGACTTCCTCAAGGCCTTCGATCCACGGGACTACGGTTGCCTGGTGCTGGATATCAGGATGCCCGGCATGACGGGGCTGGAGCTGCAGAAGCATCTCGCCGAGATCGGTTGCAACATTCCCATTGTGTTCATCACCGGGCACGGCGACATCCCGATGGCGGTCGAGGCCGTCCGCCGGGGCGCGGTCGACTTCCTCCAGAAACCGTTCCAGGACCAGGAGCTGGTGGATCGCATCAACTACGCGGTGCAGCAGGCCTCGGAACAGCGCGAGGGCGAGCTCGAGCGGCTGCAGATCCTCGACCGGATCGAGAGCCTCACCGCGCGCGAGAAACAGGTCATGGGCCAGGTCGTGCTTGGGAAAGCCAACAAGGTCATCGCCGGCGACCTGGGCGTCAGCCAGCGCACCGTCGAAATCCATCGCGCCCGGGTGATGGAGAAGATGCAGGCCAATTCCCTGGCCCATCTCGTCCGCATGGTGCTGGTGTCGGAGAGCCAGTGAGGTGCCGGGTCGGGAGTTTCGGGGGTTTCGGGGGCGCGCCCCCGAAACCCCCGAAACTCCCGACCCGGCACCCTTAGGTAGATGTTCGTATTTCAATGCCCACGGCGAGTTCCAATACTCGCAGGGGCCAGAAGAAGAACATTTCAGAGGACGTCGGCCCTGGCAGGGCAGTCAAAACCCAGGCCTGTCGGGTTCGGAAACACATGGCCCCAGTCTCGGGAAGAAGCGCTGAGGCACATCAGGCGACCATTTGCGTCGTGGAAAGCGATCCCGAACAACGGGCCGCGCTTTCCCAGTTGCTGAGTCACCTCCAGCATGAAGTCTGCGCCTTCGACTCGGCGGAGTCGCTGCTGGACGCGCTGCGCGACACCCGGATGAAAGTGCTGGTCGCCAGCCTGGAGCTTCCAGGCATGAACGGCCTGGAGCTGCTGCAGGCGCTGCGCGAGCGCGGGAGCCCGGTACCCACGATCATGCTGGCCGGGGAAACGGACGTCGCCACTGCCGTTGGCGCGATCCGTGCCGGCGCCGTCGACTTCATCCAGAAGCCGGTCATCGACCGGATCCTGCTGCGCCGGGTACGCGACGCTCTAGAGCACGCCGCACCCTAACTTCCCGTTTTCTGTCGCTATTCCAATTGCTGGCGTGACTTTGTGACGCAGTTCGCGACCATTTGCGGACCGTGGGACTAAGCTGGCTCGAGCTTGGTGCCACTATGAACAACATACTCAAACTCATCGTCTTCCTGATTGTCGCCTGCGCAGTTGTGCTGGGTGGCCTGCGCCTTTATTTCGGCGGCGGCGTCGCCTACGCCGACCTGACGGCCACGCCCTCGGTGAACGAAGGCATGCTGGAGACCGTGCTGGCCCATCCCGAGCCGATCGGCAACGTCGCCGTCAGCACAAACGGGCGTGTGTTCTTCACCGTGCATCCCGAGGCCAGGCCCAAGGGACCACGCCTCTTCGAGTGGCGCGATGGCAGGGCAGAGCCGTTCCCGGCAGGGGAAATCCAGGACACGGTGTTCGAGACCCCGCTCGGCATCGTGATTGACCGGCAGAATCGGTTGTGGGCCATCGATCCGGCAAATCACGGCTTCGGCCGCCCGCGGATCGTCGCCATCGACGTGGACAGCGGCCTCGTGGTCCACGAGCATGTCTTCCCGCGGAGGGTCGCGCCGCGCGGTTCATACCTGCAGGACCTGCAGGTGGATCCGGCGGGGCGCTTCGTCTACATCGCCGATACCAGTTTCTGGCGCAGGTCGCCGGCCCTGGTCGTATACGACACCGCAACCCGCAAGTCACGGCGTTTACTGGAAAAACATGCATCCGTGCAGGCCCAGGACTGGGTCATCAAGACGCCGATGCGCGAGATGCGATTCATTGGTGGCCTGGTGCCCATGAAGCCCGGCCTGGACGGCATTGCGCTTGATCCCACCGGCCAGTGGCTGAATTTTGGCGCCATGTCCCACGACACCCTGCACCGCATCACGACCGGCGCACTGCTGGACGAGCAATTGACCGAGAAGGCGTTGGCCGAGCGCGTCGAGGCGCTTGGCAGGAAGCCGCTGAGCGACGGCCTGTCGGCCGATCTCCCGGGCAACGTCTACATCACCGACGTCGAGAACGGCGCGGTGCTGCGGATGGCCCCTGGGGGACAGCTCTCCACGATCGTGAAGTCGCCCCGGATCCGCTGGGCCGATGCCCTGTCCTTCGGCCCCGACGGCTGGCTGTATCTCGCCGACAGCGCCTTGCCCGACGTGCTCCTCAGGACGCGCAGCCACATCGAAGGGCACGGTCCTTATCATGTGTACCGGTTCCGGCCGGGCACCACAGGGACGCCCGGGCAGTAGCCGGCGGCAACGCCGCCTCGAGGCCTGCGCGGCGCGGTGCGTTTTCGGGTAGGGACATTCCGAATTCGAGCCGGAAATTGACCGAGGTCAACAAACCCGCGGTGCAGCAATCATATAAATACTCTCGGCAGTCGAGACCATAGGGACATGGCGCCGGCCGGTACGCCAGGGAGGCATCGCCGGCCGGTTTATGGTCCGAAGGGTTCCGGCTTCCGACACTCTCCTCTTGGTTTGGGCCCCCGTTACGCAAGTTCGGGGGCCTTTTTCTTTATCGACTCGCCTTGCCGCCTCCGTACTAATCCCCACGGCGATTTCCCCGCCGCACGACTATTGTTAAATACGGGTGGAGCACCTTTCTGCGCCACCCGTACGGGGGTGCATCATGGGCTGCCAATCCATTCGTCGGCGTACTCGGCCAACCGAGCCGCCACGCAACTTCGACAACTACCAGAATCTTCGCGAATCCTTCAGCTGGGCCCAGGCGCGCGACGCGCTGGAGGGCCTGCCGGCCGGCGGGCTCAACATCGCGCACGAGGCGCTGGACCGGCACGTCAGGTCCGGCCACGGCCACCGCCTCGCGATGCGGTTCATCGCCCGCGATTGGACACGGTCCGACTACACCTATTCCGACCTGGCGCGATTGTCCGGTCGCTTTGCGAATGTCCTTGCGCGGCTTGGCGTCGAGCCGGGTGACCGGGTGTTCACGCTCGCCGGGCGCGTGCCCGAGCTCTATGTCACGTTGTTCGGCGCGCTCAAGGCGGGTGCAGCCTATTGCCCGTTGTTCTCGGCCCTCGGCCCCGAGCCGGTGCAGTCGCGCCTGGCCATCGGCGGCGGCCGGGTGCTGGTAACGACCCTGTCGCTGTACCGGCGCAAGGTGCTGCCCGTGCGCGATAGTCTGCCGCGCCTCGAGTTCGTCCTGCTGACAGATGCCGCAGGCGACTCGCTGCCGCCAGGCACCCTGAGCTATGCCGAGCTGATGGCCGAGGCGCCCGACGAATGGCGAATTCCCCCGACCGACCCCGAGGCCATCGCCCTGCTGCACTTCACCAGCGGCACCACAGGCAAGCCTAAGGGCGCGGTGCACGTGCACGAGGCCGTGGTCGCCCACTCGACTACCGGGCGCTATGTACTCGACCTGCATCCCGGCGACATCTACTGGTGCACCGCCGACCCCGGGTGGGTGGCGGGCATTTCCTACGGCGCCATCGCGCCGCTGGTCAACGGCGCGACCGTGATCGTGGACCAGGAGGAGTTCGACGCCGAGCGCTGGTATCGCATCCTGCAGGAAGAGAACGTGAACGTCTGGTACACGGCGCCCACCGCCATCCGGATGCTGATGAAACAGGGCAACCAGCTGGCCACCTCCTACTGCTACCCGCACCTGAGGCATATCGCCAGCGTGGGCGAGCCGCTCAATCCGGAGGGTGTCATCTGGGGCTATGAGATCTTTGGCATCCCGTTCCACGACACCTGGTGGCAGACGGAGACCGGCGCGATCATGATCTCGAACTTTCGTGGCTCGGAAGTCCGCCCGGGCTCGATGGGCCGCCCCGTGCCGGGTATCGAGGCGGCGATCGTACATGTCACGCCGGCGGCGAACGGCGGCGAACCGACGGTCGAGATCGTGACCGAGCCGGACGA
>Ga0114946_10002474_pt1 | contig 12685 bp, 9 predicted proteins | sample WalLakDeSediment_FD_88676 | JGI IMG/M metagenome (GOLD analysis project Ga0114946, IMG submission 88676) | Lake sediment microbial communities from Walker lake, Nevada to study Microbial Dark Matter (Phase II) - Walker Lake 11/02/13 Deep Sediment | ecosystem: Environmental > Aquatic > Freshwater...
CGCCCCCTCGCCATTCGCTGGGTTGAGCAGGCGGCCAGGCTGTGGCTTCGGGACCGGAGAGATGGCGCCTGCTCAGGCCCTACGATTCGGCACCCCCTCAGGCTCTGAAGACCGGCACCTGGTCCTCCTCCCCCCAGGTTCGGGGGGCGTCGGAGACGCGCCGGAGGATCCACCACGCGATGACGATTTCCAGGGCCAGCGCAGCCACTGCCGCCGGCCGACCCAGGCCCAGGCCGAAGGTCACTCCCCGGACGGAGATGGTCTCTGCCACGAAGGCCCAGGTGAAGGGTCCCGTCACGGCGGAGAACCGGCCTACCATGTTGTAGAGGCCGTAGAACTCTCCGATGCGAGCGGGGGGCGTGAGACGCAGCATGAGGGGCCGGTCCGCCGCCCAGGTCCCGCCCAGGCCCAGGCCGGCCAGGACCGCCACGGGCCAGAAAGCCAACTGGCCCAGCTTGAAGAGCCCCACGACAGCGGCCCAGGCGAAGACCACCATCCACAGGTAGAGGACCAGGTCCAGGGTTCGCTTTGGCCCGATCCGGTCGGCTACCCAACCCCAGATCATCCCCCCAGGCACGGCAAAGGCGGTGGCCACCAGCATGATGAGGATCGCCTGCTCGGTAGTGAACCCCACCTCGTTGGTGACGTAGATGCCCATGAAGGCGATCACCGTATTGACCGCGTCCGTGTAGAAGACGCGGCCGACGAGAAACCGCCCCAATCCGGGGAAACGGCGGATACCCCGGAAGGTCTGAGCCACCTGCCGAACCGCCGCCGGCACCGCCTGCATGGAGAACCTTCGAGCCCGTGCCCGCTCCTGGACGAACAGGAAGCAGGGGAGGGCAAAGGCCAGGAAGAGGACCGCCGTGACCTTGAAGACCAGGGCGAATCGGTCGCTCTGTTCGGCCACCGTCGGGAGATCGTCCACCCCCGTAAGAAGCCAGCGGGCCATGAACAGGCCGATGAAAGAGCCCAGATAGCCCAGCCCGATGCCGAACCCGCCCACACGACCCCGGTTCGCCTCCGTGCTCACCTCCGGGAGGAGGGCGTCATAGAACTGGAGGCCGGACTGGTAGGCGATGTTGGCCACCACGAAGAAGGCCAGGGACATGGCCAGCCCGCCGGTGCCCAGAATGAAGGTGAAGCTGACGCACACCAGCGTGGAGATGACGAGGAACGGCATCCTCTTGGGCGACTGGTCCGTCAGAGCTCCCAGGAAGGGGGAAAGGAAGAAGATGATGGCGTACGAGAGGGCTGCCGTGTAGCCGTAATGGCTGTCCGAGCCTCCCATGACGTTCACGACCCAGAGGCTGAAAAAGAAGGACACGATGTTCATGGAGAAGATCGTGTTTGCCAGGTCGTAGAGGGCCCAACTGAAGGAGGGCAGCGTGAGGATGCGCCCGTTCCCCTTCTCCCCCTCCACGCGTGGGTCCTCGTCAGGCTCTGTCATGGGCCTCCTTGCCCGCCGGGGTCCACGGGTGCGGCCGCCGGCGCATCTCTCCTCGCTTCAGGGAAAGCAGCAAGATGCTCCTGCGGCAGCGATAATTCAAGGAGATTCGCACGTGGGCCTTCACCTCACCGCGCCTCCTCCAACAGCAACGCCATGAGGGCCCGTGCCGCCGTGGCAGCCACCTCCCTGATGAGGGTTCGGTCCGTAGCGTCCCCCACCTCGTAGATGACGGCCGGAGCACCGAACTCCTGGTAGAACCAGTTCCGGGAGGTGGGCGACTGGAGACCGGAGGGGACGTCGCTGACGGTGTAGTCGGGCAGATCACGTCGAATTCGGTCCAGCCAGCGGTCCATGAACCCTGGGGGGTGAGTCTCAAGGGACCGGTCCAGGGTGTAGAACACATCCCGGTTGGTGGAATGGAAGTCTGCGGCGAACCAGACCTCGGCGCCGTCCGCACCCGTCACGCCGAGGAATGCATCCCGGACGGTCCTGGTCTCCGGCTGCTGGAAGGCCACCCAGTCCCGGTTCAGGTCCACCCCCCTCGTGTTGTGGCGCCAGTAACCAAGGTCCACGCCGTCAGGATTCACCAGGGGCACCACGTGGGTCTGGAAGGTGCGGCGGAACTCCCGGGCCAGGGGCGAATCGCCGGCCAGCTCCTCCACGAAGGCCATGAGGGCCAGGGTACCCGTGACCTCCGGCGGGTGCTGCCGGCCGATGATGAGGATGTGGCGGGAAGCCTGGGGGCTATTCGTGATCCGGAGCATCTCCAGGGGACGTCCCCCCGGCGAGGTTCCGACGGTGGAAAGGTCCACGTACGGCAGCGACGCCAGGCTGTCGTTCCAGGCCCGGAACGCCCCTGAGGTGAACACCTCCTGCCCCGCCACCCACAAGGTGTCCGGTCCTACCTCGAGACGGAGCGTGGCAGTGCCGACGGCCGTATCGATCCGTACCGCTTCGGGTGGGAGCGGGTCCCACGTCCCCTGGGGGCCCGTCCGGGTCTTGGGCCAATAGCGGTGGCGGCCGCCGTCGTAGGTGAGTCGCAGGTCCACCGTACGCACCTCGGGGCTCCACACCTTGAATGCGTACCATGCGCTGTTGTTGATGGGGGTGTTTTCCGGCCGGATCCGTGCCACCACCAGGGAGTCTCCCTCCCTCCACGCCTCGTCCATCCAGCCCCCGGGCATCTCGTTGCTGATCCAGACGCCGGCGTCCAGGAACCCGGTCGTCCTGCGGTGGACATCGATTGCGGTGGATGGGGAGGAGGCTGGGTCGCCGAGAGCAGTGCCTGGCACTCCACCGGCTGTTGCCACGGCCCTCGGCGTCTCCTGGACAGCCGTCGTCGGCGCCGCCCCTTCCGGCACAGCTGGGGTCGTTCCCGTCCCCGTGGCACAGGCAGCCAGCACCAGGAGGGCGGGGGTGACGAGGAGGAAAGAGCGGGTGAACGGTCGCCTCGGCATAGTATTCCTCTCACGGGGTCCTGCAACGGAACTCACTCGACAGCCTCCTCAGCGTCGGCCTCCGACTCCCATAATTCCATCTCCCGGCCCTTCTTGAGCCCCTTGAACCGCTCCATCCACCCCCGCTTCCGCAGGAGGACCAGCTGGAGCGCACCAGGGCCCACATCCACGCCGTAGGCCCACACGTAGTGGAGGTCCCCCAGGGCCTCGGGGCGCGGGATCCGCCACTGCGTCCCATGCCAACCGAACTCGATGTGCCTGGCGGCGTCAAAGCTCTCCTGGGCCCACACCTGCTCCAGGAAGAAGTCGTACTCCACCTGAAAGACCCCCGGGGCGATCTCGAAGCCGGATTGGTAATAGAAGGGGTCGAAGTCCTCCCCATCGGCCCGGTGGAAGGCCTCGTCCATGGCGTAGTCCACGCCCTCCAGGTCGTCCTCGCTGGCCAGGCTCTCCAGGTGGTGCCGAAGCTCGTGGGTGAGGGTCTCCCAGAGCTCCCCTTCCCAGTCGAACCCCTCGCCCAGCACTGCCAGGGCCTTGAAGGAGCCATGGTAGAGGACCACCACGGAGCGGAGGGTCTCGGGTCCGCTCCAGTCCGAAGGATAGGCCTCCGTGAGGCATTGTCCCAAGGTATAGATGTCGGGGAAGAGGGGATGGGGAAGGGCCTCTGCCCGGACGGTGAGGCCATCCACCCCCTGGCGGAACTCCTCCGGAATCTCCTGGAAAGCAGCGTGGGCCTTGCGGGAGAAGGTCTCGAAGTTCACCGGGACGCCCCCCCACCCCCGTTCCACCCTTCCCAAAGCCCCTCAAAGAAGCTCCGGGCATTCCTCCCCAGGGAGCGGGTGCGGTACCCTCCCTCCTGCACCACCACCGTAGGCAGGTGAAGGGCCCCGATCATCCGGCCGTTCTCCAGAAAGTCCTTAGCCCCCAGGGTGAAGGACCCCGTGGGATCCCCTTTGGCGGGATCCAGCCCGAAAGCCAGGACCAGGTAGTGGGGCCTGAAGCGGCGCACGGCGTGGAGGGCCCGAGCCAGGTACTCCCGATAGCGACCGCCGTCCAGCCCCTCCGGCATGGGAAGGTTCAGGTTGTAGCCCTCTCCGGCACCGGCCCCCTTGTCCTCCTCGAACCCGCTGAAGTAGGGATAGGTTTGTCGCGGATTCCCGTGGAGGGAGACAGTGAAGACATCGCTCCGGTGATAGAAGATCTCCTCGGCACCGTTGCCGTGATGATAGTCCACGTCCACCAGGGCCACCCGCCCGTACCGACTGAGGTAGTGGGCCGCCACCGCCGCCGTGTTCAAATAGCAGAACCCTCCGAAGTTGCTGCCCTCGGCGTGGTGTCCCGGGGGCCGCACCAATGCATACGCCAGGCCATGTCCACCAAGGACCTTTTCGGCGCAGGTGAGGCCGCAGTCGACGGCCCCCCGGGCCGCCTTGTAGGCGTTCCGGTTCAGGGGGGTGAAAGTGTCGATGCAGTAGTATCCCGCCCGGAGGGGTAGCTCCTTTGGAGGGCGTGCCGCGTTCCGGATGGGAAAGACGTAGGGGTAGACCGACTTTCCCTGGGGTACCTTCTCGCAAGCCCTCTTCAGGTAGTCCAGGTAGCCCTCGTCGTGGACGGCCCGGAGGTACCGCTCGCCGAAGTGCCTCACCTCCACATCTTCGAAGAGGCCTGAGTCCCGGAGCTCCGAAAGGATGGAGGGGATCCGGACCGGAGCCTCCACGTACCCGCGCTCCCGGACGTGGTGGATGTCATGCCCTTCGTTCACCGCCAGGGCGATGAGCCGCTCCCGGATCGACGCCCGGGCGGGGGGCTCCCCCGGAGCTGCCCGGAGGTATCGGGGTGGCCGCAGCTGCACGGGATCGTCCCGGAAGGACTCCACCACCATGTCAATGTAGGCCTTGGGGCATACGTCCCCGTACTTCCGCTCCAGCACGGCCCGGACCATGCGGCGGGCGAAGCGCCTGGAAAGCGGCTCCGGGCGACCCAGGCCATCGAAGACCAGATAGGGAGGATCGGTTCCACCTTCTTGAAGAGGTGTCTCATAGGCCGTTCCGGCGATGGGAAAGGCCCCATACCTCTCGTAGAAGCGAAGGCGGGCAGCGTTCTGCCGCCGGATCTCCGGGTCGGGAGAAAGGACAGGGTCGTCGGGGAGGCACTCGAAGAAGAGGCCCACGGAGCCCAGGGAGCGAGCCTCTTCACGAACCCGCTCGTACAGGGCGCCGCCGATCCCGCCTCCCGTGGCTCCCGGCGCCGCCGAGATGTACTCCAGGTACGAGAAGCGCAGGTCTGGGGCGTGGAGGAGAAAGGCGAACCCCCTGACCCGGTCCTGGCCGTCCTCCCCCACCAGGAGCACTCCCCGGAAGCGGTGCTTCAGGGGATCCCGGAGCAGGTCCGGGAGCTTGTCCACGTCCCGAGGGTCCAGGGCCGGAAACTGGCTGCGGAGAATTTCCTGGACCTGGCCCACGGCCCCGGCGTTGGCCGGGGTGGTGTCGTCATGGACCTGCCGGATCCTGAACATGCCGACTCGCGTTGAAGTAAGGGGCAGCGCGGGGGAACCGCACCGGCCGCGAGGCGAATCAAAGGAGCCTTGATCAAACCCGGGGACCGGCTCCTACCTCAGCTTTTCACGGATCCAGGGCAATACCCCTTCCGCCGGTACCCGGATCTGCTCCAGGGAGTCCCGGTCCCGGACGGTCACCGTTCCATCCTCGTTGGACTGTCCGTCCACCGTCACACACCAAGGAGTTCCGGCCTCGTCCTGCCGCCGGTAGCGGCGCCCGATGGACCCCGCGGCGTCGTAGAAGGAGGGCACGGCCGCAGCCCGAAGCTCCCTGTGGAGCTTCTCCGCCATCTCAGGAAGCCCGTCCTTCTTCACCAGGGGGAAGACGGCCACCTTCAGGGGAGCCAGAGTCGGAGCCAGCTTCAGCACCACCCTCCCCTCCCCTTCCACCACTTCCTCGCGGTAGGCATCGGTGAGGACCACCAGAAGGGTACGGTCCACCCCCACCGAGGTCTCCACGACAAAGGGGATGAACCGCTTGTTGGAAGGCGCGTCGATGTACTCCAGGCGCTTGCCGGAGTACTGCTGGTGCCGGGCCAGATCGAAGTCCGTCCGGTTGTGGATCCCCTCGAACTCCTTCCAACCGAAGGGAAACTCGTACTCAATGTCGAAGGCCTTCTTGGCGTAGTGGGCCAACTCCTCCGGGGTGTGCTGGTGAAAGCGCAGCTTCTCCTCACGGAGCCCCAGGGAGAGGTGCCACTTCCAGCGGGCTTCCTTCCAATACTCGAACCACTCCTCGTCGGTGCCGGGCTCCACGAAGTACTGCATCTCGGCCTGTTCGAACTCCCGGGTCCGGAAGACGAAATTCCCGGGGGTGATCTCGTTGCGGAACGCCTTCCCGATCTGGGCGATGCCGAAGGGGACTTTCTGTCGCGCGGCGCCCTGGACGTTCAGGAAGTTCACGTAGATCCCCTGGGCCGTTTCGGGACGGAGGTAGACCTGGCTGGCGGCGTCCTCCACGGGGCCCATGAAGGTGCGGAACATGAGGTTGAACATCCGCGGCTCGCCGAAAGCCTCCCGGGTCCCGCAGGTGGGGCACTGTCCCCCCTCCACCTCCGGAATGTCGGCCCGGAACCGACGTCGGCACTGCTTGCATTCCACCAAGGGGTCCGTGAAGCCCTCCACGTGCCCGGAGGCTTCCCACACCCTGGGATGCATGAGGATGGCGGCGTCCAGGCCCTCGATGTCGTCCCGCTCGTGGACCATGGCCTTCCACCAGGAGGCCTTGATGTTGTTCTTGAGCTCCACGCCAAGGGGGCCGTAGTCCCACACGGAGCCCGTGCCACCGTAGATCTCGGAGGATTGGAAGATGAATCCGCGGCGCTTGCACAGCGACACGAGCTTGTCCATCAGGTCGTTTTCAGCCATCGCTCGGTGGTCTCGGGGTGCCGGAAGGACCCCTCCGGGGAAGGGTTCCCGAGGCCGGGGCCTCAGGGATCACGGGCTGTCTCGGTGCCGGAGCTCGCCCTGGGGAGAGGGGCACGAGGCTCAAAAAGGTAGAAACACCTCCGCCCTGCAGCAACAGGGAATAGTCGGCCCGGTCCTTGCGGGACGGAGGACAAGGAAGATATTGAGCGTGCCGGGCAGGGGCCGCGGACATGTCCCGGGCGGCCGATCGTCAACGCACGGGGCCGGGATCCTGAACCTGTCCCGGGAGAGGGGGTAGGAGGGGGTGGAAAGAGGCGGGCCTCGGGGCCCGTGAGCACTCGTGATTGAGAGGGAACATGGAACTGACCATCACCGAGCGGGCCAAGAGCGTGATCCGGGACTTCGTGAGCCGCAGCGACGGGGAGCTGAAAGCCCTGAGAATCACCAGCCATCCGGGTGGCATCGCCGGGACCCGCTTCGAGCTTTCCCTGGTGCCGGATTCGGATCATGACGAAAACGATATCCGGGTGGACATGGGCGATTTCACCGTCCTTATGTCCCGGGACGGGGCGAATCGTCTGGAGGGCGCCACGGTGGACTTCGTGGAGCGCGTCAACGAGAGCGGCTTCGAGGTACGGCCGGTGAGGAAGACTCCCACCTTCCCGGGTCCCCCCACGGGTGAGCTCGCCGAGAAGGTCAAGGAGATCCTGGAAACACAGGTGAACCCGGCCGTAGCCTCCCACGGCGGCCAGATCATCCTTGTGGACGTCCAGGGCACGGACATCTACATCGAGATGGGCGGTGGCTGTCAGGGATGTGCTCTCTCCCGCATGACCCTCAAGCAGGGAGTGGAGCGGATGGTGCGGCAGGCCGTTCCCGAGGTCACCGGCGTCTTCGATGTCACGGACCACACGTCCGGGGAGAGCCCTTTCTATTGATGGGGGGGGAGACCCTTCTTCCGGCGTGAGGAGGAACCTCTGAGACCGTAGCGCTTGCTCGTTACTCACAGAACCGCCCCCGGAGGTTCAAGAGCCTGCCGGGGGCGGCGTGCGTCCAACCATGGCGTTCATCCCGCCGTGGCATAGGTCACATCATGATCATCATCCCGCCACCCCCCCCCTCCTGGAGGCGGGGATTCACCACGTTCATGTAGACGGACCCGAAGGTGTAGCTAAGGCCGAAGTGAGTGAAGTATCGGTAGTCGGTCTGAAGCTGCTTCCGGCGCAGCAGGACGTCCTCCGGAGTCCTCTCCCCGGCGGGGACCGAGATGAGATCCTGGATCCGCGTCACGCCCCCGCCCAGGTTCACGGAGAACCCCCTGGCCAATCGCAGGTTCACGAACCCGCCGACGCCGGCGCTGTGCTGGCCCACATCCCTCAAGAAGTGTCCTCCCCCCGCGTAGAGGTTGGCGGAGCCCCATGGCTGGGTGAGGCTCAGGGCGGCCGTGAGGTCGTGCCTGAGGAGGGTTTCCGTTGTCTTGAAATAGATGGTCTCCTCCACATAATCGTAGTAGGAACCCTCAAGTGCGTACTGGAGGGTCAGCATGCGCCGGGTTGACTCGGAATACGGGAAGAAGCTGAACTCCAGCACGGGTCCGGCGTTCAGGGCGAACCGCCGGTTCTCAAAGGTCGAGGAAGATGCGCCTCCACGCAGTCCGGCGGACCAGTGGTCCGAGAGGCTCTTCGCCACCAGCCCGTTGAACGAATGGCTTCGAGTCACCGCAAGGGTGCTGACGGTCCCGTAGTCGAAGCTTCTCTCGTTGTAGCTGGTCCGGAGTCTCAGGCTCACCTTCCAGTCCTCCGTGATCCGGCTGGCCGTCAACGCACCGCTCAAGCCCAGGGACTTGTAGGTCGATTCTCCGCTGCCGCTTCCATTCAGGCTGGAGCGGAAGACCCAGAAGTCCCAGGGATCATCCTGAGGCTCAGCTACGGGCCCGGGCCGCCCTCCGGGTTCCGGCCGCCCGGGCTCCTCCCCCCGGGTGCGGATCACGATCTCCCCGGCAGCGGGGGTGAGGGCGACGTAGCGCATGAGCCCTAGCTTCATGACTCCTGCCAGCCCCGCCCGCACCTCGTCGGCGGTGGCGTCGAAAGCCGAGACGTAACGGAGGGTGTCGGTCATCTCCTGAAACCGGCCCGACCCCAGGAAGAAGAGGTCGTAGGAGCGCCCCCCGGACCCTGTGGCTTGGGCGGTGATGAGGAGGTGGAGGTCGGCGTCCCTCCGGTCCCGGACCCAGTTCACGAAACGGATTTCCGTGCGGAAGTAATCCATGTCATGACATCCGCTTGCCTGGCAGTCCAGGAAGAGGCGCAGGCCCCCAGCCCGGGACACCTCCCCAGCCTCCTGGGCGGGAGGTATTTGGCCATGGAGCGGGTGCTCCGATAGAGAAAGGAGCAGCGTGAAGAGGAGAAGAAAGGAAAGGGCTGCCGGGGTGTAAAAGGCTGCGGTGCGACGCCGGGCCATGCGTCCTCCTCAAGCATGAAGTAGGGAGGCGTGGCAAAGCTCCCCACGCCCATTCACAGCAACTACTAAGCATGTACGATGCCGCAGGCAAGAGAACCGTTGCCTCCGGCCGTTGCCCCGGTGGCTGGGAGCTCTTCTCTATTCCAAGCTCTTCTTGAAGCGGAGGCCGGCGGCAAGGAGGGCCGCTGCGGCCATGACAGCCAGGACCGTGAACTGCACCCAGAGATCTCCCAGCCCCTGCCCCTTCAGGAAGATGGCCCGGACCATCTCTATGAAATACCGCACTGGGTTCAGCAACGTGAGGTGCTGGAAGAACGCTGGCATGGTGTCGATGGGGTACATGAACCCCGAGAGGATGATGGCCGGCAGGAGGAAGAGGAACATCGTGAGGAACGCCTCCTGCTGGGTCCGGGAGATGGTGGAGATGAGGAGCCCGAACCCCAGGCCCGCCAGAATGTACAGGAAGGAGGCCAGTACCAGCACCGGGATGGATCCCCTGAAAGGAACATCGAACCAGAGGATCCCGAGCACCGTGACCAGGGCCAGGTCCACCAGGCAGATGAGGACCACCGGGATGGTCTTTCCCAACACAAGCTCTTCCCGGCTGATGGGGCTCACCATGAGCTGCTCCAGCGTCCCCAACTCCCGTTCCCGGACCACGGCCAGGGCCGTGAGGAGGAGGGCCATGATGAGGAGGAGGAGCCCGATGATGGCCGGGACGTTGTAGACCACGCTGGCCAGGTCCGGGTTGTACCAGGCCCGGGATCGGAGATCGATTCCTCCTTCCGGATACACTCCCACCATCGCCCCCTGGCGGGAGGCGAAGTCCCGGACGATGCGCCCGGCGTATCCCATGACCACGGTAGCAGTGTTGGAGCTCGTCCCGTCGATGAGGATCTGCACCTTCGCGCCGTCCGGACTCCTCATGTCCCGGGCGAACCCCCGGGGGATCTGGACCGCCACCAGGGCGCTTCCACGGTCCAGAGACCGGTCCATGTCGCCGGGGCGTTCCGAACCGTCCACCACCCGAAAGTACCCGGAAGCGGTGAGGGTCTCCCGGAAGAGCCGGGACTCGTGGGTCCGGTCGTGGTCCACCAGGAAGGTGGCGACATTCCGGACGTCGGTGTTTACGGCGTACCCGAACATGAGGAGCTGGATGATGGGCGCCACAAACACGATGCGCTTCGTCTTCGGATCCCGGAGGAGCTGCCGGAGCTCCTTGCGGACCATCTCCCGAACCCTCAAAGGGGAGATCCTCATGGCCAAACGCTCGCGGCACCTGCCCGTCGCGAGCTCGGCGACGGCGTCCAGGAAGATCGTGCGGCCGGGGGGCGGTTCACGTGGGGATCTCCTTCTTGAACACCCGGGTCGCCAACCCCAGCCCCACCAGGGCAAAGGCCAACATGAACACGGCCTGGGGCCACAGCACCCCCACCCCCACTCCCTTCAGGAGCACCCCCCGGGTCACCGTCACGTAGTAGCGGGCCGGAACCAGGAAGGTCACCCCCTGGAGCAGCCACGGCATGCCGGCGATGTCGAAGAGGAAGCCCGAGAGGAGGAGGGCCGGGAGGTAGGTGGCCACCAGGGCAGCCTGCATGGCGAACACCTGGGAGCCCGCCACGGCGGAGATGAAGATCCCGAGCCCCAGGGCCCCCACCAGAAAGAGCAGGGAAAGACCCCCCAGGAGGAGGACGCTCCCCCGGAATGGCACGCCGAAGAGAACGATCCCCACCCCCACCACCACGAACACGTCAAAAAGGCCGATGGCCACATAGGGGAGGAGCTTGCCCAGGACGATCTCGATCCCCCTGACCGGCGTGGCAGCCAGTTGCTCCATGGTCCCCCGCTCCCACTCCCGGGCGATGGTGAGGGAGGTGAGCATGGCGGCGATGATGGACATGATGACGGCCATGAGCCCGGGCACGATCATGTTCCGGCTCTCAAGGGTCTCGTTGTACCACACCCGGATCTCCGCCTCCACCACGGTGGGCATGGGCCGTCCCCGGAGGAGGATCTCGGCGGAGTGCCGGGCCACGATGGCTTCCGTGTAGTTCAGGGCGATGGTGGCGGTATTGGCATCGGACCCGTCCAAGAGGAGCTGGATCGGAGCCTGCACCCCCGCATCCAGCTTCCGGGTGAAATCCGGCGGGATGATCAGGGCCCCCCGCACCCTTCCGGCAGCCAGGACCTCCTCCGCCTCCCGGTGGGACGCGGGCCACTCCACCACCGACAGGTACCCGCTTCCCTGCAGGGCCTCCACCAATTCCCGGCTCCTCTGGCTCCCGTCCTGGTCCAGGACCGCCAGGCGGACGTCCGTGATGTCCCAGCTGATGGCGTAGCCGAAGAAGACCACCATGACCAGCGGCAGGAGGAAGGCCAGGATCAGGCTCCGGGAGTCCCGTCGGAGTTGGAGGGCCTCCTTCCTGGCCATGGCCATGAGACGGAAAGGATCCAGGGGTCTCATCCTTCCAACGCCCCCCCTTCCCTCCGGACCAGGGCTACGAACACGTCCTCCAGGGAGGGAGACACCCGTTCCATCTTGTCCAGGGCCACGCCCCGAGCCTTCAGGAGGGCGGGGATCGCCTCCCTGGCTCGGGACTCGTCCTCCACCACCACGTGAACGGTGCGGCCGAACATGGCCGCTTCCACGACTCCCGCCTCCCCCTTCAGGGCCTCCACGGCCCCTGGCGGATCCGGGGTCCGGAGCTCCAGGAGGGGCTCCGTCATGCGGCCCCGGAGGCCTTCAGGAGTGTCCAGGGCGATGACCTGGCCCCGGTTCATGAGGACCATGCGGTTGCAGTGCTCCGCCTCCTCCAGGTAATGGGTGCTCACCAGAATGGTGGTGCCCCCCTCCGCCAGGCGGTTGATGAGCTCCCAGAAGCGCCGACGGGCCACCGGGTCCACCCCGGAGGTAGGCTCGTCCAGGACGAGTAGAGGAGGCTCGTGGAGGACGGCGCACCCCAGGGCCAGGCGCTGCTTCCAACCCAGGGGGAGGGAAGCCGTGAGCTGGCCCACATGGTCCTTGAGTCCCGCCATCTCCAGGACCCACTCCCGCCGGGCCCGGAATCGAGCTCCCGTCACCTCGTAGAGGCCGCCGAAGAGGCGGATGTTCTCGTCCACGGTGAGGTCGCCGTAGAGGGAGAACCGCTGGGACATGTAGCCGATCAGACGGCGGATGGCCTCACCCTCGGTGAGGATGCTGTGCCCCAGGACCCTCCCCTCGCCGGATGTGGGCGGGAGCACGCCGATGAGCATGCGGAGCGTGGTGGTCTTCCCGGCCCCGTTGGGGCCCAGGAACCCGAAGATCTCCCCCTCCCCCACGTCGAAGCCCACCCGGTCCACGGCCACGAAGTCGCCGAACTTCCGGGTGAGATCCTGCACCCGGACTGCTTC
>Ga0114946_10002475_pt1 | contig 12685 bp, 10 predicted proteins | sample WalLakDeSediment_FD_88676 | JGI IMG/M metagenome (GOLD analysis project Ga0114946, IMG submission 88676) | Lake sediment microbial communities from Walker lake, Nevada to study Microbial Dark Matter (Phase II) - Walker Lake 11/02/13 Deep Sediment | ecosystem: Environmental > Aquatic >...
GTTGGAACATGGTCGCGACTGGTAATTGGGAAGGCGGGGTGTATCCGTGGTAAAAAGCAAAGAATCAGGTCGGGAACCTATTACCCTTGTTGAATTGGACCAAGACTTTTGTCAAAATACTTTCGGCGCGGGAGCTTGCACCGCCAGCTTGGGGCCTGATACAAAACATAAGTGTTTTAATACTTATGGTACTTGTGCCGATAAGGCTAATTTTTCCAGGGGCATTAAAACTTTAAGGTTTGCTAAAAGCTCCGGCGTTATGGAAAAAGGTTACGCCGCTATTCCTTCCTTGTCGGAGGTCAGCGTTACGCCCACCGTTTTGAATCCGGGGGGATCCAATACCTCCGCATCCCCTTTGGGGGTTCGTTCTTCCTGCCAAGTGGATTTAATTGACCATAATTATACGGACTTTTTAACGGACCCTTATTATGATGAAAGGCTTGATGGGTCGGCGCAGTATGGAACGACCAACGTAGGGCCTATAAATAGCCTCCTATTTGGCGCAGCAGCGACCGATAAAGTTGATACGGGCTTTACCTATACCACGGAGGATAACCTCACCTGGGAGGCTTGGGTGAAAGTCACGGGCGGGCGTTATATCCTATCCCAATGGCTTACGGCTACTCAAAAGGGTCTGTTTATCCAAGTTCAGGAGGTCGGGGGGCAGTACGGCATTGGCGGCTTTGTTGATGGGTCGAACTTCGCCTTCACCTATTATCCGCTCAGGCTCGGCGAGTGGGCTCATGTGGCGGTTACACTTTCCCCGGGCACCATAAACTTCTATGTTAATGGTATTCTTGTCCATTCTTATAACTATTCGTCCATGACGTGGCCTGCGATTCCGCTTATTATAGGAAATAGGGAGGATAACCAAAGGGTTTTTGGCGGCAATATCGCCGAGGTTCGTGTTTGGGAACAGGCTCGAACGCAATCTGAAATAAGATCTACCATGCAAACGAGGTTACGCGGGGATGAGCCTGGGCTGAAAATATATTATACCATGGAAGACGGCTCCGGCACAACTTTGACGGACCTGACTGGAAATTATGACGGCACTATTACTGGAGCCACTTGGGATTCTGAAAGTTTTAATGTGCCTAAAAAAGTACAATACTCCCTGAATATAGACGGGAGCAAAATCCATTTTTCCAATTTTACGTTCTATTATTGGGCCCCATGGTATGTTAGCGGAGAGGCTTGGGTAAAAACCACTAAAAGGGGTTATCAGGTTATATTGTCGCGCGGAAAAAGAGACGTAGAGTTTGGCTTTGACACGACCAACGCCACTGGAACAACCGCCATAGCTCATTATGGCGACGGAACGTCCGGAACTACGGGCGAAACCCTTTCCGCAACTTCGACGGTTGATATAGCTGATGGGGAGTGGCATCACGTAGGCTTTTCGCTGGATAAGGTGGCTGGGCAGGCTCTTTTTGTTATAGATAATTGGGACGCGACAACGACTGGCGGCCCCAACCTCTGGGGCTCCGGAGAATTGCCGCTTGTTATAGGAAAAGCTTGGCATTTTGATGATTATTTAATAGGGGAGATGCGCGAGATAAGGTTTTGGAATGCACAAAAAACCGTAAATGATTTTCGCTCTGAGCGCAACCAACTTAATTCAATGAGGGGGCCACAAGTTCTATTGGCTTATTTCCCCATGGATACTTATTTCCCGTCCATCCTCAAAGACAGAAGTTTAAATAATATCGACGCGACGGCCAACGCAGACTCCACTAAAATTTCTTCTTACTTTGATGCGATAAAACCCTCCGGCGTGGCTTTTGGAATTGGTTACGACCCTTATGAAATATCCACCTTCTGGCGCAAATGGTTGGCTCGAAACCCATTCTATATCAACCGAAGCATACGAATATTATACGGCTACGCAGGCGATGAGTTAAATGAAATGCAAAAATTGCACTTCGTAATTGACCGCATCGACGGCCCCAATAATGCGGGAAGGGTTTCTATAAAAGGGCGCGACGTGTTTGCTTTGGCTGATGATGATAAAAACCAGTTCCCAAAACTCACTAAGGGCGAGCTTCGCGACGATATAGATGATGTTCAAACAACTGGAATAAAAATCATGGGCTGGGCAGCGGGGGAATACGAAAATAGCGGCATAGTTAGAGTTGGCGATGAGCTGATCGAGTACGCGGGGCTCTCCTTCCCTGGCGGCGATCTCGAACTTACGGGGGCAATCCGTGGGGCACGGGGCAGCGAGGCCGACAGCCATGAGGCGGAAGAACGTGTGCAAAATTGCGCAATAATAACGGCTGAACTCTGCTGGGATATTGTTTATGACCTTTTAATAAACACCGCCAAAGTGGATCCTGCCTTTGTGGATAAGGCGGCCTGGGATGAAGAAGGTGATGTTTGGTTAAACCAATTTGTTCTTTCTTCAATCATCAGCGAACCGACCGGCGTTAATAAGCTTATATCTGAAATAGCCGAACAATGCCTCTTCGATATCTGGTGGGATGAAAAAGCTCAAAAAATAAGACTGCGGTCTTTAAGGGCTGAAGCTGGAAACACTTCTATTTTTAATGATCAGGCAAATATTTTAAGGAATTCTTTCGAGTTTAAAGAAGATATGAGTAAAAGGGTATCCCAGGTATGGGTATTCTATCAAAGGCGCGACCCCACCCAATCAGTAGATGATCCCAACAATTATAAACAAGTTCGTGTAAGAATAAACCCGGAGCTGGAAGCTGAAAATACTTATGGTGAGCCCAAGGTAAAGAAGATATACTCCCGCTGGCTCCAGACCACCGCCCAAGTCCAGGACTTAACCACAAGATACCTGAAACGTTTTGAGCGCGGAACCAAGTTATTAAAGATTCGCGTCGATGCAAAAGACGGGGAAAACTGGACTGGAGCCATACTAGATATTCTTAGTGATATAATAGTGGATGAGGTTGGTAATAAAAAAAGAACTTCTTTCCAAATTATATCGGCGAATGATGTTGTCAAAGGGGAAGAAATAGAGTATAATTTACAAGGATACGACTTCGGTTTTGCCGAGGGAATTGCTTCCTTTTGGACGGGCGAACTCGAAGTGAATTTTTCGGCTTTGACGGAACCATACCCCGATGGGGCTTGGTACAGCGACGAAAACGGTAAAATGTCCGACGGAAACGATGGTTGGGTCTGGCAATAAGGAGAAGTTATGGCGGATTGGACTGAAATTAACGACTCGCGCTTGGAGGTGGGGAAGCCCGCTAGAAGCATCGATATTATGGCTTTGCGCGATAACCCTATCGCAATCGCTGAAGGGGCCCCCGGAGCTCCAAGAATACAAACGGCCGGAATGCAAGATAGGGCGGTTACGGACGATAAACTTCTACAGCCCATCGCTGGCATGGATTATCGAACACTTTGGTGCGCTGATCATGAGGTGGCTTATACGGGGAGTGTTTGGGAAAATGTTGCCATTTTTTATGCAATAAGAAAAGGGGTTACTACATTTACCGCGCAGTATAAGATACAGAATTATGGCACAGCAGAAGTGAGGCTCTTTGGGGTCGGACACAACCAAAGCGGTCTTGCCACTTATATGAACGGGGCGACAACCTACAATAATATTGCCACTAATATGGACCTTGAGCCAGGGGATATGTTTTTTATCCAAGCGAGAAATACCCACGGGTCGGGAACGACGATACTCAGATGGATCAGAACAAACTCGGGAGAGCAGGCGGTCGCCGCGATCCCCCTTTATATGAAAAGCTCTTATTATGCGGTCCCTTAATCAGAACGAAAAGGCGGAAAAATGAACTACGGAATTTGGGAATTTGATATTTTGGTGGGAGTCAAGGGCGTTACCAGGCCGACTTCGGCAACTGTTTTAGTTTTAAAAGAATCCACAATGACTGAAGCAGATGTATTTTCTGATGAGGGGGTTACTCCGAAAGCAAACCCCTTTGTGGCGGTCGGCGGCGGCGTAAAATTCTACGCGGATGTGGATGAGAGTTATTCTATAACAATCACCTCTAGCGGTGAAACCCGTACTTTTGTGGGGCAGACAGTATCATTCAAAGCCAGCGAAGCGACATCAGTTCCGTGGTCTGGCGTTACGGGAACCCCCACAACTTTGAGCGGGTACGGAGTGGATTTCAAGGCCCTAACGGGTGGAACTGGAATAACTTCCTCCGGAACTTTTGACGGAACAATAGCGAGAACTTTTTCAGTAACTTATGGCTCAGCCGCTGGAACGGCCTGTCAGGGGGACGATACCAGGCTTACAAATAGCCGTCAGTGTAATAATAACTTCGACAACGCCGTGACCTCCAGAACAAACCTGGGGGCCACCACTATTGGCGGTAACTTATTCACCCTCGCCAATAATACCTCCACGGACAAGTTCATAAGCATCTCCCCCGCCAACGTAGCCTCTTATAGAACTTATGCACAAGTTCTTTCAGATATTGGCGCGTTATCCACCACTCTGAAAGGGGCGGCCAATGGATTGGCGGAGCTCGATTCCGCCGGACACGTACCAGCGGCGCAACTCCCTTCGTACGTAGATGATGTTTTGGAATATGCGAATTTGGCTGCCTTTCCCCCCACTGGCGAGGCAAGTAAAATATATATAGCGCTGGATACCAATATAATTTATCGTTGGGGCGGCTCCGTGTATGTTGAAATAGCATCTTCGTTGGCGCTCGGCGAAACTTCCACTACGGCATATCGGGGAGACAGGGGAAAGTCCGCCTATGATGCTACCCAAGCGGCAACCAATCTTAATACGGCATCTACAATCGTTAAAAGGGACGCTTCGGGGAATTTTACTGCTGGAACCATTACGGCGACTTTGAGCGGTAATGCTTCCACGGCCACCACCATTGCAACCACAAGAACATTATGGGGGCGGAACTTTAACGGTTCCGGGAATGTTTCAGGATTGCTTTCCGGGCCCGGCTCCATCGCATTGGTTGGCGAGGAGGACAGCGGAGCGGAAATAACTACGCCACATGATTTTGGTGAAACTGTTATGATATGGCAGCCCAAATACGCAGCCATTCGTGCGGGTATGGCCGATTCTCATTGGTGGGAGACTAATCTTGGTAAATATTCCGCAGCTTTTGGGTATTCTACTACGGCTTCAGGGAGAGCTTCGTTCGCCATGGGGGATCGGGTAAAGGCTGAAGCTAATTGTTCAGTGGCAGTCGGCAGATGGAATGTCGGGGGCGGACACCCAACTAACTGGGTTTCTGGGGATCCACTTTTTGAAATAGGTAACGGCACAAGTGACGTGGCAAGATCTAATGCCTTGACAGTTTATAAAGATGGCAACGCTACTTTAAACGGAGATATGAATATCGCCTCCGGAAAAAATTATAAAATAAACAACGTGAATTTATCAGCCGCCAATGTGGGTGCAGAGGCCGCACTTGGAAATCCCTCGACGGATGGGCATGTTCTTTCGAGTACAACGGCGGGAGTTCGTAGTTGGGTCAGCTTTCCTGGCGTATCTCTTTTTATGGCGAGCGGAGCTGAACTAACAGGCACACATGGCTCAGGAGATGATATAATTGTTTCTGGGGTTGGAGCAAAGTTAATATGGAATCCTAAAAAATCAGCCTTCAGGGCAGGGGATTCTGGCGCGCATTATTGGGATAATGCGAATGTGGGTGAGTATTCCTGGGCCGGAGGACGATCGACCTTGGCGAGCGGGAGATTTTCTTTTGCGATGGGTGAAGGTTTGGTAGCTTCCAACGATAGCTCCGTATGCTTTGGATCTGGTTGTGAAAGTAACGGACTTTATTCTTTTGCTTGCGGCGACGGCACGTTAGCCACGGCGAGGGGCTCGTTTGTGATGGGGCAGTACAACCTTGGCGGTGGCTCGACAGATATGTGGGTTCCGACAGATTCCATTTTTGAAATAGGCAATGGAACTTGGTCCGCGCGTTCTAATCTTTTTACAATTTTTAAAAACGGTAATATAACGGTCACAGGAACTATTACCACCCCAGATTTAACCGTTACTAATACCATTAGTGGGAGTATAAACGGTAATGCCGCAACTGCGTCGGCGGTCGCATGGTCTGGAGTCAGCTCCACGCCAACGACTGTTTCGGGATACGGAATTTTAGACGCCGTAAAAACAGCGGATAACCAAACAATAGGTGGTATTAAAACTTTTTCTTCCACTATAGGCGGAAGTATCGATGGTAACGCCGCAACCGCAACGACCGCAACGACCGCAACGACCGCTGGCTCATGCACTGGAAACGCCGCAACCGCAACGACCTTGGAAACCACCAGAACTCTCTGGGGGCAGAACTTTAACGGCTCAGCCGATGTTTCGGGGCTTCTTTCGGGCGAAGGATCGATAGAGCTTACGGGAACTTATCAGGCGGGATCCGATATCGCGCTGTCTGGTTCGGGCGTTAAAATGATATGGAATCCTAAAAAAGCGGCCTTCAGGGCGGGTAGAGTGACTGGCACACTATGGGATAACGCCAGCGTCGGCGCATTTTCAGTTGCTTTCGGGCGCGATACCACGGCATCAAATGATTACGCTTTTGCCGCTGGACAAAAAACTATAGCCAGCGGAGGATGGTCGGTCGCAATGGGGAATGAAGCCACCGCATCGGGTGAAAGCTCCCTCGCCACAAACTATTTAACAGTTGCATCTGGGCCTTATTCAACCGCGATGGGCAGATCTTCAACAGCGACAGGCTTGTCGGCAATGTCTTTAGGGTATTTTACAAAAGCGGATTCAATAGGGTGTGTCGCCGTCGGCATGTACAATGTTGGTGGTGGAACCTGGAATTCATGGCAGGCTGGTGATTCCGTATTCGAGGTTGGATGCGGTACTGGGGTGGGAACCCGTTCTAATGCTTTTACGGTTTATAAAAGCGGTAACGCCACCCTGAAGGGGACTTTGACTGGTACTTTTTCTGGGAATTTAACGGGGAATGTCACGGGGAACGCCTCCACAGCCACCACCGCAACAACCGCAACGACCGCAACAACCGCCGGCTCATGTACCGGAAACGCCGCAACCGCCACCACTTTGGCTTCCGCCAGAACTATCTGGGGGCAGAGTTTTAATGGATCGGCCGATGTCTCTGGTTTATTGTCGGGGGTTGGCGGGATAGAGCTCACGGGGACTCACGGCTCCGGAGACACTATCTCCACTTCTGGATCTGGAACAAGGATGATTTGGAACACAAGAAAATCCGCTTTTCGTGTGGGTGCGGTAACGGGAGATAAGTGGGATAACGCCAACGTCGGCGATTATTCGGTTTGCATAGGGGCTGAGACACAGGCGACGCAAGAATATACTATAGCAATAGGGCATTCGGTAACCGCCTCGGGGATTGGTGCTGTAGCTGTGGGGAAAACTACGACGGCCTCTGGAACAAACTCTAGCGCGTTTGGTTTAAGCTGTTCGGCAGGGAACACCAGTTCGGTTGCGGTCGGATTCTCAGCGACAGCCAGTGCGCTTTTATCCACCGCAATAGGCTCAAGCTGCACAGCTTCGGGCGCATACTCCACCGCAATGGGCCGAGAAAGCTCTGCGTCCGGGCAGCAGTCTTTGGCGATTGGCTACCAATCAGTAGCCACGGGGACTCTCTCCACCGCGCTGGGAGGGAATACTTATGCGAACTCGCATTCCTGCACAACAATAGGCCGCTTCAACCTTGGCGGCGGAAACACTACTTCTTGGCAGTCAGCTGACTCGCTTTTCGAAATAGGTAACGGCACAAGCGCTGCAGCAAGGTCTAATGCTTTTACGGTTTATAAAAACGGTAATGCCACTTTAAGTGGTGATATGAATATAGCCTCCGGCAAAAATTATAAGATAAATGGTGTTAATTTATCCGCCGCTAACGTAGGGGCAGAAGCCGCGCTTGGCAGCCCTGCCGAAAACGGATACGTTCTTTCGAGTACAACGGCGGGGGTTCGTAGTTGGGTCGCGATGGGTGGCGGTGGCGACTCCCTCTTTTCGGCGAGCGGTGCTGAATTAACAGGCACCCATGGTTCAGGGGATGATATAATTGCTTCTGGAGCCGGGTCTAGAATGGTATGGAATCCTAAAAAGTCTGCCTTCAGGGCGGGTAGAGTAACTGGCACACTATGGGATGTTGGCGTTGTTGGGGAATATTCCACCGCTTTTGGCTATAATAATTCGGCCTCCGGATCTTATTCAGCCTCTTTCGGTAACGCAAACACGTCTTCTGGTTCGGGTTCTTTCAGTTGCGGATCAGGAAGTTTTGCGCGAGCAAAGGACTCTTTTGCAGCGGGAACAAGCAATGAGGCTGATGGATTTGCTTCCGCAGCCCTTAACGAAGGCACCAAGGCAATTGGCTCTTATTCAACCTCCATCGGCGCATACACCGTGGCATCAGGGTCGGTTTCTTTCGCCGCTGGCTTTGTCACTAAGGCGGAGTCTTTTGCCTCGTTCGTCATCGGCAGATACAACGTTGGCGGTGGGAATAACGGGTCGTGGGTTGCTGGTGACCCCTTGTTTGAAATAGGGATCGGCACGGGGCCTTCAGCTAAAGCCAACGCCCTGACAGTTTATAAGAATGGTAACGCGACTTTAAGCGGAGATATGAATATAGCCTCCGGCAAAAAATATAAGATAGATGACGTGGATATCCAAGAAGCATGGTATGAGCCGCTTAACCTTAATAGCATTAATGGTGCTTACGGTTACAGGAAGAATGTTAGGACGGCAATTACGGGCAATGCAAAATTTGTAGGCTGTTTATTGTTAGACGATGACCGTGTTTTTTTGATCACGCATAACACTTCGGGCGCGGGAATGTATAATCCCAGAACAAACCATTGGGACTCTATTGCTACGCGCCCAACGGGGACCCTTATGTGGGCCGGCGGCGTCGTAATGAAAGATAAAAGGGTTTTTTGCATACCATACAACTACACCGGAACAACCTGTATTTATACGCCATCTCCCGGAGCATCGGGCTCTTGGAGTACCATCACTAGCGGATTAGCCGGCAATGCAAAATTTCATGGTGGTGTTGTTCTTCCTGATGGAAGGGTGTTTTGCGTTCCAAGAACTTACGAAGGAACTTCTTGTATTTTTGATCCAGCGACCAACGATTGGGATGACGTAGATTCCGCATTTTTGGGGTGGGATAAATTTGCCGGAGGGGTTCTATTGAAAGACGGCCGCGTATTCATGGTTCCTTATGGTTACGAAGGAACTTCTTGCATTTTCGATCCCGCGACCAATGATTGGGCGACTGTCACCTCCGGGTTGGCGGGGGCAGCTAAGTTTCAGGGCGGAGTTTTGATGCGGGATGGCCGCGTATTCATGGTTCCTTATGGTTACGAAGGAACTTCTTGCATTTTTGATCCCGTAACAAATGATTGGGCGACAGTGGCGTCCGGGTTGGCAGGAGCAGCTAAGTTTTCTGGAGGCGTTTTATTGGCGGACGGTCTTGTCTTTATGGTCCCCCATAGCTATGCTGGAACTTCCTGTATTTTTAATCCTGCAACAAATGATTGGGTGCTCACACCAGACAATTTCGGCGCCGGGGTCCTTAAATTTTCTGGCGGCGCCATTATGAACGATGGTCGGGTTTTTATGGCTCCATTCAACGATGCTACACAAGGGTGCATTTATGTTCCGCCGATGACAAAAGAGTTACCAAAGCCTTGGAATGAGCACCCATGTTTTAACAAATTTTAGGAAAATAAGTGACATTCCAAAAATATTCTGTTATAATAATAGAGTAATTGTATTGTTTTAACCGAGGAGCTGCTATGAAGAATGAAGTTGTTAATTTAAACCTGGGGCTGGACGCAATCGATTTTATCATCCACGCGCTGGACGTAACCGCCAAAGTGGAGGGGCTGAAAGCCTGCCAGGGATGTTTTGCAATCGCTAATGGGCTGACGGAGGCCGTAAAAGCTGCTGCTGAAGCCGCTGAACTCCCAGAAGTGCCCGAAAAAGAGGAAGATGTTATTCCGGCGAACGTTATTCCAATCAATGAAGGATGATCTCGTTTTAATCAGAGTTAAACAACCGGGGCTAATTGCGGCCCTGGTTCGTTTTATTCTACGAACTTTTTCTAAAGGCGGCGAGTACGGCCATGTTGCGATACTTTCTCCTGAAGATCATCTGGTTTATTGTTTTAATATAAAAGGGGCCAGAGCGCAAAGGCTCGACCTCTACCTGGCGGAAGGCAATGAAATTCTTCCCACTTCTTATAAAGTTGAATACACCCAAGGAATGAAAAAGATAGCTGATACTATAAAAAATAAATACAACGTTCTTTTTAACATTAAACTTTTTCTCCCGTCTATAAACGTCAGGGGCGATAATTGTGTTTCGTGGTGTTGCAGAGTTCTTGGGAGGGAAGAGCTCGGTCATAAAGAACCGGACTTTTTTCAGTGAAAGGATAAAAAATGACTGTACCTTGCCAAAAAGAAGAGGAGTTCAAATTGATGGCGGTTAAAATAGCTTTAGTCGAGCAAACAACCGAAAATCAGGCTTTGGCATTAACAAAATTAGCGACTTCAATGGACGCTATGACGAAAGAAGTGGGCAAACTCCGTACCTGGTGGATCGTTGGGATCGCCATTATAAGCGGAGCTATGTTCGCAACAACCCCTGGGGTGGCAAGCGCGGGATTAAAACTTGTCCTCTCCCTAATCAAGTGAGGGATTTATGAAAGAAGTTCTTGCTTTAATCATTAGAAACGAAGGCGGATACGATAACCTCTATTACGCCGATGGGCTCCAAACCAGAGCGGGAATCGCCTGGAAGTGGAATGAAAAATTTTATAATTCTAAAGGGATTTTCCACCATGATGATATTAACCGTTTAACCAAAGACGATATCGATGAGTTCTACGAAGAATACGCCCGAAAGTCCAGGGCCGATATATTTGGCGGTAACTTTGACCTGATATACTCCCACGTAGATCATTGTATAAATGATGGATGGCCGGACGGTAATAAGCTTCTCCAAGCGGCAATTAACCTTTGCCTTAAAAGCGACGAAAAACTCTTATCGGTCGATGGGGCAATAGGCCCCAAAACAATCGGTGCATTAAAAAAAGTCCTCTCCGAAATGGAATCGTGGAAGTTCCTCGAAATCCATAAGGGCTGCCGGAGGAATAGGTATTGGAAAAAGTTTAATGAGAAATTAAGAACATCTTCGAGAGAACATGCTTTTAATTGCTTGGTTTCATGGAATAGGAGGGTACTGTAATGGAATATTTTAACTCTATAACAATCATCGTAATCGCCGGATCGGCAACAATAGTGGCCGGATTCATATTAAAGATTTTAGGCACTCTATTCGATTATCTTTTTGACTATTTAAAGGGCCTGACCACCAACATGTACCTCTCCCGCGCGCTCATCGTGGCGGAGGAAGTGGTCAGGGCCACCAATCAAACCTTCGCGGAAGAATACAAAAAGGCCGCCAAAGACGGCAAATTCACAAAAGAAGAAGTTCTTTCGGCGCTTAATGCCTGCAAAACAACCGCCATTGAAAAACTGAAAGGCTCATTCATCGGCGCCCCAAAAGAAGCCCGCGATATGATAGAGGCTCAGGCAGAAGATATGATCGAAGCCGCCGTCGATAAGCTGAAAGCGGAGAAGTTCATAAACCCTTATTTGGGCTTCCAGGCAAGTCTGGAAAGCACGGAAGCCTCGGAATAAGCTGGAGCCAGAATGAAAAGTTTAAGCTGGAATTGGAAAAAGGTAAATTCAAGTTAAGGGCCAAGAAGGATAGTGTAGAGGCAGCCTACACTATCCGATTCTAACCCTGGGCCCCTGGGAAACCGGGGGCTTTTTTATTCTATGGGGAAGTTTATTTTGCGCGGGTCAAAGGCAAAACAAGTATTCTCCCGACCAACCGTGGTCTTGGCAAAAGAACATTCCGCCTTATCCTTATCCGCATCTTTGCCCCCAAAATACGCAAAACGACAATAACCGCAAGTCTCCGTCAGCTCACCGCGGGAAAGGTCCAACAACAACTTGGCGGTGAAAAATAATTTGAGGGCATTTTCTTTCAGCAAAAAAATCTTTTCATCACCCGATACAAAACGATTGTTCAACAAGCCTTCCAGCGCGTCGATCTCTTCTTTGATTTCATCTAAAAACTTTTTCATAAAACTTCTCCTTCTTTTAATGCAATGTAATTGTTAAAAACCCTAATAGCTTCGGCGTGTCCAACCGCAACAACGGCAGCATAACCATGCTTCTTGGCGCTGGACAAAAACAACGACTGATCTGGGGACAGGCGGCCTCCGTCCTTTTTCATCTCCAGGCACATACCATGGTAACTTCCACGCGCCAACAATACTATTATATCAGAAACTCCAGCTAAAACGCCCGAAGCTTTCAACTTAACTGCCTCCATGGGGGTTCTTTTACCGCCATTGGGCACGGCAAATATCATCCGCGACTCCCAAAGCGCGGGATGAACCTTCTTAACGTGGTTAAAAAACAATACTTGTTCAGCTAGTTCGCCCATCATCAGACTCCTTTTTTTCAACGTAACCAATGCACTTCTTCTCCCAACCGTTGTGGTATGAGCACTTCTTCCGTTCCAGCGCAAACCTATAGCCGGGACCCAGGTTGCTCTTATGAGAACAATAACCTTGGCCGCCTAAAAACTCACACGCATTAGAAAAACCATATAAAAACATCATCAACCCCTTTCGAAACCTTTTACGGAATAAAA
>Ga0114946_10002476_pt1 | contig 12680 bp, 10 predicted proteins | sample WalLakDeSediment_FD_88676 | JGI IMG/M metagenome (GOLD analysis project Ga0114946, IMG submission 88676) | Lake sediment microbial communities from Walker lake, Nevada to study Microbial Dark Matter (Phase II) - Walker Lake 11/02/13 Deep Sediment | ecosystem: Environmental > Aquatic >...
CACGAAGGTATGCCCCAGGGTGTTCATCAGGCAAATTGGCGCCATTCCTGCTACGTCGCCGTAGTCCCAGGTGTAGGGTCCCTTGGTGACGGTGGGGCAGGCCTGAGGCTCGACGTTGATGATTTGCAGGTTCGGCTTCTTCCCTGAGATCTTGTCTTTGACAAATGGCAGGTACACTCCGGCGAAGTTCGAGCCCCCTCCGATGCATCCAATGATGATATCCGGGTAGGCATCGGCCTTCTCCAGTTGTTTCATAGCCTCCTGCCCGATGACAGTCTGGTGAAGCAGCACGTGATTTAGCACGCTGCCGAGAGCGTAGTGGGTGTCGTCACGTGAGAAGGCGTCTTCTACTGCCTCGCTGATGGCGATCCCAAGGCTTCCCGTACACTCGGGGTCCTCCTTGAGGATCTTTCTTCCTATCTCAGTGTCCCTGCTCGGGCTGGGCACACAATTGCCTCCCCATGTCTCCATCATAACGCGGCGGTAGGGCTTCTGATCGTAGCTGATTCTGACCATATAGACCTTTAACTCCAGCCCGAAGAACTGGCAGCCCAGTGACAGGGCGCTGCCCCACTGCCCCGCACCGGTCTCAGTGGCTAGGCGCTTGATCCCCTCCTTCTTGTTGTAGTATGCCTGAGCTGTGGCGGTGTTGAGCTTGTGGCTGCCTGCCGGGCTAACACCTTCGTATTTATAGTAGATGTTGGCGGGGGTGTCGAGCGCCTTCTCCAGACGATAGGCCCTGTAGAGCGGAGAAGGTCTCCACAGTTTATAGATCTCCTGAACTTCCTCAGGGATGTCGATGTACCTTTCCGTGCTGAATTCCTGAGTATTGAGCTCGTCAGCGAATAGTGGGGGTGGCAGCCGCGTCGGCTCCTTGGTGACAGGGTGGCGCAGGGGTGGCATCGGCTCCGGCAAGTCGGCCTGGATGTTGTACCAGGCAGTAGGCATCTCCTTTTCAGTCAGGGTAATCTTTGTGTCCATTTCCTCTCCTTTCATTTTATGGACTTACAATTTCCGGTTGGGTGGCCTGCTACATAAAAAAACCTCCTTCCCTTAATTCAGCTCTCGGGTGATTCTTCGACTTGGTTGGAAAGAGCATCCCTAAGGCTCTTGACAAAAGAACGCACCTTGGGCGCGGGGTCGTTTTCTTCAAGCAATTGTATGAGACGGCTGCCCACAATTACTCCGTCTGCCACCTTTGCCACCCGGCGTGCCTCGTCCGGGGTGGATATCCCGAAGCCGACACAGAGCGGCTGGCGGGCTCTACGTCGCACCCTCAGCACGAAGTCCTCCAGTTCCTGCGGGAGGCTATCTCTGGCCCCCGTAACTCCGGTCAGTGAGACAAGATAGATGAAACCTCTCGCTCTCGCTGCTACTATGTCAATGCGTTCGTCTGTGCTCGTGGGAGCGAGCAGGTAGATGAGGTCAAGGCCGTGACTTTGGGAAGTTTCCTCCAGTTCTGTTGCCTCCTCAGGTGGCAGGTCGGGAACGATCAGACCGCTGATACCAACTCGGGCGCAATCGTGGCAGAAGGCCTCAAGCCCGTATTTGTGCACTGGATTGAAGTATGTCATAAATGCGAGGGGTATGTCGATCTCTGCCCTCAGCTTGTGGGCTACGTCGAGACAGATCTCCGGGGTGGTTCCCTGTTTCAGCGCGTGATAACTGGCTCTCTGAATCGTGGTACCATCGGCCAGAGGGTCTGAGAAGGGTATCCCCAGCTCTACGAGGTCGCATCCCGAAGAGGCTATCAGCGGAACCATCTCCAGCGTGGTCTCCACGTTGGGGTAACCCACAGTGAGGTAGGTGATCAGTGCCTTGTATCCCTTCTTGCCAAAGGCGTTTTCTATTTTACTCATAGGCTCATTCCCAGCACTTCGGCCACAATGTAGATATCTTTGTCGCCTCGACCGGAAAGATTAACCACTAGCAGTTTATCCTTGCCCAGATCGGGTGCTATTTGGGCGGCATAGTATATTGCATGGGATGGTTCGAGGGCAGGGATTATACCCTCGGTGGTGGCTAGGAGCTGAAATCCCTCCAGTGCCTGGTCGTCGGTGACTGCGACGTAACTTATCCGCCCTGTGTCCTTGTAGTAGCTGTGCTCGGGGCCGGTTCCTGGATAGTCGAGCCCGGGAGCGATGCTGCGGGTATCTTTCACCTGGCCGTGTGCGTCCTGTAACAAATATGATTTGGCACCGTGGAGCACACCCGGGCTGCCAGCTACCAGCGGGGCGGCATGGTTCCCATTCTCCAGGCCGAGTCCCGCTGCCTCCACTCCGATGAGCTTTACGCTTGGTTCATCGACAAAGGGGTGGAAGATTCCGATGGCGTTACTCCCTCCGCCCACACAGGCAACTATGTAGTCGGGAAACCTCCCGTAAGCTGTCATTATCTGTTCTCTGGTCTCTCGCCCGATTATGGACTGGAAATCGCGCACTATCATAGGATAGGGATGCGGGCCAACAACGGAGCCGAGCAGGTAGTGAGTAGTGCGCACATTGGTCACCCAATCACGGATAGCTTCATTTATGGCATCCTTGAGGGTTCGGCTCCCTGAGGAAACCGGGCGTACTTCAGCGTCGAGCAGTTTCATCCTGAAGACGTTTAAAGACTGGCGCTGGATGTCCTCCTCACCCATGTAAACAACGCATTCCAGCTCCAACATGGCGCAAATGGTGGCTACTGCCACACCATGCTGCCCGGCACCGGTCTCCGCAATAACCCGCCGTTTGCCCATTCGAAGGGCTAGCAATCCCTGGCCCAGAGTGTTGTTGATCTTATGGGCGCCGGTGTGGGCCAGGTCCTCGCGCTTGAACAGGATTTGTGCCCCGCCGAGCTTTTGGGACAGTTTCCGGGCGTGGTAAAGGGGTGTGGGGCGGCCGACGTAATCGCGGCACAGCGCGTTGAACTGCTCCCAAAACTTGGGATCAGCGCAGGCCTGGCTGTAGGCCAACTCGAGTTCGCTCAAGGCGGGCATGAGGGTCTCGGGCACGAATTTGCCGCCATAGGGCCCGTAGTGGCCTTGTTCATCCGGCAGTTTCAACTTATTCTCCGTTATTTCATTTCCTGAGCGAGATTCCTGGGATTATCCTCGTCCTCTTCCCATTTGGCGGGATTATCTAGGATGTATTGCCGGGCGCTGTTAAGATCGGTCTCATTACGGAGGATGTGTTCGTAATAGTTGCGCTGCCATAATTTTACTGGGAATGGTTCGGCGTTGTTAGTTCTGGCGGCTTTAATATACTCGTTGGGGGTCATTGTTTTGAACCACTGAACGATTCTTCCCAGTGTAGGGGCAATCCGATGTGATTGCCCAATCCCGTGAGATTGCCCGAGGTGTTCGATGAAAATTATACCGTGTATGTGGTTAGGCATAATGACGAATTGGTCGGTTCGAACATCGGGAAATTTTTCGGGCAAGACATCCCACCATTTTTGAATCATTGATCTTATCTCGATATTATCCAGGAGCAGGTCGTGTTTCTGGGTGCATGCCGTTATGAAATATGCACCTTCCTGTGAATAATCGTATTCCCTCAGCCGGATGGAACGACGGTGGTGTCGATCAGGATCGTATTTTATCATTGTTACTCCGTATTACCGTAGGGGCAATCCAATGTGATTGCCCGTTATCGGGGCAGACCAGCGTGTCTGCCCCTACGTGTGAATTTGTCCAATCCTTGTCGCTGCAATGAAAGAGCGCAGTTTTCCATGGTCCTTCTTCCCTGGCTCTGACTCCACCCCGCTGGAGACATCCACGGCGTAGGGACGGGCTGTCTCAATTGCTTGCCCCACACTTTCAGGGGTCAGCCCTCCGGCTAGTATCACCGGCCCATAATCCCTGATCTCACGGGCGAGTTCCCAGAGTCGGCTTTGCTCCGTATCACCTGCTGTCGATCCCTTGTCTCTATCGAGCATGTATGCTGCAACCTGGTAGTGCGTCAACTCCTGATAGGCCGGTAAGTTATCGGTGGTGAACACCTTGATCGCTTTGGGAAAAAGAGTAGCGCAATAGCCGGGGCTTTCATCACCATGGAGTTGAGCCAAATCCAGATTGCACAGTGACATGGTCTCTTGTACCTCCGCGAGCTCGCTGTTTACGAAGACTCCTACCTTGAAGATAAACGGCGGGAGCTGGCCTACAATGTCCTTAACTGCTGAGGTGGTTACCTGCCGCGGGCTTGGTGCAAAGATAAACCCCAGAGCGTCAGCCCCACACTCTATCGCCGCCAGAGCATCATCCAGGTTGGTTATGCCACAGATCTTGACCTTTGTCATTGCATTCACCCCTTGCCGTGCTTGCCTCGTCCCAGAAGCTCATTGATCTTGGCTGCCGGGTCAGGGCTGGTGACCAGGGCCTCGCCGACCAGAATGGCATCGACGCCTGACTTTTGCAGGGTGAGCACATCATCACGGGTATGGATGCCGCTCTCGCTTATTACCACGACCTCTGGGGGGATCAGCGGACGGAGACTAAGCGTTGTCTCCAGATCAACACTGAAGTTAGCGAGATTCCGGTTATTTATGCCGATGATTCTAGGAGATAGCTTCAGGGCCTTAGCCAGTTCATCCCGATTGTGCACCTCGACTATTGCTGTCATGCCCAGTGAGTGGGTGGTTTCCAACAGGGCCCTCAGCTCAAGTTTAGTGAGGATGGCAGCAATGAGCAGCACTGCGTCCGCGCCGTGAGCCCGGGCCTTGTATATTTGATAGCGGTCGATAATAAAGTCCTTGCACAGCAGGGGCAGTTTCACCTCCGTGCGTGCTGTTTCAAGATCAGCGAAGCTCCCCCAGAAATAGTCAGGCTCTGTCAGCACTGATATGGCAGCGGCACCGCTTTGACTGTAGATGCGCGCTAGTGAAGATGCGGACAAATCCGGGCAGAGGACGCCTTTTGATGGTGATGCCCGTTTCACCTCAGCGATCAGGCTGATGTTCTGTCCGTTCAAGGCGTTAGCGAAGTCACGTAGTGGGTCTTGATAACGTATAACCCTCTTCAAGCTGGCCAGGGGGGTTTGGGCCTTGTGCTGTGCCAGCGATTTCCTGGTCGACTCTACAATTTGATTCAGGATCACGTTTCGTTCCCTCTAACTAAAGCTTTGGCTGAACTCGATAAGCTGCTCTAACTTGCTCAGGGCATTCCCGCTATCGATCGCTTTTGCTGCCAGCACCAGCCCCTCGTCGAAGCTGGCTACCATGCCCCCGGCTATGAATACAGCAGCGGCGTTGAGTAGGACGATGTCCCTCTTCGGTCCTCTCTCCCCTTTAAGCAGTGCCTTTGTTATGGCAGCGTTGTCCTCGATAGTGCCACCAGCGAGGTCGCCGAGTTCGGCTCGCGGCAGTCCTAACTCCTGCGGGTCAAGGTGATAGGTTTCGATTTGGCCGTCATAAACCCGGGAGATCTTGTTAGGCCCGGTGACTGACAATTCATCGAGACCGTCGGCACCGTGAACCACAAGGGCGTGCTCAGCACCCAGGGTACGAAGCACCTCAGCCATTAACTCGGTGAGACTGCTGTCATAGACACCCAGGAGCTGTCTTCTGGCTGAGGCAGGGTTGCTCAGGGGGCCCAGGATGTTGAAGATGGTGCGCAGCCCGATCTCCTGACGCGGCCCCAGGGCGTGTTTCATCGCTGGGTGCAGCAGTGGCGCGAATAGGAACCCGATACCTACCTCGTCGATGCAGTCGGCGACATATTCCGCACTGATTTCCAGGTTGACACCGAGCGCCTGCAACAGATCAGCGCTGCCACAGCGGCTGGACACCGAGCGATTACCATGTTTGGCGACGGCGAGGCCGGCCCCTGCGGCTACGAAGGCTACAGTGGTCGAGATATTGAACGTGCCGCTGCCATCGCCCCCTGTGCCGCAGGTATCTACAAGTAGGTTCTGCTTGGGCTTCACCTCGATAGCGCTTTCCCTCATTGCCCGGGCGCAACCGGCGATCTCGTCGGCGGTCTCCCCTTTCATCCTCAGGGCGGTGAGAAAGGCACCGATCTGTGCCTGGGTGGCTTGCCCGTGCATGATCTCTCTCATTACATCCCTGGCCTCGGCCATAGTGAGGTCGTCGCCGGAGACGATTTTGGTCAGTGCTTCCTTTATCATCTAATCTGCTCCCGTGTTAAGTCAACTTGCGAATCTTTAACGGGCCTCTATTCAAGTATTCGTTTTCTTTGTCGGGAGTCACCTCACGGCTTGACTCAAACAAGCGGCCATTTACGTCCCGATAACATGCTACTAGAAGACTTCGATCGTCCCTTCTCTGCAAGAGCAATCGCAACTTCTCTGTGCGTTCCCCAACAGGGAGGGTGCCAAACTCATACTGCCCCCACTCGCCATCCAGATACTTGATAAACGAATACACGTCGACTGCTGGCCCAACGCCAATATTGCGAAGTCTACAAGGCAACTCCTCGGGGACTATGCCTTCTTTGGCATCAAAGCCTTCTTTCATCAGCTCGTTCGGGTCCTGCTCATGTGTGTCTATGTCAATTATTGGCCTAACCGCATCAAATCTTTGTTCACTCATTTCCTCTGCCATCTTTCTGCTGGCCTCTGCTTGTTGCTTGGTCGCTTCTGCCTGATCCTTTGTTGCTTTGGCAATTGCAGCGGTCTCTATAGCATATCTACCAGTGATGTAAGCCAAGACTACCAGCACAGTCAAATTGAGGGCTTGATTCAAATCAAGAGGTCCCCATGTCAGAAGGCCAAGCGTGATTGCTATCACCGTTAGAGCCAGCTTGTCCCATCTGCTTGTGGTCATTTACTCTCTCCTGCGCTCAAAGCCAAATCAGAGCGATGCTCTTCCTCTTCCGCTATTTCAACCGCACGCTCCAGTGCCTTAAGCTTATTCAGCGTCTCATGGTATTCTCGTGTTGGGTCGGAATCGTACACTATGCCAGCACCGGCCTGCAGATAAACAGTGTTCCCTATCATAACAATGGTGCGAATTGTGATGCAGGTATCCATATTTCCTGTGAAGCTGAAGTAACCCACAGCTCCTCCGTACGGTCCGCGCCTCAAATCTTCAAGCTCGGTTATGATCTCCATGGCCCTGATCTTGGGAGCACCGGTCAGCGTACCTGCGGGGAAGGCAGCTCTCAGCAGACTGAAGGCATTCTCGCCATCCTTCAGCTTCCCTTCTACAGTTGAGACAATGTGCATCACGTGGGAATACTTCTCTACGGACATCGACATGGGCACCCTCACCGTGCCGTACTGGCAGACCCTTCCCAGGTCGTTTCTGGCGAGGTCAACCAGCATCGCGTGTTCGGCTAGCTCCTTAGGGTCGCTGAGAAGCTCGGTTGTCAAGGCCTCATCTTCCTCTTCGTTCGCCCCCCGTGGCCTGGTGCCGGCTATAGGGCAGGTCTCGGCAAGGCCGTCCTCGACTTTCACAAGCATCTCAGGGCTGGAGCCTATGAGCTGGAAATCTCCCAGATCAAGATAGAACAGATAGGGTGAGGGATTGAGCATGCGCAGCGCTCTGTAAATGGCGAACGGCTGTGCGCTGGTCTTGCACTGCAGGCGTTGCGACAATACTATCTGAAAAGCATCGCCCGCGGTAATGTACTCCTTGCAGGCTCTCACCTTGGCTTCAAACTCTTCCTGGGTGAAATTAGACTCGACTTCTCTGTCTTGAGGCAGGATTGCTGCCCCATTTGCTCCAACGGATTCCGGTTGTAATGGTCTGGCCAGTCTGGCAACGATGGACTCGATCTTGGATATCGCCTGCTCATAGGCGCATTCAGCGGGACCATCGACAAAGGTATTGGCTACTATCTTCATCTTGTGCTGCACGTGATCGAAAATGATCATGGTGTCGGTGAAAACGAAAACGGATTCGGGCAGGCCGAGTTCATCGCGGGAGCATTCAGGTAGCTTTTCGAATGACCGCACCGCGTCATAGGACAGGTAACCGACCGCGCCTCCGAAGAAACGGGGCAGCCCGGGGATTGTAACCACCTGGCGCTGGGCCAGAAGCTCCTGTACCACATGCAGGAAGTCACGGCCTTCCAGATCCAGCTTTTGTCTCTCGCCATTCCGATGGATGATTGCTTTGTTGCCTGATGACTTGAGCACCACGTTGTGCCCTATGCCCAGGAAGGAATAGCGGCCTAGCTTCTCACCGCCCTCAACGCTCTCAAGAAGAAATGTAGGAGCTTCCTGCCTTAGCTTGAGGAACACCGAGACAGGTGTATCCAGGTCGGCCGGGAGTTCTCGGAAAACCGGAACCAGGTTTCCCTCTTTTGCCAGCCCCCGGAATTTCTCCATACTGGGAAAATACTCAACTGCCATTGTTTTACCCTCGAAAAAGCAAATTAAAAACCCCGCCCAAGGGACGGGGTTTACTCCGCGGTGCCACCCTAGTTAGCCGCCACTTCACAGAGAAGATGACAACTCACTCTTTTCGGGTACAGCCCCTACGAACTGAGGCGATACCCTAGGTTCTGATAACGGTACCCCTCCGGCAAAGCCTACTCCCCTGGAGATCAGGGTTTCGGTTTGCAGCTCCCAAGTCCATTCCGCCCCTGCGCCGGCATCGGCTCACACCTAACCCGACTCTCTGAGCCTCGCTTGAAGCGTACTACTCTTGTTCTCAGCCGATCACTTATTCAATTAGCAGGAATCTAACATACAATACTGCCTTTGTCAAATTTGTATCCCCACGGTTCTTCTCGGTTGTGGTTGGAGCTAGGTAGCTCTTGCAATGGTAAGGGGCTACCTATTCTTGATACCATGCTTAGTCTGGGGAATCGCGGAGATAACTTTGAATCAAGTAGACTAGCGCATCATCAGCAAATTTAGGAGTCCAATTTTCTATGTACCCTTCGTCAGATATTTCAAGAGATTCTATTTGCGTTCCTTCCTTCCCTTTCACAACTTCATAGATAGCTATGTTTTCAGCGCCTAACTCACCAAGTGCTTGAAGTGGCAGAAATGCACTATGGGTCGTTATGATTATTTGCTTCCCCTCTCCAATAACTTCTGCAAAAAGCTTAGCTATGTTAGATTGAAGTAATGGATGCACACTTATCTCTGGCTCTTCGATCATTATCAAATCGCCAGCTTCTGACCAGAAAAGTTGAGTTATTATGCTCAATACTTGTCTAGAACCATAACCTGCTAAGGCCAGATTGGAAGGTGTTTTTAATATTGGGTCTGTAAATGCTCCACTTGCTTTGTTTTCATCTGTCCAACCTGCCCATGGGTTTAGCATATCAAATTTTTCTGCCCATTCTCCCACCTTCATCATCGTTGGTTCGCGTTTAGGGGTTAAAATCTGTGAAAGAACTGATAGTAGGTTCTCACCTCGTTTCCCTACCCAATCCTTTATCTTGCCCGTACTTACCTCGTATTCTACCCCTCCTCTTAATGCCGAGAGGAAGGGCGTTTTGCTTTTTCGCTTCAGAATCTCGATTGTAGAGTTAACAAAGTTGTTAACGACAGTATTTTCCTTAATTGCTGTTCCTTTTCCCGACAAGAAGCGTTTGGTACTTTGCTGACCACTAGCAGCATCGTATTCGTACAAAGGATATATACTCACTACCAATCTTCCATCGATGAATAGGCTTTCGCTCTTTTCATTCCAGAGATGTTCATGTTGAACTACTTCCCTTTGTGATAGTTGGTATCCAATAGTCTTGGCCTTTTTGGCGCTCACGGTGAATTCCAAAGAGGGTTCATTGTTAATCACCTCTATCAAAGACCTCAAAGTCTCCTCTTCTTCTAACTCTCTGTGAATTTCTGTTGTCACCCACTTGCCAGAAGCGTGTTGATGAACTAAGTCATTAAAGGATGGGAAGTCTACAAGGAAAGCATCTCCAGTTCCCGTCTTCCACTTATACTCTCTAGCCCCCGATTGAAGGCTCTGTTGAAGAAGGGCAAGACCCTCAAGAATACTTGATTTCCCAGAACCGTTTGCCCCAACTAATACAGTAAGAGGTTTAAGGCCAATTCTCACCTCTTGTTCCCCGATACTCTTGAAGTTCTTGATAACCAATGTAGTGAACATTTTCAACCTCCTTTGGTCTAATATTGCCCGATTAACGGTGAGCTATTCCAATCAATAAGGCGTGCTTGAATCATATTATAACTCCTATTGGCAAAGAAGGTAAGTTAAGCTACTTGACTAAGAACTTTCGTTCTGCTACTATTTCGCCTAAGAAGGGCGTATGAAGATGAGGAGGTTAGAATAATGCCAACAACAGGGGAGAAACCAGGTAGAGGAACTTACACATGCCGCAACTGTGGACAAAAGGTCACTTTGGATGATGATTCAGATACTATGCCACCCTGTCCAAGGTGTAATGGAACTGAATTTGATTAATAATTTCTATTTCTATTAACATAACATTATACACGATGCTATCGAAGAAAATCTACGTAGGGGGTTAGTGCGATGCGACCTTCAGAAAGACCAAAGATTCAGAAAAAAGCCCTAAAAGGAGTTGGAGACATCAGGCGCGGGGATCAATTTACTCCAGAAGCACAAGAGGCTATGCTTAAAAGAAGCACCCGTAAATTACGGCCTAAGTCAAAGTAAAAGGGGATAGAAGCCATAATTCCTATAAGGCGAGTAAGGGAACGACTATTCCATAGTCGTTCCCTTACTGTATGAATCCCACCAACCACAACCGAAAAGAACCATCCCCACGATAGCATTTTGTTATCAGTTCTGGTACTTCAGCCCAAAGTCGACAGGGCGGAGTTCAAGGTGGTAGAATTCTAGATACAGGAAGATGTATGACGTTGTAGTTATCGGAGCTGGACACGCGGGTTGTGAGGCAGCCCTGGCGGCAGCCAGGATGGGGTGCCGCACTCTTCTGCTAACCATGAATCTGGATAATGTGGCGCTTATGCCCTGCAACCCCTCCATCGGGGGGCCGGCCAAAGGCCACGTGGTCAGGGAGATCGATGCCCTCGGTGGGGAGATGGCGCATAACATCGACAGGACTTTCATCCAGATCAGGATGCTGAACACAGGCAAGGGACCCGCCGTTCGGGCATTGCGCGCTCAGGCGGATAAGAGGCTTTACAGCCTCTCCATGAAGCATACCCTGGAAAAGCAGCCTAACCTTGATCTCAAGCAGGCGCTGGTTGAGGAGCTAAAGCCAGCGGGCGACTCCGGGGCAGCTCTGAGTGTGAAGACCAACACAGGCTGGATGTATGAGGGTAAGACCGTGGTTTTGACCACGGGGACCTCGCTGGCGGGCAGGGTGATTGTGGGGGAGACCGCTTATCCTGCGGGAAGGGCAGGGGAATTTGCTGCCTATGGACTGTCTCAAAGCCTGAGAAATCTCGGTTTTACCCTGGGGCGATTGAAGACAGGCACCCCTCCCCGCCTCGATGCCAGGACCATCGATTTCGGCAAGACAATCCCTCAGCCGGGGAGCGAAGTGCCCCTTTATTTTAGCTTTGTCCCACCCAACGAGCCTTTATACTTCTCTCCACCCAATCCTGTGTACCCCCAGGACAGGCCGATTCAATGGAGACAGCAGATTCCCTGCTACCTGGTCTACACTAACGAAAAGACTCATCAGATAATCCGCTCCAATCTTCACCGCGCTCCGTTGTTCACTGGCCTCATCAATGGGGTTGGGCCTCGTTATTGCCCTTCGATAGAGGATAAGATAGTTCGCTTCGCCGATAAGAATGCGCACGGGCTTTTCCTGGAGCCTGAGGGCTGGCAGACAAACGAGGTTTATGTACAGGGAGCCAACACCAGCCTCCCCGAGGACGTGCAACTGGCAATGCTGCGCACAATCCCCGCTCTGGAGAACGTGGAAATGATGCGGGTGGGCTACGCTATAGAGTATGACTACGTGCCTCCCAGTCAGATCCAGGCTACACTGGAGTCCAAGCTTGTCCCGGGGCTATTCTTCGCCGGGCAGATTAACGGCACCTCCGGCTACGAGGAGGCGGCGGGTCAGGGGCTAATTGCCGGTATCAATGCAGCACTCAAAACCAGGGACAAACCTCCGATAATACTGCGCCGCGATCAGGCCTATATTGGGGTGATGATCGATGACCTGGTGACACGGGAGCTCACTGAGCCCTATCGCCTGTTGACATCGCGGGCTGAGTATCGCCTCCTGCTGCGTCAGGGCAACGTAGACCTGAGATTAACGCCTATTGGCTACAGCCTGGGCCTTATCCAGGAGGATCGCTGTCAAGCGGTTGAGATAAAGCGCCGAGAAATCGCCGGGGAGTTGAATCGCCTGGCAAAAACCTACTTCAGTCCTGGGGAGGAACTGGACTCTTTACTGCATAGGTATCACATAATTCCGATGGCACGCAGCGTCAGCGCCTTGGAGTTCTTGCGCCGTCCGGAGGCAAACTATGAGCTGCTGAACAACCTTGGCTTTGGCAAGGCAGAGCTGGAGCCAGATTGGCAGGAGCAGGTCGAGATTGAAGCCAAATACGAGGGGTATATTAAGAGGCAAATGGCTGAGGTCGAGAGGGTTCGCCGCCTGGAGGAGCGACCTATTCCGGCGGGGTTTGACTACGATGGAATCAACGGGTTCCGCATAGAGGCGCGCGAGAGGTTGAAGCACTTTCAGCCAGCTACTTTGGGGCAGGCCTCCCGCATTTATGGGGTGACGCCGGCGGATATCGCTATCCTTATAGTGCACCTTGAGAGGGCTAAGTACGCTGAGGCGGCGGGTTCTTAGCGGCTGA
>Ga0114946_10002477_pt1 | contig 12672 bp, 12 predicted proteins | sample WalLakDeSediment_FD_88676 | JGI IMG/M metagenome (GOLD analysis project Ga0114946, IMG submission 88676) | Lake sediment microbial communities from Walker lake, Nevada to study Microbial Dark Matter (Phase II) - Walker Lake 11/02/13 Deep Sediment | ecosystem: Environmental > Aquatic >...
AGATCAAGCGCCTGGCTCGCTTGGATCGAGACGCCACCGACGCCGAAGAGCCGCGGGACTACCTCGGCCGGACCATGCGGCGCTTCTTCCAAGCGCGGGTCAACTACGCCCGCGCGGCCCTGCGCCGGACCGGCGAGCACGACGCCCTCACCAGCCGTCCGCCCACGGGCTCCAACGGCGTCATCAGCTTGACGCCCACGAGCTCGAACGCTGCCTCGAACCCGGGTTCGGCTTCGCATCCGCAGCTCCCGCCGAACCCGTTGGCGCAGTGGAGCATGTGGCTGCTGCTGCCGATGCTCGGCGCCGGCATCGCGATCGCGGCGATGCTGCTGTTCGGTCCGAGCCTGCAAGGACCCGACGCGGAGCTCGAGCAAACGACCAGCGGCGAAGCCGAGCCGGCCCCGCTCGACACCTCGCCCTCGCCTCGCACGCTCGCCGCGACCGAGTACCAGCCGGTCACGCAGACGGTGACGCGCAAGCAGGCGCCGCCGGGCCAGGTCCGCTGGTACTTCTCGACCACGCCCCCGGGCGCGCAGATCATGGTCGACGGCGAGGTCCGCGGCGAGCCGACGCCGACGTGGATCTACCTGCCGACCAGCGAGGAGCTCCTCGACATTCGCCTCGAGCTCGACGGCTACGAAGCCCGCACGCTCCAGCTCCCCGCGGTCCACGATCAGACCTTCTCGGAGGTGCTCGAGCCCTCGCCTGCGAGCAAGGCCGTCCGCAAGTCGAACAAGCCCCGCAAGCCGAGCGGCGACGGCGACAAACCCAACGCAAGCTCGAGCGTGTTCGTCCCCGCGCCCGAGAGCCTGCGCAACGCCAAACCCAAGTAGGGGCCCCGTTCGGGTAAGCTGCCCCGACGTGAGGCGCCACGACGAAGCAGTCCGCGCCGATTGGGGCCGGCGACGCCACGCGACCGCGCTGCGCTCGCTTGGGCTGTGTTGGCTCGGCCTGGGTGCAGGTGCCGTAGCCGAGGCCGCGGCACCCGAGGCCTCGGCCCCCGAGCCCGCGGCCCCCGAGCCCGTGGCCGAGCCCGTGGCCGAGCCCGCGACGGCGGGTGAGTGGTACGCCCACGGGATCGAGCGAGGCAACGCGGGCGAGTTCGCGGACGCGGCCGCGGCGTTCTTGCGCAGCCACGCGTTGCAGCCGACCTCCGAGGCCCTGTTCAACGCGGCGTTGGCCTACGAAAACGCCGAGCAAAAGATCGCCGCGATCGAGACCTACGGCCGGTTTCTCGCCGATCCAAGCCGCAACGAGGCGCTCACGGAGGCCGCCGAGCGATCGACTCGTCAGCTCGAAGGGCAGCTCGGGGTGCTCAAGGCCGTCCACTTCGATGCCGATCGGCCACCGTCGGCGCTCTACGTCGACGGCACCCTTCGCACCCTCGACGAGCTGCCCTTGCTGCTCGAGCCCGGCTCCGTGGTCATCGATGTCGTCAACGAGGTCGGCGAGGCCCGGACCGAGACCTACGAGCTCGCCGCTGGTGAGGCGCTGATCGTGGATGTTCGCGCGTTGCTCCGGCCCGAGCCCGCCCCGGTGCCGACGCCGCCGCCGCCGCTGGACATCCGACCGATCGAGCGGGTCGACGAAGCCCTCGACCAAAATCTCGCGCAATGGGCCAAGCCGCTGCGGACGGCGACCTGGATCGGGCTCGGCTCGAGCGGCGCGTTCGGGATCGCGGCGGCGACCTTGGCCGGGCTCGCGGCCCGCGAAGGCCGGGCCTACCAACAATTCACCTGCGTCGAGCGCCCCGGCGGTCGCTGCCCGGACGAGTTCGAGATCGGCGACCCTCCAGCGCACCTCGAGGCGTTCGGGGACTACAGGCTCGCCGCGAGGATCACCGGGGGCGTCGCCGGGGGCCTCGCGCTCGGGACCTTGATCGTCGGCCTGCTCAGCGTCCGGGCCCAACGCCAGGCCAACCGGACGAACCCGCGGGTCCAGCTGACGCCGGGCCTGGGCAGCTTCACGCTCCGGTTTTAGCTCTGGCGGTTCACCAGCAAGCTGGCGATCTCGACGATCAGCTCGAGATCCCGCGGCTCGGCCCGGTGGGTCAAGGCGATCAGCCGAGCGCGGTGCGACATCTCCGTGGAGCTGGCCGAGGCGTCGGCGCTCGCGTCCGGGAGCAGCTCGGGGACCTGCGCGCCGAGCCCGTCGGCGATGCGCACGAGCGTCCGCAGGCCCGGGCTTTGGTAGCGGCCGTTCTCGAGCCGCGAGATCATGTCGGTGGCGATCCCAGCCGCCTGCGCGGCTTGCTTTTGGGTCATGCCTCGCTGCTCTCGCGCGCCGCGGAGCCGCTTGCCGAGCTCGACCATGTAGTCGCGCTCGATCGTGTCTCGATCGCTGCGCGACCGCCCTCGCGAACGCTGACGTGGCTCGTCCTGCACCAGGCCCCGACCTTACTCGGAGTCGTTGCGATCAACCATCACCGCCGATCAACGCGAGCTGCCGGACCTCGAGCACGCGGACCCGGTCCCGCAGCGCGGCGGCCTCCTCGTAGCGCAGCTCCTTGGCTAGCGCCCGCATCTGCGCCTCGAGCTCGCGGATCCGCTCGGGCAGCTCGCGCGCGAGCAGGTCGGCGTCGCCGGCCCGATCGAGCCCGACCGGTAGCTCGTCCTTGCCAGCGCGGCGCGAGCCCTTGCGACCGGGCCCGCGGGCGGCCCCCGGGCTCGGCTTGTCCTGCTCGAGCGGCGAGATCTTGGCCCGGGTGCTGCGCGGGACGATCCCGTGCGCTTCGTTGTAGGCGGCTTGGACCGCCCGCCGCCGGTCGGTCTCGTCGATCGCCGCGCGCATCGAGTTGGTCACCCGATCGGCGTACATGATCACCCGACCGTTGAGGTTGCGAGCCGCGCGACCGCAGGTCTGCATCAGGCTCCGCTCCGATCGCAAGAACCCCTCTTTGTCGGCGTCGAGGATCGCCACGAGCGAGACCTCCGGGAGGTCGAGGCCCTCGCGCAGCAAGTTGATCCCCACCAGCACGTCAAATTCACCGAGCCGCAGATCACGGAGGATCTCGACGCGCTCGAGGGTGTCGACGTCCGAATGCAGGTAGCGGACCCGGACCCCGAGGTCGGCGTAATATTCGGTCAGGTCCTCGGCCATGCGCTTGGTCAAGGTCGTGACCAGGACCCGCTCATCCCGCTCGACCCGGGCGTGAATCTCATCGAGGAGGTCGTCGACCTGCCCGGCGATCGGGCGCAGCTCAATCTCGGGGGCGAGCAGCCCGGTCGGGCGAATGATCTGCTCGACGATGACCCCGTCGGTCTTCGCTAATTCATAGTCGCCGGGCGTCGCCGACACATAGATCACCTGCTTGATGCGCTCCTCGAATTCGGCGAATTGCAGGGGGCGATTGTCCATGGCCGAGGGCAGGCGAAAGCCGTGGTCGACCAAGGTCCGCTTGCGCGCGCGATCGCCCGCGTACATCGCCCGGACCTGGGGGATGGTCGCGTGGGATTCGTCGATCACCAGCATGAAGTCGTCGGCGAAGTAATCGATCAGGGTCGGCGGCGGCTCGTCGACCACGCGGCCCGAGAGGTGGCGTGAGTAATTCTCGATGCCCGAGCACCGGCCCATCTCCTCGAGCATCTCGAGGTCGAACATGCAGCGCTGCTCGAGCCGCTGGGCCTCGACCAGGGCGTTGTTCTCGCGCAGCTCGACCAGCCGCGCGTCGAGCTCGGCGCGGATGCCCTCGATCGCCGCGCGCAATTTGCTGGCCGGGGTCACATAGTGGCTCGCCGGAAAGAGGGTCACCCGCTTCATCGAGCCCCGCGAGACCCCGCGCAAAGGATCGATCTCGCGGATCGCCTCGACCTCGTCGCCGAAGAATTCGACGCGCACGGCTTTGTCGTCTTCGTAGGCCGGGAAGATCTCGACGACGTCGCCGCGCACGCGGAACGTCCCGCGGTGAAAGTCGACGTCGTTGCGCTCGTATTGCATGGCCACGAGCCGGCGCAAGAACACGTCGCGATCGAGCTCCTCACCGACGCTGACCGGCGCGACCATGCCATAATAGGCCTCGGCCGAGCCGATCCCAAAGATGCACGAGACGCTCGCGACGATGATCACGTCGCGGCGCGAGAGCAGCGAATAGGTCGCGGCGTGGCGCATGCGATCGATCTGCTCGTTGATGTTCGAGTCCTTCTCGATGTAGGTGTCGCTCGCGGGGACGTAGGCCTCGGGTTGATAATAATCGTAGTACGAGACGAAATATTCGACGGCGTTGTCCGGGAACAGGGCCTTGAACTCGCCATAGAGCTGGGCCGCGAGGGTCTTGTTGTGGGCGAGGATCAAGGTTGGCCGCTGGACCTTGGCGATCACGTTGGCGATCGAGAAGGTCTTGCCCGAGCCGGTGATCCCGAGCAGCACCTGGGCCGGCTCGTTGGCCACGAGCCCGGCGGTGAGCTCGGCGATCGCCTGCGGCTGGCTGCCGCGCGGCTCGAACTCGGTGACCAGGTTGAACGGCCGATCGGCGGCGATCGCCGGGCGCACGGGGTTGTCGAGGTCCCAGCCGAGCTCGGTCTCATCAGGGATCGTCCACGCCTCTTCGGCGGAGCTAGCGGTGCGGCGGGGGGCCATGCGGCCAACATACCCGCGCGCGGGCCCGAAGCTGTCAGGAGAGATCAGCGCCCGCGCTCGGAGAAGGCCCCGAACCGGATATCGACGGCGAGCTCGACCACCAGCAGGGGCTCGCGGCTCAACGCCGCGAGCGCGTCGACCGAGAGGCCCGCGCGGCGGTTGCCGAACCGGGCGAACACGCCGCCACCGAACACGGTCTGCCGGTCAAAGTCGAGGGGCTCGGCGGGGTTGGCCCGGGCGAGCCGGGTGTGCGCGGCGCCAGCGTCGATGCCGGCCGAGAACGGGCCCGCGGACAGGACCAAGCTGCCCAGCGCGAAGTGGGTCTGGGGCGCGAAGCGCAGGGACTCGTCGACGGGCGGGAACAGCACGGGCCGGTAGTGACCGCCAAGCTCGAAGCCGACTTGCCCGGGGCCAACCCCGCGCCAAAACGCGATCGCCCCGACTGGCCAGACTCGAGGCGCGCGCTGGCCCGGGAGCCAGTGGGCCGTCACGCCGACGCTGATGTGATCGAACAAGCCGACGCGAAGATCGAGGCGGTAGCGGTGCGGCAACCCGCCCGCGACGGCCAACGCGAGGTCGCCGTGGTCCAAGAACCGCGCGCTGCGAGGCACGGGCCGACTCACGTACTCGTGGAGCTGCTGGCCCGGCGAGGGTTCGAGGGTCGAGATCAGCGCGAGCGCGACGAGTGCGTGCATGAAGGACCGGAACCGTGAGTAAGCCCCCGTACCGGCGGGAGAGCGCCGCGAGCTGCGTGGCATACTAGCAGCGCGCAGCGTTGGCTCGCAGCGCCACTCAAAGAGAACCGCAATGGCAAAAAAGCCCCTATCTCGTGCTGTCTACCTCGTCTCCGCCAAGCGTACGCCCTTCGGGGCGTTCGGCGGCTCCTTCAAAGACCTGTCCGCCATCGACCTGCAGGTCATCGCGGCCAAGGCCGCGCTCGAAGCCGGCGGAGTCAACCCCGACGCCGTCGACCACGTGTTCGTCGGCAACGTGGCCCAGACCTCGGCTGATTCGATCTACATGGCGCGGCACGTCGGCCTCCGCTCCGGCGTGCCGATCCCGGTCCCGGCCTTGACGGTCAACCGCCTGTGCGGCTCCGGGTTCCAGTCGGTGATCAACGGCGCCCAAGAGATCCTGCTTGGTGACGCGGAGATCGTGCTGACCGGCGGGACCGAGAGCATGAGCCAGGCGCCGCACACCGCCCGGGGCCTGCGCTGGGGCGCGCGTCTCGGCCAGAGCCCGGCCCTCGAGGACACCCTGTGGAGCTCCCTGACCGACAGCTACGCCGGCTGCGCGATGGGCATCACCGCCGAGAACCTCGCCGAGCAGTACGGGATCACCCGGGAGCAGGCCGACGAGTACGCCCTGCGCAGCCAGCAAGCCTGGGCCGCGGCCAAGGACGGCGGGCGCTTCGACGCCGAGATCGCCCCGGTCACCGTCGAGGGTCGGCGCGGCGCGACGGTCGTCGACACCGACGAGCACCCGCGCCGCGACGTCGACATGGCCGGGCTCGCCAAGCTCCGGCCGTCCTTCGCCAAGACCGGCATCGTCACGGCCGGCAACGCCTCGGGCATCTGCGACGGGGCCGGAGCCGTGATCTTGGCCAGCGAGGCCGCCGTCGCCCGCCACGGGCTCAAGCCGATCGCGCGCCTGGTCCAGTGGCACGTCGCCGGCGTCGATCCCAAGGTCATGGGCATCGGTCCGGTCCCGGCGATCCGCGGCGCCCTCGATCGCGCCGGGCTCGGGCTCGCCGACATCGATCTCATCGAGATCAACGAGGCCTTCGCCCCGCAGTACCTCGCCTGTGAAAAGGAGCTCGAGCTCGACCGCGCCAAGGTCAACGTCGACGGCGGCGCGATCTCCTTGGGCCACCCGCTCGGGGCCTCCGGCTCGCGGATCACGGCGCACCTCGCCCACGAGCTGCGCCGGCGCAAGGCCAAGTACGGGGTCGGCTCGGCCTGCATCGGCGGCGGTCAAGGGATCGCGCTGGTGCTCGAGAGCGTCGACTGAGCTCGCACCCCCACGCGAGCCCGCACGCCGGGCTCGCGCAGGACCAGCTGCCATGGCCAATGACCACCAAGACCAGACCCTCGCGGCCGAGCCGCTCGCGGCCGACCTCATCTACGATTGGAACGCCCGCAACCGCCGGGGTCCGCTGAGCCCGCTGACCGATCGCAAGGTCAGCTTCTTCGACGAGACCCTCCGCGACGGGATCCAGTCGCCCTCGGTCCGCGACCCCTCGCTCGAGGAGAAGCAGGAGATCCTGCGCTTGACGGCGGCCCTGGGCATCGACGCCGTCGACCTCGGCCTGCCCGGCGCGGGTCCCCGAGCGATCGCCGACGTCACCGCGCTGATCGAGTACGCCGAGCGCGAGCGGCTCGGGATCGAGTACGCCTGCGCGGCCCGAACCCACGAGCGGGACATCAACGCCGTCGCCGACATCGCCGATCAGACCGGCCAAGCGATCTGGGTCTACGCGTTCCTCGGCTGCAGCCCGATCCGGCTCTACACCGAGAACTGGGACATCTCGATGCTGCTCGAGCGGACCCGCGAGGCCGCGCAGCTGTGCGCCAAGCGGGGCCTGCCGATGTGCTTCGTCACCGAGGACACGACCCGCTCGACGCCGACGGTGCTCGATCAGCTGTTCCGCTGCGCCGTCGAGCACGGCGTCCAGCGCCTGTGCCTGTGCGACACCGTCGGCCACGCGACGCCCGACGGGGTCAAGGACCTGATCTCCTTCACCCGCTTGCTGCTCGAGACGATCCGCGCCCGCGAGGTCGGCATCGACTGGCACGGCCACAACGATCGCGGGCTCGGGGTCACCAACAACATCATCGCGCTCGAGGCCGGGGCCGATCGCATCCACGGCACCGCGCTTGGGATCGGTGAGCGGGTCGGCAACGCCTCCTTGGATCTGACCCTCATGAACCTCAAGCTGCTCGGCGCCCTGGGGGATCGGGACCTCAGCGCGCTCGTGCCCTGGTGCGAGGCCGTCGCCAAGGCCTGCGAGGTGCCGATCCACAAGCAGTACCCGCTAGTCGGCGCCGACGCGTTCCGAACGGCGACCGGCGTCCACGCGGCCGCCGTGATCAAGGCCATCAACAAGGGCGACACGGACCTCGCCGACCGGATCTACAGCGGGGTCCCAGCCAATTGGTTTGGCAAGCAGCAGAGCATCGAGATCGGCTTCATGTCCGGCGAATCCAACGTCCGCTACTGGCTACAATCACGGGGCATCCCCGCCGAGGAGGGCCTGGTCAAGCACGTGTTTGCGGCCGCCAAGGCGACCGACCACATCCTCTCGGACGCCGAGGTCATGGCCGCGATCGATGGGTTCGCGGGCAATCGGGGGGCGCTCTAGAGCGAGAGCAAGAGCTGAATGCTGGCCAACAGCCCAAAGCTGAATAGGATCAGCGCGGGCAGGTGGTGTTCAATGCTGGTCTTTCGATCAAGCTCCCGCCAGGGGACCGTGGGCAGCGGCCCCGTGCGGACCCGTCGTTTGGCACCAGCGAACGGTCGGGCCGGGCTCCGGGTCGCGCTGCGTGCATAGTCCATGGTTCCACTCTGGTCCTGGTTTGGGGGCGCTGCAAATTTTCGCGAACTTTTTCGCGGCCCCACGACACCGATGTCAGGCGCGCTCAGCAGTTAAAGCTGCGAACCAGGGCGAAGGTCCGTTCGCGGACAATCTCTACAGTGTCGCCGGTCAACGCACCGATCGCAGCAATCGCCGCCACGCCCGTGTCGACCAATGCGCCAGCCCGCGCCGAATCGACCCCACCGATTGCCACGATCGGCGCAGGCGATTCGGCACAGGCGCGCGCGAGCGCCTCGACCCCGACGACCGGATCGGCGTCGAGCTTGGTGCTCGTTGCGAACACCGGGCCAAAGCCTAGGTAGTCGGGGTCGAGCTGCGCGAGCGCCAGCCGGACCTGCGCGAGGTTGTGGGTCGAGACGCCGAGCGCCACGCCAGCCGCACGCAAGCGCTCGCGCCGGAGCCTACGCGCATCGAGCGTCGGGCCTAGGCACGCGAGGTCAGCCTGGCCAAGGTGCAGACCGACGACACCCGGGAGCCCAGCCTCGGCGAGCGCGAGATCGTCGTTGATGATCAGCGCGACGCCGGCCGCCTCGCAGGGCCCGGCGATCAGCTCGAGCCAGCGTCGGCGGGTCTGGCTGTCGGCGGACTTGGCCCGCAGCTGCAAGACCCGCACACCACCGGCGATCAGCGCCTCGACCACCGCCACTGGGTCGAGGGGGTGGGGGTAGGGCAGGTCGAGGATCGCGTAGACCCCGGCGATCGTCAGGGGCGGCCGGCGCATAGATCTCCACGGGGGACCAGCCCAGCTGGGTTGCCGCGAAACTGCGGGGGGATCGGCGGGGGCTCGACGACCCCAACCGGGGTGGGGTCCGGCGCGGGCTCGTCGTCGTCGTCGTCGTCGTCCCAGTCGTCGTCCCAGGTGTCGCCCGCGTTGACCGGAACATCGATGGCATCGATCGGTGGGTCCGCCGAGAGCGCCGCGCCGAGGATCGGGTTGGGCACCTGATTGATGAAGGTGATGTTGATGACCAGCTCGCCCCGCCCGCGCGGCTTGGGCCGGCGGATCTGGGTCTTGGCCGGGAGCACGTGCTGGCCGACGGTGCGCAGCTCTTCGTGATCGATGGTCCACAGCCAGGTCGGCTCGGCCCCACGCAGCGCCCACAGCGTCGCCCCGGCGAATTGCCAATGCCCGTCGATCCACGCGAACGCGAGCTCTTGCCGGTACGCTGGGTTGGCGATCGTCAGGCGCTCGCGCTCGGCCCGGCGGTCCCACCGACGATCGAGGATCTCGTGGGGACCGTCGATCACCGGCGCGCCTCCGAGGATCAGGTCGACGAAGGCCGCCGGCTCGAGGCTGACCCCCAGCAGGGTCTCGACGGCGCAGCGTGAGGGCGGGCCCGTGTAGTAGCCCGGCGCGAGGTTGTCATCGTCGTCGCGTCCGCCGATCCAGCGCAGGCCGTAGGCGGCTTCGTTGACCGCGAGGGTGACCAGCTCATGACCCGAGATTTGGATCGTCCCGCTGAACCGCGCCGGCGCCTGGGCCACGAGCATCAGGTTCGCCGCTGGCCCCCCTCCGCGCCGAACCTTCGCCCGGGGGACCGTCACCGACTCCAGCGTCGGCGCCGTGGCGGCCATCAGATCAGCGACCTCGGGCCGGGCGCCGGGCGGGTAGGGGGCCTCGACCCCGCGACACCCGGCGAGGGTCACGGCGACCAGGGCGAACCCAAGGATGGAAGCGCGCAGCTGCACGATTTGCAGACTACGCCAGCGGCCGGTCACGAGGCGAGGACCCGGTCCCAAAACCCCGGGGCCAGCCACGCGTCGTTCACCGGTCGCTGCGGCGGGCGGCCCAAGAACGGCAGGTTGCCCAGGCACGGCACCCCGCTGCGCTGCTCGATCACCGCGATGTTGTGGGCTCGCGAGGGGTCGTCGCGGGCGAGCATCTGCGTGACGATGAAGCCGACCGGCTCGAGCTCGCGGATCCGCAGGGCCTCGATCGTCAGCAAGGTGTGGTTGATCGTGCCAAGCCCGGCGCGGGCGACGATCAGCGGCCGCGCCCGCAGCCCCGCGATCCAGTCGGGCAACCAACTGCCCCCCGGCATCGGCACCAGCAATCCGCCCGCGCCCTCGATCAAGCTGACCGTCGCGCTGTGCCGTTGCTCGAGGCGGGCCAGAGCCCAGCGCGCCCGACCGAGCATCGAGTCGAGGTCGCTGACGCCCGCGCCGCGGCCCAAGAACGGCGCCGGATCGTCGGCCATGCCCGGGGCGATCGGCTTGGTCCAGCGCAGGGGCGCGAGGTCGTCGACCTCCGACGCATCCAGGATCGACGCGCCAAGCAGCCGCGCGTGGTCGCTCCCCGGGCCCGCGGGTCCGGCCTCGGCGGGCTTGAAGGGCACCGCCGACAGCCCCGCCCGCGCGGCCGACTCCAGCAAGGCGCACACGACGACGGTCTTGCCCACGTTGGTGTCGGTGCCGACAAAAACTAGCCGGATGCTCATGAGTTGGTCTCCAAGCTGACGCCGCGGGCCGCGAGCAGCTCACGCAAGTCCCGAGCGAAGCCGTCGATCGCGTCGTCCTCATGGGCCGCGCTCACCGTGATCCGCAAGCGGGCGCCGTTGGCCGGGACCGTCGGCGGGCGGATCGCCTGCACATGCCAGCCGCGCTCGAGCAAGGCCGCCGACAACTCGAGCGCCAGCGAATTGTCGCCGATGACGATCGGGATGATCGGGATGCTCGGACCCGGCCGCGCCAACGATCCAGGCGAGAGGCCAAGGCCCGCGCGCAGCCGCTCGACCTTGCGCCCGAGCAGCTCGCGGCGGCGCTCGCCCTCGGGCCCCGCGATCAGCTCGAGCGCGTGGTGGATCCGCGGGAGCAACACCGGCGCGACCCCAGTGGTGAACACAAAGGCCCGCGCGTGCCCGCGGACCCACTCACACACCGTCCGCGAACCACACACGAAGGCGCCCGCGCAGCCAAACGCCTTGCCGAGCGGCGCGACCACGATCGTCGGCCGGTGGTCGAGCTCGCTCGCCCGCCCCCGCCCGCCCGGGTACAGCCCAAGCGCGTGCGCCTCGTCGAGGTACACGCAGCCGCCCTCGGCCAGGTGGGCGTCGAGATCCGCGAGCGCCGGCCCGTCGCCGTCCATCGAGAACACCGACTCCACGAACCACCAGCGCAGCCCCAAGCTCGGGGCCCCCGACCCGAGCTCGGGCCGCTCGAGGTGAGCCAAGATCCGCCGGGGCGCCGACGCCAGGCGCAGCCCGTCGATCAAGCTCGCATGGTTGAGCGCGTCACTAAACACCAAGTCTTCAGCCCGAAGCACGGCCCCCGGCACCCCAACGTTGGCTTGGAACCCGCTCGGAAACAGGACCGCGTCCTCGAACCCAAGCCACCCGGCGAACTCCGCCTCGATCGCCCGATGCCCCTCGAGATCCCCACACACCAGCCGCGACGCCGCCGCCCCAGACGCCACCTCAGCAAACACCGGCCGCTGGTCCGCGAGCCCGAGGTAGTCGTTGCTACAAAAGCTGACCACCTCGCGCCCGCCAAGCCGATAGCGAACCCCATCACGCCCCTCCAACGCAGGGCACCGCCGGTCCAGCGCGGCCGCACGCTCACCCGCGATCGCGGCCGCGAGCCGCTCATCGAGACCCTGATTGCCCGGCGAGGGCGGAAGCAAGCGTGGAGTCACTCCCAGGATCCAAACCTCGGAACCGGTCCGTGGCAAGATGCCAGGTGTGAGCGAGCCAAGCCTGGCAGCCGAATACCACCGTCTGGCCCTCACCGAGGCCGCCACGGACATACCTAAGTTATTGATATTAAAGGATGTTTTACGATTCTACGGGCGCGCCATGAACCTCACCGCGCGGCTCGACGACGCCGCCATCGACGAACATCTCTGCGAAGCCCTGCAGGTCGTCGCGCTCGCCCGCACCCTAGCGATCAGCGGACGCTGGCTCGACGTCGGCAGCGGCGGCGGCTTCCCAGGCTTAGTCCTCGCCGCCTGCCTCGACATCGACCTCACCCTAATCGAACCCCGAGCCAAACGCGCCAGCGTCCTCGAGCTCGGCCTCGGCAAGCTGCGCCGCCGTCACGCACGAGTCCTGCGGGGCCGAGTCGAAGCCGGCAAATGGATCCCCCTCGAGGGCGGCCGCCTCGACCCAGGCTTCGCTGCCGCAAGCGCACGCGCCGTATTCGAGCCCGAGCGCTGGATCGCCGAGGCACGACCATGGGTCGATGAGGGCGGAGTCGTCATCGTGCACTTGCGAGCCGGAGAACCGATCGAGGGCGAGATCGTCGGCCGCGTCGATGGGCAGCGCTGGTCGGCCGTGGCCGTCCGCAATGTTCCACGTGGAACATCGGCCTGATGGCGCCGTGCGGCGCGGTGTTCCACGTGGAACGCTGTCGAACCGAGGGGTAGCGAGGTTGTTGGAGACGGCTGGGCGGCCCGACGCGCGCTCGACGATCAGGGGGCCGCGAGTCTCGATTGCTTCCATCCGCGCTGAGGTGTCTGGGTGCGTCGATGGACGCGGGGTGATCGGTCGCTCACCCGGCCGCGGGCG
>Ga0114946_10002478_pt1 | contig 12667 bp, 10 predicted proteins | sample WalLakDeSediment_FD_88676 | JGI IMG/M metagenome (GOLD analysis project Ga0114946, IMG submission 88676) | Lake sediment microbial communities from Walker lake, Nevada to study Microbial Dark Matter (Phase II) - Walker Lake 11/02/13 Deep Sediment | ecosystem: Environmental > Aquatic >...
GGCAACACCGGGTGATCTTGCAGCGCCGACCTGGATCGATCGGCCGTGCGCGAACGCGCGCATACCCTCGCGCCTCTCCTCGGGCTCGGTTCTCGGCGCGACGGGCGGCGCTGGCTTGTTTTTTGGCGGTTGTGGCCATGCGTGGGTTGTCGGCCTCCGTGATCTGGTGTTGCAGGTTTTTTCATGCTCAGATTCGCGTGATACACGCACACTGCTCCGAAAAAAGACTCCCCGTCCGGCAAAAAAGACTTCCGGTCCGGGAAAAGACTCCCCGTCCGGCAGTCGAGCTCCTAAAATGGAGCCATGAAGCCCCCCCCAAACCTAGGTCCGAAGACCGCCGAAGCCTCATGGATCACCGATGGCCCCAACTCCGGCGGTGTCGTGGGTTGGTGGCTATACCGGGAACACATGTTCCGCTTCCACCAGGACTTCGGCGGCGGTGACATCGAGTACGGCGTTCCGGTCGAGGAGTGGCTGCGACAGCACGCCGAGACCTGGCCGCGCATCGCCGAGGCCCTCCAGACCCGCTGAGGGGAGCGCGTCGACTCGAACCGTCATGGGGCCGGCGGCGCCAGGGTCGGCCGGTTCGGACAGGCTCGAGCCGCGCGAGGACCAGCGCGCCGATGCGATCGTCGAGGTCGCGCACCTATATTCAGCATCGACCGCGGAAGCTCAAACCATGAGCTGGCCCGAACCAGCCCAAAGAGCAGCCCGGCCCCGGCCCCGGCATCCTGCGCGACGACCCCGACCCCGCGCGAATCGATGTCGCGCTCGGTGAACACGGCGAGCGCCTCGACCTGTTCAGGTCATACACTCAATGTGACTTCTCCGATTCAGCGGCCAGAATGTCGGTGAGATCGGCGTCATCGACATTCGAGTGATCGAAGTCCCAGCCGTGGGCGCGGCGCGGGCGTTGGCCGCAGGTGTCGGCGAGCGCGCTGCCCGGCCTGTGCGCAGAACCAAACCGGACGAACCAAAAAGCAACCGCCCGACCAGCGTGAGCCAGTCGGGCGGATAGCGGGGACAGGATTTGAACCTGTGGCCTCCGGGTTATGAGCCCGGCGAGCTACCTGGCTGCTCCACCCCGCAGTGGACGCGGCGAGTGCCGCGGGAAGCGGTATTTAGGCGGTCGCCGGTTCGGGGTCAAGCCCCCCTGATAAAAAAAATGCAGGGTCGGTCGAGGCGCGAAGCGCAACGCGCTGAACCCCGGCTCGGAGCCCGTGGTGAAAGCCCTCGCGGCTCCTAGCCGCCGGCCAGATCGGCCAACGCGGTCCGGCCCGCGCCAGGGGAGCTGAGCTCGGCGAGGACCGCGAGCGGGCGGTTGATCGCGTCGAGGACCAGGACGCTGGGGCGCGGCGGGGCGATGTCCTGGAAGTTGAGCGGGCAGTGGTCGACGGCGAGGGGACCGTCGGGGTCCTGGGCGTCGGGGACGGCGACGGGCAGGCCGTGGGATCGGCAGATCAGCGGGCGCTGCTCGTAGACGCTGCACCGGCCATCGACGAGCAGCGCGCAGGCGATCGCCTCGCGGTCGTGGGCCTGCGCGCGGATACGCTGGCGGACGGCGGGGTTCGCATGCTCGAGCGCGGCGAGGGCCTCGCGGATCGGCGCGGCCTCGACCTCGAACACGGAGAAGCGCTGGTGGCAGCAGCGATCGCAGCCGGCTTGGCAGCGAAAGCCGGCCGGCGTGCGCGCGACGGCGGCGTCGAAGTGGGCGTCGACGCGGGCGCGCAAGGTGACGAGGTGTTCGTTGATGTGGCTCATGCTCAGCTGCGGAGGATCTCGGCGATCTCGCGGTAGGCCCGCTGGAGCTGGGCGCGCTGTTCGATCGGAAACGAGGCGCCCGCGACAAAGGGGTGGCCACCGCCGCCGTAGCGCTCGCACAGCTCGGCGAGGTCGTGCTCGCGCGCGCGACCCTCGAGCCACGGGTTGAAGCCCACGGACAGGCGCAGATCGCCGTCGGGGTGGGCGTAGGCGCCGACCGTATAGGTGATCGTGGGCGCGATGGCGTAGGGGATGAAGTGGCTCAGGACCCGCGGGGCCTCGCCGAGCAGGTCGTACTCGAACACGCCAGCGTCGATGGTGGCGAGCTCGCGGATCAGCTCGATGTCGGCCCGGTGGCGCGCGAGCCGGGGCTCGACGACGGCGCGGATCCAGTCTTGCTCGGCGAGCTCGTCGAGCGGGGTCACGAGCAAGGCCTCGATGAAGCGCGCGATCGCGGCGGGATCGTCGGCGCTTTGGATCCAAGCGGCGAGGCGCAGGGCCGGCTCCTCATAAAGGACGGGCACGTCGGGGTTGGGGAACGCGGCCGAGTCGATGATCTCGGCCCAGCGGATCAGCTCGGTGTGCGCGGAGCTGTCAAACCCGTACTGGTCGGCGAGGATCTGCGCGAGGTAGCCGGTGCAGCTCGGCGCGGCCGCGTCGTGAAACCGCTGCTCGGCCTGGTGGGCGTCAAAGTGCTGGCGGTCGCCGGGCAGCTGGAAGGCCGAGCGGTGATGGTCGAAGTACCAGGTCAAGGCCGGGTGCTGGGTGTAGCGAAAGTCGACGACGGCGACCTCGTCGGCGTCGGCGAAGTCCGGGGGATCAAAGGGATCGCCGCGCCGGTGGTGCTTGGGGATGTAGACGGTTTGGACCTCGGCGCCATGGCGCGCCCGCATGAACGCCCCGAACAGGGCGGCGGACGCCGCACCATCGAAGCACCGGCCGTGGTGAAGCACGTGGACGCGCATGGTCGGGCGAGGGTAGGGGGCGCAGCGCGGGCGGTCGAGCAGCCGAGGAATTCACCGGTTTTTTGGGTGCGGCGAGGCCCGGGGCTAGTTTGGCTGGTGATGCACAAGCGATCCTCGCCGAATCCCACCGGGGCGGCCGCCGCCATCGGGCTGGCGGTGGCGCTCGCGCTCGGCTCGAGCCTCGGCTGCGCCGGCTCCGACAAGCGCAGCCCCGAAGACCTGCGCGAGTCGGCGGACAACCACTACGAGATCGCGCTGGGCTCGGCCCAGACCGGATCGATGGACGACGCCAAGAAGCAGCTCGAGATCGCGCTGGCGAGCGTGCCCGATCACGGCAACGCCCACTACCTGTTCGGGCTGATCAAGCTCCACGAGGGTCGGACGATCATCGAGTTCATCGAGTCGGAGATGTGCCTGCTCGACGAGGCCGCCGAGGCCCAGCGGATGCGCGCCGACGAGCTCCATCGCCAGGCCCACGCGAGCTTCAGCCTGGCCGCGGCGGCCTACGGATCGAACGATCCGAGCCTCGGCCGCGCGTACAACTCGATGGCCGTGGTCTCGCTCTACTTTCACGACTACGAGCGCGCCCAAGCCGAGCTCGAGCAGGCCCTGGCCGCGCAGTTTTATACGGAGAAGTACTCGGCCCTCGCCAACTTGGGCTGGGCGTACTACGAGCGCGGCGACCTGGTCCGCGCGACCACCGAGCTGCGCCAGTCCGTGCTCATGAACCCGGACTACTGCGTCGGCCGCTACCGGCTCGCGCAGGTCTACCTGGACTACAAGCTGACCGAGGATGCGCTCGAGCAGATCGAGCGGGTGATCGACGACGAGCGCTGCCCGATCCAAGACGCGCATCGCGTCGCAGGGATCGCTAGGATGCGCCTGGGCTTTGGGACCGGGGCGAGCGAGGCGTTTCAAAGCTGCCTCGAGCTGGCGCCCCGCAGCTGCCTCGCCAACGCCTGCCGGCAGTTTCTCACGCTGTCAGCGGCCGACGCGCGACAACCGGCGGGCTGAGCGGGCCGACGCGATCGCCCCTGCGGCGGGCCTGGCGGCGCTTGGCTGGCTCACGCGGGGCCCCGTGCCTGGCCCCTTGCCCAGTCGTGGGAGCTGGCATCACACTTGCGCCCGATGCGAGTCGACACCGGTCGCCTGCGGGTCGTCGAAACGGTCGAGACCTCTGAGCCCAACCCCCGACGCAAGCGTCGGCCGGCCGCGGTGTCCCAAGCCGGGACGCCGCCGGACGAGCCCGAGCACCGTTCACCCGGCACGTACGTCAAGCAGCAACGCAAGCGGCGGGGCATGAGCCTCGACCAGCTCGCCGCGATGACCAAGATCCCCCGAAGCCAGATCGAGCTGCTCGAGGCCGATCGATTCGAGGAGCTCCCGGGCATGGTGTTCGCCAAGGGCTTCTTGCGGTGCTGCGCCCGGGCCCTCGAGCTCGATCCCGACACGGTCTTGGGCCTGCTGTACGAGCGCGAGCGCGAGCGGCTCCAGGCGCGGCGGCGAGAGACCAGCGCGGGGGTCAGCGGGGCAGGCCACCAGGGGGGCCACGCGAGCCGTTCGCGGCGGCGCAAGCAGTCGAGCCAGTCGTCGGTCCAAGCTTGGGTCGTCGAGCAGCTCGGGCGGCTGCCGAGCGCGCGGATCGTGATGTGGCTGGTGGTCGCGTTGCTGGTCGCGCTGATCGTGCTGATCGCGTTCACGCTGGCCAGCGGTCAAGCCGAGACCATGCTGATCCGCTCCTGACGCGATCCCGTAGCATCCGCCTGAGGTTCGAGTGGCCCGGCGCAAACAGATCGATCTGACCCGCCCGATGCGGCGCAACGAGACCCGTCGGGTCGCGCGGATCATCCAGCGCCTCGACGACGTCCAGATCGCGCAGCAGCTCGACAACCTGCCGCCGCAAGACCAGGACCGGATCCTCCAGATGCTCTCGGTCGAGCGTCGGTCGGGGGTGTTCGCCGAGCTCCGCGAGGAGACCGCGGCCGAGCTGGTCTGTCGGCTCGCGCCTGAAGAGGTCGCGATCCTGCTCGACGATCTCGACGCCGACGACGTCGCCGACATCCTCGGCCGGGTCGACGAGACCCGGCTCCGGCAGATCCTCTCGCGGCTCGAGCCGGGCGACGCCGATGAGGTCGAGCAGCTGCTCGGCTACGACGAGAGCAGCGCGGGCGGCATCATGTCGCTCGACTTCATCCGGGTGTTCGACAACGTGACCGTCGCCGAGGCGGTGCGCGTGATCCAACTGGTCGAAGACCCGCCCGATCAGGCGTTTTACGTCTATGTGATCGATGAGGACGAGCGCCTAGTCGGGGTCGTCTCGCTCCGCCGGCTGCTGACCAGCCGGCCGGACGATCCGGTCCGCGACATCATGGAGCCCGAGCTGGTCTACGTCGACCGCGAGGCGGACCAGGAGGAGGTCGCCGACATCGCGATGCGCTACGACCTCGTCGCGGTCCCGGTCGTCGATGAGCAGCGCCGGGTGGTCGGCGTCGTGACCATCGATGACATCGTCGACGTCATCCGCGAGGAGGCCACCGAGGACATCCTCAAGATGGCCGGCGCCGGCGAGGAGCTGTTTGCGACGCGCTCGTTTTGGCGGAGCTTTCGCGCGCGGATGCCTTGGTTGATGGCGTCGGCGGGCGGCGGGATGCTGGTCGCGGCGGCGCTGTCGGGCTTTGAAGGGGCGCTGGCAGCCGTGCCGGTCCTGGCCCTGTTCATGCCGGTGATCGCCGGGATGGGCGGCAACGTCGGGACCCAAAGCGCGACGATCGTCGTGCGCGGGCTCGCGGTCGGCTACGTCGAGAGCTCGAGCCTGGGCCGCTTGGTGTTCCGCGAGATGAGCCTGGGCGCGACCTTGGGGATCATCTACGGCCTGCTGATCGCCTCGATCGCGCCGCTGGTCGGGGGCGAGGTCGCCGATCCGCTGGCGCTCGGGGGCGTGCTGACCCTGGGCATGATGGGCTCGATGACGATCGCCGCGACGGTCGGGACCTGCATCCCCTTGTTGATGCATCGGCTCAAGATCGATCCGGCGGTCTCGACCGGCCCGTTCGTGACCACCTCCGTCGATATGCTCGGGCTGATGTTCTATTTTTGGCTGGCGACGATGCTGCTGGGCGTGAACGGGTGAGCAACCCTTCGATCCCCGCCGGCCCGGGGGTTGCGACCCCGGCGGTCGTGCTGCGGACGCGGACCCTGCGCGAGGCCGACTTGATCGTCGTGCTGCTGACGCCGGGCCACGGCAAGATCGACTGCATCGCCCGCGGGGCTCGTCGCAGCCGCAAGCGGTTCCCAGGCGGGCTGCCCAACGGCGCCCGCGGCGAGGCCCGGATCGCCGATCACCAGCGCAGCCGTGGGTCGCTCGTGAACCTGGTCGACTTCGCCCCGAGCACCGATCACGCCAAGCTCGGCCGGGACCTCGAGCTGTTCGCCTACGTCGCGTATCTGTGCGAGCTCAGCGATCAGCTGATCGGCTCGGCCGCGGCCGACCCAACTGGGTTCGCGCGCCTGTGTGAGGCGCTCGCGGCCGCGATGGAAGGGACGCACCCGGCGCTGCTGCGGCGCTACGAGCTCAGCTTGCTCGAAGGGCTCGGGCTGCTGCCGGCGCTCAGCCATTGCAGCGTGTGCGGCTCACCGGTCGACGAGCAGGACCAGGGCGTTGCGTTCTCGCGCGAGCGGGGCGGCGCCTTGTGCCTGGCCCACAGCCGCGCGACCCAACGGATCCCGGCGTCGGTGCTGAGCCTGGCCGAGGCCCTCTTGGAGGGCACCGGTGAGACCGACGCGGCCGCCTACGCCGAGATCGACCCGGCGACGCGGCGGGACCTGCGAGACCTGTGCCGCGAGCTACTCGGTCCCCACTTGCGCGGGCCGCTGCGTTCGCTGGCGTTCTTCGCCCAACTTCCGCGCTAGCAGGCTGGCCGCGCCCTGGTGTTCGTCGGCTTTCTTGACTAGTTTCCGGGCTCATGCGGCTCGCTCCATGCCTCGGCGTCGCCACGGTCGTCGCCGGCCTCACGCTCGCGCTGTCGTGCGGCGAGAGCAACCCGGGCATCGATCCGCCCCCCGATCAGCTCGTGTTCCCTTCGGGGGTGCTGCTCGATCCGCGGGTCCCGGTGGGTCAAAGCGCGCGCTGGCTGTTTGTGACCAACGCCAACAGCGACCGCCGCTACAACGCCGGCTCGGTGCTCGCCATCGATCTCGACGGCTATTGGGAGGCGGCGTTTAGCGACCCGACCGCGGTCGGTTCGGCGAGCGCCCGGCTCAACACCGTCGAGGAGTGCGAGTCCCAGGGCCGGTGCCAGTTTTGCCGCCGCGCCGCGAACCTCCCGCAGGTCGTCGAGTGCAGCGCGCAGCCCTTCATCGCCGCCGACGTGACGATCCACGTCGGCAACTTCCCAGGGCCGGCGTCGGCCTGGGTCAAGCCGGCCCCCAACGATGACGAAGCGCTGCTCTTGGTCCCGGTTCGCGGCGATCCGAGCATCACCTACGTCGAGCTGTCCGGGGGCCTAAACGGCGCCGACGATCTCCGCCTCGAGTGCGGCCAAGCCAGCGACGACGACGGCGGCCGGCGCTGCGATGATCACTACCGGCTTCGGTTCTTGCGCAACGATCCCGACGCCCGCCGGCTCGCGCGTGAGCCGTTTCGCGTGCTCGTCAGCCCGCAGGCCGATCTGCCCTTGGCCTACGTCTCCCACCAGGGTGACTCGAACCTCACGCTCATCGCCCTCGAGGGCCTCGATGTCGGCGGGGATGGGCGCCCGGCGATCGTCCACCAGCCCAACATCCTGCTGTTCACGCCCAACCCGACGGCGCTGACGGTCCAAGGCGGGTTTGGCCTGGCCCAGCGCCCCTGCGACCTCGAGTCCGGCAACGTGCCCAGCTCCACGCTCGGTTGCACGCGACCCTTCGTCTACTCCGCGATCCGCTGGCAGCTCGAGCTCCAGACCTTCACGGCCGTGCGCCACCTGCCGTTGCTCGACACCGGGCAAACATGCGTCGGCCCCGACGAGATCGGCACGATCGGCGGGATCATCTGCGAGCCGCAGGCCGAGCCGCTCCGGCGCTTCGAGATCGGCGGGCTCTCGACGACCGGCATCCAGCTCAATTCCGCGCGGCCCTTGCTCGGCGACATCGGCTTCTCGCGCACGGGCAACCAGCTCTACGTGGTCCAGAGCAACCCCGGCGGGCTCGTGCGGATCGACACCTCGCTTGGCATCAGCGGCGACCCGCTCAACGTCACCACCGGTCTGGTCGAGACCTGCTCGCAGCCGACGACCATGGCGATCTACGACGACGGCGACAGCGAGTACGCGATCGTCACGTGCTACCGCGGCGGCGAGGTGTTCATCGTCGACCTCGCCGCGTTGACCGTGGTCGGGCTCTCGCGCGCCGGCATCGGGCCTGACGCCGTGGCCGTCGACGTCGTCCGCGAGGTCATCTACGTGGCCAACAGCCTCGACGCTACGGTCAGCGTCATCGACATGTCCACGACGCGGCCCTCACGGTTCACCGAGATCGGCCGGATCGGGATTCAGGAGCCCTACACGCAATGACGGCGACCCGCCGCTCCAGTCCGCTGCTCGCCCTCGTCGCGGTCCACGTGTCGCTGCTCGCCGCGCTCGTCGGCTGTCGGGATCAAGAGAGCCCAGACATCCCCAACCGGGTGCTCGACCGGCCGACCGACGTCGCGCTGATCTGCGCCCAGGTCGTGTGCATCGACGCGGACGGGGACGGGTTCACGAGCGACGACGAGTGCGAGGTCGAGGCCCTGCCGCTGAGCTCGTGCGCGCGCGACGAGGGCAGCTGCAGCTCGGACAACCCCCACCTGATCGGCTTCGTCGCCAATTCCGAGCGCAACGAAATTGCGATGTTCACCAAGTGCGGCAACCGCTTGGTCGACATGAGCCCCGAGGTCCCCGGCTACAACTTCATCCCGGCCGGGGTCCTGCCGACCGCGCTCACCGCCAGCGCCGACGGCTGCCGCGTGGTCTCGACCAACGTCGGCAGCTGTGACCTCACGGTGCTCGAGGCCTCCAAGCTGGCCGCCGTCGGCCTCGGTCGGCCGCTCGAGGTCGACGAGCCCAGCGCGCTGGTCGCCAACCTGATCCCGCAGCGGTTTGATATTGCCCTGGGCCGGTGGGTCCCGCTCGGCGCTCGCCCAGGCGAGGTCATCGCGGTCCCCCGCACGCTCAGCCAGGCGCCCGGCCTCGGCATCGACATTCCGCTCACGGGCGTGTGCGACCCCCGGGCGCGGGCCAGCGTCTACGTCAGCTTCCCAACTTGCAACCTGGTCGCCGAGCTCGACCTGCAGACCGGCCACCTGCTGCAGAGCCGGCAGTTCATCGGCGAGGCCGGCGGCGAGGTCATGGTCGTCGACGCCGGGATCACGGCCCAGTGTCCGGCCGAGTGCCCGGCGCAGTTCACCAAGGACGACGCCGACGGGGATTGGGGCGGGTCGCTGCCGCCCGATCTTCCGCTCGTCGATCAGGCCGGTCCATTCCCGCAGGCGCTCGAGCTCGCGCTCGAGCCGGCGCCGCCGAGCTTGGACTCCGATCCCACCGATCCCTCGGGCACGCCGTCGAGCGCCGCTAATTTCGACTCCGCCGACGCTGCGATCGAGGGCCATCACCTCTACGTCGGCGGGCTCGGCTCGGACATCCTGTTCCAGATCCCGATCGCCGACTCCGGGATCTGGGAGTCAACGGAGAACCAGCTGCGGCTCAGCGACGACGCCAGCGGCATCAAGCGGATCCGCGTGAGCCCGGGCGTCAACGCGTCGGTGTTTGGCGCCGGCGGGTTTAGCCAGTTCATCTACGTGATCGCCGGCGACGGTTCGACCCGGGTGGTCGGTCGGGCGCTCCCGGGGCCGACCGACGAGATCGGGACCGAGTGTGAGACGCACCCCGATCCCAACGTGGTCCCGTCGGGCGCGGACGTGGCCTGCATCCCCGTGAGCGATGCCCCCACCGATGGCCCGCCTTCGGAACGGCGCGGGTTCTCGCGTGGGCCTGGGATTCGGCCCGGAAACAACCAAGAGGTCACCGATTGGATGTTCCGCAAGGTCTACAGCGACGGCGCGGGTGCCGGGCCGTTCGCCGAGGCCGGGACCGTGGCGGTCGGCGTGACCTCGGGCGGCCGGGCCGTGTACGCGATGATCAACCAGCGCCGGGCGAGCGGCGAGACGTCCGTCGAGGAGCTCGCCGGTGTCGGGGGCGATCCGGCCGAGATCATGGACGTGCGCCTGTTCCCCCACTCGCTGTGGCCCGATCCTGGCTTCGATACGGCCAGCGGGCTGCCGCTGGTGACCGATGAGCCCCCCGGCCGCTCGAGCTTGCCCGGGAGCACGGCGCTCTTGTCACCGACCTTGCGCCGGATCGACTCGGCCTACAGCAGGGACGCGCGGGCGTCCGCGCAGCTCGACGTGATCGGCGATCTCGATCGGCTCGGCGAGCAGTTCTACAACCAGGACGTCGCGCGCATCGTCGTCCACGACTACCGCAGCTGGTTTGCGAGCCCGTGGACCATCGAGTGGGAGGGCGCCATCCCGCGGACCCGGTCGAGCACCGGGCGGCTGGTGTGCGCCAACCCGGGCTGGCAGGGCGGCACCTGCCTCCCCACCAACCCCGACGACGCTCGGATCCTCGATGCGACCGCCAACTTTTGCGACAACGGCGTGCTCCCCGGCGACAAGCTCGTGATCACCGGCTGCGTCAACGACCGCGGCTGCAACGAGGGGCGTCGGTGCCTGCGTGAGACCGCGATCGGCGGCGAGAGCCAGGGCATCTGCGTGTCCGATCAAGCCTACCGCGAGCGCGCGAGCGAGCTCCGCCAGATCTGCCGAGACTTGATCAGCGATCCTTGCGGCGAGGCGCATCGCGAGTTCACGATCACCCGCGCCTTCCAGGACGAGCTGTGGATCCAGTCGATGGATCAGCCGCTGAGGTCCTATCTCGACAGCGAGGTGAGCTCGTGTGCGACCGGCAGCAACAATCAGCTCGTCAACGGGGTCTGCGAGTGCCGGCCCGGCTACAGCGAAGCCGCGTGCCCGGGCACCCCTGAACCCGGGGTCGTCCAATGCTGCGCCGACTCGAGCTCGCTCGTGCCGCCGACGGCCTTGGTGTTCGAGGCCCAAGACCGGTTCATTTGCGCGGCGACCCAGCCTGAAGATGGGTGCAGCTCGAACCAAGACTGCCGGGCGGTGCTCGGCGACGAGCAGCCGTGGGTGTGCATCGACGACCGTTGCCGGCGACCGTGCGAGAACGCCGACGAGTGCGTGTTTCGCCGGATCCCCGGGCCGACCTGCTTCTCCGAGTTCCTGTCGTACGAAGTCGCGCTGCGCAACCAGTTCAAGGTCGCCGCCGGCACCACGAACTTCGTCACGGACCTCGTCGAGGTCGACCCCGACACGGGCGAGTGCCGCGAGACCCTCGACACCCAGCGCTCACGGCTGTTGACCAGCCGGCTGCCGATCCCGCGCAGCGATGACCCCGACGATCCCGAGTGGCTAGCGATCCCGGTGTGCACCGACGACAACGTCGAGCCGACCGACGCGAACCCCTGCCGGATCACCGCCCCGCGCAGCCTCGCCGCCAAGTTCCACCTGTTCGAATACGAGGGCGAGACGGTCAGCGCGCTGCGTTGGTCCAACCCGCTGTTCACGATCGTGCTCGATCTGTCCTCGCTCGAGCTCTTGACCCAAGACGTTCCCGGCACCAACGAGGCCTGGCCGGCCGAGTTCGCGCGCTTCCTCCGATCCAGGATCCCCCGCGGCTATCGCCAAGAGGTCCGCTTGAACAACGGCTACCGCCAGTTCTTCGACTTCTTGGTGCTCGAGGGCCGGCCGGCGACCTTGCCCCTGCGGATCATCCCGGGCCCGCAGGACGACGTCGCGTTCGTGGTCGACGCCAGCGGCCCCGGGGCCGCCTCGTCGATCCGCGGGCAGGTCCTGCGGGTGTTCCTCACCGATCAAGTCGCCTCGGACCAGGCCTTCGTGGGCGTTCGCTAGCGCGATCCTCCCGCAGATCGGTTCCGACCAGACCCCCGGGTTTATCTTGGGTTATGGTCCAGCGAGTGTCCGGCCACTACCGAGTCAAGATCGGGGCACGTACCCTCAAGCTCGCGCAGGGGACCTGCGATGTCGGGCGCATGGCCGACTGCTGGCTGACCCTCGACGACGATCTGATAAGCCGGTGTCACGCCCGGTTTCACGTCGAAGCTGACCACGTCGTGCTCGAGGATCTCGGCAGCCGCAACGGGACCTACGTCAACGGCGAGCGCCTCGATGGCAAGATTGATCTTCACCACGCCGACAAGGTTCGGATCGGGCGCGAGGTCATGACCTTTGTCGAGCTCGAGGGCGAGGAGGACGAGGCCAGCGACGCGCTGCGCCGGACCATCGGGCCCGGCGAAGACTCGCAATTCCCCTCGCTGATCGGCGCGCTCGTCGAAAAGAGCCTCAGCATGGGCAAGATCAAAGAGGCCGAGCGCTACGCCCTCGCGCTGATCAACCAGATCAACGCGGCCCAGGTCGATGTCGATCACCCAACCGCGGTCTCGGCGATCACCTGCCTGATCGCCCTGGCCGAGAAGACCTCCGCCGGGATCTGGATCGACCGGGTGTACAAGCTCCACGCCAGCAAGCGCTGGCTGATGCGGCCCGAGGCGCTCAAGCGGGTCCGCGGCGCCCTCGATCGGATCCCGCGGGTCCCCGGCACGGGCCTAGTCGACTACGACGCGACGCTGCGGGCCATGAGCCGCGAGGGCGTCGACGTCGCGCCCAAGCTGATGGCCGAGATCGCCGAGATCGCCGACGCCTACGGCAAGGGCTAGCAGCCCGTGGTGGAAGTCCTCGTGGCGCCTCGCGCCGGAATTTTCGGCGAGGGCTAGGAGCCGAAACGCAGTTGTACCGGGCGTACTACAAGTTTCGGCGACACCGCCCTCGGCGA
>Ga0114946_10002479_pt1 | contig 12665 bp, 13 predicted proteins | sample WalLakDeSediment_FD_88676 | JGI IMG/M metagenome (GOLD analysis project Ga0114946, IMG submission 88676) | Lake sediment microbial communities from Walker lake, Nevada to study Microbial Dark Matter (Phase II) - Walker Lake 11/02/13 Deep Sediment | ecosystem: Environmental > Aquatic >...
CGCCTCGACGAACTGGCCGAGCTGGTGCGCAGCGCCGGCGCGGTGGTCGCCCACCGCAGCCTGCAGCGCCGCGCGGCCGCCGACCACCGCACGCTGGTGGGCCGCGGCAAGCTGGACGAGCTGGTCTCGGCCGCGTACCACGAGAACGCCGACCTGCTCGTCTTCGACCGCGAGCTCACGCCGGCCCAGACGCGCGAGCTCGACAAGGCGACCAGCCTCAAGGTCCTCGACCGCACCCAGGTGATCCTCGACATCTTCGCCCAGAACGCCCGCGGCCGCGAGGCGCAGGTGCAGGTGGAGCTCGCGCAGCTGCAGTACCAGCTGCCGCGCCTGGCCGGCCGCGGCAAGGCGATGTCGCGCCTGGGCGGCGGCATCGGCACGCGCGGGCCCGGCGAGACCAAGCTCGAGGTCGATCGGCGCCGTATCCGCACCCGCCTGGCCGCCCTGGAGACCGAGGTCGACGCGATCGCCAAGCGCCGAGCCGAGACCCGCAAGGGCCGTACCCAGGGCCCCGTGCCGGTCATCGCCCTCGTCGGCTACACCAACGCGGGCAAGAGCACGCTGTTCAACGCGCTGGCCAAGAGCGACGCGCTGACGCGCGACGCACTGTTCGCCACCCTGCGCCCCACCACCCGCGAGGGCTGGCTGCCGGGCCTCGGCAGCTACGGCGGCAAGGTCATCTACACGGACACGGTCGGGTTCATCCGCGACCTGCCGAGCGAGCTCGTCGACGCCTTCCGCGCCACGCTCGAGGAGCTGCACGACGCCGACCTGCTGCTGCACGTCGTCGACGCCGCCTCGCCCGGCGCCCCCGACCGGGTGGCGGCCGTCGACCGCATCCTAGACGAGCTGAAGCTGGAGCGCCCGCGGCGCGTGGTGCTGAACAAGGCGGACCTCGCCCTGGAGGTCGCGCTCCACGAGCTCGCCGCGCGCTACGACGCGCCGGCGGTGTCGGCGCGCAGCGGCGATGGCCTCGGCGGGCTGAAGGCGGAGTTGGTGCGCTGGCTCGCGAGCGCGGCCGGCGCGCCGCCGGTGTGGCACGCGGCCGCGCAGCGGGCGCACGCGCGCGAGCACTGACGGCCGGTCGCGCGCCGCCCGGAGAGCCGCGCGGCGGCCCCGGGCCGCCGGCCGGACCCCGCGACCGGGCGGCGAGCGACGGTCGACCCGCGGGCCCACCGGTACCATGAGCGTATGCCTGGCGACCTGCGTCGGTTCCTGAACCTGCTCGAGGAGCGCGGCGAGCTCGTGCGCGTCCGCGACCGCGTCTCGCCCGTCCTGGAGATCACGGCCCTGGCCGACCGGGCCGTGAAGGCCGGCGGCCCCGCGCTGCTGTTCGAGGACGTCGAGGGCAGCGAGCTGCCGCTGGCCATCAACCTGTTCGGCACCCGCCGCCGGATGGCGTGGGCGCTGGGCCTCGAGGACCTCGACGAGCTGGGCGCGCGGCTGCGCGGCCTCATCGACGTGAGGGTCGGCGGCGGCCTCATCGGCCTGGCGTCGAACCTGCCCAAGCTGCGCGAGCTGGCCGCGCTGCCCCCGAAGCGGGTGCGCCGCGCCCCGGTGCAGGACATCGTCTGGACCGGCGACGAGGTGGACCTCGGCCGGTTGCCGGTGCTGACCTGCTGGCCGCAGGACGGCGGGCCGTTCGTCACCCTGCCGCTGGTGATCACCGAGGACCCCGAGCACGGCGACGTCAACGTCGGCATGTACCGCATGCAGGTCATGGGCAGGGACGTGACGGGCATGCACTGGCAGCGCCACAAGACGGGGGCGCGCCACCTGGAGTCCGCCCAGCGGCTGGGCCGGCGGCTGCAGGTCGCCGTCGCGCTGGGGGGCGATCCGGCGCTCACCTACGCCGCCACCGCCCCCATCCCCCCCATCCCGGGCATCAACGAGTACTCCCTCACCGGCTACCTGCGGGGACGCGGGGTGGAGCTGGTGAAGGGCGTCACCGTCGATCTGGAGGTGCCGGCGAACGCCGAGATCGTGCTCGAGGGCTACGTCGACCCCGAGGAGGAGTGGGTGGTCGAGGGCCCGTTCGGCGACCACACCGGCTTCTACACGCTGCAGGACCGCTACCCCGCGTTCCACGTCACGGCGATCACCATGCGCCGGGACGCGATCTACCCGGCCACCATCGTCGGGCGCCCCCCGATGGAGGACGCCTACCTCATCGAGGCGAGCGAGCGGCTGTTCCTCGTGCCGGCGCAGCTGATCCTGCCGGAGATCGTCGACTACCACATGCCGCCCGCTGGCATCGCCCACAACCTCGTCAACGTGATCATCCGCAAGAGCTACCCGGGGCAGGCCTACAAGGTGGGCAACGGCCTGCTCGGCCTAGGCCAGATGATGTTCGCCAAGGTCATCCTGGTCACCGACGCCGAGGTCGCAGCCAACGACCATCCGGGCTTCTGGCGCACGGTGCTCGCCAACGCGCTGCCCGGCCGCGACCACCAGGTCGCCAAGGGACCCATCGACGTGCTCGACCACGCCAGCCGCTCCTGGAGCTACGGCAGCAAGCTGATCATCGACGGCACCGTCAAGCACCCGGAGGAGCTCGGGCGCGCGCCGGGCGGCGCGGGCGCCCGCGCCTGGGAGCCGGGCCCCGAGCGCGACCGCAAGCAGCTCCCGGCCCACGCTGAGGTGCGCGATCAGCACCAGCCCGGCGGCGGCTTCTGGTTCCTCACCACCCGCAAGCAGCGCGCCGAGCAGGGCCGCCACATCGGCGAGTGGGCCGCGCACCAGGCCGCGGCCCGGGGCGTGCGGCTCATCGCCGTCCTCGACCACGAGACCGACCCGCGCGACTTCGAGGACGCCATGTGGACGATGCTGAACAACATCGATCCCGAACGCGACGTGCAGGTGGTCGACGGCGGCCACGGCGCCGGGCCGGTCTGGGTGATCGACGCGACCCCCAAGATCGCCGACGAGGGCTTCACCCGCGCGTGGCCCGACAAGATCGCGATGGACCCCGAGGTGACCGAGCGGATGGCCCCGCTGGCCGAGCGGCTGGGGATCTAACCGGACACGGCCGGGCCGCGCGCGTCCGTGGCCGCCTCGTCGGGCGAGTCGACCGCCACGCGGTCGCGACCCGCGCCCTTGGCGAGGTAGAGCGCGGCGTCCGCCCGCTCGACCAACGTGCCGCGGGTGTCGCCGGCCCGCCACTCGGCCACCCCGAGGCTGATCGTCGCGAAGAGCCCGTGGCGGAGGGCCGTCGAGGCCACCTGCCGCCGCAGGACCTCGGCGAGCTCGATCGCCGCCGGCAGCGGGGTCTCGGGCGCGAGCACCAGGAACTCCTCTCCGCCCCAGCGGGCGACCCGATCGGTGGCGCGCAGGCTGCGCCGCAACGTCGCGGCGAGCCCGATCAGCACCTCGTCGCCCACGGCGTGACCGCGAGCGTCGTTGAGTCGCTTGAAGTGGTCGATGTCGACGACGATGACCGCGAAGCCGCCACCGTAGCGCTCGCTTCGCGCCAGCTCCAGGTCGAGCTGCGCCTCCGCCCAGCGGCGGTTGGCCAGGCCGGTGAGGGCGTCGGTGAACGCCAGCTCGCGCATCTCGTGCGCGGTCTCGCGCCACCGCACCAACCGCTGCGGCAGGCCGGCGAAGAACGAGAGCGCCACCAGGGTGACGGCGTAGGCCAGGACCACCTGCACGAACTCCTGCGAGGAGCCGATGCCGGCCACCTGCTCCCGACCCACGAGCAGCGCGGGCGCCGCGACGAGCACGACGCCCAACAGGATCCCCAACGCCACCCGCGCGGCGAGCCGCGCGTCCAACGCGATGTAGGCGACGACGAACGCCACCGGCACCCAGTGCATCGCCGCCCGCGCCCCGTCGACCGCGCCGGCTTCGAGCGGCGCCAGGTACAGGCCGTGCACCAGGTTGGCGACGATCACGGCGGCGAAGCTGAGCAGCAGGGCCCACTCGAGCACGGCCAGGCGCACACGCCCGGCCGCCGTCAGGCCGGCGAGGGTGACGTTGATGACGGTCACGGCGAGCGCCGCCGCGGTGATCAGCGGCGACGGTGCGCCACGCGACTCGTTGACGAGCAGCGCCAGGAGCGCACCGAGCGTACTCAGGCCCAGCAGGCCCACGTAGACGCGGCGCTTGCGCCTGTCGGCGTCAACGGGCGTGGTCGTGGGGGTTCCCATGTCCCGTGATAGCACGGCCGGCGCCTGGGCTGCGGTGCAACCGGCGACACCGACGCCGCGCTACCGGCGCCGGGTGAGCGCCGCCGCGACGAACACCAGCGCCTGCGACAGGATGATCGCGCTGCCGGTGGGGGCGTCGAGGAAGAACGAGCCGACCACCCCCGCGAAGGTGGTGACGGTGCCGATGGCCACGGCCCGCAGCGTGGTGCCCGCCAGCGAGCGCGACCACAGCCGCGCCGCGGCCGCCGGGATGACCAGGTAGGCCGCCATGAGCACGATACCGACCACCACGGCGCTCACGGCCACCACCACGGCGGCGAGCACGAACAGCAGGTACTCCAGCCGCCGCGACCGGACCCCGTCGGTGCGGGCCAGCTCGTCGTCGAAGGTGGCGTAGGCGAGCCGCCCCCACACGAGCCCGAGCGTCGCCGTCACCGCGACGGCGGCCGCCGCGATGGCGCCGAGCTCGGTCGCCCGCACGGCCAGGATGCTGCCGAACAGCAGGTCCATGACGTTGAAACCGAGGTTGACGTCGGGCGGGATGCGCGAGAACGCCAGCACCCCGAGCGACACGGCCACGGCGAAGAACACGCCGATGGCGGTGTCGCTGGAGAGGTCGGTGCGGTCGCGCACGTAGGCGATGCCGAGGGCGGTCAGGAGCGCGAACGGCAGCGCGACGACCAGCGGGTGCCGCAGCCAGCCGACGCCCCCCTCGAGCAGCCCGAAGGTCACCACCGCGAGCGCGCCGATGCCCATGCCCCCGAAGGCGGCGTGGGCCAACCCGTCGCCCAGGAACGACAGCCGCCGCTGCACCACGAACGTCCCGAGCAGGCCGCTCATCAGCGCGACCAGCAGGCCCGCGACCAGCGCGCGCTGCATGAAGCCGTACCCGAGGATCTCGCGCAGGCCGTCCACGGCGCTTCTAGAAGGCCACCGCGTGGCGGTGGCCGACGTGCCCGAAGGCCTCCTGCAGGCACGCGTCGCACAGCACGTCCTCGGGCAGGCCGAAGCCGTGCAGGCGTCGATTGAGGACCAGGACGCGGCTGGCGTGGAAGCGGGCGGCCGCCAGGTCGTGGGTCACCATCGCGATGGTGGCGCCGCGCCGCGCCTGGTAGCGCTCGAGCAGGTCGTAGAGGTCGTGCTCGGCGAGGAAGTCGACGCCGGTGGCGGGCTCGTCGAGCAGCACCAGGTCGGGCTCGCGGACCAGCGCGCGGGCGAGGAAGGCGCGCTGCAGCTCGCCGCCCGACAGCCGGGCCAGCGGCCGGTCGGCCAGGCGCGCGGCGCCGACGTCCGCCAACGCCGCGACGGCCTGCTCGCGCTCGGCCCGGCCGACGCGCACCGGCCAGCTGCGGCGGATCCCCGACACCACCAGCTCGACGGCGCTGGCCGGGAAAGTCCGGTCGAAGGTCTTGAGCTGCGGGACGTAGCCGATCCGCTCGGGCGCGTCGCCGGCGTCGCGGCCGAACACCGCGGCGTGGCCACGCTGCGGGGTGATCAGGCCCAGCACCACCTTGACCAGCGTCGACTTGCCGGCGCCGTTGGGACCGACGATGGCCAGGAAGCGCCCCGCGTCGAGGTCGAAGCCGACGCCGTCGAGCACGAGCGCGTCGCCGAAGCGCACGCTGACCTGGTGGACGTGCAGGGCTGGGGCCGGCGCCGAGGACCTGGCCGCGAGCGGTGCTGCGGGCGCGGCCAGCGCATTCACCGCAGGCCCTCGAGCAGGACGGCCGCGTTCCAGCGCAGCAGCTCCTGGTAGCTCTCGCGGCCCGGCACGCCGCCGAGCGGGTCGAGTTCGGCGAGCGCGACACCGGCCTCTGCGGCGACCACCTCGGCCGCACGGCGCTCCAGCTGCGCTTCGCTGAAGATCACCCGAGCGCCGCTGTCACGGATCAGTCCGAGCGCGGTGCGCAGGTACGCGGGGCTCGGCTCGCGTCCGGGGAAGGGCTCGATCTCGACGATGAGGTCGAGGCCGTAACGCGCGGCGAAGTAGGGCCAGGCATCGTGGAAGGGCACGAAGGCGGCGCCCGCCAGCGGCGCGAGGCCGATCTTGAGCTCCTCGTGCAGGGCCTCGAGGTCGACCACCAGCGCGGCGGCCCGCGCAAGATAGCGGTCGGCGGCCGCGGCGTCGACTTCGGCCAGCGCTCGCGCGAGCTCGGGGACGGCCGCGGCCATGACCAGCGGGTCGAGCCACACGTGGGGGTTGAAGCCGACGGTGGCGCCGCTGGCGTCGACGGCGACGAGGCCGGGGAACCCCGTGGCCAGCGCCGAGCGCACCGCCTCGAGGCCGATCAGCTCCAGCACCGGTGCTCGTGCGCCGCTGGCCTCGACGAGGCCGCGCAGCCACAGGTCGAGCCCGCCGTTCATGACGACGAGGTCGGCCGAGACGATCCGCGCGACGTCGCGCGGCGTGGGGTCGAAGGTGTGGGGCGAGGCGCCGGGGGCGAGCACCCGGATCACCACCGCGTCGTCGCCGGCGATCTGGCGAATCAGGTCGTAGAGGGGGTGGATGGACACGACCACGCTGGGGCGGGCGGCCGAGGCCCCTAGGGCGAGGGTCGCGATCAGGCTCGCCACCAGTATCCGCCCAAGACCTTTTCGAGAATCGATTCTCATAGCGGTGATCCTACACCCGGACACCGGAAGCCCGCAAGCGGTGGCCCAAAGCGAGGCCCCGCGCGGCGTGCAGCGCGGGACCGTCAGATCGCGTCCGCGTTACTTGTTCGGGTTGACGAGCAGCGTGGGATCGAGCTGGCGCAGCGCCTTGGCGCTGATCCACACCTTCTGCGGCGCACCGTCGACCCACAGGGTCTTCTTGACCAGGTTCGGCTTGAACGTGCGCTTGTGCACGCCGACCTGCTTGAGGCCGACGCCGCCGCGCTTCTTGGGCGAGCCCTTGCGCTTGCTGGTCGTCTGGTGGACGGTCCTCTTGCCGGTGATGGCGCACACGCGCGGCATGGCGTTCCTCCTGGTCGGTCCCGGTACGTCGTGCGGCGCACCGGCGGTCGGGCGCGCGCGTCCTTCGGGCGTGTCGTGGCGGGCGCGGCCCATGGCCGCCGTTCCCGCGCGTCAACCCTGAGATGCTAGCACAGCCGGGCCGATCGCGTGCGGCGCTGCGCTCGATCGCCGTCGCCGGGCGGCGCATCGGGGTCGTCGCGCAACGGCTCGTCCTCCCAGCCGCGCAGGCGCGGACCGGGCAGCCGCTCCGGCGCCTGCTCCGCCGCCCAGGCAAGCTGGTACCAGAGCCCGCGCAGCAGCGTCACCTCGTCGGCCGTCGGCGAGGCGCGCGTCAGCAGCGCCCGGTACTTGCGCAGCACGGCCGTCTCGCGGGCGGCGTCCGAGTAGCCGACGCGCCGCATCAGGGCCCGCAGCTGGCCGAGCATCGCCTCGACCTGCGCGCGTTCGGCGGGCGCGGCCGCGTCCACCGGCCGCCGCGGCGCCCCGTCCGCCGCCGTCCGCTGCCAGACGTACCCCAGCACGACCACCGTCTGCGCCACGTTGATCGACGCGTGACCGGCGGTGGGGACGGTGACGATCCGCTGGCAGCGGTCGAGCGCGTCGTTGTCGAGGCCCGACTCCTCGGGTCCGAACACCAGCGCAGAGCGCCGGCCGACGAGCCCCGCCAGCACGTCCTCCGGATCGGCGGAGGCGTGGCCGTGGTGGCGCCGCCGCCGCGCCGAGGTCGCCACCGCGACCTCCCGGTCGGCCAGGGCCTCGCCGAGCGTGGCGACCGTGACCGCGCCGTCGAGCACAGTTCCAGCATGCGCCGCGAGGGCGTACGCCTCCTTGTCGAGCCGGCAGCGCGGCGCCACCAGCCACAGACCGCCCAGGCCGAAGTTGGCGACGGCGCGCGCGGCCGCCCCGACGTTGGCGGCATGCTTGGGGGCCACCATGACGACGCGCGGTGGTTCCCCACCGCGCGACATGGCGTCCATCAGTTCGGGATCAGGCCTGGGCCGCGTCGCCCTGCAGCTTCTTCAGGCGCTTCGCCAGGCGCGACTTGCGGCGCGCTGCGGTGTTCTTGTGCAGCGTCGACCCCTTGGTGGCCTTGTCGACCAGGCTCTGGACGACGCGCTCGAACTTGCCGGCGGTCTCGGCGTCGCCGGTCTCGGCGGCCGAGACGGCCTTCTTGGTGAAGGTCCGGATCGTCGTCTTGCGACCCTTGTTCGCCAGCCGCCGCCTCTCGGACTGCTTGTGGTACTTCATCGCCGATGCGTTGCGCGCCATCGTGGTGTGCTCCTTGGGGCGGCCGGGCCGCGTCGAGGGTTGCGGCCGTGCCGCGGTTCGTACCGGATGGCCCGGGGCGTCCCCGGACCCAACCTTGGGAGTGTAGCACATCACCCCGCACGCCTCAAGCCGAGGGGTGGGCGGCTTACCATGGGCGGCATGGACCGACATACCCTGGCCGCCGCCGTGCACGCCCGCGCCCACCTCACCGGCGAGTTCCTGCTCCGGTCGGGGACGATCAGCCACGAGTACTTCGACAAGTACCGTATCGAGGCCGATCCGGAGCTGCTGCGAGCGCTGGCGCGCGCGCTCGTGCCGCTGGTGCCCGACGACGCCGAGATCCTCGCGGGACTGGAGCTCGGTGGCGTGCCGCTGGCGGTCATGCTGTCGCAGCTCACCGGCACCCCCACCGCCTTCGTGCGCAAGCAGGCCAAGGCGTACGGCACCCGGCGGCTCGCCGAGGGAGCCGACGTCGACGGCAGGCGCGTGGTGGTCATCGAGGACGTGGTGACCTCGGGCGGCCAGGTGGTCGCCTCGGTCGGCGACCTGCGGGCCGCCGGCGCCGAGGTCGACTACGCGCTGTGCGTGATCGACCGCCAGGCGGGCGGTCCCGAGGCGCTCGCCGAGGCCGGCATCGTGCTCCGGGCGCTGTTCACGATGGCGGAGCTCAAGCTGGCCGCCGAGCGGTAGCCGAGGCGCCGCGCCGCGGGGTCAGTGGATGGCGGCGCCGGGGATGGCCAGGACTGCGGCGCTGCCGGGGGTGAAGGGGAGCTGGAAGTGCGTCTCCACCTCCAGGTGATCGAGGTCGACCACCCAGACGGCCCGGTGGGCCGGATCGACGACGAAGGCGTGGTCGCCGAGGTGGGTGAAGCTCGGCCGCGGCGCGCCCTGCTCCCACGGCTCGAACACCTCGACCGACCCCAGCACCGCGCCGGTGGCCGGGTCGAGCGCGTGCAGGAAGCCGTCGAGGGTGAGCACCAGCAGCTTCTCGCCGTGCTCCGCGAAGCGCATACCGGCCGGCGCCGCAGGCAGCGCCACGGGGGTCAGGGTGCGGGCAACCGGGTCGATCAGGGCGATGCCCTGGCCGAAGTTGCCCACCAGGTTGGGGCTGCCGGGGTCGGCGGCGAGCGTGCCGACGCGGGCGCTCTCCGGGCTGCCGGCCGGGTTGGCGATCTTGTGGGCAGTGAACACGCCGCCGCCGGCCGACGCGACCAGCAGCACGCCGTCGCTGCACCCGAAGGCCGCGGTGTCACCGAGGACGGCCTGACCGTGCAGCCTCGGGCACCCGCCGAAGGTCGCGATCGGGTTCGCCCGCCTGTCGTAGACGCGCACCGCGGCTTCGTTCAGACCACCGGCGACCAGATGGCCGGCCACGACGGCCAGCGCGCCGTGGTCGGCGCCGAGGCCGGGAATCTCGACGAAGTCGAGGCTGACGCCGAGCAGGCGCGCATCGAGCCACGCCATGCTCCCGTCGCCGTCGTTGAAGACGGCGATGTCGTGGCCCTGGGCGAAGAAGTGGGCCGGCATGCGTCCGAGGTTGACGGTCTTGAGCACGTACGGCGAACCCATGAGCAGGTCCATGTGATCGCCGTGGTCAACGGCGGTCAGCCCGCTGTGCACGAAGCTGACGCGGTTGGCGTCGCGGTGCACGACGGCCGCGAGTTGCGGGTTGGGGAGCTGGAAGACGCGCCCGAGACCCGGGACGGTGAAGCGGCCGATGACGTCGCCATCCCCGGTGTCGAGGACGACCAACTCGGGACCGTCGAGCGAGGCGACGAGGAGGCGGACGCCCTCGCGCCCGCCATGGCCGTGCTCGTGGTCGTCGTCGTGCTCGTGCTCGTGGTCGTGCTCATGGTCGTGCTCGTGGTCGTGGGTCTGGGTGGTGGCCTCGCCGGACCGCTGGGCCAGTGCCGGGCCGAAGCCAAACGCGAGCGCGACGAGCAGGACGAGCAGCGGGTGGATGTGACGCCTCATGGGTGCTCCTTCGTGGCCAGCAGGATCTCGATGCGCGGACCGTCCTTGACCATGCGCTCTCCCGTCGGGAAGTGGGGCGCGCTTGTTGAGAACGGTATCTCATTCTCAACGTTTGCTCAGTGTACGCGACCGCCCACCCGCGCTGTCAACCGCCACCGACACCCGCCGTTCGCCGGAGCGCGGCTCACGTGCCCGGGCTGCCGTAGACTCCTGGCATGGCCGACGACAACGTGTTCATGAAGATCGTCCGCGGCGAGATCCCGGCCGACGTCGTCTACCGCGACGAGCTGGTCACCGCCTTCCGCGACCTCCACCCGCAGGCCCCCGTGCACGTCCTCATCGTCCCGAACCACGTCATCGCGACCGCCGACGACGTCACCGAGGGCGACGAGGCCGCCCTCGGCCGGCTGTTCACCGCCGCTCGCCGGGTCGCCGAACTCGAGGGCCTGACCGACGGCTACCGGCTCATCGTCAACGTCAAGCGGCACGGCGGCCAGGAGGTCGACCACTTGCACCTCCACCTCCTGGGTGGCGAGCCTCTCGGTCCGATGCGGTCGCGACGGCGCTGACCGCCGCGCGGTTCCGACGGCGCTGAACGCCGCGCGGGCGCGGCGGCGCCGAACGGTGTCCTCGGCGAGCCCGGGCCCGCGCGACACCGACCGCGAACGTGCGAGAACGGGTTCTCGAAGGGCGGGAGACGGTCGCCACCCGGTGGTACGCTCGCATCGTCATGCGCCAGACCTCCCAGCGCCGCGCCATCCTGCGGGCCCTCGACGATGCCCGCGGCCCGCTCACGCCGCAGGAGGTGCTCGAGCACGCCGGCGAGCACCACGGCGGCCTCGGGCTCGCGACCGTCTACCGCAACCTGGCCGCCCTCGCCGAGCACGGCGAGGCGGTCGCCGTGCACCTGCCCAACGAATCGACCCGCTACGAGCGCGCCGGTCGCGGCCACCACCACCACTTCCGCTGCGAGCGCTGCGGCCGGGTCTTCGAGCTGCACGCCAATTGTCCGGTCGCGGTGCTCGAGGGCGTGACCCTGCCCGGCGGCTTCGAGGTGCACGACCACGCCCTCACGCTCTACGGCCTGTGCCCCGACTGCCGGGGCGGCGCGTGAGCGGACCGCGAACGGCGGCGGCCGGACGGCGCGCGCGCCGCCTCGCGATCGCCGCCTGGGCGCTCCCGCTGGCGGTCGTGACCGGCCTCGCCTGGGCCCAGCCCGTCCTGAGCGACGCAGACGCCTTCGGCTACGCCGAAGCCTTGGGCTACGCCGAGGGGCGCATCCTCGAGCTGGTGCCGCGGACGCCGCCCCCCGACGGGGCCCTGGTGCTGCTGCCCGACGGCCGGGTCGTCTCGGCCGACCTGCCGCTGCCAGATCCCGACGGCCTCATCGAGCTGCCCCCCTACCGGGTGGGCGAGCGCGTCGAGCTCTACTTCGCGCCGGGACCCGACGGCCGAACGCAGTTCGTCGTCAGCGACTGGGTGCGCCGTCCCGCCCTCTGGTGGCTGCTCGGTCTGTTCACGCTGGTCGCCCTGCTGGTCGCCGGCCTCAAGGGGGTGCGGGCGGTCGTGGCCACCGGCGCCAGCCTCGCCATCGTCATCGCCTACGTGGTGCCGCGGATCGTCGCGGGGCACGACCCGGTGCTGGTCTCGCTCGTCGGGGTGGGCGGCATCCTGCTGCTGGCGATCTACTTCGTCCACGGCGTGAGCTGGAGCACCACCGCGGCGCTGGTGGGCACCTACGCCGCCGTGGGGGTCACGATGGTGCTGGCGATGGGCTTCACCGACGCCACCCGCCTCACCGGCCTCGGCAACGAGGACGCCATCTTCCTGCTCGCCGCCGCGCCGCAGGTCGCCCTGCGGGGGCTGCTGCTGGCCGGTGTGCTCATCGGCGCCCTGGGCGCCCTCACCGACATCACGATCGTCCAGGCGAGCGTGGTGCGCGAGCTCGCCCACACCGACCCGAGCCTGCGGCTGCGGCAGCTCTATGCCCGCGCCATGAACGTCGGCCGCGACCACGTCGGCTCGCTGGTCAACACGCTGGTGCTGGCGTACACCGGCGCCGGCCTATCCCTGCTGGTGTTGCTGCACGTGGGCGAGGTGCCGATGGCGCGCGCGTTCAACCTCGAGCTGGTCGCGAGCGAGGTGGTGCACACGCTGGTCGGCTCGATCGGCCTGATCCTGGCCGTGCCCATCACCACCGTGCTGGCGGCCTGGTGGTTCCGCGGCGACCGCCTGCCGCTCAAGCCGGGCGAGCTGCAGCACGCGCACCACCACTAGGGTCGCGGCGTGACCACCCCCGTGGAGCTGGTGTGGGGCGCC